>LIDZ01011666.1_pt1 | contig 44445 bp, 51 predicted proteins | sample 644651 | NCBI WGS metagenome assembly LIDZ01 (sample SAMN03856242, study PRJNA289617) | food metagenome | isolation source: wine grapes on drying loft during traditional withering process | host: Vitis vinifera cv. Corvina | place: Italy: Gargagnago di S. Ambrogio di Valpolicella | collected 2014-01 | reverse complement strand
GATATTCCATCCGCTTTGTTTGCTGTACGCTTTTTTCCTTGCTTGCACCAAAAAAAAACGGCACTAGGCTTTTTCCCATGCCGTTTCGGATTCCATTTTTATTCCCGGTCTTGTCTTGTCTTTGAGCTTAACTTAATGACATTGCGCATCACGGGGTTCTTTTTTACATTAGACGGCTTCTTCGAATTTTCATATAAATTCACTTTATTAATGTTTAATTGAACATAACCTCGATTATTTCATCATCATATAAATTCAGATATTTACAATTTACATTCTATTAATAGTTAGAAGACACTACCAAAACAAATCATCGCTATAGTTATCTTTTGTAAACATATATCAACTGAGAGGCTGGGACATTTAATGAACACAAAAACCGCGGCATTATCATTACTATTATCTATAGGTGTTCTACTACCGACAAGTACAACTATGGCATCTGGAACAATTACTTCGGGGTACGAGCCTTTAAGATCACAGATGGACGAGATCGATGCGACAATCACTTGGGATAGTGATGATCAGTCGGCATTAATCAAATTGAAGAATGGTCTTTCGGCTACCCTTACTGTAGGTGAGAAGTCTTATAGGCTCGCAGGGAAAAGTGGAGAATTATCCAATCCGGTGAAATTGGTAGATGGTAAAATGCAGATACCTTCGAACTTGCTTCAGAGTATTCTTACTGAAAATACAAAATATCTTGATCCAAACAATGTCGTACCTACCTTTGCAGTAACGGCTCAGGTTGAGACTGATGCTGTAGAAGATGGTGAAGATGCTGCTGATGACCCTGCGATTTGGGTTGATCCCGTAAATGCGGCCAATTCCAAACTCATTGCTACGAATAAAGGTGGCGGCGTTTTGGTTTACGACCTGAAGGGGAAAGAAATTCAAAATTATAAAATTGGTAAAATGAATAATGTCGATATTCGATACAATTTCCCGCTCGGTAACAAGAAAGTTGATATCGTTGCGGCGACGAACCGTTCTACAAATACGATTGATGTGCTTGTAATAAATGGTTCCACAGGCGAATTAAAAGATGTAGTTGCTAAACCGATTAAAGCGAAGATGGAAGAAGTATATGGATTTAGTCTCTATCATAGCTTGAAAACAAACAAATTTTATGCAATGGTTCTTGGCAAAGAAGGCGAATTCGAGCAATATGAAATTTACGATAATGGCAAGGGAAAAATTGAGGGTAAGCTAGTTCGTGAGTTTAAATTGCCTACTCAATCAGAAGGATTAGTAACAGACGATGAATATGGCATGATGTACATCGCTGAGGAAGATTATGCTATCTATAAATTCAGTGCAGATGTAGATGGCGGACTGAAACCTCTATCAACTGTAGATATTGCGGATGGTCGCAGACTTCAAGATGACATTGAAGGACTTACCTTGTATTATGCAGCAGACGGACATGGCTATTTAATCGCTTCTAGCCAAGGTAACGATAGTTACGCAATTTATGATCGCGAAGGTGACAATAACTACATCACCAACTTCACCATCGCTGATGGGAAACATACGGATGGAACATCTGTTACGGATGGTATTGATGTTCTAAGTTTTGGGTTAGGTGAACAATTCCCTTACGGTATCTTCGTTGCACAAGATGATTCGAATATTCAAGGCGACAAAGAGCTCAACCAGAACTTCAAAATCGTATCATGGGAGTTAATAGCAAAAGGCGCTCAAACACCTCTATACATGGACAATAATGTAAATCCTCGCGATCTTGTTATACGAAGTACCAAGTAAATTTTAGTACAAAGATACAACTTTTACGGACTTAATATTCAAAATAATAAGCTGATATCGGAATACTAACGATATTGGCTTTTTTCGTTCGAATTATCCTCTCACAGTAGAATTCCACCTTTATAACTTACATATTGGCGTGTTGAAAAAAAGGCAGACGGACTAATCTTTCATGTGCTTTTGTCCTTATACTAAGTCTCTTCTAGTCGAGCTCTGCAAGTTTAAGGATCTCATTAACAACAGTCTCAGCATTTTTTCGGCTTTGGCGGATTTCATCGGTCATATCTTGGTTTCCCGTCTTTAGTAGCGTAGCTTTTCGGTTAATCTCTTTCATATCCTCCGATAAAAGTTTCTCTTCGTTGCTCTGGTCCGCACCCCATTCTGCGAATCCATCGATATGGTACAGCGCACGTAGAGCACCTGTCTTTCTTAGTACCTGATAAATGACGGGGATGGCCGTTAACACCGCGCTAGATTTGTAGTACTCTGGACTTCCGCCATCCGAAAGAATTATTCCCTTCACTTCTTCCGGGAACCTTTGCGCATAACGAATCGTTTCCAGTGAGCCAAGTGAATGACCAACGAAGATATACGGTGGTTTCTGACCTGAGACGCGGAGCAACTCATGAACCTCATCTGTAATTGTGTCGACATCCCTCTTTATACCTGTTGTATCGCTGTAACCGTAACCGAATCGGTCATACCAGCAATTTTCACATGCTGTTTAAGACCCTCATACAAGGGGGAGAAATCCGCGTATGGATTCACCGTTCCCCAACCCGAAGCGAATACAATTGTCGTGTCCCCTTTACCTTCTACGTACAGATGCATCTTATGACCCGTCACATTATATAAATTACCGACAGGTTTATAAGACTTCGCGTCCTGCTTCGAACCATACCATTGATACACTGCTCCTCCTCCGGCCAGTAAAATAATGATAACTAGTAAATAAAGTGCAGTTTTGCGAATCCTTCTCCACATGTCCTTCCTCCTCTACGATCTTTCTATATGTAATGTCGTAGCGTTAGATTTATCACAAATTTTATGTAATTAGGGATAAAGTATTCTTTCGACGAATACTTATATGCCGTAATCTAAGTACTTTATTCCTAAGGAGGAAGTGAATGAGCGCACGATTTTTTAAAGCTTCGGTGATTTATTTTTCAATTGGAACGATCTTAGGTTTGGTCATGGGAATCAGCGAACAGTTTCAATACACCTCAGTTCATGCCCACATCAATTTGTTAGGATGGGTTTCCCTGGCGATTATCGGGCTCATTTATAAGGCATACCCAGATGCTGCAGAAGCAAAACTTGCAACTATCCAATATTGGTTGCACATGATTGGGTTACCCCTTCTTGTAATCAGCATGGTATTGTTTGCTACAGATCATAAAAAGATCGGTATCCCTATCGCCTCATTAGGTGGATTAATGATCATTGCGTCGGTGCTCTTGTTAACAATTAACGTATTTAAGCGAATAAAATAAGTCATTCACATGTCTTTAAAAAGAAGTAAAGATGGTCTCTGTTTGCGGCTATCTTTACTTTTTTTCGCATTCTCCTGCTGTTTTTTTATCCGTGTTAATGTGGGCTTTTCAAATCTACAATTAAACTAGCCATGGCATCTTTTTCGGCCGCTCTATACTTATCGCTAATGATCAACTGCTCGAGTTCTTTTACAATCGGCTTCACATCCTGATAACTGAGGTTATATGCAATATAACGAATAAATTGTTTCTTCTGACTTGTATCACCTGTGTCTGCCAGAGCTTTCACTAAACCATCCCTGTCTCTCTTAAAAATATCTCCACCGATAGCCGCAAAAGATTCGCTTAATGCACCGTCCAATCCCTTCGTGGCCAGAATCAGATTAGGGTAATCACCAGATTCGATGAAATACCGATTCCGATAAAGATATTCGATCAGTTGCATCGATTGGTCCCCACTCGTCTCTTTTTCTGTCTTCTTTCGTTTCAGTCACCTTAGCGGCGTCCAAAATATCCGTTTTTTGGTTGTTATCTGAAATTCCATTAGAGTTACAGCCTATAATCATGAAGCACGTAAAGAGAAGTACAACAGTGACAAACACGCGGTAAATCTTCATCCAATGAGGCATCATTCCTTTGATATATTCAATTTTTAATTTGGATAATATTCCAGTCGAATCGGGTTAGTTGTAACATATATATGTATGAAATAATCATTTGAATGGAGCACTCGTCTCTTTTTTTGCCATACAAAAAAACCTCCAAGTTCACTCAATTCCCTCATGGAATTCATGAGTTTCTTGAATGTTAACCTGAAGGGGATAATACCACTAAACCTATGGTTTTTTTCCAATGTTTATTTCTAAGGGGTGCTCAACATTATTAATACACGACTTCTTGACTAGTCCCCCTCACCGCTTAATCGATTTAGAAATTGCTTAGCACGCATACTTTTGGGATGCTTAAGAACATCATCCGGAGTTCCTTCTTCTACAACATGACCATCTTCCATCAATATAATCGTATCAGCCACATCAGCCGCAAACTTCATCTCATGCGTAACAATAACCATGGTCATGCCTTCAGTAGCCAACTGCTTTATGACCTTCAGTACCTCCCCTACTAATTCGGGATCAAGTGCCGACGTTGGCTCATCGAATAGAAGTACCTCTGGCTCCACAGCCATCGCCCTAGCAATCGCTACTCGTTGTTGTTGTCCACCGGACAGCTGATGTGGATATGAATCCGACTTATCAGCGAGACCCACTTTATTTAGCAGCTCTATTGCACGTTTCCGTGCCTCCTCTTTCGGTCGCTTCTGTACCGTGATCTGACCTTCCATCACGTTACCTAGCGCCGTCATATGCGGAAATAGATTGAAAGACTGAAAGACCATACCTGTTTTTCTACGCAAGGACACAACGTTATGTTGTGAGATTGTCTTGGAATCTGTAAAGCTCAATTTCATTCCACCAAGCTCAATGCTTCCACGATCAGGTACTTCAAGTAGGTTGAAGCAACGTAATAACGTGGTTTTACCGGAACCTGATGGTCCAATAATAACAAGTACTTTGCCATGCTCAAGCTTTACATTAATCCCCCTTAATACCTCTAGTGCACCAAAAGACTTATGTAAATCAAGTATCTCAATCAAGCGTATTCCCCCATTCAACCCGCAGAATATCTAGCAAGTCGCCTCTCTAGGTAGTTTTGCAAAGCAGACAGAATAGAGCAGAATAGTAGATAGATGACACCAACTTCGCAATATAGCAAAAGTGGTTCGTACGTTGTGGCTACAATCTGTTGTGAAGTTCGGAACATCTCCATATATGTGATACTAGCAGCAAGCGATGTGTCCTTAACCAAACCGATGAATGTATTCGCTAGCGGTGGAACCGATACTCGAGAGGCTTGGGGTAATATAACCCGACGAAGTGCCTGACTACGAGTCATACCGACCGAGAATGATGCTTCCCACTGTCCTTTGGGGATAGATACAATAGCTGCACGCACGATTTCTGAAGAATATGCCCCGACGCTAAGCGAGAATCCAATGATAGCTGCCGTTAACGGCTCCAATGTAATTCCGATGGCTGGCAATCCATAAAAAATGATAAATAACTGCACTAGAAGCGGAGTCCCTCGAATGACCCATACATAGAACCGGAAGATCAACTTTGGAATCCTCCATGATGAAATACGGACAATAGCGGTCATCACAGCCAATATTAATCCTATTGCAAATGAAATCAGAGTTAGAGGGATAGTAAAAGCCACCCCGGCTTTAAGCAGGGGTAGCAATGAATCAATTAATATCTGTATTTTACGTTCATCCATTGATCAGACATCCTTTTTGGACTTTTTATCAATCGTGCAGCTATATTATTTGGAAACGTCCGCTCCAAAATATTTCTTTGAAATTTGTAGATACGTTCCGTCATTCTTGATTTCGGTTAGTGCTTTATTGACCGCTTCGACCAGCTCATCATTGCCTTTGAGGAATAACGCAGCACTATGAGAACCATTGCCTATTTCATTTACCTGTTTGATCTTCACATCCGGTTTCTTTTTCTTCAAGTCCAGAAAAGACAAACTGTCATTGATGGTTGCATCAATGCGTCCCGAGATCAACAGGTCAATGGCCTGGTTAAATCCATCCACAGCCACGATTTCCGCACCATTCTCACGAGCAATAGCGGAGAGGTTACTTGTCAGGGATTGACCCGACTTCTTCCCTTTTAAATCAGCAAAGGACTTAATGTCATCATTGTCTGAACTTACAATCAGTGCAGCCCTTGAAACAATATAAGGATCGGAGAAGTCATATTTGGCTTTACGCTCGTCCGTAATGGATACCTCGTTAAAAATAACATCAAATCGTTTAGCATCCATGCCAGCAATAAGGCCGTCCCACTGCGTTTCAGTAAACTCAGGTGTAACTTCCAAACGCTTCGTTATTTCCTCAGCAATTTCAACATCAAAACCCGTTAGCTTCCCATTCGCATCATGATATGTGAAGGGAGCGTAAGTGCCTTCTGTACCAATACGAAGCTTACCGCTTGCTTTCACGACAGCCAAACTGCTTTGCCCCTCTATACCTGACGGTTTTTGATTGGCATTATTTCCACAAGCCGCTACCATTACCATGCTCAGAACAAGAAGAACCATCATACGCCATTTTTTCATCTTTATTATCCCTCGCCTATCTTTCTCTGGTTATTCGATCTACACGTAAAGTAACGATTTTATCTTTAAGTACATCAGATGCTACGACATACCACAACGCTTTTGTAGTGTACACACCAATGGGAATTACCTTTTTCACCGAATGTTGATTTGTCGATTGGTAACCTATGATTATAGTGTCCTTATTTCGTGAATGTATAAATATTTCTTTCAAAAGAGGATTGTCGTAATCTCTATTTCGTGACAGAAATATACGATGTATTCTTTCAGATCATTGATTTCGCTTCTGAGGTAATTGGAGGACTCAGTTCAGATATCTCTGTCAGAGACGAGTAAAGAACAACGAACCACAAAGAGGCATTAAATACGATGTAACAATTATCCAAAAAAGAACCAGTCAAAACACTGAAATAACGTGTTAGTCTGGCTCTCTTTTAGATTGCTATCGTTACCTGACATTCTAATAAGGTTATGTAATATCACCCTACTTTTTACTCTCAGTTTCAATATTTCATGGCTTAACATTAATTTTGAGATAGGCAAAGATAGAGATCCAAAGAATGCACCCGAGGAGGATCTGAACTCCACTTTCTTGAATGTGTATTCCATTACCGCTTAGCAATATCCCTGTAAAGAAACCCAACACAAGACATAATACAACTTCAACAAATTTGGCAGCCATAACAAACAACCTCCTTTAAGCTATCAATGACTTACGCTACCATGACTTTTCCCTTGACAGTTCTTGCATATACTTCTCTCCCCAATCACACATAAGGTTTAGTATCGGTTTAAGAGACAAGCCCACCAATTGGCAACAACAAAGAGAATTCGTCATGTCTCAGGTCTACAGGCTCGTGCCAATCCGGCTATTAATTATGTAAAAGACCTTCTTAGTGAGGATTATCTAGGGAAGGTTTTATCCGTAAATGTAAGCTACTTCATGCCTTCTTTTCCAACTGTAGGAGATACTATCGATCAAGCCCACGCTTATCTTCTTGATCAAAAGAATGATGCCAATCAATTGACACAATATAAAGAAGTAACAATTATTGAAACCGCTGAAATTATTCAAGCCAGTGCACCTGATTATGTTGTGGTTAATGGAAAATTATTAATACTACGATCTGTAATACTACTTTCAGAGTAGTATTGGATTGTTTTCCCGTTTACTTTTGCATACTCAATTTCTCTTCTTGTACTATTACCGATATAACCAGCTACATCAATAACAAAAATTTCATCAGACAAGTCAATTTTCCGAAAGTGTAATTCCCCCAATAATTCAGCTTGCTCTTGAGTTATCTCAAAACCTTCAGCCTGTTCAAAAAAAGCTAAACTAATCACAATATTTCCCTTGAGTGTAAGAAAAGTATTGGCTTGCTGAAATTGTTTCTTGAACTTTGTAGAACCACATAAAGTTATTACTTTCATATGATTGCCCTCACTTTGTCGGAATATCTCGTCAACAGCATTACACAAACATAATGAAACTGCGACTGTCGTAAAGCCCTTGACGTTATGTTGTTGATCGATGTACAGCACATATGCATTTTGAAATGGACCACGAACAATATTATATAAAAAAAGAGGAGCTGCTGTTAAACAATCTCCTCTTTTGTCTAGTATTAGCTATTTAAACTCCATAGACACAGCAATTATATACTTGACTACCTACAGAAAAATATGTTTATTTCGTCTGAACTATTTCTTTCAGAATAAACGTTTCAACAACCTTCGCCACGCCATCTTCCATATTCGTATCTGTTACATAGTTGGCGATTTCTTTAATATCATCAGGTGCATTCCCCATAGCCACACCTAGCCCAGCAAATTTAATCATAGCAAGGTCATTGTAACTATCTCCTATAGCAATAACCTCTTCTTGTTTAATATCTAGTTGCTTAATGAGATGATGTAAGCTTGTTCCTTTGTCTACACCCGCTTCAGTAAACTCTAAGAAAAATGGTTTCGAACGTACGACATTCAATTTCCCCTCGAGTTGTAGCTGCATTTTCTTTTCCAAGTGGACTAATCCCTCTGGGGCCCCTACCATTAATACCTTTACAACGGGCTCTTGGATTGCCTTTACGAAATCTACTTCTTCTATAATTGGCATTCCCGTAATTTGAGCTTCGATATCGGTATATTCATTACTCGCTGGGGTTACGATATCATCCCCAACATAGGTGTGAATCCCCACTTCTTCTTCTTTACTAATATGATATAGCTCATGTACGGTTTCAGGTGTTAGTGTACTACTGAATATGAGTTCGTTGGTTGTACAGTTTCTAATTTGTGCTCCGTTAAAAGAAAGAATAAAACTTCCGTATTTCTCAAGCTCTAATTCCTTTGCAATATGTGTCATAGCAAATGTCGGACGACCTGAAGCGAGAACGACTTTAACTCCTGCCTCTTGTGCGTCCATCAATGCTTTCTTCGTGCGTGGTGATATTGTATGATCATCGCAGAGTAACGTATCGTCCAAATCAAGTACGATCATTTTATAGTTCATCATTCTTCGTCCCTTCTTATACATCTAGTATGAATGCAAGGTGCTACATATTAGGAAAAGACACTTCAAATATCCCTAATATCAATCTTTCTACTCTTTCTGTAAACTCTAATTTATGGTCATAGTGTTCATACCTTGATGATCAGCACTGACCTTATATTATCATTAATTGGCTTCATAAGTCTTAGAATTGGAAAGATAAGGTAAATCAATATTTCTGTGAAAAGAAAATTGCAAACTCATTATATTTGTATACGCAATCCGCTTCATCAAATCCAGCTTCGTCCAACCACTTGAGTTGATCCTTTACAGAAGCGTTACGATCGAGCTTTCTTCGTTCGATTGCGGAAGCAATAACGTCATCAGGTAACCCACTCTCGCGAATCGTGTACTCCCATTGTTCTTTATAACGATTATCGAAATAAGCAGATGTGCCGGCTGCCTGATCAGCATTAACGAAGATGCCACCATCATTTAAGAGATTATTTATCGTGTGAAAAAGAGTTCTTTTATCATTATGAGATAAATGATGGATTGCTAATGATGAAATGACTGCGTCATACTGCTGGGCATCGAAAGGATAAGTCGCAAAATCCCCTGAAATATAATGGACACTAGCATCTTCTCCGAATCTGATGTGTGCCCCTTTTAGCATCTCTTCACTTAGATCAAATAGTGTCAGTTGTGCTTGAGGATACTTCTGTCGAACATACGCAGAGAACAGTCCTGTTCCCGCACCTAAATCCAGTATTCGTGGAGATATCTTATCTACATTAACCCAAGCCGTAGCCGCGCTATAGAAATCATCGAAACAAGGAATTAATGGACGACGTTGAAGATCATAACTCTGTGCTACAGCATCAAATTGTTCTTTTAATAAGTCGCTCATCATAAATACCACCTTTCTATTTTCGATAAATACACCTCTTATTTCCATTTGAATTCACCTTTATAATACAATTAGCATTGATAAATTAGAAATACATAGATCGCATGGCTTTAATAGGTTACACCTATAATGAATCTATGAATTAATACCAACAAACATATGCATTTAGAAGTAATTATTCCTACTATCTATTGACTCTCTCTCTACTGAAATGATAATTTGAAGATATTAACAATGATTAGGGTGATCCTTATATTGAAAAAGACAACGATGAAAGATATCGCTACTAAAGCCAAGGTTTCTGTTGCAACTGTAAGTTATGTACTGAACAATGTGGATAATCAGAGTATTCCTGAAACAACACGTTCTCAAATTTTGAACATAGCAAAAGAACTTCATTACATCCCCAATCTTACAGCTCGCTCACTTGTGAGAAAGAAAACAGGACTAATCGGTATACTTATTAATAAGTCTCCTAATATGCCATATTGGAAGCGTCACAATTATTCCTCCTTTGTTGAAGGTTTGGAACAATTATTGACATCTGCAGGATATCACACGCTTCTATATTCTTTAGATGCAGTGAATCCTTCACTTGATATCATTGTGGAAAGAAAACTAGAAGCTGTATTTCTAGTGGATGTTCGCGACGATGTTTTCTACTCCATTTCTTCTAACTTTGTTGAAGGTGTTCCCTTAATTTTGATTGATAGCCTAACCGAAGACAAATTATTTAATCAAATCATCTTTGATTATCATTCGGCCATAAATTCAGTTTCTTCCGAGGATCCGTCACAAGTCTGCTTAATCATGGAGAATTATAATAATTCTTCATTGGTCAGTCATATTCTAGAAACACTCGACTTATCGGAGGATGCCATTTTTATTATTCATGATATTTCTGAAATAGAGGCGATTTCAACAAATATCACGTTCACACAAGCGATTGTCATTAATGAATTCATCGGGAATTATCTCGAGAAACTCAACCTATTTAGCAGTCTAACTGTGATCTGCACATGTCATTGCCCAGAAATATTAATAAGTGCAAACACTCGATCCATCACATTTCAGGAAGATAAATCGGCTACTGCCTTTCGTATCATGGAGGACTTATTAAAAAATGTTGACTATTCTACACAGGGCACTAATAGATATTATATAAAAGTAAATGCAGAGAATTAATTTTTTTTCGAAAAACACTTAAACGTTTAAGTTAAGTATGAAAACGTGAGGAGCTGATTTTATGAACATTCCACAAATATCAACTTCAACGGGATCAAGTCAAGCCGCAATACAAACATTTCCTACTGTATGGCGAAACAAGCAATTCCTTATGTTACTTATGTCTTATTCAATTTCTTTGTTTGGTAATACGTTTCATAGCATTGCGTTAAATTTATGGGTACTACAGATGACGGGTAGCGCTAAAATGATGGCCGTGATTGTTGTAACAAATCTTGTACTCAGTTCATTGTTAGGATCTATAGCAGGTACATATGCTGACAGAGTAAATCGTAGAACAATCATGATCATTACTGACTTCATTAGTTTCGGACTCGTGCTAACCATTGCATTATTCATTTCTTTACCCGTTACACCTTTTTTCCTAATCGTGATCTTAACTGGACTAGTAACTGCTTCGGCATTATTTCAATCTCCTGCTTATCATGCATCACTCATTAACGTTGTTGGCAAAGAACACATTCAGAAAGCCGTTGGTTTAATTAATTTATCAGAGAATATCTGTAGAGTAATAGGTTTTTCAGCTGGTGGAATTTTCGTGGCAGCCTTTGGCGTGTCCACAGCCATTATTTTTGACGGTATAACTTTTCTAGCTTCATTTATTCTCGTTCTACTCGCAGGCTCATTTGCATCACCTTCAAGATCCAATACATTGCATAAAGTTAAAAAGAAATTCATCGATGATTTAGTTACTGGTGTTCGTTACCTTTGGAAAGATCCTTTTGCTAAAGCAGTAATCATCATGTTACCCACACTTACCCTCTTCTTTATGCCCTCATTAATGTTAACTCAAGTCATGGCCATTACCGTATGGAAGTCTACGCCATTCCAGTTCGGACTCATGGAAGCATGTATTCCACTAGGATATATGTTAGGTTCTGGATTAATCTTTTTATTAGGTGGGAGAATTAAACAACGAGGCAAACTCATCATGATAAATTCACTTTTGATTGGACCTATGTATATCCTTTTATCATTCACTACAACTGCCGCTGCAGCAATTCCCATCATCCTCATTATTGGATTCATGTTTTCATTTTGTACTTTGTTAATTAACATCATCCTTAGGCTGGAAGTCTCAGAAGAACTCCAAGGACGCGTATTTGGCGTATTAGGTTCAATTATGAGTGTCGCTCCCTCCATCGGTCTAGGCATTGCATCCTATTATGCTGATATTTTCAGTTCAAATGCAGTCATGTTCTCGATAGGTGGTTTGCTTCTTTTATTCGGAATATTTGCAATTGCAAGATTAACAGCAATCAGGAACTATAACTAAACTCAGACTACTATTGTTAAAATTCATTTTTTAACACGCACAAAAAGGCAGCACCCACCGCAGCCTTTATCTTTAAAGCTTAACGACTCAATATTTACCTTTTACTATAATCATTTATTGTCCTCGTAAGAGTATCCAGGGAATCGAACAACAGGCCACTTTTCTTTCCGTAGAGAATTCATGACCTCAGAGCCCACGTTCAGATTATTACGTACTAACTGATCTGGAACTAATGCCATCCATTGGTTAAGTCAGTATCAATCCTTTCAATACCGCTTACTTCTTACCATCCCATTCAGCGTAGAATCGATCTAAATAATCTTGCATGAATTGATGGCGTCCCATCGCTAATGTTTTACCATAGTTCGTATTCATGAGATCTTTGAGTTTCAGAAGTTTCTCGTAGAAATGATTGATAGCGGTATCCTCACCATTTCGATATTCTTTTTCAGACATGTCCATACGCGGATTTATAGAAGGATCATGGAACTTCCGTCCCTTCGCGCCGGAAAATGCAAAGACTCTCGCAATCCCCATAGCCCCGATCGCATCCAGACGATCGGCGTCTTGAACGACCTTACCTTCAAGTGTTGCCATAGGAGGTTTGCCTCCACCCTTGTAAGACATCGTGGAAATAATCTGCATAACATGCTCGCTAGCATCCCTAGGAACCTCATTTTGTTCCAACCAAGAGTTCACTCTAGCTAAACCCACTTCTTCACTAATGTTTAACTTCGGATCAGCAATATCATGGAGTAGCGCAGCAAGCTCACACACAAATAGATCTGCACCCTCTTCTATTGCAATCGTCTTCGCCGACTGCATAACACGATAAATATGATACCAGTCATGTCCACTGCTCTCGTTCTCTTGTTCATTTCGAACAAATTCCGTTGCTTTTTGTATAATCAATGTTTGCAATATAGTCTCCATATTAAGCTCCTTTAGGATAGATAGATAAATAACCGACAACCCTCATTATGAGGATTACCGGATACTACTATTTCGTATTTTTCGGAACGAGAGCATTACGAAGGGCGTCACCCACAAAGTTAATAGACAATACGCTCAATATCATCATGACACCTGGTGGTCTCAAGCCCCATTCCAACCTACTTTTCGTTAACAATAATCAAAGATATTAATATATCATAAAATAACTACATTAACCAATCCTTCCTTATCCCCACCCTCATGAAAGGTTTCCTTATGGCACGAACTCACTTTTCAAGAAGTTACTCTTTTCATAAAAATACTGATTAATTTCACTGCTTCAGTGAACAATGGTATTATAGAGGTTGCAAAGATTAATATCCAAGTGAGGGTTATAATGGAGAAATCAAGAGTGGCATGGCTAATAGATTTAATCAAACAACTATTTAAAAAAATAAAAGCTGACGATGTTCAAGCCATCAGTGCTCAATTAACCTATTATCTACTACTTTCCTTCTTCCCATTTCTAATCTTTGTTATGACACTGGTTGGTTATGCCAATATTTCTATGGAAGATAATCTCAATTTCATAAGAGAAATCATCCCAGTACAAGCTGTAACCATTATTGAAGAAATTATAAAAGAGGTATCTGAGGGAAGAAGTCAGGCGTTACTTTCTTTCGGGATGTTAGCCACATTATGGGCAACATCTAGGTGTATCAATGCCATTATCAAAGGTCTGAATAAGGCATATGATATTGAAGAAGACCGAAAGCGATGGAAGCTAAGAATCTTTTCCCTTCTAGCAACTTTTATCATTGGAATTGTCGTGCTATTAAGCATATTGTTACTTGTATTCGGTGGTTGGGTTGGAGATCAACTATCCGTTTTATTTCATTTCTCTGATGGACTACACCAATTGTGGAACTTCCTTCAATATGTCATTCCATTACTTGTCATGATCGTTGTTTTTACACTGCTTTATTTGCTTGGTCCAAATCGGAGAATTTCATTTAAAGAAGCACTTCCTGGAGCGATATTTACAACTATCGGTTGGATCCTAACATCGATTATATTCTCAATTTATGTTAACCAATTTGGAAATTTCACCAAAACCTATGGTAGTCTAGGTGGTGTGATGATCATCCTAATCTGGTTGTATATTAGTTCTATTATTATTCTGGTCGGTGGAGAAATTAATGCTGCCCTAGCTTACCGAAAAAAAAGATCTTATTTGAAGTTCATGAAATAGACAATCACCCCTTAAAAGTTTTCTGTAGAGTACAACTCAGAGCTATTTTTTATGCTACTATGATGTAATAACTGTAGACTTCACAAGTAAAGGAAGTTATGACATGAAATTAAGAATCTTCAGGAAATTAAAGTATGATAGTTTGCGATTATTGCGCATCAAGAAGTCAGACCACTTAATTTCTATTGGTTTTATTGCAGGATTTTTTCATTGTTGGTTTCCTACCTTTGGAATCGGAATTTTACTCTCCATAGGTCTTGCTCGCTTACTACGTGGTAACATTGTTGCTGCTGTTATTTCAGGTTCACTAGGAACGATTATGTGGCCGGGTCTGTTTTTTTTGAATTATAAAATAGGTTTCGTATTGTTAAGCTTATTCTACTTCTCTTCCATTCAAGGGAGTCAAGAGATCGCTATGTCCGGTATTAGTTTTGGTCATTTGGGTATGAATTTCTTAGTAGGTTCCATTGTAAATAGTATCGTATTTTCTATTATGGGGTATTTCCTTCTTCGTTTTGTATTAATGAAATATCGCCTTCCATTACTCAATAGGCTTAAGCGTACTTGATAATGTTAACCATAAGATATGGAAAGGAGGCATCTTTCACATATAGATTGAACTAAATTTGCGCTCACATGTTCAATGATATCTAACAAGATATCATTGTGGAGGTTCGTCTTTAGTTCATTCTATCTAGCAAAATCAATTTGCTAATGAAAGATGCCTCCATTTAATGTGAATCATCATCTATTCTATTGATTACTAAACGCTTTACCTTTTTTGATCGTTTTCGTCACATACATATTAACCGTAGAGCTAATAACATACTCGGGTGGAGTCTGCCCTTTCTTCTCCCGATGCCCCTGAATATGAACATCGCTCTTCTCCCAATTCTTCCATGCCTCTTCTGACTCCCATCGAATAATTACAACAACTTCCTCATTCTCTTTACTTCGTTTGTTCAGTAGTACACTAATATCTATGAGTCCTTCCATACCTTCTACAGGACTTGTCTGACTGAAACGTTCAACAACTTGTTCTGCGTTACCTTTTTCTACGACTATCGTTCTTGTTTGAATAAGCACTAGTAATCCTCCTCGAGTATATTATTTCCAATCCTTTGTGTAATGAACATATTTTCATTGTATTTGATAATGATTATCATAGTCAATAATTTAATGAACAAGGCACAGGATGCAACATTCTTAACTGCATCTTCGTCAAAGAAGGTAATAAATGCCACACAAATCACTTAGGGGGAACACAATATGAAAATACAGAAGACATTGACGACGCTAACGATTGCATCTATCCTTTCTCTTTCACTTGGAGGACTGATGTATGCAGCTGACAACACATTCACTGATTTAGGATCGATTCCTGGAAAAGACAAAATCATCGCCCTTCATGAGCAAGGTTTCATTAAAGGAGTTACTGAAACTGAATTTCGTCCAGAGGCCATACTGACGAATGCTCAAGCTATACAGTTCATCACGAAAGGACTTCAACTCAATCTTAGAACGATGAAATTCATCAAAGCGCCGCTGGCAAGTGACAACTTCACACATGTGAAGAATGATGCATGGTTCGCTGAAGCATTCATTAATGCCTTTTACAACAACATTGATCTTCCAAAAGATATCGATCCCTCCAAATCGATGACCAAGGAACAGTTTACGTATCATCTCGTTAAAGGTGTTGAGAAAGCAGGCAATTTACCCATGATTAAACTTCTACCTGTATCCATTACGGATGAAAAAGAGATTACATCCATGTATCAAGGTGCTATCCAGCGCTCGCTGACTTGGAACATCAATACACTTACAAGTGGTGAGAAATTCAATCCTCAAAGTGAGATAACTAGGGCCGATGCGGCTGTTATGATATTCAATGCATTAGAATTCTTGAAAACTCAAACAGTAGAGATACAATAAATCACTATACCTTTTTATGATCACGCTGATCAGATTCATACGAACTTCCAATCAAAGAAACCACCGTCTCTCTGCTATACAAAGAGCTCGGTGGTTATTTGAATTTATGACATTAAGCCCAATTTCCGTTGCGGAATACAGCTTCGATCGTTCCATCCGTAAGTTCACCGTCAATCTCAAGTTTGTCTGAGCCAATCATGAAATCGACATGCGTTAAGCTAACATTGCCACCTTTGGACAAAAGTTCATCTTTGCTAAGTTTTGTGCCACCTTCGATATTCACCGGATATGCACTGCCAAGTGCAAAGTGACAAGATGCATTCTCATCAATTCCTGTATTATAAAAAATCCGGTTCAATCTTGAAATGGGAGAATCATGAGGTACTAGTGCCATTTCACCAAGATAAGATGCCCCTTCATCAGTATCCAGTAGTGATGTTAAATGTTCGCGACCCAATTTCGCATCATACTCGACGACTTTACCTTCTTTAAATGTCAAAGTCATTCCTTCAACCAACCGCCCATTTAAATTCAATGGAAGTGTACTGGTAACCTTCCCATTCACCCCTGTACGTAGCGGCATTGTATATATTTCCTCTGTTGGCATATTCGCTACAAAGTACACGCCGTCTTGATTCTCGTCTCCTCCGCCAAGCCACAAATGTCCTTCTGGCATTTCGACATGAAGATCAGTACCAGGAGCGCTGTAATGCAAGCTCTTATAACGTTTCGCATTCATTCGCTCTTGGGTTACCTTAAGCTGCTTAATATGCTCACGCCATGCTTCTACTGGATCTTGCGTGCCGTTAGCTTCAACGCGGTTCATAAGGAATACCGCTTCCCACATCGCTTGCACACGATCCTCTTCAGGAAGATCAGCAAAGACTTTATTAGCCCATGCACGTGTCGGTGCTTTGATTAAAGACCAACTGAATTTATTCGTGCGTACATAAGTAGAATATTTCTCACGTGCTACAGCAGCGGCTTTGACAGCTCTCGATACTTTGGAAGAATCAATCCCATTGAATAATTCCGGATTAGGAACCTTAATATGTAGAATAGCTCCACCGCCTTCAGCGAGTTGCTCCATCATATCCGCTTGCCACTTAGGATAATAATTGAATGAATCGTCATTCGCCTTCTCATAACGAATACGCGTGACCCCTTCATCCTCCCACTCTACCTGTACATATTTGGCTCCAGCCTCATACGCTTTAGACACAATTAGACGTGTCAGATCGACGGTTTCCAATGGCGATTGAACGACTAGAACTTGTCCAGGTTGAACATTTACCCCAACCTTCACGACTAGTTCAGCATATTTATCCAACATCATATCGAACTCTTTCATAATCCTTTTCCCCCATATCAAGATAGTGACTTCATTTTATATTCCGTTGTTTATGTCTTCTAGGATCAGAGTAATCGGGCAATGGTCGCTTCCGATTACTTCATGATCTATTCCCGCATCAATCAGGACAGTATTCAGTCTGGATGAGACAAGGAAATAATCAATTCTCCATCCAATGTTCCGCTCTCTCACCTTGGCCATATAAGACCACCAGCTATAGGCATCTTCTCGCTCAGGGTAGAAATGTCTGAACGTATCGATGAACCCAGCATCCAACAAAGTAGTCATTTTCCCCCGTTCTTCAGGCGTGAACCCAGAGTTGTTACGGTTAGATTTCGGATTCTTCAGATCAATCTCTTGATGAGCAACATTCAGATCACCACAAATGATGACAGGCTTATGTACGTCCAGTTGTTGAAGATAGTTACGGAACCGATCTTCCCATTCTAATCTATAATCTAACCGCGCTAAATCACGCTTTGCATTAGGTGTATACACATTCACAAGGTAGAAAGTGTCGAATTCCAACGTGATGATGCGACCTTCAGCCTCTTCGTCCTCTTCCATCCCATATCGTACAGAAAGTGGCTTTATTCTTGTGAAAATGGCAGTGCCCGAATAACCCTTTTTGAGTGCATAATTCCAATACTGAGTAAACTCCTCACCCAGATCAAGAATAATTTGTCCTGTCTGCAATTTCGTCTCCTGAACACACACTATATCTGCTCCAGATGCTTCGAAATAATCATTAAACCCTTTCGTTACACACGCTCTTAAACCATTTACATTCCATGATATTATCTTCACGATCGTTTATTCTCCTTACCTTTTGCATTCATATTCTATTCCTAGTGTATCATATATCCAGTCTTACGGATGAGGATGATCTAGCTCTATCAAAATAGAATCGAAGCAGAATCGATCAGGTAGAGATTCTTGGATTTCTGTCGTGGTATCCTTTTTTTTTTTCATACCTTGGTTCGTCTTAATAGCGGTGTTTATGATGAGGTCAGGACAACAGAAGCTACTACCATGGCTCATTTCGCGAACCAATCCAGTCATCGCATGGATACTCATCATTCCGATCTGTATACAACTATATTTAATTGGTGGAACAACCGTATTCCATACTACAAAATGGACTTTCACAAACTATCTACCCTCTACACCAAACATTGTGTTAGTGGTAACCCTAGTTCTTGTGTGTTTTTATTGTGCCAAAGTTGGTATTACATCCATTGCCATAGGTTCTGGGATATTGCTTCCCTTCGTCGTTATGCTTGGCATATTTTTGAGTATAACAAATACGCCCCAGAAAGATTACGCACGATTGACACCCATGTTAGAACATGGATGGGGACCTGTATTTAACGGTTTAGTGTATGTTGGGGGTGGCGTTACGGAATTACTCATTATCGTACTCCTACAACACCATTTACAATCTAAGATTCGCATGTGGCAACTCCTTTTAATTGGAGCTATCTTAACTTTTATTTCATTAGGACCGATTATTGGAGCCATCACTGAATTCGGTCCAGTAGAGGCATCCAAACAGTATCAATCCCCATATGAACAATGGCGACTTCTGAGACTCGGAGAATATATTGAACATGTCGACTTTTTATCTGTGTTTCAATGGTTAGCAGGCGCAACGATTCGAATAAGTCTTGTACAGTATCTGCTTGCGGATTTACTACCCTTTAAGAATCAAGTCACAAAGACTCGTTTCCTTCTCCTCATTGCGACAAGTTATATTCTGTTGTCTTTGTTACCTATTAGTCAAAATGATTTCTATCTATGGGCGTACAGACTATATGTTCCTGCGACCTTATGTATAAGCGTGTTACTCTCCTTATTCTTGCTGTATATTTCGATATTCACTAAACCAACAAAGGAGGGTTCCACTTGAACAATCATTCGGTCGAAGAAACGAAAGCGAACTGGACTCCTCAAACACTGAAAGACATGTTCAAGCAATCAGATGATATACAAATTTTCGTTCATCAATATGATGAGTCTCCATCTTCAACGGTGGTCCTAATATATAGTGAGGGAACGATAGACTCTAGCCTAATAAGCCGTACCGTACTGCCTGAACTTCACGCATTGTATCGAGAGAATGAAGAATTCGTTCTTCATAAAGGGTTGATGTTTGGATCTTTACAACTTGAACCTCTTCAGAATAAGGCTTCTGAAGAGACCCTCTATGAGGTCATATTTGAGGGCTCTCTTGTGATTTTTTTTCCACAACTCAATACATTCTTAAAAGTGAACATCAGTCAGATCCCTGGGAGAACGCCCGAAGAATCAAGCACGGAAATCTCTATTAAAGGTCCTAAGGATGGTTTCGTAGAGAGTATTGTTGTTAATGTTGCGCTCATTCGCAAACGAATTCGCAGTAAATCACTATGTTATGACAAATTCATTCTAGGCAAAAGAACCAAAACCAAGGTAGGATTACTCTATTTCCAAGATATCATTCTCCTAAGATTCTGGCGGAAATTAAGCGAAGATTAGATCAGATTGATGTGGATGGTATCTCGGGTGTCGGTCATCTAGAGGAGATCCTATCCGATTCAAAGTACTCTCTTTTTCCATTACTTGATTTCACGAGTCGTCCGGACTTTGTGGTTAATTGTTTACTGAATGGAAGATTTGTCATCATTATTGATGGGAGTCCGATGGTACTCATTGGACCCGGAACATTCACTTTACTCTTGAAATCACCTGAGGATCTACATTTTAGTTTTTATTATGTCTCATTTGTTCGACTCATTCGTGCGTTAAGTTTCTTATTATCTATTATACTTCCAGGACTATGGGTAGCATTAACTGCATATCACCCGGATCAGATTCCCTTCTATTTAATGGCGACTATTTCTAGTTCAAGGTTTGGACTACCATTCTCATCACCAGTGGAAATGTTCTTACTTATTATTCTCCTTGAGATCTTTCGTGAAGCTGGGGTCCGATTACCAAGTTCGATTGGACAGACCTTAACTGTCATTGGTGGGCTAATCCTAGGAGATGCTTCTATTCGTGCAGGTCTAGTATCTCCCTCCGTCGTCGTTGTTGGAGCGGTTACCGCTGTATGTGGGGTGACATTGGTTAATCAGACCCTAAGTTCGGTTGTTAGTCTTGTGCGACTTGGATTATTTATGATGTCTTCTGTTTTGGGGATGTATGGTCTGATCTTGGGCGTGATACTTCTCGTTATTTATATGTCAAGGTTGCAAACATTCGGAATCCCTTACCTATCCCCCCTTTCACCTCCTATTTTTAAAGATTTAGCCAAGACTCTATTACGTTTGCCTTGGATTAAAATAATCCACAGACCACAAGATTTAAAAACCATAGACTCTGATCATCAAGGGGAAGATTCAACATGATATCACTAAGAAGGCTCTTCGGCATTGTTATCTCCCTGGCACTATTATCAGGTTGCTGGGATTCTAAAGAGATTCAGAACATGGCTTATGTCACAGCTCTGGGTTTTGACTATGTTGACGGAAAATATATAGCTTATGCACAGGTTCTCAATTTCTCCAATATATCGAAGAACGAGGCGATAGAAATCGGGAAAGTTGTGCCTGCGTGGATTGGACAAGGGGAAGGTGAGACGGTTACTGAATCCATGAGTTCACTCTATGCCACCTCGCAAGAAAGGGTGTTATGGGGCCACGTCAAAACCATTATCTATAGCGAAAATTTGTTGAAGCAAGGAACTAAAATCCAAAATATCTATTCTGCAGTCAATCGCTATCGAGAAATAAGGTATAACATTCTAATGTATGGTACGAAAGAGCCTATAACCAAATTATTTGCACAGAAATCCTTGCTAAATTTCTCTCCGATCGAGTCCATTTTGAGCACACCGGAACAAGTTTACTCCCAGTTATCTCTTATTAAACCTGTCTATGGGTATGAAGTTATTGCGGATTCAAACGAAGGTAGCGGGTCTTGTATGCTGCCATCCCTTGCAATTGACAATGAAACGTGGCTAGAAGATGAGAAGAAGAAGTCGATGCTCAAAATGAATGGAGCATATATGTTAAAGAATCATAAATTAGCCGGATGGCTGTCAGAAGAAGATCTGAAGGGTTCTCGCTGGCTGGACCAAGATCATCTAGAACGAACACTCACAAATGTTCCAGATATAGGAGATCCCGTGGCAACTGTGGTATTAATCACTCCCCGCAATGCCATAACTCCGATAATTGTAGACGAAAAAGTACACTATGACATTAAAATTACTGTGCGAGCATATCTGGATGAATTGATTGAATCTATATCTGAGCCCAATTTAGAAAAGGAAACAGCTAAAGTTCTCGTCTCACAAATCCGAAATACCTTTAATAAAGGTCTGACTATTAAAAGTGACGTGTTGAATTTGGAGGACTCCCTTTATCGATCCAATCCTCACAAATGGCATAAATCACATCAAGAGAAAGAAGATGCATTCCTGTTAACAAAAGATTCTCTGCAATGTCGAAGTTAAAGTCCATTTCATCCATGGTGGTAAATATAAATCAAAGATGTAACAGTCACACTCACTCTAACTTGGGTGAATGTTACATCTTTTTTCGTTTTATTTTAACCGAAGATATATTTGTTCCATACGGAACCTTCAATAGATGGCTCTTCGATACACCGATCAGTTGAGAAGTATAGATACCTGTGTGTCCAGAGAACAAGTAACTTACTAAACACGCGATAAACATATATATAGCACCCTCAGATCCAAATAACTCGATCCCCATCAGAAAACAGGCCAGAGGTGTATTGGTTGCTCCGCAAAAAACAGCTATGAATCCTAATGCAGCCAAAAAAGGTGCATACAGATGAAGCAATCCTGCTAATGAATTGCCTAATGTGGCACCTATCGCAAATAAGGGTGTCACTTCCCCGCCCTGGAATCCGGCCCCTAACGTTACTGATGTGAAGAGAAGTTTCCCAAGGAAAGCGAATGGATGAACGCTATCTTCGAAAGACTGCGATATAAGCGGCATACCTAATCCTAAGTAATCACGTGATCCAATCAGATATACCATGAGGATAATGATTACGCCCCCAATAGCACTTTTTAACATCGGGTTAGGCATGATGGAAGCGAAGCTCTTTTTGAGGAAATGGGTTAACTCACTGAAGATCATGCTTACTAACCCAAAACACACAGCAGCAACCAATACTTTCAATAACACCATAAACGTTAGCGCAGGAATTTCACCCATATCGTAGTGGATGTGAGTGACTCCCCATAAATCCATAGCTACCATATTTCCTACGAAACTCGCCACAAAGCAAGGAATTAACGCATCATATCGCATCATTCCTAAGGCAATTACCTCAATTGCAAAGATAGCTCCAGCTAACGGTGTTCCAAATACAGATCCAAACCCACCACTGATCCCACACATCAATAGGATTTGCCGATCTATAGGTCCTACCTTTATCCATTTACCGAACTGTTCTGCCAGGCTTCCACCCATCTGGACCGCTGTTCCTTCTCGCCCTGCTGAACCACCAAGTAAATGTGTCACTAAAGTACCCAATAGGACAAGTGGTGTCATACGTAAATGGACAGGCTCATATGCCCGCTCTTGGATTTGCTCAATAATCAGATTGTTCCCTTTGGCGCTATTCTTGCCATGTTTATAATATAGGTAACTTACGAATGCTCCACCTAATGGTAATAAGAACAACACCCATGGATTTACTAATCGAATATGGGTAACATATTCAAGACTTTTCAAAAATAAAGCGGATGCTGTGCCTGACAATAAACCAACAACGCCACCATAGAAAATCCACTTCAGAAAAGAACGTAAAAGCAACACATGAATAAATTGACCTGTGCCGTTTAACACTATCTTCCGTATCCTATTCATTCTAATAAGACCTACCTTCTCACGACCATTAAGCTCTATTCCCGAAATTTTAGATCATTAAGAAAAGCTTGTCAATGAAATATACCAACTAGAAAGTTGATTTTTATATCTGTAATCATTATGATGATAGATAAGAACAACGAAGGAGGATTTGGTGATGACAATGAAAGTGGAATTCTGGTCTGATATTGTATGTCCATGGTGTTATATAGGAAAAAGAAGATTTGAGAAGGCGTTATCTCAATTTGAACATGGTAAAGAGGTTGAAGTGATCTGGCGTAGTTTCGAACTTGATCCTTCTACACCACGTGAAAGTGGGGATCTTGTCGCTGCCCTTTCTAAGAAGATGGGTAGATCGGCCGATGAAGTAAAACAAATGATGGCACAAATCACTAACTTAGCCGCGCAAGATGGACTTGAATATCGATTCGATCTTACTAAAACAGGTAATACGTTTGATGCTCATCGAATCGTCCATTTCGCTGCCGATCAAGGGCTTGTGGAAGAAGTTAACGAACATCTCTACCGCGCGTATTTTACAGAAGGAGTGCCTGTTAGTGATATCGAAGCGCTCGTTCAAGTTGCTGTAAAGGCTGGTCTTGATGAGAATGCAACTCGAGAAATGCTAGCAAGCGACAAATATTCTGAAGATGTTCGTTCCGATGAGAGTCGCGCTCATTCTCTGAAAGTAAGCGGCGTTCCTTTTGTCCTTGCGAATGAAAAATATGCGATTTCTGGAGCGCAATCAACAGAAGTGTTCCTCGACGCCCTTCGTCAAGCTTGGAATGACGCACACCCAATTACCGTTGTAGGCGGTGATGGTAACAGTTGTGATGACGGCAATTGCCTAATTTAACAATACTTGATTCATGCAAAAGGAGTGTCCCAAAATCCATGAAAATGGCTAAGGACACTCCTTTTTTTTGTAGAAGCAAAATAGATGGTGTGAGTGAACGCTCCGAGAACTGACCAGTTCCTCCAATCGCTGTGGACTCTCCAAATATTTGAATTCATTCCGCGCAGCGTTTATTATGAACTCTCTCCTACGCCATAATGTTGAATGGTCTCACCCAGAATGGTGTCGCTCTTCTTATTCCATATAACACTCCGCTCGAATGTTCCTTGTTGAAAGAAGTATGGGAATCGTCTCTTAAACCAACTTTGCATTGGTAAATCCAATGCCTTCGATTTTTCAACCCACAACAATTCTCCCTCCGGCGGGAATTCAAGTAACTCCCCTTCAAAGGACGTAACGAGATAATTAAACACCATATATCTTAAGCCGATTTCTGGATCACAGAACTCATCTAACCCTTTATATATAATGTCCTTCACGATCAGACCTGTCTCTTCTCTAACTTCTCGAATGGCTCCGTCCACAATACTCTCGGGGAAGTCAACTTTTCCTCCGGGAGCAATATAACCGGGAAACCCCATCTTATCAGGTCTATTCATGAGTAAAACCTTATCTCCTTGCTCGATCATACACATTGTAAATAACTTATGATTAACTTCAGATGACATGTGCTCAACTCCAATATTTTTCATGAATATCACTTACTCAACTGTCACTTTTACTAATTATCCCTTCGCAGCCCATAAGGTCGCTAACTCTGTATCTGTCCAATGATATAATTCCAACATTGAAGCATACGGATCACCTTCTAGGTTCAAGAGTGTTGCGAATGCGGGTTCTGTTTTTACACCATGATTTTTCAACTGGATAACCTGTTCTTTAAACTTCTCGCCATACATGCACATCATTCGGTGTTCTATGATCATATGTTTATAGCCATTCTGATCTGTTGTAGCTATCGATTGTCCAAAAATTTCAACTGGCCAGCCATCACACATGAAATTTGCTTTAATGATATCAATCCCTTGAATACTCTTTCTTTTCACCGCAAATTCAGGGAATTCACAGAAATTCAAATGAACTAGACGCTCAAATTGTTCAAAATCGTACACTTCACAAATAATATCTAAATCACTACTGTTTATATGTATACCTATGGGAATCGTACCAACTAATAAAGGATGATATGTATCCAGAATACTTAGTAGACGATGCTTTTCTAGAAGGTGAAACACTTCAACTTGTGTTGGATTACCTGAGAATAGATACTCCATCTTAGTCCAATGTTTAATCATTAGAACTCCTTTTTTATTAAATAGAAGATTCACTTCCATACCATATCACAATAAGCTTCTAAGATTCTTCTCATTAATCCCATTCTGGACAAATTGAAATGATGTGTTACTAATCCGCTGTGTTCGATCTACGATTTGTCCTAAATGATATCCCGTATGCTCTACCATATGGTACACATCGTTCATGTCCAGCCGCTCAATTGGATATTCTCCATTCAAATAACGATCGATGAGAACCTTCCACTCTACGAAAATGTCCTTCACGATTACAATCAATTCATCAGACTCTAAATCTAAATTAGGAAAATAGTCTCGAATATCGCCTTGGACCATTTCCAAGTTAGAATATCTTCGGATATGTCTCTTAACCTGCTCACAGATATGCAGCACAATTCCACCCAAAGAATTCATATGATCTTGTTCTAGTATCCATAAGTCCTTAACAGGTACCGAATGTATGGACTTAACAAGCTTATATAAATAATGTTCCATCATACGATTTCGTGAGATTTGTATGAACAAACGATGGGTTTCATTCATAGCACAGGTTTAATGCATTCAACTCTATTTCCAAATGGATCTCTAAATTCAAATCTTTCAAACCCTGAAATCGGAATAGCACTTATGATCTCAATTCCATTATACTTTAACTTCTCTTCTATTTGTTTAAGATCATCGACTTCATAAGCGAGATGAGCTTTTGTTCTAAGACGGTCTACACCCTCTTCTGTTCCAATATGTAGCTGTTGATGACCGACTTGAACCCAGAACCCACCTCTACCCAGTAACGATTCTGGTTTTGGGATTTCTTTTAATTCTAGAATATCACAATAAAACCGCTTTGCTTCCTCGTCTGTTCCTGGGGGTATCGTTATTTGAGCATGATGAAATCCATTAATCATTCTCACTCCTCCTTAAATTCAAAGACACTTTCATTGTATCATCCATGATCTCACTTGAGGATATCACGACAAAAAATCTGTCCTTCTCAGGATACTATTCAGGTTCTCAACGAATTCAATATTTAGTCATTGAATAATATAGAATTACATATGCAATTCTGGAGATACTGAGCAAATACAATAAAATTACAGAGGGAATGAAATTATGGAATTAGAAATTCGACAGGCAGGCGAAGGTACGGATGCTTACTTGGATAATACAATTGTGTTACAGGGCAAGGGAAGCACATTGAATAGTAATGGTAACTTGGCTCCACTACCACAAAACACGTATGATATTGCGATCCAAGAAGTAGAATTAAACTCCACAAGAGCTAAGTACAACATTTCTTTTAAATAAGCTACTCCTGTTTCATGGGGTACTAAGTCTTCTATGGATCGACAAACAAGCTACCGTTATTTACGGTAGCTTGTTTGGATGAACATGGATGTGTGTCAGGATGTATATCTCGACTTGGCTCATTCATCCATTACATTCCTTTGTTATTCTTCACCTATAAATTTGACTTCCGTTTCCAACTCAACCCCAAATTTCTCTCTAACCTTGACTCTAACATGAGCAACTAAGGCAATGTAGTCACTTGCGGTAGCGTTATCTACATTAACGATGAACCCGGCATGTTTCGTCGATACTTCTGCTCCACCGATGCGTACACCTTGTAAGCCGCTCTCTTGGATCAATTGACCTGCAAACCGATTAGGTGGGCGTTTAAAGACACTTCCACAAGAAGGGTATTCTAGCGGTTGTTTCGACTCACGTTGACGTGTTAGGTCATCCATTTTCTCTTTTATAGAAGAATGCTCTCCGCGCTCTAAAGCGAATCTGGCATGTAGAATCGTATAATGACCACCTGCAAATACACTTTGTCTATAACCCCACTCCATGTCCTCTTTATGTAAGGTCAACAACTGTCCTGTGGAATCTACCACAAGTGCATCCAATAACACATCCGCAACTTCACCACCATAAGCCCCAGCATTCATATAAAGTGCTCCACCTACGGTACCTGGAATGCCACATGCAAATTCTAGTCCAGTCAAATCGTTCTGCAACGCAACTCGTGAAGCATGTATAATAGATGCCCCGCTTTGGGCAGTCAACATATATTCTGAAATCGTAATTTCCTGTAGATTCGTCATTTGAAGTACAATCCCTCGGATGCCGCCATCTCGAATAACCACATTTGAACCATTCCCAAGTGTTGTAATCATGACATTATGATCTGCTGCATATTTGATGATACTTTGAACTTCATCATAAGTGGAGGGTACAACACGAATATCCGCGTTACCTCCCATTTGAGTATATACGTAACCTTTTAAAGTTTCATGGCACTGAATGATCGCATTCGGTACAAGTGTCTGTAACTCTTTGTAAACTCGACTGATATCCATTTCTGCACTCCTCTTCCACGTTAATCAATTCATTCGTCTGTGTATATCTATATTAACATAACATGTGAAATGACGTTTAACTGTGCAAGCTTTCATTGAAATGTGACAGTTATGTAGAAGATGAATAAATCGTCTTTCAACATCGATGCTAAAGTGTATGCCAAAGGTATGTTCCCATATACGTTGCGTTTTATTATCAAACCTTAATATGTTAAAATTAGTATTATATGCACTCGGCAACAGGGAGGTCATCTCAAATCAAAATCTATTATTCAGATCATGTTGGGTATGTTATTTATCCTCCACAACATAGAAGATATAAATTGTATTGCCTTGAAGACGTTCGACCAATGGATGAAAATGCCGGATTTTCTTTATTAATTGAGGATACGTCAGATGATGCACGTCAAAGATTCGAAGATTTCACCAAAAGGCTACAAGAACGATGTCGTGTAGAAAACTTAAATCTTGAGTAGATAGTTACTATAAAATTTCAAATTTAACCGATATAATACTTATTACTGTATATGGAGGTGATAACTTGCGTATCCAATCGGGAAGCAATAACAACAGATTATCAATACGAAATACAAAAAGTACTCCATCGTCATTGACATTCAATTTTGAACTAGAAAAACAGTTAAAAGCAAATGAAGAGAAAAAGGAAGACCCCTCTGGGAAATTGGTAACTAGTCACGAAGGTGGTTATATAAGACAATATATTGTTAGTTCAGACGGTTCAAAAATTCTAGTGAGTGAGATCAAACAGGACTCTGATGAAGCGACTCTTATAGAAAACTATACGAATAACGATACCCGGCCTCAAAGTGAAGGAATCAGTCAAAACACAGAACAGATGTTGAATCTTTTGAATTTCCATGCTGGTATTATAAGCAAAAAATAGTAATAGCTAATGTAATATCTGGGTACCAGTAAACAAAAGAGGCTATTCCAGAAGGTCTACTTATCTGACCTTCTGGAACAGCCTCACTTTATTTCATGTTAGTTATGAAAATCCAGTCCGGATTGAACCGCTTTGACATAACCTGCTCGGATGACAAAGTCACCGAAATGTTCGCCTATCTGACGGTCTTTTGCATACTGATGAATCATCGGTTGTAATAGATTCACAATTTCCTCTTCACCGATATTCTCCCGGTAAATCTTGTTCAGCCGTTCTCCTGCAAACCCAGCACCCAGATACATATTATATTTGCCTGGGGCCTTGCCCATAAACGCAATTTCTCCCAAAGCTGGTCGAGCGCATCCGTTAGGACAACCCGTCATCCGAATGTTGATCTCCTCGTCGCTCAGTCCAACTTCCGCCAAAATCGGTTCGATCTTGTCTAGCAGAGTTGGAAGATAACGCTCCGCTTCTGCCATAGCCATCCCACAAGTAGGGAAAGCTACACAAGATAGGGCATTTCTACGTAATGCAGAATAATGTTTACCATCCGTAAGACCGTACTCCTTGATTAACTCTTCAATCTTACGTTTCTTCGCAGTCGTCACATTCCCGATCACAAGATTCTGGTTCGGAGTAAGGCGGAAATCGCCCGTATTAATCTTAGCAATTTCACGTAAACCAGTCATCAATGGATAGCCCTCTTGGTCTTCAATCCGACCACTTGGAATAAAGAGTGTCAGATGCCATTTGCCGTCACTTCCTTTGATCCATCCATAACGATCGCCGTTATGTTTGAATTCATAAGAACGAGCTTCTTCGAGATTCCACCCTAATCTATCTTGTAGTTCACTAACGAACCATTCTATACCATATCTGTCGATCGTGTATTTAAAACGAGCATATTTACGGACCGATCGATTCCCGAAATCGCGTTGTATCATGACTGTTTTCTCAGCCACGTCGATGACCTGTTCAGGTGTACAGAACCCAATCACCCGTGCCAATTGTGGATACGTCTGAGTATCACCATAAGTCATCCCCATACCACCACCAACGGCAACGTTGAACCCTTTAAGCTTCCCTGATTCGTAAATAGCAATCAAGCCTAGATCTTGTGAAAAAACATCCACATCGTTGGTAGGTGGAACGGTCACACCGATTTTGAACTTACGCGGTAAATAAACCTTTCCGTAAATTGGCTCCTGCTCTGCTTCTTGCTCATTACTGTCCACTATCTTTTCACCATCAAGCCAAATCTCGTGATAGGCATTTGTCTTCGGAGACAGGTGATTACTAATTCGTGTGGACCATTCAAAAACTTCCGCATGAACCTCAGATTGATATGGATTCGGGTTACACATAATATTACGGTTCACGTCACCACAAGCGGCAAGTGTCGTCAAGAGTGCATCGTTAATCGTACGAATACTCTTCTTCAAATTCCACTTCAGAATCCCGTGAAACTGAATAGCTTGTCGAGTGGTTATACGTATGGATCCGGTAGTATATTCCCGAGCAAGTCGATCCATCTCCAACCATTGCTCTGAAGTAAGGACTCCGCCAGGGGCACGTATCCGCACCATGAATTGGTAAGCCGGCTCCAGCTTCTGCCGATGGCGTTCATTACGCAAATCCCGATCATCTTGCATGTAACTCCCGTGAAATTTCATCAATCGATTCTCGTCCTCAGACATTGATCCGGTGATTCCGTCTTTAAGGGCTTCTTCAAGTTCCCCACGCAGGTAAAGGCTCCGCGTCTTGATATCCTCAACGTCGCTCGGCGGACCATCCTGTACCACTACTGTTTTGTTTTGAGTCATTGTTAGTTAGCTCCTTTCACTTTCTTTCTCAAGTCTCAATATACGTCACGCTGGTAGCGCCTCTGCTGTTGCATGTCTGCCAGATAAGCTACGGCTTCATCCGTGCTCTTGCCACCCTCTTGTTCAAGGATCGTGATCAAGGTGTTATGAACATCGTGAGCCATGTGCTTCTCATCCCCACATATATATACGGATGCTCCTTCTTCCAACCATTGATAGAGTTCACGACTCTTCTCTAACATACGATGTTGCACATAAACTTTCTTATTCGTATCTCGTGAGAATGCAACATCCATACGCGTTAGAACCCCATCCTTCACCCAGCGTTGGAAGTCAAGTTGATAGAGGAAATCTGTAAGTAAGTGTTGGTCTCCATAGAATAACCAAGCCTTTCCTTCAGCATTTGACTCCTCTCTTTCTTCGAGAAAAGCTCGGAATGGCGCAACGCCCGTTCCAGGTCCAATCATGATAATTGGGGTATCCGAATTCGTAGGAAGCTTAAAATTGGGATTATGATGTATGTACATCGATAATTGTTCACCCGGTTGCAATCGCTCAGCGCACTGTGTAGAGCAGACACCGTAACGATCCCGTCCATGAGCTTCATATTGCACCGTTCGGATAGTGAGATGAACTTCATCCGGGCTAGCTTTGGAACTGCTTGCGATCGAATAGAGACGAGGAGGCATCTTCCGAAGGAGCGACACGAACTCGTGTGCAGATCCATTCCAAGGAGCGAAATCCTGTACCAAATCTAACAAATCACGCCCATCCAAGTAATTCCTAAGTTCCACTTCACGTCCTAATCCTACAAGCTCTTGCAATTCGTTGTTCGAAGATAACTTCGCAGCTTGTTCCAATAAGGGTTTGGTTAATACCGTAATCTCAAAGTTATTTAATAGTGCTTCTCGCAATGGGCGTTCTTCGCCCTTCTTATTCACGGACACGAGTTCCTCAGAATTCCATTCCATCTTCTCGATCAGTAACTCCACTAAGCCAAGGGAATTCTCTGGGTAGATCCCAACGCAATCACCTGGTTCATACTGGAGATTGGATCCTTCAAGCGATAGTTCTAGATGACGAGTCTCCCGATCAGATCCACGACCGTTAAGATTTAGATTCTCAAGTACTTCGGCTTTAAAAGGTGACGTTCTCGAATACGATGATTGTTCCGTTAACTTTCCGCTTTCAGTAGCTGTGACAGCTCCGACGGTACCCGTGGATTCTATCGTCCCACTCAGGTTAGTTAACACATTATCAATCCACTCTGCAGCGGATTCATCATAATCCAAATCACAATCAACGCGTGGACTAAGTCGTTTGCCACCTAATTCCTCTAGACGCTTATCGAAATCCTTACCTGTCTGACAGTAGAACTCGTAGGAGCTATCACCCAACGCCAAGACGGAAAACTGCAAGTCTTCCAATTTCGGAGCTCGTTTACTATGGAGGAACTCATAAAATGGAATCGCATTATCAGGAGGCGTTCCTTCTCCATGCGTACTAGCCACAATCAGTAGATTCTGAACTTTCTTCAACGTATTGGATTTGAAATCACTCATTGAAGAAAGAGCAACTTGAAATCCACGTTCTTCTAACTTGAGAGACAGAGCCTTAGCTAGTCCTTGGCCGTTACCGGTCTGTGAACCAAATAGTACTGTCACTTCCCGAGAAATCGCAATAGGGCTGTTGGGAGCGATCACTGTGGTTACATTTGGCGTAATATGTAATGTAGTATTAGAACTGTTTATTGCTGTAAGATACCCGCTTAGCCAAATCTGTTGTGTCTCCGTTAGTGTTGGCACAAGACGATTAAGAAGTTCTACTTGCTCCTGACTAAAAGGACTGTTCATTACCTGAAATTGCAACGTTATCCACCTCACATAGGAATACAATCATTTATAAATCAGAGTATACACATAGACTTTATATATTATTTTAACCTACCATAATGTGCCAACAGGGTCAATGATATGACATAATCCGCTACAATGTTGTGCATAGAATGACAAATAAAAAAATAAATGCCATTATATGATCATAATAGCATTTAATATCTGTTGTAATATCTTCTATTTCATTATAGATACAGGTCAACCATGAAGTCCAATAATAGAATTACAATGAAATCATAAGTTTTCCTTATATTACGGTTCGGGATTAACGTTGATCTTGAAAACATTGATTTCTTGGAACAGTTTTTGCGATATTTCATTAATTTGAATGGCTTGCTCAGCGATATTGCTAATCGCGTTGTGCTGCTGAATGCTTGAAGCATTCACTTCTTGAACCCCTGCAGCTGTCTCTTCAGCTATGGATGCTACACAATGAACGGATTCAGAGAGTCTGGCATTGTTTGTCCGAGTCATATCCACCTTATCGTGAATTTGCCCAATCTGCCTACTTATTTCTTCAATCGTATGGTCTATAGCTTCGAAAGATGATAGAGTCTCCGCTACTTGATGATCCTGCTTATCTAAGCTCCCTTTCGTTTCAAGCATAGATTTCTGGAAGTCGGCCATTCCAGCTTGTAAATCATTGACTATTTTTCCGATATGAAGGGATGATTCTTTGGTTTGCACCGACAATTTCCTCACTTCATCGGCAATAACGGCAAATCCTTTTCCATAAACACCTGCCTGAGCTGCCTCAATGGCCGCATTCAACGAAAGTAAATTTGTCTGCGTCGAAATCTCCGAAATCGTATGCGTAATTCTTGAGATTTGCTTCGATTGCTCCATTAGCTTCATTAATGCATCATAAACCCTAACGATTGAATCACGGGAATGTTCGGATACTTTCTGCAAATCTGTAACAGCTGCAAACCCTTTGCGAGTATTGTGATTAGCCGTTTCACTTGTTAATACCATCTCAACGGTATATTCCGAAATTTCATTAACGCCTCGTTCCAGCTCCTGAATCAGGTTCGCGCTATGTTCTGATTGCTCAGCTTGTTGCCCAGCTCCGACCGATATTTCCTGAATCGTCTGTACAATATCTTGATTCGTATGCGCAGTAATCGCTGAGGATTGTTGAAAAGAGTGTGAATACGTTGCAAGCGACGATGCCACAGCCTGTGTTTGTTGCAGCATATCCCGAACCCTCACGACCATATGATCGAAATGATGACTAAGACGTCCTAACTCATCGTTATATGGTGAATTGATTTGATATCTCAAATCGCCTTCTGAAATTTGAAGCAGAGCTGATTGCAGCTTATTTACGGGTAATATAAAGGAACGAATAAGCAAGATCGCTATACTAAGCGTCAATAGAAATACGAACACCGCCGCATAAGCAGACATGGAAGTTGTATCATCTAATAATATAAAAGAACGTGTTTCCGCCTTTATAGCGTTCTCCGCTGCTGCCGCATACAATTTTTCGTTCGTCTTAAGCATAGCGTGATTGATAACAAGAGCTTCGGTATGTAAACTATCAATTTCCTCAAGGACCGTCAACGGATCCAATTCTTCATTCTGTAACGTAGTAACTAATTCCTCAACATTCCCCTTATATTTATCAGTCTGAATATGTAATCGTTGTAAATCATTGTACGCATCTGAATTCTCCGCAAAATTCACCGCATTTATTTCCGTATTAAGCTTCGTTTGTGTTTCTAGGAACGGTTTAACATACTCAAGATCACTAGATTGAGAGAGTGACGTTTCCAAGCCATTTAACTCTTGTAGTAGTTGGGTTATTTGGGCTACAGTGATTCTTTTTTCCATCTCTGTTTTTTGCGTTTCCATTGAAATTTCAACCTGATTGATTTTATGGTTTTGATAAAAAGCCACTCCAAGGAAAATTAGAGCAACCGCTGAGAAGCTTAGAATCAGTTTCCATTTCATAGATAGGTGCAAGGCGCTTCCCTTCAACAATATCATCCTCCAGTTGTCCTAGTGCTATAGAATAGGACTATTTTACTAGCACCTTGATTGTAGGAGATAGATGTTAAAGGGAATCCATGATTTTGTAAACACAATGTAAATCGTATCGATAGCAACTTACATTGTGAACTTTTTCAACGCAACATATTAAAGGCCGTTCTTAAGGAGTTATCCAGCGGATTATGCTGGGATAGCTTCTTAAGAACGGCCTAATCTTAAATCCTCAGTGGCCCTACATTAGGCACGGTCATCTGACTGTGACTTCTTTTAATTAAGAAGTCACAATCTGAGGTTCCTTTATCGCATCTTTACTTGTCATGTTTATCTGATCAATGTGAGTAAACATGACCTCAAGCATATTAAATGCCATTTGCTGCTCATGTATCGGACGTTCTTGTAGCAAATATGTGATCTTATGAATGAAGTGACCTTCATTCATTTTGAGAGACTCGTGAAGTAATTCATCTGCTGTTACTTCTAATTGATTCGCTAATTTGATAAGGGTTTCGAGCGTGAGGCTACGCTCTCCTCGTTCAATCTGTCCTATATAAGCATGAGAAACGTCGATCTTCTCTGCCAATCTTTCTTGGGTAAAATTTTGTTTGAGTCGTTCTTTACGTAATCGCGATCCTAATTGAATATAATCCATCGTTTTATCACCCTCCACTCTAAACAGTAGTGAAAGATTAATAGAATTTTAATATACTGTTAGTTCCATTATATTTACTGATAGTTTCATTTGGTATATAATTACTTTATTGGATCATTACATATCGTTTTAACACAAGATAATTGAGGTAATTCATAATTAAAGTGATTGTTCTGCCATATTCCTCTTAATGTAACCCATGAAAGGAGAATGAACATTGAACTGTCTTAAATGTAACTTTGAGAACAGCGATAGAGCACAATTCTGTGATCGTTGTGGCATTCTGTTGTATGAGTCTTTCAAAGCCCATCTTAGAAAGACTGAAGAAAGAACGGAAGATACCATAACTTCAATTCCACCTCAGAAGAAAAAAGACGGGAACTTAATGCTTCTACTAATTTCATTATCGCTTTTGGGGTTGATCCTATTTATTACTTTCTTGTATGAAAATCAAACATAATAAATAAAATTCTCTTCATTATTTAGTTCTTCTTATGAATAGCCGTAGCAATCCACTCAGCTCGTCCTTTAAATTCCTCTGGATAATCTAACCACTGCGCTCCTAATTCATCAGCAAACGATGTATTCACAATAACGTAATTGACTAACTCCTCAATAAGGGCGGAATATGTTATTGATTGGACCATATCAGCAATTTCTAGCTTAGATAACTTGTTACTGTCCATTAACATCGTAGCTAGAATCCTTGCATCCGTATTACCCGTATCCCATAGTTGCATGGCTAACTCGTGGTTCTTCTTAAGTTTCTTAGCAAGACCACGAAGTTGCACCTTACCTACATCTTACTGGTTCTCTCCATCCCTTCTTTATATTGATCTCTCGCCTCTTCTCGTTCCCCCAAGCTTCAAGTTGTGTTCTGAATATCCTCTTGGTTCATTTGCAACACCTCCATCATCGTATGACCTTCTAGTTACCTAATATATATATTAGTACACGTTGTGAAACGAAGCCAATTTCAAAATTCAGAATAAAATAAGGGTGATCCGTATTTACCTTCGGATCACCCTCAGCATCTCCTGACTATTCGTTTCTCAGTCCAAACATGACATACTTGTTACATACTCCACCACCAATATACTAACCGAAGTTTTATTTAACACTCTAGGTGACAAGACCCGCCGCAAATACACCTACGTAAATCGCCAAGTAAGCTCTAATTGCAGATAGAATTTTGATCCCTAACGTTACAAGACTCTATTATTTGCCAAAATTCAACACTTGTTGAGAAATCATGCTGATACTAAAAATCTAGTTAAGCAGGGTAAAACCAAGAATGTGGGAGTTAGTAATTTTTCTGCTTGCGCGAAGCGGACCATATTGCGTGAACATGGACTTAACTTAGCATCAAATCAAGTGAAATATAGCTTGTTAGATCGCAGGAATGAACAGAACGGAATTTTGGATACAGCCAAAGAACTGGGCGTCGCAATCATAGCGTATTCACCGCTTGAACAGGGAGTCTTGAGCGGGAAATTTCATAGAAATCCTACACTTGTAAAGTCTATTTCAGGACCGCGCAAGTGGGGAGCGTCATTCAGGGCATCAGGTATGAAAAAGTCAAAGCCACTCATCGATGTTCTAGAACAACTTGCTCTGAAATACGATGCATCTCCAACCCAAATTGCACTTAATTGGGTGATTCTTGCCAATGAAAAAATGGTGTTTGCCATTCCAGGTGCATCGAAAGTGAGATATTTCTGAAAAGGGCAGTTGGCTCGCTAGTATTTTCCACTCTAACTGGCTTTAAAGGGAATCCTTCACCCGTCCCCTCTACCGAGTTCTCACCTTTTATCGGTTTAACCTCATCTGCTTTCTGAGTCTTGATCTCTACATTTTCTTTTCTCTCTATTCCCGCTTGGGTCGGCTTTTCTATAGAAGCTCCAGCATTATTCTTCAAATTGGGTGTGGTCGATGTTTTAATTCGAATACCAGATAACGAGGTTACCATTCCAAAACTACTCATCCAGTGTTCTTTAGAATAGGCTCCTTCTTTTGGATTAATGGTACCCTTGACTGTTGATGCAAAGCCTGAAGACCAATAATCTAGGTAATCAAAGCCGGAGTCTTTTCTCTTCTTAGTCCGTTCTACTGCGGCATCACATATCCCTTTCGGGATTCCAAATGTAAGATTGTTTAAGAAATCACCTGGTGAATCATTTCTCTAATGTATCGATCGATTTCTCAAATCCGTTTCTCGTATCTATCAACTGCTCCGGATCATAACACATTTCAAGATCTGCTGGAGTTTCTCCTATCAGTCCTTTTCCCATACAAATAACGCATCATACTTATAGCTATTTATCTATGGATTTCTGGACCTAGAAATTTCTTGATTCCCCTCTCTTGAAAATATGAGATAATATGTACAGCCTGCATTTAAAGGAGACTGTAATTATGAAAGATCGTTTTACTCATTCCAACTATTTAGTTCGCAAGCAATTCTTCAAATTTCTCGGTGATGCTTTTCATATTTATGATCCTCAGGAGGGACTAGCCTTCTACGTTAAGCAAAAAGCATTTAAGCTCAAGGAAGATATTCGAGTATATAGTTCTGAGGATATGAGAGAAGAAGTTCTCGTCATCAAAGCACGATCACGGATTGATTTCTCCGCTACATACGATGTCTTTGACTCCATAAGCAACGAATCGGTAGGTAGCTTTAGAAGAAAGGGCATGAAGTCCATCCTGAAAGATGAGTGGGTCATTCTCGACAATCAAGAACGTGAGGTCGGACTTATTACAGAAGATAGTATGTTGCTAGCAATACTCCGAAGATTTCTATCCAATCTCATTCCGCAGACTTATGTTGGAACCATCGGGCAGCACGATGTCTTAACTTTCAAACAAAGATTCAATCCTTTTGTCCAGAAGATTGAACTAGATTTCTCCATGGACAGAAACCAATTGCTCGATCGTAGACTCGGGATTGCCGCTAGCGTCTTACTCAGTGCAATCGAAGGTAGACAAGATTAACATAGCTTCAAAAAAACGCTCAGGTGTGATTAATTAATGTCTGAGCTTTTTTTGATACAATGAGATAATTGACACAGGCTGAATTTAAAGGAGACTGTACCCATGACGGATCGGTTTAATCATTCCAGCTACTTCGTTCGCAAGAAAATTTTCAAACCTCTTTCCATAATTCTCGGTGAATCATTTTATATTTATGATACTCAAGGAAGATTATCCTTCTACGTTAAACAAGAGACTTTGAAACTGAGAGAAGATATTCGGATATATAGTTCTGAGGATATGACGGAAGAAATTCTGGTCATGAAAGCACGATCACGAATTGGTTTCTCCTCTACATACGATGTCTTTGACTCACGAAGTAACGAACTCATCGGTAGCTTTAGAAGAAAGGGCATTAAGCCCATACTGAAGGATAAGTGGGAAATTCTCGACAATCAAGACCGAGAGGTCGGACTTATTACAGAAAATAGCATATTACGAGCTTTACTCCGAACTTTTCTCTCAAATGATCTCGTACCGCAGACTTATGTTGGAACAATCGAACAGCACAATGTGTTCACTTTCCAACAAAGATTGAATCCTTTTGTTCAGAAGATTAAGCTTGATTTCTCCATGGACAGTAACCCAATACTCGATCGTAGACTCGGTATTGCCGCTAGCATCTTACTAAGTACCATCGAAGGTCGAGAGGATTAACATATACAATAAACAACCCGTTTATGAATTGATGTCAGAGCGTTTTTTTCCATGATTTAACGAATTTCGGACCATCCCCCTATCAAAAAAAAACCTCCAAACCAGTGTACCAACCCGCACTGTGTTGGATATTTTTTTATATTGATACTAGTTCATGACTTGTTCCTCTTCTTTCTGAAAATGACCGATACTCGGGCGACTCGGCCGCTCAAGCCCAAGATGATCACGAAGCGTATTACCCGTATATTCCGTACGGAACAGTCCACGCTGTTGCAAAATAGGAATAACATAATCCACGAACTCATCTAGATCTCCTGGCAGAACGGGAGGCATAATATTGAAGCCATCGCAACCATATTGCTCGAACCATAATTGCATCAGATCCGCCAACTGTTCATACGTGCCGACGAATTGTAGGTGGCCACGAGCTCCAAGGAGATGGCGACCTAGTTCAAGTATGGAAAATTTATCCTCGCGCCATATCCATGATCAATTGTACACGATTCTTCATGCCGTTCGATGCGTAGACCGGATTAGAGATTTCTGGTAGTTGACCTTCCATGGGATATTCGGACAGATCAAAGCTCAGCATACCGGACAACATCATGACAGCCGATGCCGGAGGAATCAACTCTTGTAGTTCCTTGTACTTCTGTTGTGCTTCTTCTTCAGTCGCACCGATTATTGGAGATAATCCTGGCATAATACTATAGTTCCCCGTTAGCGTAAATAATTGCCGCCCCGTGGCAACCCTTTAGTTGTCCGTTATTCAACTATCTCTTTCTAAGTTTGTAATAATTATATTTCCTATTTTCAATCTCAATATTGTTTTGAAATTCAAAACCACATTTTTGTATCACTTTATTCGATGGGACGTTACGTATCTGAGCTATAGCGATAAGTTCCTCGACATTGGTGTTTTCAAATAAATACTTAATTAACCCTTCCGCAGCTTGGGTCGTGTAACCCTTGTTTGTATGGTCTTTTGAGATCCCATAAAAAATCTCTCTATTTGGTGGTGGCAATTTATCCAATATTCCTGTACAACACCAGCCGATAAACTCACCAGTCTCTTTGGATATGATCCCCAATCGCAAACGAAGTTGTCCAATATCTCCATCTATTGATATAGCATTAAAAAACCGTTTGTTTTCTGGTATTTCATAATTCGTTATCCAGTCTTCACGTTGTTCCTTGGATACGTTCCAATCAATCAAAAATTCATATATTTCAGGTTGCCAGGTAATGTCTTGTAGGTCGTCCAAATCCTCAATTATGTATTCTCTTAAAATAATATCCTTACATTCAATCTTAAAAACGTTTTCTTCCGAAGTGGAATGCGTATTTGAGCTCATCATTTATCTCCTTAATACATATTTGGTAGATTGCCCTACCATGTATAATAACAAACCTTAAGTGGTCATGACGGGTAAAGATTAATTATAGCTAAACTAGCCTACTCGTAAGCTTAATAAGTGAATCAATAACAAGATCAAGAAACATCAATAAAATACACTCCACATGACTTGCGAGTTGAAGAACGTGCAATTGCGTCAAATCCCTTACCTTCTAAGTACATGCGGAATCCGTTTTACATTGATGGTTCGAGTCACCCTCAGCAAGAACAAGCTGAATAATATTAGCTTCGTTCTTCGTGAGAATGTCCACATAGGGATGCGCTGTAAATAAAAAATAGTAGGAAGCAATCGGCTCCTTCATGTGAATAGAATCTCCATTACCCAAAGTCTTGTAAGAATAATGCAAATGCTTGTACACCAAAATCACATAATTCCTAGAAAACTACTGGCTTTTATTCTCAATTTTTCATGCCCTGCTTACCTATAAAGTTAACATGAGAATTCACGAAGTGAAGTCTCATATCAGCATCAAAGAAGCACCGATAAATAAAGAAAACTCTTCTAGTAATATAGGGAAAGTATACAGAAGGGATATGAAAGCATTGGAAGTTTAGTTGAATACATTTTTTTCTGTCGCCTTGGTACAAATAAAGGAAAAACTCTGAGTTCTAGAGAATATGAGTATTACGCATTTTAATATCCTTGTGAGGAGTATGACTATGACTAGTGAAGAGAACAAAGAAATCATTGAAAATTATGTTAAGGCCTACAATTCATTTGATGTTGAGGGTATTGTTAAACTCTTGCATAAGGATATCCTTTTCAGGAATTTTTCCAACGGTGAACCTAACACTGAGATCAGAGGAACAGAAGAGTTCAGAGAACTAGCAGAAAAGTCGGCAAAGATTTTCTCTAGTCGTCTTCAGACAATTATTGACTATAGCATTATAGATGACAAAGTAGAAGTACAAATTGATTATGAAGGAATACTGGCTATTGATTTGCCTAACGGATTAAAGATTGGAGATACGATGCAATTAAAAGGGAAGTCAATATTTGGGATTAAAGAAGGAAAAATATCATTAATTGAAGATTACAGTTGAGTAACACGCCGAGATGTCGCACGACTGAGATAAGCGAGAACATTAGGTGAAATAATCACGTGACCGCCTAAACCTAATGGCAGTCAAATTTTTGTTCATGAATCAAAACAGTAACATAACTGACCTCATAACAAAAATAAGAGGGGTTCAGCCCCCCTCTTTACTAACTCCGCCAATACATCTCAACACTATTAGTCTTTCCTGACCAACATTCAACATAGGATGAGTGCTGACGGTAGAATAAACTAAGATGTGGCTGTATTCAACCTTAAACACCGCATTCCTTAAATACAGGTGAAGACAAATGGAAGGACAAGTAACCTCGTCCTTCCATTATTAATGCCTGCAAGAAAGAACATTACTATCCTTTCCTATTCATCCTGTTGATTTGACTTCTACTGTATTAATTCAAATGCACTGAAAAATGTACATAATAGCACTCCTGCTTTATTAACCATATGTTATATGCAGAAGTAGTATAGATTCATCATTTATCGTAAATATTACATAGTCTTCATTAAGAACACAAATTATGTTGACCTTAACGTAGCGTCATACATTACTCTATCTTTAGGGGAGAGTAATGTATACAACTGGATTTCTCTCACGAGAAATTAGATATTCAAAATGTCTCATCTGATCTGGAGATAATTCATTTAGAAATGGGTGAGTTGTTATTGATGTTAGAACTTATTGAGAAAGAATTAGATCCAGATGTTTTATTAAGTGGACTTAGGAGGTTTAATGTGTTCCATAATAAATATAGTCAGAAAAGGTGATTACATTGAAATTATTAATAGAAGATACATTTGAACAATATGATCAAATGTTCTGTTTAGCAGAGACAGAACGAGAAGATTTTTTCCGATATACCATGATGAAACCATTCGAAGAGATGTGGAGTACCATAAATGTACCTATTAAAGCAAAACAACCAAGTGGTTATGATGTAATAATGGCCACAAAAATGCTTGGATATTTGGACGTGAATGCTACTGAAGCGGGATTAAAAGTTCTTCAAAAATTAAAAGAAATCCATGCCTTAAGAGTCGGGCAAGAAACCTTACAAAAGTGTGTTGACCACATGGGAAATAATGGACTGAAAATTAACGCTGAAGAATTAAAATTCGGTATGTATATAGCTGATCCACAAAAACTGGAATTACAAAAAGGGTATAGTGGATTTGGAGGAATCCCAGGATTCATCCAAGTAACAATTTATCCAAATGCCTATAATATTCCGAAAATCCCTGCTGTAATTGCTCACGAATTTCATCATAATATCCGTTTTTCATATTTCAATTGGGATCATGGCAACGTTACTGTTGGTGACTATTTAATCATTGAGGGATTAGCAGAATCATACGCAAAAGAATTATATGGAGAGGACTTATTAGGCCCTTGGGTTACTTCTTTTGATGAAGAGGATTTACAATACTCTTTTGAAATAATTAAAGATTCATTAAATATCAAAGGATTTGCAGAGGTTAGCAGTTATATGTTCGGTGATACAATTGCAAAAGAACAGGGCTACCCACCTGTTGGTTTATCACCGTTTGCAGGTTATGCGGTAGGATACAAGGCTGTACAGTCCTTTATGAAGAGAAATAATATTGGAATTAGAGAAGCAACATTACTAAGTACAGATGAAATAATTGCAAGTTGTGGGTTGTTTAGTTAAATGAGCTCACTCTACTAATTTGAGTCAAGATCAAATACAACTATTTTTTCCTTGTCCCCCTACTGAACTGAAAAAACTCCTTGAAAAATATCTGTCCATCAAGGAGCTTACACTAGAAATCCTTCATCGTCTGATAGAACGAATTCAAACCATGCAAGGAATTCAGACATAAGTCACACTTCAACAATAATTTAGGTCGTATGTTACCCCCAGTTGAGTTAAGTTGTCAATAAATAAAAAAGCACACTATAAAAAAACGTTAGATACTGTTTTATCAGTACCTAACGTATTCAAATAATATGGAACGACTACTCTATGTCTAAAGAATGACCAAGACTGATGTTTAGCATACGCAAGATCATTAGTAACGACTCAGATCTCGTAGCATTGGCATTTGGTTTGAATGAACCATCGGCTGAACCTTTTACGATACCCATATTGGATAACGTATCAATCTCAGCCTCGGCCCAGTTACCCGAAATATCCTTTAACTTAGCGTCTTTTACTAATGTCGTGTTCATTACTTTTGAAAGCATAAACACTATTTCTGCTCTTGAGATTGTCTGACTCGGTTTGAACGTTCCATCCAAGTAACCGTTAATAATACCACTTTCTTTTAATGTAGATATTGCCTCTGCTGCCCAATGACCTTTAGTGTCCTTAAAGCTGGAGCTACCTGTAGACTCAAGACCAAGTGCTTTTACTAACATAGACGTAAATTCTGCTCTAGTTACCGTAACATTAGCATGGAATAACCCATCAGCATACCCCATGATAATCCCAAGCTTAGTTGCTAATACGATTGCTTTAGCATTTTGGGCACTTGCAGGTACATCCTTGAATGTTATTGCAGGTGCAGAAGTTGCTTTTTCTACTAGAGCTTTGATTACATCGATATTAACCTTTTCATTGTAGAATGATTTAGGTGTTGGCGTTGGTGTTGGTGTTGGCGTTGGCGTTGGCGTTGGCGTTGGCGTTGGCGTTGGCGTTGGCGTTGGCGTTGGCGTTGTTTTCTCTGTTACTTTAATGGTTGCCGTTCCGGTTTGACTTGAATCAAAGGTTGATATTGCCGTTATCGTATAGTCGCCTGCGGTTGCATCTGCTGCTAC
>LIDZ01014242.1_pt5 | contig 45253 bp, 47 predicted proteins | sample 644651 | NCBI WGS metagenome assembly LIDZ01 (sample SAMN03856242, study PRJNA289617) | food metagenome | isolation source: wine grapes on drying loft during traditional withering process | host: Vitis vinifera cv. Corvina | place: Italy: Gargagnago di S. Ambrogio di Valpolicella | collected 2014-01 | reverse complement strand
CGGACAAGCTGTTCGTGCAGGAAGGCCGCAAGGTGTTCCGCGACGTCTGCCCGATGGTCGCCGAACTGGTGGCCGCGCACCTGGACGAGAACCAGCTGAACGTCAGCGACGTGCAACGGTTCTGGCTGCATCAGGCCAACCTGAGCATGAACCACCTGATCGTGAAAAAACTGCTGGGCCGTGACGCCACTGTCGAAGAAGCGCCGGTGATCCTCGATCGCTACGCCAACACCAGCTCCGCAGGTTCGGTGATCGCGTTTCACGAACACCAGGACGACCTGCCAAGCGGCGCGCTGGGCGTACTCAGCTCGTTCGGCGCGGGGTATTCGATTGGTAGCGTGATCTTGCGCAAGAAGTGATGCGTGCGGCATGACCGCGGTTGATGACGTAGGAGCGTGGCTTGTCCCGCGATCTGGCGCGCAGCGGCAGCAACACAATGAATGCGGTGTGTCAGCAAGAATGGCGTGGCGAGGTTTAACGACTGCTGCGCAGCCGATCGCGGGACAAGCCACGCTCCTACAGGTTCGGCGTATGGCATCGCAACAAAAAAGCCCGGCGTTGCCCTGTCGGAACGGATGATGGGGATCCGACAGGGCAACGGCGGGCTTGAGTTTTTTAGCAGCTTCAAACGGCAGCAGCACGCCGCTTGAGGCTATTAGCTTTTAACGTGTCGCTTGCAGCTTGCAGCTCGCTTTCTTAAAACTTCGCCAGTACGTCCAGCTGCAGCGTGTTGGCATCCTGATCACGCGGCAGCGCAGAGGTCGCGAAGTCCGCTTTGGTCAGGAAGTACGTCGCGCCGACGGCGAAGTTCTTGTCGATGTCGTAGGAAATGGCCAGCTTGTGACCGCGCGAACCGGTAGTGCCGTTGGCGAAATCGGAGTCGGTGAAAGCACCCACCACAGCGTTACGCTGCGTGTCGCGGTAGTTGTAGTCCAGACCGAAACCGAACACCTTGGTTTTTACACCCGCCAGCCAGGCGGTGTCTTCGTCGCTGTTGGTGGCGCTGTTGACCACGTACTGACCGTACAGGCCGACCGGTACGACAAAGCCGGTCAGGTCCAGTTGACCGAAGCCTTCGTACAGGCGGAAGTCAGTGGTGTTGTTGCCGTTGATGCTCAAGCCACAGAACGTTGTGCTGGTGCTGGCAGCGGCCGGATTACAGTCGTTGGAGTTTTCGTAGTTGTAGACCGAACCGCCGACCGTCATCTTCACGTTGTCGGTGATGGCGACCCGCGTACCCAACTGAGCCGCGTTCAGGCGCAGGTCGTTCTTGAACTGCGTACCTTCGCCGCTGATGTTGTCCTTGAGGGTGTAGGTACCGGCGCTGCCGAACAGCTCGAAGCCCTTGTTGATCGGCAGGCTGTAAGTGGCGGCCAGACCTTCAGGGTTGATGTCGTTGTCCCAGATCACGTCACCTTCGCTGACCCATGGTTGAGCCATCTTGCCGCCGATGACGTGCAGGTTCTGGATTGCGGTCGGGTGGTAGTCGATGAAGCCCTGATCCAGCCACAGGTCTTTCTTGGTGAAGTAGTCGTTCTGGTCAACGTTGGTGGAGTTGGCCTTGTTGTCACCACCGGTGGCGATACGGATTCCGGTGCTGACTTGCGGGTTAATCTCGCTGTAGGCGCCGAGACGCACACGGATACGCTGACGATTTTTGTCCTGGCTGTTGTTCTGGTCGTCGATCTTGACCGTCTCTTGCCGAACGCGAACGTCACCTTTGAATTGAGTCTTCGCTGCCCATGCCACTTTCTGCTCGAAGGCAGACAGCTCGGAGGACTTGGCCGTGGTGGCGGCGGCGATCTGGTCGGACGTGGCTTTCTGAGCCTGTTGCTGAGCCAACTGGTCTTTGGTCAGCTCGGTTTGCAGTTCGGCATACTGGGCAGGTGAAATCGAGCCGTTGGCCTTGAGCATATCGAGCAGTTTCGCGTCGACTGCGGCGCTGGCCGGAACGCTCATGGCCAGCAGCACACCACCACACAGGGCTGCCGCAGTTTTCGTGGAAGCAAGACGCATATCAATCTCCGTAACTGAGAGGGGATGACCGGATCATCCAGGGATCAGCCGACCAAAGGCGGGCGGAAGAAAATTGGCGTTCTTAGAACCTCTGGCTCTAAAAACTGGCGCCAGTATTGCCAGCGTTTATGACGATACGGTGGCGAAGTGATGTCGTGTGGGTGACATGTGAAAATTTCGTTGGAGCTGCGGGCTAGAGCGGTGCCGCGAGTAATTTCATGTGCAGAACAGATGAATAGGTGATACTGCGCCCACGTTGGCGCGACCTGGAGTGGTGGGATGTCGTTACACCGATTGGATAAGCTTTCTGACCTTGCGCCTGAACAGTGGGACGCCCTGATACCTGGCGATTCACCGTTTTTGCGCCATGCCTTTCTCAGTTCGCTGGAAGACAGCGGCAGCCTCGGGCCGCGTTCCGGCTGGCGCGCCGAGCACTTGCTGCACTACGAGGGTGAGCGACTCATCGCTGCGCTGCCGGCGTACCGCAAGTGGCACTCTTACGGCGAGTACGTGTTCGATCACGCCTGGGCGGACGCTTGCCGTCGCGCCGGTCTGGCCTATTACCCCAAGCTGCTGGTGGCGGTGCCGTTCAGTCCGGTAAGCGGGCCCCGGCTGTTGGCGAAGACCCCCGAAGATGGCCGTGAACTGCTCGCTTGCCTGCCGGGCTATGCCCAGGGCGAGGAGCTGTCCAGCGTTCACGTCAACTTCACCGACCCGGTCGCCGATGCGTTGCTCGCCGAACAACCCGGCTGGCTGCAGCGCATTGGCTGTCAGTACCACTGGCAGAACCGCGGCTATCGGGATTTTCAGGATTTCCTCGATGCCTTGAGCTCACGCAAGCGTAAGCAAATGCGCAAGGAGCGCGAGCAAGTGGCGGGGCAGGGTTTTGACTTCGACTGGCTCGAAGGGCATGAACTGAGCGAGGCGCATTGGGATTTCGTCTACGCCTGCTATTCCAATACCTACGAAGTGCGTGGGCAAACGCCTTACCTAACGCGGGAGTTCTTCAGTCTGGTTGCCGAGCGCATGCCCGACGCGATTCGTGTGGTCCTGGCGCGGCAGGGTTCGCGCCCGGTGGCGATGGCGTTCAGCCTGGTCGGCGGCGGCAGTTTTTACGGTCGCTACTGGGGCTGTTTGGCCGAGTTCGATCGATTGCACTTCGAGACGTGTTTCTATCAGGGCATGGATTACGCGATCGCCCACGGCTTCAAGCGCTTCGACGCGGGCGCCCAAGGGGAGCACAAATTGATCCGCGGCTTCGAGCCGGTCATCACCCACTCGTGGCATTACCTGGCGCACCCGGGATTGCGCGAGGCGGTGGCGGATTTTCTGACCCAGGAACGGGCGGGGATTCTGGCGTACGCCGAAGAAGCGCGCGGGGCGTTGCCGTATCGGCAGGTGTAGTTGAATCGCGGGTGTCAGCGTAGCGGAGACAATGGGAGCGACTGGGTCGCTCCCATTGAGTGACGGCGACAGGTCAATCCACCCCGACGAACCCACCCGTCTGATGCGCCCACAGCCGCGCATACAAGCCTTTGTGGGCCAGCAGCTCGCCATGGGTCCCGCTTTCCGCAATCACGCCGTTTTCCAGGACGATCAGGCGATCCATCCGCGCGATGGTCGACAGCCGGTGGGCAATCGCAATCACCGTCTTGCCCTGCATTAGCGTCTCCAGACTCTCCTGAATCGCCGCTTCCACTTCCGAATCCAGCGCTGACGTCGCTTCGTCCATGATCAAAATCGGCGCGTCCTTGAGCAGCACGCGGGTGATGGCGATGCGCTGACGCTGACCACCGGACAGTTTCACGCCGCGCTCGCCCACATGGGCATCCAGTCCGGTGCGGCCTTCGGAGTCCGTGAGCAACGGGATGAACTCGTCGGCGCGGGCCTTGCGCATCGCTTCCCACAGTTCGGCGTCGGTCGCATCCGGTTTTCCGTACAGCAAGTTATCGCGGATGGAGCGGTGCAGCAGCGACGTGTCCTGGGTGATCATGCCAATGTGCGAACGCAGGCTTTCCTGAGCGACGTGGGAAATGTCCTGATCGTCGATCAGGATGCGGCCGCCTTGTACGTCATACAGACGAAGCAGCAGATTCACCAAGGTCGATTTACCAGCGCCGGATGGCCCGATCAACCCGATTTTCTCGCCCGGCTTGATATCCAGGTTCAGGCCGTGAATCACGCCCTTGCCCTTGCCGTACTGGAAGTTGAGGTCTTCGAATTTCACTTCACCACGGCTGACCGCCAGCTTCGGTGCAGCGTCCCGGTCGGTGATGCCCACCGGTTGCGCGATGCTCTGCAAACCGTCCTGCACCATGCCGATGTTTTCGAAAATGCCGTTGACCACCCACATGATCCAGCCGGACATATTGACGATCCGAATCGCCAGACCGGTCGCCAGCGCAATCGCGCCCACGGATATCAACGACTGGGTCCACAGCCACAATGCCAGGCCTGTGGTTGTCACAATCAGAATGCCGTTGAGGCTGGTGATCACGGTGTCCATTTCAGTGATCACGCGACCTGCCAGCTGGGTCTTTTCTGTTTGTTCGCTGATGGCCTCGCGGGCGTACTGCTGCTCCGAGTTGGTGTGCGCGAACAGCTTGAGCGTTGCGATGTTGGTGTAGCCATCGACGATGCGGCCCATCAGCTTGGAGCGCGCATCGGAGGAAATGACCGAGCGAGCCTTCACCCGAGGCACGAAGTACCACAGCGCCAGAATGAACGCGAAGATCCAGCTCAGCAGTGGAATCATCAGGCGCCAGTCGGCTTCGGCGAACAGCACCAGCGCGCTGATCGAATAGATCAGCACGTGCCACAACGCGTCCACCGACTGCACCGCCGAATCACGCAGCGCGTTGCCGGTCTGGACGATGCGTTGGGCGATGCGCCCGGCGAAGTCGTTCTGGAAGAAATTCAGGCTCTGCTTGAGCACGTAACTGTGGTTCTGCCAGTTGATCATGCTGGTCATGCCGGGGCTGATGGTCTGATGCACCAGCAGGTCATGCAGGGCAACGAAGATCGGGCGCAGCACCAGCGCGACGATGACCATCCACGTCAGCTCGAACGCATGTTCGCGGAAGAAATTCGGGTTGGGCGTGCCTTGGGCCAGATCAATGATGCGGCTCAGGTAGCTGAACAGCGACACTTCGATCAGCGCGCCGATCAGTCCGACCACCAGCAGCGCGGCAAAGCTGGGCCACACCTGACGCAGGTAATACAGGTAGAACGAGGCGACGGTGTTGGGCGGGGCGGCGGAAGGGGCTTCGCGGAAGATATCGATCAGCTGTTCAAAACGGCGATAGAGCATTGGCAATGACGCCCACGCTTGAGCGGGCTCTCCTTTGGATGGCGATTGGATACAGCGGCTTGAGAGCAGCCCGGAGACAGTCTTGCGATCAGACCACATGGAAACGCGATTGCTCACGCTGAATCAAGGGGCCTTGTCCTTAAAATGCAAAAGCCGGGCAGGCGCCCGGCTTTTACGCTTGCGACAGGCTTAGTTCACGCGCTTGGCCGTCTTGATCAGGATCGGGTCAAGGGGCACGTTCTGCATGCCGCCCTTGTTGCCGGCTTGCGCATTGACGATCTGGTCAACGACGTCCATGCCCTTGACGACTTTGCCGAATACCGCGTAGCCATAGTCACGGGCGCCGTGGTCGAGCATCGCGTTGTCCTTCACGTTGATGAAGAACTGGCTGGTGGCCGAATTCACGTCCGAGGTCCGCGCCATGGCGACGGTGCCGCGCACGTTGTGCAGGCCGTTATCGGCTTCGTTCTTGATCGGGTCGTTGGTCGGCTTCTGTTGCATCTGCGCCGTGAACCCGCCGCCCTGAGCCATGAAGCCCGGGATCACACGGTGGAAAATGGTGTTGTTGTAGAAGCTGCTGTCGACGTACTTGAGGAAGTTCTGGGTGCTGACGGGCGCCTTGTCCTGGTTCAGCTCGATTTCCACATCGCCGAAGCTGGTGGTCAGCACAACGTGAGGCGCCGGAGCGGCCATCAAATTGCCGGCGAACAACACGGCAGCGGCGGAGAGGGCGATTTTCTTCAGCATGGGCAGAGTCCTGAAATTGATGTCGACAGCGAAAAAACAGGACGTAAGGGAAGCACGTTTGCGGGAATTTGGACAGTGGGCGTGTGGCGCGCCCTGTTTTAGTGGGACCGGCTTTAGCCGGGAAGGGGCCAGTGTGAACACCCTCAAATTTGCGGTGTGACCCCCGATGCATTCCCCAGAGACTGAGGGGACTGGACTGAGGGGACTGATTTATTTACAGCGCTTCACCGTAAATTAATCTGTCCCCGGATAGAGCCTATTCAAAGCATCTGCTGCGGCCCCGGGAAGGGCGCATCCAGCGGCGCGGTATCAAAACTCTGAATCAGCTCAATCAGGATCTGCGTCGCAGGCCCGAGCGGTTTGTCCTTGCTGGAATACAGATAAAACGTCGGATGCCGACTGCCGCCTTTATCCAGCGGCAGAATCTTCAGCACCCCCTCCTGAATCTCCCGCTCAATGATATGCCGTGGCAGCCAGGCAAAGCCCAAACCGCTGCTGACGAACGCAGCAGCAGTGGCCAGGCTTCCGACCGTCCAGCGCTGTTCGGCGCCGAGCCAGCCGACGTCCCGCGGTTGATTGCGCCCGGAGTCACGAATCACCACCTGCAGCTGGCTTTCGAGGTCCTGGAAATTCAGCTCACGTTGCAACTGATGCAACGGGTGCCCGGGATGGGCGACGGCGACGAACTCCACCTTGCTCATCTCATTGCCCAGATACCCCGGAATACTGAACCCGCTGATGGCGAGATCGGCGACACCTTCCAGCAACACTTCCTCCACTCCCGACAGCACTTCCTCACGCAGCCGTACCCGACATCCGCGGCTCTGCGGCATGAAGGCTGTCAGCGCCCGCACCAGTCGCGCGTTCGGGTAGGCGGCGTCTACCACCACACGCACCTCGGCCTCCCAGCCCTGTTCCATGTGGTGGGCCAGGTCTTCCAGCTGGCTGGCGTTCTTCACCAACTGCCGCGAGCGCCGCAGCAATACCTCACCGGCCTCGGTCAGCACGGCTTTGCGGCCGTCGATGCGCAACAGCGGAACGCCGAGCTGGTCCTGCATTCTGGCGACGGTGTAGCTCACCGACGACTGCGAGCGGTGCAGCGCTTCGGCGGCCTGAGCAAAGCCGCCATGGTCGACAACGGCTTGCAGCGTGCGCCATTGATCAAGGGTCACGCGGGGCGCTTTCATCTCTCGCTCCTGTTGTCCTAAGCTGGCGGTCCCTGAATGGAGACTGCCCCATGAAAAGAATCTGTTGTGTGCTGCTGGCGATGCTGCCGCTGAGCGCGTTCGCCTACCCGATCGACGTCGAGAAAGACATCAAGGGCGTGCAGGTCGACTACAACAGTCATGACGTCGCCTACGACATCGGCAATATCACCCTGAATAACTTTGGCGACGTCCCCGCCAAGTGCAGCGTGGTCTTCCGCAACGGGCCGGAAGCCCCACGCACGCGCCGGGTCCAGGTCGCGCCGAAGAGCAGCACCGAAGTGACCGCCAAGTTCACCCGCGACATCGTCAAGCTGCGCATCTCCCTGAGCTGCGAGCCTCTGTAACCCACGTCTCAGCGTCGACCGAGCGTACTTCGGCTTCGGCGATAAAACAAATTCTTAGATGGGTTCGGGTCGATAGTCGGCTTCTTTGATCGAGACGCCGGCCGCTGACAGGGCAGGGTGATGAGCGCTCACGTGCTGGAGTGACATCCAACGCGCCTCTTAATCGCCCGTTAATCCCGCCGCCCGATGATGCTCGCGTTCATCGACACTCCATTGGCACTCGTTCGCTCCTGAGTGCATTGCCCGATCGACCCGCAGGACTGCGCCGGGTTGATCGGGTTTTTTCTTTTAGGGTTAGGCATCGCCGCAAACGGTGGCCCAGCCGACCTGTTCAATAGACACGCCGTGGCCAACCCGCTAAGGTCGCCGCCTTCAAAAAAGGGGCAACCATGGGCTATCTACTTTTCGTGACGCTGATTCAGGCGTTTTCCTTCAGCCTGATCGGCGTTTATCTGGCCGGGCACGTCGACAGCTACTTCGCTGTTATGCTGCGGGTTGTCCTGGCCGGATTAGTGTTCATCCCGCTGACGCGCTGGCGTCGAGTCGAGCCGTCATTCATGCGCGGCATGCTGTTGATCGGCGCGCTTCAGTTCGGCGTCACCTACGTCTGCCTATACCTGAGCTTTCGCGTGCTGACGGTTCCCGAAGTGCTGCTGTTTACCATCCTGACGCCGCTCCACGTCACGCTGATCGAGGACGCCCTCAATCGGCGCTTCAATCCGTGGGGCCTGCTGGCGGCGTTGGTCGCGGTGCTCGGCGCGGTGATCATCCGTTACGACCGGGTCGATCCGAATTTCCTCGGCGGCTTCCTGTTGCTGCAGGTAGCAAACTTCACTTACGCGGCGGGCCAGGTGCTCTACAAACACCTGGTCGCCCGCCACCCCAGCGATCTGCCGCACTACCGCCGCTTCGGTTATTTCTACCTCGGCGCCCTGGCTGTGGCGTTGCCGGCGTTTCTGCTGTTCAGCAATCCGCAGCATCTGCCGGATGCGCCTCAACAGTGGGTGGTGCTGCTGTTCCTCGGCCTGTGTTCCACCGCGCTCGGCATGTACTGGTGGAACAAAGGTGCGTGCCTGGTCAACGGCGCCACACTGGCGGTGATGAATAACCTGCATGTGCCGGTGGGGCTGCTGATCAATCTATTGATCTGGGGGCAGAATGAGGACTTGGGCAAGCTGTTTTTAGGCGGGCTGGTGATTGTTTCATCGGTGTGGATCAGTCGCCGCGGTGTTGTTCAACGCCGGGCTGTTCTCTGAAACAGCCGGGTTAGACGCCCGCGTTACCGACATCAGCGAGGGTGATGTTAGATATCTTCATGGGTGGTTTTTCATGTTGGGATCAACCGAATAGATTGGCCCCAACGAAACGACTTAAACCACTTACCAGCAATTACGCGGAGATCTACATCATGAAAAAGTCCATCGCCTTCAGTTTCGCCTTGTCCATCCTGGCTACGGGTTCTGCATTCGCCAGTCCACAGCACATTAACCAACGCGCCATCGTCGACGCTTCCAGCGCTACCGTTCTGGACAGCAAAGACGCCAGCAAAGAGGCGGTCAAGCCTTTCGCCACTCAGACTTCCGGCACCGTGACCGTTGCTGAAAACCGCAAAGAGTTCGGTTCCAGCTACCAGCGTGATCGTTAATGGCTTGGGTGTTATAAAACTCAAAATATAAGCCCGGCAATTGCCGGGCTTTTTGTTGGTTGGTTAATTGAGTGGGAATTTGAATGTAGCTCGGATTCAAGTTCCGTTAAACAAACTGGCACTCGGCACATCATTGGATGGCATACGCTCGGTCAGCGCGCTGTCGAGCTCGGCAGAGGCCCGGTAAAGCGGTACATATCCTCGCATGAGGATCTGTGCACTCCGACGGTAGGCCGCGCTGCTTATGTTGATTTCGCCGCCTTGCAGCGCAGCCACCACCGTAGCGTCCAAACGCCCAGCGGGGTTTTCGATACTGACCTCCACATCGGCGAACTCGGTGCCCAAGGGAGCAATTCCCGTCGCCAACCGGTGCGCGGTAGTGCCTGGTATCAAGCAGGCTGCCGCCAGACAGCAACCGCCCGATACGGCCATCGATGCATGCCCGGTCTGGGGGGTGAAGTAGCGAACCGCGATATTTCCCCCATTGCGAGGAGCGCCAACGATGCACACTTTCGGAATGGTTTCGCTGCGCTCGATTTCGGCACGACTCATCAATTCGCCGTCCCTGCGGCGCAGACGCATTTTCAAGCCCGCTTCAATCCAGACCTCCCGCAGCGCTCCCATGAAGGGCAGGTCGGCTTCAAGCTCGGCGATGGATTCTTGGCCCGTTTTGCCGAAGCTGCTTGCCTGAGCGATGACCATTGGTACCGCCACATCGACGCACGACACCTCATGCCCTGCAATGACATCCATCACCGCGCCAGTGGGTAGCAGCGCCCCGGTCTTGTTGCCGACAGGCGACTGCAGGAACAGATCGACGCTAGGAAAGGCGCCCGTCACTCCAGGAATTTCAGCGGTGGCGAAACGGCCATGTTCATCGCATTTCATTCGCGCGATGGTCAGCACGCCCGTGTTGGTGTTCTTTATCTCGATTTCGCAGGTCTGACCCCGTGGCAGTTGGCACAAACCGGCATCGATCGCCCACAAGGGCAGGGCGCTGGACATGTTCCCGCAGTTGACGCTCCAATCGATACCCGCATGGTCGCCGGCCAGTTGCGCGAGCGTACTGATCAGGCGTACCCCGCTCGCTGTCTGCTCGGCCCCCATCAGGAACACCTTGTTGCTGGTCGCGGGTCCACGCCCGAGCCCCGTTATCTGGCGGTTGCCTCTTTCGGTACCGGCCTGCGGGACGCCCATCAAATGTCGCAGGAGTTCAGCGCGCAGGGACTCGTCCTGCGGCAGAAGCGCCTCCCAGACCACGATGCCGGTCGACGTCCCGCCACGCATGTAATGTACGGGTATTTCCAGGACGCCTGAATGACGCCGAAGGGTTAATCCAGATGCAGCCAGAGAAAATGCTTCGTCGGTAAACACAAGGATCTCCATACGGTAGTGACGTGGTGCTGGCCCACTTCCGAGTGGCTCTCAAATGAGCGCTCCGGGGTGGTCACGGATCTGGGGCGCAGCGCCAACCCCCGGGCGGGCTAAACGTGCCCACTGAAGACAACACAGCTTCATCTGCGAAGATACCTGCGGCATAAGGATCCACTGAAGCTGGCAACAGAACCTCGCCTATGTTCGCGGGTAGTGTCGAGCACTCGATTTTCCATGGCGCTTCACCCGCTCGATGCTGGCCGAACGAGAGCTCGCAAGCCAACAGGGAGACGCTTTGTTCGCGGCTTGCGGATCGGCTGAGCAACTCTCTTAAATCGGTACCCAATGGCAGTGGCTCCGGACGGCTCGCGGCGAACAGAAAGTAGTCCCCCGCCAGCAGCAAACAGCCCTGACGCGCCGGGTCATCTATCCCCTGCAACCATTGCCCACGGCATGCGCCAATTGAACGAGGCAGTCGATCCCATATTTCGTAGTAGCTGTCATCCAGCGCTGTCTCGATGAGGCAATCGCTGGTTTCAAAGTGCATGCGTCCAATGTCTCGATCACCGTTGACCGGCTGATAATCCATGTTGCGATGCCATTGGCAAATGTCGGCGTCGACCTGCGTCACGCCGGCGAAGCCTTGCTGTTCGCTCAACGTCAGGTGCTCAGCATCGCTGAGGTCTTCAAGCGCCAAAGCGGGCAGCTGATTATTGGGGATTCGCAGGTCTGCGAACAGTCGCGGTGTCTGCAGCCAATACACCGCCGTTTCGCTGTCCGTGTGCCCTGAGCGGCGCTGGATCAACCGCCGCTTCCATACCCCGAGGTAAGCGTTGGGGACTTGATTCATAAATGTTCCGACCCACGCAGAGGAGTTTTCACGGGAGTTGCCGCTTCAGGCTTGGACGCCATTGGTAATTGCACACTCTCATTCGACGACATATTCGCCAACCCCATCCGCAAATCCGCCCCACTGGGCTGTTGATAAACCCCCAGCCCAAACTCCGGCAGCACCGCCAGCAGATAATCGAAAATATCCCCCTGAATCCGCTCGTAGTCGCCCCAACTGGTGGTGCGGGTGAAGCAGTAGATTTCCAGCGGCACACCCTGCGCCGTGGTTTCCATCTGGCGGACCATGCAGGTCATGTCCGGGTGGATGTCGGCGTGGCTTTTCAAATACGCCAGCGCGTAGGCGCGAAACGTGCCGATGTTGGTGATGCGGCGGCGATTGGCTGACATTTCGGCGACGTTGCCCTGCGCCTCGTTCCACGCCCTGAGCTCGGATTTCTTGCGGCCCATGTAATCCGTCAGCAAGCGAACCTGTGTCAGCTTCTGTTCTTCTTCATCGGAGACGAACCGCACGCCGCTGGCGTCGATGAACAGGCTGCGCTTGATCCTGCGTCCGCCGGACTGCTGCATCCCGCGCCAGTTCTTGAACGACTCGGACATCAGGCGCCAGGTGGGGATCGAGACGATGGTCTTGTCGAAATTCTGCACTTTCACGGTGTGCAGGGTGATGTCCACCACGTCGCCATCAGCGCCGACCTGTGGCATTTCGATCCAGTCGCCGACGCGCAGCATGTCGTTGCTGGTCAGCTGCACGCTGGCAACGAAGGACAGCAGGGTGTCTTTATAGACCAGCAGAATCACCGCCGACATCGCGCCAAGTCCGGAAAGCAGCAACAACGGCGATCGGTCGATCAACGTGGCGACGATGATGATCCCGGCGAACACGTACAGGATCATTTTCGTCAGCTGCACGTAGCCCTTGATTGAGCGGGTGCGGGCGTGTTCGGTGCGCGCGTAGATGTCCAGCAACGCGTTGAGCAGCGCGCCGACGGTGAGCATGAGGAAGAGGATGGTGAACGCCAGCGCGATATTGCCGAGCACATGATTGGCGGGATTGCTGAGGTTCGGGACCAGGTTGAGCCCGAATTGAATGACCACCGATGGCGTGACCTGGGCCAGTCGATGGAAGACTTTGTTATGCAGGAAGTCATTGAGCCAGAACAGCGATGGCTGGCGACTCAGGGCTTTCATGGCGTAGAGGATCACCCACCGCGCCAGCCGCCCGAGGGCGAAAGCAGCGACGAGCAGTAACAGCAATCCGGTGATCGTGCGCAGCATTGGCTGGTTTTCCAGCAGCGTCCAGATTTCCTGGGCGCGTAGCCAAAGCGAGTGGGTGTCCATGGGCGCTGGATCTCCTGATCAGAAATGGGGGGCGCGATTAGAGCATTGATAGGGAAGCGAGGGCAGGGTAGGCCAAATCCGGTAACAAAATAGGCCCTTTGAGCTAAAGAGACTCGGCGAATCCGGCTTAAACCGGTACCCTATGCGACTGTTTTTTTGTATTACGCCGAGGTAACACCCGTGTTCTCCCAATTCGCCCTGCACGAACGCCTGCTAAAAGCCGTGGCCGAACTCAATTTCGTCGAGCCTACGCCTGTGCAAACAGCGGCCATTCCGCTGGCGCTGGAAGGACACGATCTACGGGTGACGGCGCAGACCGGCAGCGGCAAGACTGCCGCGTTCGTATTACCGATGCTCAATCGCCTGATGGGCCCGGCCAAGGTTCGCGTCGACATCCGCGCCGTGATCCTGCTGCCGACCCGCGAGCTGGCCCAGCAGACGCTCAAGGAAGTGGAGCGTTTCTCCCAGTTCACCTTCATCAAGGCCGGCCTTATCACCGGGGGCGAAGACTTCAAGGTCCAGGCCGCGATGCTGCGCAAGGTCCCGGACATCCTGATCGGCACGCCGGGCCGCCTGCTGGAGCAACTCAACGCCGGCAACCTCGACCTCAAGCAGGTTGAGTTGCTGGTTCTCGACGAAGCCGACCGCATGCTCGACATGGGCTTTGCCGAAGACGTCGAGCGTCTGGCCGGCGAATGTGCCAATCGTGAGCAGACCATGCTGTTCTCGGCCACCACCGGTGGTTCGGGCCTGCGCGAAATGATCGGCAAAGTCCTGAAAGACCCGCAGCACCTGCAGGTCAACAGTGTCAGCGAACTGGCTCCGGGCACCCGTCAGCAGATCATCACCGCCGACCACAACGTACACAAAGAGCAGGTCCTCAACTGGCTGCTGGCCAACGAGACCTACCAGAAAGCCATCATCTTCACCAACACGCGCGCCATGGCCGACCGCATTTACGGTCGTCTCGTGGCGCTCGAGTACAAGGCGTTCGTGCTGCACGGCGACAAAGACCAGAAGGATCGCAAGCTGGCGATCGATCGTCTGAAGCAGGGCGGCGTGAAGATCCTGGTGGCGACCGACGTCGCGGCCCGTGGGCTGGACGTCGACGGCCTGGACATGGTCATCAACTTCGACATGCCGCGCACCGGCGACGACTACGTTCACCGCATTGGCCGCACTGGGCGTGCCGGCGGCGAAGGGCTGGCGATCTCGCTGATCACCCACGGTGACTGGAACCTGATGTCCAGCATCGAGCGCTACCTGAAGCAGAAGTTCGAGCGCCGCACGATCAAGGAAGTCAAAGGCACCTACACCGGGCCGAAGAAGGTCAAGGCATCGGGCAAGGCTGTCGGCGTGAAGAAGAAAAAAACCGATGGCAAAGGTGACAAGAAGGGCGACAAAAAGAAAGCCGTCGCCAAGGGCCCGACCAAACGCAAGTCGGTAAATCGTCCGAAGGCCGAGCCTTTGGTCAGCCAGGACGGGATGGCGCCGCTGAAAAAGCGCGTCACGCGTCCGCCAGTCGCTGAATAACCCCCTTCTGCCTCCCGGCCAGCCCGCTGAACGGCTGGCCCTCCGCTGGGTCACAACCACTGAGCATCAAGCCCGATGACCGGACGTCACGGGTATTGCCCTGTTGGCCCACTGGAGGTTGAAACATGTCTAAACGATACGACTGGGACCTGATCGAGCGTCTGCTGCACCACGTACAAAACAGCGTCGCAATCGAGGATGCGTCAGAAACCCATGCCGCAGAATTGAGAGCGCTGTTGCTCGAACGTGGTTTCATTGCCGCCCACACCAGCGGTGCAGGCGGGAATGGCGAAGGCGCCAGCCTTACCCCACGAGGCGCAAGCCTGCTGGCGATGATCGACAGCAGCATTCCGGGCAATGACCATCCGCGTCAGGTCTTGAACGATCAGGCCGATGCGCTGGATGAGGCGACCTTTGATGAGGTGGCCTCCAAGGCGCAAATCGCCTGATGCTGAAAGCGTCCTGATCAGGACGCTTTTTTCATGCTCTTGTAGCAACTCAAATCCGTGAAGTCCTTGCGCACGTCGGCGATCTTCGCCAGCAACTTCTGCCGTTGATCAACCGTACTTTGCGCCATCAGGTCCGCAATCAGAGAAATCGCTGCCTGCTCGGTATGGTCATAGGCTGCTCGGTATTCGGGCGTCCAGAAGGTCTGGCGGTCCTGCAGGAGGCTGGCAATCTTCTGATCGAAATCGGCGGTCTTGCGCTGTTTCACGGCCGCCAGCAGCAGTGACTGCCAGTGCGCGCGGTTGTCGATCCACAGCCGGTTCTGCTCGCCCAGCGAGGTCGACCATTGCATCACCCGCGCCTGCTGCGCGGCATTCAGTTTGCCCATCCACGGCGTCAGACGTTTCTCCATGCGTTGAGCGCGTTCACTGATCTGCTTGTCCAGCGGCTGGTGGACGAACTCATCCTCATGCTTGCGCAGGTCCTTGGCGAACGCCGCCTGCATTTCGCCCACTTGCTGATCGTCCAGCTGACGCAGCAGCTCGACCGCCGAGGGCGTGATTTCTTTGGAGAGGGTAGCGATGGCTTGCCGTGCTTCAGCGGTGCGTGCTTTGAGCTGCTCTTGATTGACCTGGTTGTTTTCGACCATCCCTTGCAGACGGTCCAGCCAGTCGAGGTAACCGGGAATCTGGGTAGTGCAGTGCCAGCTCAAGTGCTCTTTCAAGCGCTCATCGAGCCAGTCCTTCTGCGACGCATTCATGTCCAGGTAGTCGTTGAGCGACCAGGGGATGATGAAGTCCAGATGTCGATACGTCAGACCAATCTGACTGCACCCCGCCAGCAGCGTCAGGCTCAGCCACAGCGAAATAAAGGTCTTCAACACAATGCCCATGACAGCTCCTTGCCGGTTCGTCTCCCCGTTATAGAGCAAGTCAGGTCACAGCGGTTCAACCCATCAGAAAAACGAGCGGACGACCTTCAGCGTGACGGTGCTTTCGCACTGCGTGTTGTGCCCGCTGTAGGCGCTGCAATCGGCGCCTGTCAGGCTCGAACCGCTGTACATCAGGTTCATGTCCATGCCCAGCACCGGGCGCGATACGTTGAAGGACCAGTCGCTGTAGGCATTGACCACACCGCCACCGTCGATGATCGTGGGTGAGTCGAGCTGGTGGTTGCCGTACTGCATGCGCAGGTCCAGGCCCAGCGGAATCATGTCGCCGAGGTCGAGGAACAGGGTGCTGTCCTGGCGACCGGCGTCAGTGCTGAAGGCGGTGCCGATACGGCTGTCGAAAATGCGGAAGCCGGCGTACAGCTCGTGGCTGTCGAGCTGATCGGTGTTCGGGTAGCTGTAGCGAATCACGCCAAGCTCATAACCGAGGGTTTTGTCGAAGGGCTTCTTGAACCCCATGTAGGAGTCGACTTCCAGCGAGGTATCGGGCGCGAGCCCGGTGCTGGGGGACCATTGCCCGAAGTAGAAGCCGCTTTCGTGGGTCAGGTCGAGTCCGCCATGGAATTTGGAATCGGCACCGCTTGGCGTCACCAAGCCCTGGGCCATCGTGCGGCTGGGGGTGGTGCCGAGCTTGAGGCTGAAGTCGCCCAGCTCCCGCTCGATGACCTGAGCGCTGGCGGCGTGATGCATGAAGGCGGCGCAGGCAAACACCGCACCGGTCCAACGGTTGAAACAGCGAGCATAAGGCATGCTTCACTCCTTTCAGGTTTCGGAGGAGTGGGTCGAAGGTATCTATGCTGACGGCGAATGGCCCGACAAGAACCGCGATCTAGAGCGTCGCAAGGATACCGCCGATTGGCGATATCTCGCGACCATTGGTCGATTCGATGCAGATGGGCTGAACGTTGCGATCAGTTCGCGGTGGAAATCAGCTGGTTGACGACGATCAACGCCTGGGGGAAAGAAGGATAACCGCTGGTGGCGACATCCAGTTTTTCGTACCTGGCGCGATAGGCGCGGGCCTTGTCCTGATCCTCCGTTCCGGCCCGTTGCGCCTGCAGGGCGATGGCCAGCGGGTAGTTGCGGTCGGCGGAGTCATCGAGCTTGGCATCAACCTGTTTCGGGCTGGCGTTCTGACGCAAGAGCAGGATCGCTTGATAAAACTCCGCCTCGCCGGACGTGTCTTCGCGCGCCGCCCGTTCCAGCAGGGCGCTGGCGAGCTCGTCGTTTTCAGCGCGGCGCTCGTTGATCAGCAGCTTGGCCTGGAGCATGTCGTTCTGGTACAGCAGATAGTCGGCGCGGCATGGGCTGCCCGCCACCGAGGTGTCACATCCGTGGGTCGCACAACCGGTCAGCCCGAGGCTTAGCAGGGCGCCGATGATCATCCGTTTGTTCATATCGGTTTCCGCAGAGACTTCAGCAGTTCAGGGCATCGTCCGTTCTGTTGCCATATCATGCGCGGCGCCATTGACAGGCAGCTCGGTGCGTCATGTGACAAGAGAGTAAAGCAGAGCTTTGTGCAGCGAGGAGCGATGGACCTGGCGCCTTGTGATCAAAGCGCCTGGATGTCGACCGCGGAGGCGGGAGAAAATTTACTTTTTGCCGAGGGAGATCTGCTTGGATGGGCCGAAGGTCTGGCCGCTGACACCTTTGGCGATCTGCTGGATCTCGCCACCGGATTTCAAGAAAGCTGCAATTTGCGCGTTGATCGAATCGCTGGTCTCAACGGCAGGAGCTGGCTTGGCTTTCGAGTTGGATGCTTTTACACGCATGGCTGCAATTGACCTATATAAATTTAATACGGCCGGCCATCCTATCGGAATTGGCCGGAAATTGCTTGGGTATTATCCGATGAGGGGAGGGCTGTTGCTCGGGCGGTGGTGCAGACATATTCTTCGACATTAGCCGCTAACTGACTGTTTTAATTGCGATGTTCAATCGGGCGTTCCGTGGTGTTCGACCAGCCTTCATGGCTGCTGCCAGATTCAACGACCTGACGAATGGCTTGAGCCCGGCACCGTCTGCGCGGTGACGTTCATCAACCCCTTGATTTTCAAAGCAGGCAGCCGACGCCAGAGGCCGATCCGGAACGCCCGCCGGAATTCGGGTAGAATGCCGCCCACGTAACGAGGGTATCTGCACATGGCTTTAGTCGGGCGCTACAACAGTTTGCAAGTGGTGAAACACACCAACTTCGGTTTATATCTGGACGGGGCACAAGATGGCGAAATTCTGCTGCCCAATCGATATATCCCCAAAGATATTCCCAGCGAAGATGAAGACTGGCTCAACGTCTTTATTTATCTGGACAGCGATGACAAGTTAATCGCGACCACGGAAAAACCCAAGGTTCAGGTGGGTGAATTTGCCAGCCTCAAAGTGGTTGAAGTCAACAGCATCGGCATCTTTCTGGATTGGGGGCTGCCCAAAGATCTGCTGCTGCCGTACTCGGAAGAAAAGCAGCCGCTGAAGGCCGGCGATTACTGCGTGGTGCATGTCTACCTCGACAAGCACACGCGCCGCATCACCGCGACCACGCGTCTGGATCGCTATCTGGACAAGGCGCCCGCCAACTATGCAGTCGGGCAGGAAGTGGACTTGCTGGTGGCGGAAGAAACCGCGATGGGTTTCAAGGCGATCATCAACAATAAGCACTGGGGCTTGATTCACAAGAACGAGGTGTTCAAGTTCCTGCGTTCGGGCAAACAGGAAAAAGGCTTCATCAAGGAAGTGCGCAGCGACGGCAACATCAGCCTGAGCCTGCAGCCAGTGGGCGAACAGCTTGCCAGCAGCCTCATCGCGCAGATCCTCGGCAAGTTGCGTGACAACAACGGCGTATTGCCTGTCAGCGACAAGAGCGATCCGCAGGTCATCAGCAACCTGTTCGGCGTCAGCAAGGGCAACTTCAAGAAAGCGATCGGCGCACTGTACAAGCAGGGCCAGATCGTCATTCACGCCGACCGTATCGAATTGGTCTGACGTGATACTCGAGTGCAGCGCCGGGTGATCGGCGCTGCACTCGTCAGATCAACGCGGGTTGATCATTTCTGCACGAAGCTGGCGAAGCTCAGGTTCGCGCCGTTCGGGCGCATGTCCTTCAAGTACGAATCCTTGTCAGCCGAGAGCTCCAGGCTCACGGTGGACTTGCGCTTGCCTTCGTTGCGAACCACCACCGCGTCTTTTTGATCGCGCAGGAACTTGGTCGTCACCTTCAGGTGAATCAACTCATCCGTGCTAGGCGTGTGCAGAAGCAGATGCAGCCACTCGTACTGACCCACTGCCAGACGGCTCATGGGCAAATCAAACCACCAGATATTGCGCTTGGGGTCGAGCACGGCGAAGTGTGTGTTATTGGTGCCGAGCACGGCGCCGCCGAGCTGTTCATTACGGCGCGCAATGGCCTGCTGCTTATCGAGTTTCATAACATTCCTGGATCACGGTCTCGTCAACCTGGCCCGACGCCCTGAGCGCCGCCGGTTCGGTCGCGCATTCTCCGGGGTTCTCGGGGAAACATAAAGGCAAAATTGGCCGGCGCGATTCGCGGTCTTCGACAGGGACGCGGAGCGCCCCGGGCTGCATTCCCGCGCGGAGCGTGGGAACGATCAAATGTCAGCGCCTGAACGGGCCTCTTCCCGGCTAAAGCCGGTCCTACTAAAAGCAACGCTCGCAGCCAGTGGCACCGGCGCCGCCCGCTGTAGGACCGGCTTCAGCCGGGAAGCCCTTGATCTGCTTAACGCGCTTTTGAGCTGCTCTTGATCTTCGTACGCATAAAGTCCAGACACCACCAAGCGCGACTTGGGCGCAGGCCGAACGCAGACGATGCGCAGTGGGCCGAGCGGCATGGATGCGGCGAGAGCGCCGTCAGGACATGGATGTCCGTTCGGCGCGGGCCCACGGAGCGTCGTCGGAGTGAGGGTATTCCGACGAAGGAGGAACCTAGCCAGGAGCAAGCACCCTTGGTTACTTGGGGTGCTTTTCCAAGTAACTCGCCGAAGGCGAAACGTTCTGCCGTTAGGCAGGACCTAAGCAAACCACATATCCCCCAGACGCATTAAAAACCCAAGCCCACGACGCCCAATCAATCCAGTCGCGAATTAATTGAACCTCTGATTCACCGCTCCGGTCAGTTCTAGTGTCGAGTTAATGACATCCTATTTCCACCCTGGAGTGAACCCTATGAGCAGCACCGGCGATAAAGTCAAAGGCATGGCTAACGAAGCAGTAGGCAACGTCAAGCAGGGCGTCGGCAAAGTGACCGACAACGACAAACTGCGTGCCGAAGGCAAAGCGCAAGAAATCAAGGGCGAAGCCCAACAGACTGTTGGCGAAGCCAAAGACGCTGTGAAAAAAGGCGTCGACAAGGTCTAAATCCCTTGCGCTCTGAGCCCAATGGCTCCAGGCGACCTGATTTGCGACACCGTAACGGCCATCCTCTGATGGCCGTTATCATTTGCGTCACCGACCGCCTGAAACACATCAAATGTAGCCAACACCCCGGGCACCCTGTAAAAAGCCAGCCCGTTCGGGTAACTGACGGAATTTCAACGCCATTGCCCGCTCGTATGCATACCGCTTGTAGATACGCTTGAATCAATAATCGTGCTTCGGCTACATCTGTGTCGCGAAAGGAGACGCCATGATATTCCCGGACTTGCGCCAGCTCAGCATCAAGACAGTGTTGGTCAGAACGGTCAAAGAGTTTCTCGATGACGAGATGTCGACCTACGCCTCGGCACTGGCCTACCAGATGCTGTTTTCGCTGTTCCCGTTCCTGCTCTTCCTCATTGCTCTGATCGGCTTCCTGCACCTGCCGGACTTTTTCAGCTGGCTGCGACTGCAATCGGAACTGGTCCTGCCGCCCCAGGCCCTTGACCAGGTCAACCCGGTCATTGACCAGCTGCAACAGTCCAAGGGCGGTTTGCTGTCGATCGGTATCGTCATCGCGCTATGGACCGCCTCGGCTGGCGTGCGGCTGATGATGAGCGCCATGAACGCCGCGTATGACGTGGTCGAAGCGCGCCCGGCCTGGAAGCGCATCCCGCTGTCGGTGTTCTACACCATCGGCATCGCCGGCATGTTGCTCACGGTTGCCGCGCTGATGGTCACCGGCCCGGTGGTCATGAACTGGCTCGCCGCGCAGATTGGCATGGAAGATTTCATCGTCACGCTGTGGACGGTTCTGCGCTGGCCGCTGATCATCATCCTGCTGATGGTCGCGGTGGCGATCATGTATTACGTCATGCCCGATGTTAAGCAGAGCTTCCGCTTCATTACCCCGGGCTCGGTGCTCGCGGTCGTGGTGTGGATCGTCGCATCGCTGGGCTTCGCCTACTACGTCAAAACCTTCGCCGACTACAACGCGATGTACGGCAGCATCGGTGCGATCATCGTGTTGCTGCTGTATTTCTACATTTCGGCGGCGGTGTTATTGCTGGGCGCTGAGATGAACGCGGTGATCGAGCACATGTCCGCCGAAGGCAAGGAGAAGGGTGAGAAGGAAGAAGGCGAGCGCGATGGCACGGCCGATTTTAATACGGTGCACCTCAAGCAGCACGTCTCGGGTCTCGGTCGCGATCACACCCATGACCATGACTACACGCCAACGCCGCCGGTGCTGAAGACCGACAAGTTCTGATAACGCTCAAGGCAGACGGCGCCCGCTGATGGCGCCTCTGCCCGTTGCAGAGGGCCCGCAATGATTCGCGAAATTCTGAAAATGGGCGACGAGCGCTTGCTGCGCATCGCGCCACCTGTCCCCGAGTCGATGTTCGGCTCCCGTGAGCTGAAGACACTCATCGAGGACATGTTCGAAACCATGGAAAGCGTCGGCGGTGTCGGCCTGGCCGCGCCGCAGATCGGCATTGACCTGCAGTTGGTGATCTTCGGTTTCGAAAGCAGCGATCGTTATCCGGATGCCGAGGCGGTCCCCCAGACCATCCTCCTCAATCCGCTGATCACCCCGCTGGAGCAAACCCTGGAAGAGGGTTGGGAAGGCTGCCTGTCGGTGCCGGGCCTTCGTGGCGTGGTCGATCGCTACGAGCACATCCGCTACGAGGGTTTCGACCCGGACGGCAAGCTTATCCAGCGTGAAGCCCGCGGTTTTCATGCGCGGGTCGTCCAGCACGAGTGTGATCACCTGATAGGCCGGTTGTACCCGTCACGCATTACCGACTTCAGCCGCTTTGGATTCATCGAAGTGCTGTTCCCGGGGATGGACCCGAACGCGGACGATTAACGCTTCGGAATTTCACAAAATCTTGGAGCAGATGAGTACCTATGCGGGAGTGAGCGCTCACGAAGAGCCCGGTACATCCGCTAAACATCCGGCGGCTGAGCGAGCGCTTTCGTGAGCAAGCTCACTCCCACAGGTTTCGCAGCGGCATCGTAAACAACCTCGCTTCCACAGGTTGTTCAGCGTTATCAGGGCGAGCACATTCGGCCGAGATTCTCTGCAGCTCATATTATTTCGCTGGCTTGATGAACCGCAGCGTCATGCGGTCGGACTCGCCGATCGCCAGAAACTTCGACTTGTCCTGCTCACCTTTGACCAACGCCGGCGGCAGCGTCCAGACGCCGTCGGGGTAGTCTTTGGTGTCCTTGGGGTTGGCATTGATTTCGCTCTGGCCAGCCAGTGTGAAACCCGCGTTCTGCGCCAGTTCGATCACGTAATCCGTCGGCAGGTATCCGTTTTGTGCGTTGTCCCTGGCCGTGGTGCCGGGTTTGGCCCGGTGGTCGACCACGCCCAGCGTCCCGCCCGGTTTCAATACCTCGTAAAACGCTTTGAACGTCGCCGCTTCGTTGCCGGCGTCGACCCAGTTGTGCACGTTGCGGAAGGTCAGCACCGTGTCGGCTGAGCCTGGCTTACCGAAGACCGGCACCCGGGGCGCGTAGGCCACGACCTCGACCTTGCCGTAATGCGCTGGGTCGGCCGCGTATTTCTGCTTCAGGCTGTCGGCGGATTTTTTCGCGTCATCGCCGGTGGCAGGGTCGACGATGGCTGCCACGTAATGGCCTTTATCTCTGAGCAGCGGCGCCAGCAGTTCGCTGTACCAGCCGTTGCCCGGCGTGATTTCGATAATCGTCTGATCAGGGCGCAGGTCAAAAAATGTCAGGGTTTGCTCGGGGTGACGGTATTGATCGCGGGCCGTATTTTGCGGCACGCGCCAGTCGCCGCTGAGGACGGTAGCGAACTGCTCGTGGCTGACGGTGGATTCAGGTGCAGCAGTTGCCGCCGCTGCCAGGCCCGTCGCCGAAAGTGCCGCGAGAGAGAAAACCATAAGCGCCGGGTTCATGTGCATCCTGCTTGATCGAGAAATGACCGGCGAGGCTAGCACGCGAGGCCGGGCCTCGGATGGCACGTTTGGTTTGATCCTCCGCAGGAAAGGTTCTAAGCCTGCCAGCAGCATCCGCCGATCAATCGGCACATCGAACAAGCGAGATCAACGATTTGGTCTGTCGATAACGCGCCAGCCGTGCGGCCAGTTCTTGAGGCAGATCCTCAACCCCCGTGAAGCCGAGTCGCTGATAGAACCCGCCGAGTTCAGGCTCACAGAACAACCAGACATTGCCTTCAACCGACGTCAGCGCGGCCGCGATCAAGCCCGCCGCGACACCTCGCCCCCGCTCGGCTGGCGCGATAAACAGCCCGGTCAACCAGTGCCCACCCGCAACAGGCGTCAGGCATAAGGCGCCAACAATGCCCGGCTGGCGCGCCACCCACACCTGCGCCTCGCCCCTGGCGCGCATGGACGATCGATGGGCGCGGTAGAACTTCTCCAGCAACGGGCGCTGCACGTCGGGAAGGGTTGAAAACTGGATGTCGGGCATGTGCGGCAGGCGTCGGCTTGAGGGTGGGTTCAGCGCATCGTTCTACCGTCATAACCAATCGATCTACAAGTTTTTCCTGCGTCGTTGCACAACCGGTTATCAGCCCGAATGCAGGAACCGGCAATGCCCCACTACCTGGACAACGCGCAGCGCGAAGAGATCAAGCGCCTGCGTGCAAGCTTTACAGGCCGCACGGAATGGCCGACTTGGTTACTGCTGATCGGCGTATTCGCAGGCTGGCCGACGTTGCTGGTTGCCAGCCCGCAGCTGGGCGTTTGGCCGACCACGCTGTTGATGGTCCCGATGCTGGTGCTGTGGATGTCGGTGCAACATGAGGTGCTGCACGGCCACCCGACGCGTTCGTTGCGACTGAACAAGGTGCTCGGTTACGCGCCATTCGCGGTCTGGTACCCGTACACGCTGTATCGCGACACCCATATGCAGCACCACTGCGATGAAGACCTCACCGTTCCCGGTCGCGACCCGGAAAGCCGCTACCTAAGCCAGTTGGAATGGAAGCAGACCGGCATGCTGATGCGTGCGCTGCGCTGGCTCGACAAGACCCCGCCCGGGCGTCTGGTGTTTGGCGTGCCGTTGGCGCTGAGCAGTCTGATCGTCGGCGAAACCCGTCGATTGCTGCGTGGCGAGCGTCAGGCCTGGGCGATGTGGTCGACCCATGGTGGATTGCTGGTGCTGACGTTCCTATTCATCGAGCATTACGCCGCGATCTCGGCCCTGCATTACGTGATTTTTTGCAGCGTGCCGGCGCTGGCGGTGTCGATGGTTCGCTCCTATTACGAGCACCGTCCTGGCGTGCAACCCCAGGAGCGCACTGTCATCAATGAGGCGTCGTGGCCGTGGGCCTGGCTGTTCCTGAATCTGAATCTGCACCTCGTCCACCACGACTTGCCTGGCTTGTCGTGGTATCACATGCCCGTCGTGTATCGGGCGCGGCGCGAGGAGTGGCTGGCACGCAGTGGCGGTTTTCTGGTGGCCGGTTACGCGGAACTCTTTCGTCGCCACAGCTTCAATCCTATCGACAGCCCGCAACATCCCCATGTTTGAAACCCTATGTCTGAAACCCCAGGTCTGATGAGGAACACCGAACATGCCCCAAGGTTTCGCTGAACTGTTGATGTATGTCGCGCCGCCGCGCATTCGGCAGGCGCAGGAACAGTGGCTGAGCCGTGTGCTGGACATCCTCGGCGTGCAGCGTCTCGATGCTCAAGACCTGGAGCTGAAAGCGCTTTGGCTGTCGCCGCAGTTGCTGCTGACGCAAACCTGCGGTTATCCGCTGATGACTGAATTGCAGGGCAAGGTACAGGTGGTCGGGCGGCCTGTTTATCAGCTGCCCCACAGCGCCAATGGCAACCACTGCAGCCTGTTGATCGCCCGCGAGGACGATCTGCGTCGGGCACTCGTCGAATTCAGGGGCAGTCATGGCCTGCTCAATTCGCGGGATTCCAATTCCGGCATGAACCTGTTCCGCCACGCCCTGGCGCCGCTTCAACAAAACGGGGCGTTTTTTGCTGATGTGACGCTCACCGGCGGCCACCGCAGCAGCCTCGCTGCGATCAAAGCGGGTGACGGCGATCTGGCCGCCATCGACAGCGTGACCTTCGATTATCTGGCGCGCGACGGTAGCGAGGAGGTCGCCGGCGTGAAAGTGATTGCTCGAACGGCGGAGGGGCCGTGCCTGCCGTACATCACGCGCCTCGGCGCCGGGGCTGATGTCATCCGCGAGGCAATGAATCAGGCGCTGACTGAACTCCCCGATGTCGCCCACGTGTTGGCGATCAGCGAGGTAATGTCTGCGAGCGTGGAGGATTATCAGGTGTTGCTGGATTACCGGCAGCAGGCGGTATCACAAGGCCTGGCTTCGTTCTAGTTATTCCTCGATGGTCTATAAAGAACGCTTTTAAGTATTTTTACTGCATAACCGCGCTTGCTAGCATGCCCACTCGGAAAGTCCCGATGATAAAAATTTCAGGGCAGGGGATGTCTTATGGCTGGCGCCGATATGATGCATCGCCAATACCTCGGCGAACTGTTTGTGCAGCACCACTCGTGGCTATGCCTGCGCCTGCGTCGGCTTCTCGACTCCGAGCAGAGCGCTGAAGACGTTGCGTCCGAAACCTTCCTGCAACTATTGGCCTCGCCCAACGTTGTGCCGATTCGCGACCCACGCGCGCTGCTGACTACCATTGCCCAGCGACGGGTGTATGAGCGCTGGCGGCGGCGTGATCAGGAGCGCGATTATCTGGAGGGATTGGCCCTGGAAGATGCTGTTCCTTGTGCATCCGCAGAAAGCCACGCCGCTACGCTGCAAATCCTTGACCGTCTGGATCGCCGCCTTGACCGCCTGCCTGCCAAGATCAAATCAACCTTTGTGCTCTCCCGTCGCGGCGGGCTGACCTATCCTGAAATTGCCGCGCAGCTGGGCATTTCGCAGCGTTCGGTGAGCGACTACATGGATCAGGCTGAAACCTGTTGCCGCCGCGCTTGTCTGGAATAAAGCGTGTGCTGTGCCCGGCCAACTGTGCCAAACCGATTGAGCTCCTCCCATCCTCGAGCGACGAGAGACATCCATGACACCAATCAAAAAACTGCTGGGCGGCTCGCTGCTGGCACTGGCTGCCCTGACGGGCTCGGCGTACGGCGCAGAAAAAACAGCGCCCATTCATTTCGGCGACATCACTTGGGAGAGCGGCAGCCTGATCACCGAAATCCTGCGCACCATCGTGGAAAAAGGCTACGGCTATCCCACCGACACACTGCCCGGCAGCACGGTGAGTCTGGAAGCAGCCCTGGCGAAGAACGACATTCAGGTGATCGGCGAAGAGTGGGCGGGCCGCAGTCCTGCGTGGGTCAAGGCGGAAGCCGAAGGCAAGGTCCACGGCCTGGGCAACATCGTCAAAGGCGCAACCGAAGGCTGGTGGGTGCCGGAATTCGTCATCAAGGGCGACCCGGAGCGCGGCATCAAAGCGCTGGCGCCAGACCTGAAATCGGTATCGGACCTGCCTAAATACAAAGACGTGTTCAAGGACCCGGAATCGCCGGACAAGGGCCGCTTCCTCAACAGCCCGACCGGCTGGACATCGGAGATCGTCAACACCCAGAAGCTCAAGGCCTACAAGCTCAACGACAGCTACGTGAACTTCCGTACCGGTTCGGGGGCGGCGCTGGACGCTGAAGTTGCATCGTCGATTCGCCGCGGCAAGCCGGTGTTGTTCTACTACTGGTCGCCGACGCCGCTGCTGGGTCGCTTCAAGCTGATCAAGCTGGAAGAGCCGCCATTCAACGAAGCCGCCTGGAAAACCCTCGCCGACGCCAGCAATCCCAACCCGATCGGCTCCAGCTCCCTCGCTGCGCACCTGGCCATTGGCGTGTCGGAACCGTTCCGTCAGCAGTACCCGGATCTGGTGAGCTTCTTCGAGAAGGTGGACCTGCCCATCGACCAGTTGAACAAGACTTTGGGCGAGATGAGCGAGAAGCGTCAGGAACCCAGCGTTGTGGCGAAAAGCTTCCTGAAGGATCACCCGGAAGTCTGGTCTTCCTGGGTGCCAGCTGAGGTGGCCAGCAAGGTGAAGGCCAGCCTGTAAGCGCTTTCCCTTCAAGCTGTGGGCAAGCGGGCTGCCGCTTGTCCCACAGGCAACCCTGTTCATGTACGAGTCACGCTTCATGAACCCTTTATGCCTTCCCCTTCATACCGAACGCCTGATCCTGCGCGAACTCACCCCTGACGACACCCGGGCGCTGGCGCAGATTCTGGGCGATGCCGAGGTGATGCGTCATTCGGTGGCGGGCGTGTTGTCGGAAAAGGCGACAGGGGAGTTCATCGACTGGTGCCGGATTTCCTACCGTGAGCGCGGCTTCGGTCCGTGGGCGGTGGTGGAAAAATCCACCTCAACCCTGGCCGGCTTCTGCGGTCTCAATGCCGAGCGGGTCGATGGGAAGGACGAGATCGAGATCGGCTATCGGCTCGCCACCGGGTTCTGGGGGAAAGGCCTTGGCACTGAAGCGGCGCGCAGCACTCTGGCTTATGGTTTTAAAGAGCTCCAGGTGCCGTCGCTGATCGCCATCGTTCAACCGGCCAATTTCGCGTCGGTGAAGGTGATTCAGAAGCTCGGGTTCGGCGGGTTCGTTCACAGCCAGTATCATCGACAGGGCGTGAGAATTTACCGCATGACCGCGCAGCAATGGGCGCTGGGTCGTGCAGTAGAATCACAAGATACGCAATTCCCGTAGGGCCGGCTTTAGCCGGGAAGGCGTCAGGCGTTTCAATGCAGAACTCACGGCGTGCGCGCTGGCCTCATCCCGGCTAAAGCCGGTCCCACAAGGTATGCATCGTTCGGCCAGAGATCGCTCACCGATGGATATCTCGCCCCTCAACTGTTAGCGTCCAGCAGACAATCAAAGCGTTGATCACCGATAAAAAGTCGCCGGGAGAGGACATGGAATATTGCAGATCGACAGCAATGACGATGATGAAGGCGTCACTTGGGCTGACTTTAGTGGGGGTGATGGCCCTGCAGAGCGTGGCATTGGCCGGCGAAACCGCCCCCGCCCCCGCCCCCGCCCCCGTGGCCGGGGATTCCGCGCTGACCTTCGTGCAGGAGCGGCATCTGGGCGAAAGCCTGGGCTGGCTGGGTTATCAGGTCGCGTCCCATACCGTGACCTTCGCCACGATCGTCGAGACCGTCGGCCGCACCAAGGCCCAGGAAATCGTGCAGGACGAACTGCAAAGCCTGCAGCCGCAGTATCAGCAGGAATGGGACCGAAACCTCGCGGCCGCCTACGCCGCATCCTTTAGCCCTGAAGAGCTGAAGGCACTGGACGCCGCAGACCCGGCGCCGGACGTCGCCAACACATTCCGCAACAAGCAGCGCGATGTCGGCGCTGACATGAAGGACCGCTCCAGCGAGCTGCTCAAGGTTTACGTGTCCACCGCGCTGGACAACGCATTGAAAAAAGCCAAGCCTTGAGCGCGCTTTTTTATGAAGCGTTTTTTCGATCATCCCCGTCACGAAGGAAAGGAGAGACCATGGACCCGTTCATGCAAGCGGCCATTGATGAAGCGCAGAAGGGCCTGGACGAAGGCGGTATTCCCATCGGCTCGGTCATCGTCCACGACGGCAAGATCATCGGCCGTGGCCACAATCGTCGCGTCCAGGAAGGCAGCGCCATCAAGCACGGCGAGATGGACGCCTTCGAAAACGCTGGTCGCCAGCCCGCCCGCGTTTATCGCGAAGCCACGCTTTACACGACCCTGTCGCCCTGCGCGATGTGCAGTGGCGCGATCCTGCTGTACGGCATCCGCAAAATCATCGTCGGCGAACACGAGACGTTCATGGGTGAGGAGGAATTGCTCAAGTCCCGTGGCGTGGACGTGAATGTGCTGCACGACAAGACGTGCGTCGGACTGATGAAGCAGTTCATCGCGGACAAGCCTGAGCTGTGGAATGAGGACATTGGGGAGTAGGTCAGCGGTACTTCCACGGGATTGATATTCGACTCAAATAACTCGGCAAGTCTGCCGGGCCTTTGAGGCCACTCAAGTCGTCGTCTCGCCGCGCTGTCACGCAGCAAACACCGTCTCGGTGGGAGTGAGCTTGCACGAAGAGGCCGTGTTCCAGCGTCAGGTACAGAACCTGTGGGAGTCAGCTTGCTGACGAATGCGGTGGGGCAGGCGAGAGAGATAGCGCAGGCAGACCGCCTTCGCGAGCAAGCTCGCTCCCACGGTTCGTGCATCGGCAGGCACATTCGCGCCGTTGCATCGACGATGACCGAAGCGTGCCGCCGAGTCCCATATCAGCAGATCCATCAGCTACACCCAGTGTTCCTTTCACCCTTCACACCACCAACGTTAACCACGCCGATATCAGCAACAGCACCGCCATCGCCTGATTGAAGCGCTTCATGCTCTGCGCCGAGCGGCAGAATGTCGCGGCGCTGACGCCCAGCCAGGCCCAGGCGCTCATGCACGGGATCGACACCAGGAAGAACGCCAGCGACAGCCATATCACCCGCAGCATGCGATCGGCGTCGGTGCCGGCGAAGACGCTGACCACGGCCAGCGCCATCATCCAGGTTTTCGGGTTCACCCACTGCAGGCTCGCCGCGCCCCACAGGCCCAGGGTCGGGCCGCTGCGGCGTTGCGTCGGGTCGATCGCTTCGGCGGGCGCGCTGAAAATCTGCCACGCCAGCCAGGTCATCCAGGCGATGCCGCCCCATGACATGAGCGTCTGTACTTGCCGATGACGCGCCAGCACATCGCCCAGCCCGGTGCCGACCATCAGCACCAGCAACGCCGCACCGGCGCAGGCCCCGAGGACAATCGGCAGCGTGCGGAGCAGGCCGTAGCGCGAGCTGTTGGTCAGTACGAGGATGTTCGTCGGGCCGGGCGTGATGGACGCGACGAAGGCGAACAGCAGAAAGGGCAGGAGGGTTTGCATAAGGCCACTCGGCGGTCATTGATCGTGGAGCAATGATCCGCGCGCCGTGGGCGGTCAGTCTGGAACAATTGAGCAGCGTCGGCGGTAGTCAGCCGGGGTCATGCGATAGGCGCGCTGGAACCAGCGGCCCAGATGGCTTTGATCCGCGAAACCCAGGGCCGCCGCGACGCTGACAGGCGCCTCGCCCCGGGCCAGCAGATGGCGGGCGCGGGTCAGGCGCAACTGGATCAGGTAGGCATGGGGCGCCAGGCCGAACGCGGCCTTGAACGCGCGGCTCAGGCGGAAACGATCGACGCCGGTCACTTGCGCCAGATCGTCCAGGCCAATGTCCTGCTGCAAATGGCTGTGCAGATAGTCACGCGCTCGCTGGGCCACCAGCGGCAGGCGGGGATCGGGGTCGATCAAGGTGCGCCAGCGCAAGTGGCTGGTCAGGTTGGCCAGCAGGTGGTCCAGTGCGGTCTGGCGCACGATGCGCAGTTCGTCGTGGTGCATCGCTTCGAAGGCGTCGGCCGTCGCGATGGCGAGGCGCGGGTCTTCCGCCAGCGTTGCCGCGAAGCTGAGCTGGGCGTTGTCCGGCGCTTCTTCAAACTGCGCGCGTAACTCCCGGTCCAGCCAGCGCGGGTCCAGGTACAACGTGCGGTAGGTAAAGCCGCCCGCTTCCGGGGCCGTGCCGTCGTGGATGTCGCCCGGCTCGAGCAGGAACACTTTTCCCGGCGTGCTGTTGTGCTGCTGCCGACGGCAATTGAATTGCTGCAGACCCTGTTCGGTGATGCCCACCAGATAACTGTCGTGCCAGTGGGGATCGTAGGCATGGCCCTCGAAATGCGCGCGCACTGTCTCGATGCCGGACGTGGCGTCCTGCTTGAGCTCGATCCAGTTGCGGTCGGACATCGCGGGGCCTCGGAAGGGGTAGCGGGTTTGGGTAGGCGGTCAAGCTTGAGTACGTTACCGCGCCGCTTACGGCAGGTCTGGAAGAATCGTGCAGCGGACGACGAAGTGTCGGCGCATGGGACGGTCCGGCGGGTCGGCGACTATTCTTGTTACAAAGCGAAAGGTCCTACACGTTGCTCATCCACCGTGACAGCGCGAACCTACGCGCTCGATCGCCATCAAAGACCGGAATCGTTACCCATCCCGCAGAAGGTAAATGATGAACAGTTTTCCGCGACGCCTCGCCGTCGTCTTGCTCGGCGGACTGTTGTCCGCCGGGCTGGCGCAGGCCGATGATCACACCGCGCACTCGCCGCCGCTTCTGGCGGCCGCCGGTTACCCGAGCCGCTCGATCAACGTTCCCGATAACGGCGCCGTGCGCCGTGCCAATCCCAACAGTCGTCAGGGCACCGAGGCCATCGCGCCACGTGTCGGTGGCCCGAATCTCGGACCGACGCAGCCACGTCCGCCCACCCTTGAAAACGGTGGCATCGGCAACGGTTATCCGACCCGGCAGCAACCCGCCCGGCCTTCCGGCGATACCGAACGCCGCAGTAACTGAAATCACTGCCAGCCTCTCTTCCATTTCAGAAGGAACCGCCTATGTTGCGCGCCACCCCTTTTTACAAGCTCGCCCTCCGCAAGACATTGCTGGCGACCTTATGCGCCTCCGCATTATTGGGCCTCTCCGTGCAGGCCACTGCTGCGACCTATCAGAGCGAGGCTGGCACGCTGACCGTCGATGAGGTCGTCGGCGGGTTGCAGCATCCGTGGGCGGTTGCGTTTCTGCCGAACTCCCAGGGAATGTTGGTCACCGAGCGTACGGGCAATCTGCGTCGGGTGATGCCTGACGGCAAGCTGTCGGCGCCGATCTCCGGCGTGCCGAAGGTCTGGGTGCAAGGGCAGGGCGGTTTGCTGGATGTCGAGCTGTCTCCGGATTTCGCCAAGGACCGCATGGTGTACCTGACCTACTCCGAGGCCGCGAGCGACGGGAAAACCGGCGGCACGGCGGCGGGGCGCGCAAGGCTCTCTGAGGACATGACCAAGCTGGAAGGCTTCACGCGTATTTTCCAGCAGCAGCCGAAACTGTCGGTGGGCAACCACTTCGGCTCGCGCATCGTCTTTGATCGCGACGGCTACATGTTCATCACCCTGGGCGAAAACAACGACCGGGCCACGGCTCAGGACCTCGACAAACTGCAGGGCAAGGTCGTGCGCCTGTACCCCGACGGCACCGTGCCCAAGGACAACCCCTTTGTCGGCCAGAAAAACGTTCGGCCGGAAATCTGGAGCTACGGTCACCGCAATCAACAGGGCGCCGCGCTCAACCCCTGGACCGGCACGCTGTGGACCAACGAGCACGGTCCGCGTGGCGGGGACGAAATCAACATCATTGAACGCGCCGCCAATTACGGCTGGCCGATCTCGACCTTCGGCATCGACTACAGCGGCGAGCCGATCTCCGAGTCCAATGGCAAGGTAGTGGAGGGCGTGAAAAACCCCTTCCACGTGTGGGAGAAGTCCCCAGGCATCAGCGGCATGGCGTTCTACGACTCAAGCACATTCAAGGCGTGGGACCACAACGTCTTCATTGGCGCGCTGGCATCGGAGGAGCTGATCCGCCTGGAGCTCAAGGAAGACAAGGTGGTGCACGAAGAGCGTTTGCTCGGCGAGCTCAAGTCCCGCATCCGCGACGTGCGACAAGGGCCGGATGGGTATGTGTATGTGCTGACGGATGAGGACAACGGGAAATTGTTGAAGGTCGGGTTGAAGGTGGAGCAATAGGCTCTTGTAACGTGTATGGCTCACTTCTAATGGGTGAGCCTAATAGGGCTCATTATCGCGCAAATGTAATCTATAGAGCTCATTTTTCAGAAATGAGCCCTATATAGCTCATGCCTCTTGACCTGAGCCATATACATTACATACTCGCTGCTCGACAGTGAGGCTCCCATGAAAACTACCCTGTTGGACCAAATTAGAAAGCGGCGCCTGGCGCTGGGCCTGCAGATTCAGCAGATGCCACTGCGTGCGGGCCTGACACGTCAGCAGTACGGCAAGATAGAAGCAGGTGGGAATCCGCGGTTGACGACCCTCGACCAGATTGCAGAGGGACTCGATGCGGCTCTGCTTCTCGTCCCCAAGTCAAAGCTTGCGGCGGTGCAGCGAATCCTCGACAGCGAGGCCGCCCACGACATTGATCGCCCGTACGCGGCGCAGGTGAGTGAATCTTCAGGTCCAGAGCATTTCATTCATGAGGCTGACGAGAGTCCGTGGGGTGATCTCTGATGGCTGATGAAACAGTTGCGGCATTGCAGCTGACCCTTCAGGGGGAGCGTGTGGGGTACGTGGCGGGATATTCCAATGGCAAAAACGTATTCACGCTGGAGCCCGACTACATCGAGAATCAAGCCCGACTCCCGCTGACGCTTTCACATACTGACCCTATGGCATTTGCGCAGCAATTGGCCAAACGGCACCCCTACGTCAGCGCCCATAAACTGCATCCGGTGTTGAGCAACCTCCTGCCGGAAGGAGCGTTGCGCGATTATCTCTCGCAAGCGATGAAGGTCCATCGCGATAACGAGTTTCCACTGCTCACCTGGCTGGGCCGCGACTTGCCGGGCGCTTTGGTTGCAGAGCGAATGGACGCTGCAGACATCCCCGGCCTTGCGTTGCAGCACCGTGGGAAAATCGCCCCGACCGTCATCGGCATTCCTGACAGCCAGGCGCATTTCTCACTGGCTGGGGTGCAGATGAAATTTTCCATGCGCGACAGAGATGGGCGGTACATCACCGGTGATCCTGATGCGCCTGGCGACTGGATCATCAAGACGCCTTCGACGATCCACCCGTTTGTGCCCCTCAATGAGTACACGGCGATGACGCTGGCAGCGCTCGCTGGTGTTGAAATTCCCGAGATCAGGCTGATCCCGATGGCTGACATCGAAGCGCTGCCAAATATAAACCTGCCGAATGAAACGCTCGCTTACGGCATACGTCGTTTCGACCGTCTGCCAGGAAACGTGCGGGTGCATGCTGAAGATTTCGCGCAGGTATTCTTCGCCTACGCACACGATAAGTACCGCAATGCAAGCTCAGACCAGATTGGGAAACTGGTATATCGCAGCTCGCTCCACGCGCAGCGTGATGCAATACAGATGGCGAGGCGGCTACTGGTGAATGTGCTACTCGGCAATGGCGATGCGCACCTGAAGAACTGGAGCATGATTTATCGCGACGGTCGAAACGCCGAGCTTTCACCAGCCTACGACATTGTTACGACCAAAGCCTACATCGCCGACGAGAGCAAGCCTGCGTTGAATATGGCCAAAGCCAGAAACTGGTATGGCATGTCACTCGAACACTTCAAGAAGTGGGCTGAATACGGCGACATTCCTTGGCGACCGGTCCTTTACAACTTGAGAGCGACCATCGACAGCGCACGCACCCTGTGGCCCGGTGCGCTTGAAAATAGCCCCATGCCAGACGCGCAGAAGGACGCCTTGCGGGCGCACTGGAAAGATCTGCATCAAGACTTCCGCATCGGATGATTCTTCGCGATCTACTTCACGTTTATCCCTGCACTTAACATCAATCCCGGTTGTAAAAATTCCGCGCAGAACGTAAAAGAGGCGCCGCCGAACTGGCCTGTGTTTCTCGTTGCCCGACTGTCCCTCTCCAGGAATTCAACCGCCGATGATCACCTCGTCCCGTCCCGCTGCCGGCTTCACCCGTCGGCTGTTGCCGTTGAGTATCGCTTTCGCTTCGCCATGGCTGGCGGCCCAGGAAGCCGAGCCGGTGACCCTGGATGCACTGCGCGTAACGGGGGAGCAGGGGTCGATTTATCAGGCGAGTGGCGCGTCGGTTGGCGGTTTCAGTGAAGCGCCGCTGCGCGACACGCCGGCGTCGATATCGGTGTTCACCGCCGAGCGGCTGAAGGACCAGCAGGCCAAGCTGCTCAGTGATGTCTTGCGCAACGACGCGTCGGTGGGCGACAGCTACGCACCGGTGGGCTATTACGAGAATTTCGTCGTGCGCGGTTTTTCGCTCAACGCAGCCAACAGCTACCGCATCAACGGGCGGAGCATCACCGGCGAGCAGAACGTGGCGCTGGAAAACAAGGAACAGGTCGAGCTGCTCAAGGGGCTCTCGGGCCTGCAGAGCGGCGTGTCGGAGCCGGCGGGCGTGATCAATTACCAGACCAAACGCCCGGAAGACGTGCGCTCGGTGACGGTCTCGACCAACGAGCACGGCGAGCGCTACATCGCCACGGACGTCGGCGGCTGGTTCGGCAGCGAGAAGCAATTCGGCCTGCGCGCCAACGTTGCCCACGAGGACATCCGCTCCTACGTCGAGCACGCCAATGGTCAGCGGGATTTCGCCTCCCTGGCCTTCGACTGGAACATCAACGACCAATCCACCCTGCAGCTCGACGTCGAATACCAGACCAAAGAACAGCGCTCGGTGCCGGGCTATCAACTGCTGGGCGGCACCGCGCTGCCCCACGACTCTTCGCCGCGCAAACTGCTGGGCTATCAAAGCGGCTCGAACCCGGTGGGCATCGACTCGCTGAACATGAACGGCCGCTACGAATACCGCCTCAGCGACGACTGGAAAGCCAGCCTCAGCGCTTCACGCAGCCGCGTGGTCATCGACGATTACAGCGCTTTCGCCTACGGCTGCTATTACCAGAGCGACTGCCCTGCCGAGCCGTTGACCGGGCACTTCACGCCCAGCGGAGGGTACGACATCTACGATTTCCGCAGCCCGGACGACACGCGACGCAACGATGAAGTCGAAGCGTCCATGACCGGCCTGTTCGACACCGGCTGGCTCAAGCATGAGATGACCTTCGGCAGCACCGCGTTCCGCCGCACGGTCGACACCCGGCCGTATTTCAGCGAATACGTCGGCTCCGGCAACATCCACAAGACGCCGGACACCTTCGCACCGTCGGACCTGTCCGTGGGCCACACCGAACGGCGCCTGGACAGCCGCCAGTACGGGCTCTTCGCCACCGACCGCATCCGTTTCAACGAGCATTGGCAGACGGTCATCGGCGGGCGTGAGGTGAAGCTCGACGAAAAGGCCTACAACGAGGACGGCAGCGACAACCGTCATACCGAGCGCTCGATCTTTCTGCCCCAGGCTGCGCTCATCTACAAGCCGATTGACAACGTTTCGCTGTACACGAGCTACAGCAAAGGGCTGTCTCTGGGCGGCACAGCATCGGTGTTCGACAGCAATGTCGGGGAAATCCTCGCGCCGACGATCTCACGTCAACTGGAAGCCGGGGTCAAATACGACTGGCGCCGCATGAGCTTCACCGCTGCCGTATTCCAGACCCGCCAGGCGTATCAGTATTCGAAACCCAGCGACGACGGCAGCCTGACCTTCGTCCAGCAGGGCCAGCAGAAAAACACCGGCGTCGAGCTGAGCGCCAATGGTTACGTGACCTCGCAGTTGCAGATGTCGGCCAGCGTCGCGGCCATTCGCGCGCGGGTTGAAGACAGCGGCACCGCGGCTTACGAAGATCATCAGGCAATCAACGTGCCCAAATTCCGCGGCAGCCTGTCAGCCGATTACGCACTGCCGATTCAGGGGCTGGCGTTGCTTGGCGGCGTGCAATACAGCGCCAGCAAATACGCCAACCGCGAAGGCTCGGTGAAAGTCGATGACTACGCAGTGTTCAACGCGGGCAGTCGCTACAGCACGAAAATCGAGGGCTACGACACGGTCTTGCGCCTGACCGTGGATAACCTCTTCGACAAGCGCTACTGGCGCGACGCGGGCGAATACCTGGGGGACGATTACCTGTTCCTCGGCGCACCGCGTACGGCGCGGGTGTCGGCGACGGTGAATTTTTAAATCAGCTGCTGAAACGCGTCAGCCGTCAGCGATCCGCCCGCAGGCCGTCAGCTTTGTTATCCTGCGCGCCTTTGTCGCACCCGCGTGCGTTTCAACCTGTGATTTGGGGTCTTTCATGACAGCCATTCTTCGACCACGGCCACAACCCATCAGCCGGGGAGACTACAAAACCCTGGGGCTGGCGGCACTGGGCGGGGCGCTGGAAATCTACGATTTCATCATTTTCGTATTTTTCGCGCTGACGCTCAGTCAGCTGTTCTTTCCGCCGGAAATGCCCGAGTGGCTGCGCCTGCTGCAAAGCTTCGGCATCTTTGTCACCGGCTACCTGGCGCGCCCGCTGGGCGGGATTCTGATGGCGCACTTCGCCGACAAACTGGGTCGCAAGCGGGTGTTCAGCCTCAGTATCCTGATGATGGCGCTGCCGTGTCTGCTGATCGGTGTGATGCCGACCTATGCCGACATCGGCTACTGGGCCCCGTTGATCCTGCTGGCGCTGCGCATCCTTCAGGGCGCAGCCGTCGGCGGGGAAGTGCCAAGCGCCTGGGTGTTCGTCGCCGAGCACGCGCCGAAGGGCCATCGCGGTTATGCGTTGGGCGTTTTGCAGGCCGGGCTGACCTTCGGCTACCTCATCGGTGCACTGACGGCGACCTGGCTGGCGAAGGTCTTCAGTCACGCGGAAATTCTCGATTACGCCTGGCGCATCCCGTTTCTGCTGGGCGGGGTCTTCGGCGTTATCGGCGTGTGGCTGCGCCGCTGGCTCAGCGAAACCCCGGTGTTCATGGCGATGCACGCCCAGCGCGAGGGCATGACTGAGCTGCCGCTGCGCGCCGTCCTGCGTCAACATCGGCAATCTCTGCTGCCGGCTGCGTTACTGACCTGCGTGCTGACGTCCGCCGTCGTGACGCTGGTGGTCATCACGCCTACGGTGATGCAGCAGCGTTTCGGCATGGCCCCCAGCGACACGTTCGCCCTCAGCAGCGTGGGTATCGTCTTTCTCAATATCGGCTGCGTGCTGGCCGGCATGCTGGTCGACCGAATCGGCGCCTGGCGCGGGGTGGTGCTTTACAGCCTGTTGCTGCCCGTGGGCGTCGGCGTGCTCTACGCGAGTCTGGTCAGTCACTGGCTGCCATTGAGCCTCGCTTACGCGGTGGCCGGCCTGGCCTGCGGCATTGTCGGCGTCGTGCCTTCGGTCATGGTCGGACTGTTTCCGGCGAACATCCGCGTCTCCGGCATCTCATTGACCTACAACATCAGCTACGCCCTGTGGGCAAGCACCACGCCGCTGGCGCTGATCGCCTTGATGCCATGGAGCCCGTGGGTGTGCGTCGGCTACTGCGTGATCATGGGTGCGGTCGGTCTGGTGACGGCCATGTTCTTTGGCCTGCGCAAGGGCATGCAGGTCGATGATCCGCGGGTGGTACAGGCTGGAAACTGACAGGGCAGCGGGCGTCGCAATGGCGCCCCTTGTCGACATGAGGGTGCGGATTTCAAATCCGTGCCATTTCAAACGAGATTGATCCGCTGATTTGTAACAGATGATTGTAATTATCATTTGCAGCGTTTATTGTCCCCCGTCTATACAACTCACCCGCTGTTATATAACCACATGGCTCTGCATTGGGTCGTGCGTGGATCAATTGTCTGCTGGTTCAGTGGGGATGTTTCGCCAATATTTGTAGGAAACTTTACTTATCATTGTTCGGTTATTAACCGGGCTTGACTGTGCACATTCTCTAACCGTTAGAGATTTAAAAATCAATAAGAACACTATTACGGCCATGGCTGAGTTACCGCCAGGGTCGGCACGTCGCGGAGACTGTTGAGGGCCAATGATAGAAGAACAACGCAAACGTAGACCATTGAAAAAAACCACCCCCAGAGAGCAGGAAGTCCTTCAGCTGGTGCTTCAGGGGCACACCAACAAAGCGATCGCCCAGCGGCTGGGGATCAGTGATTACACGGCCCGCGACCATGTGTCGGCCTTGCTCAGGAAGAACGAAGTCAGCAATCGGGCGCAGCTCATCGCTCTGCACGTTTCGGCAGCACGCAAGAAAAAACTGGCACCACCCCTACATCTGACGGATTGTTCCGTCGAGCGGTAAGTGCATAATTAACCCGATTTAATCACTGAACTTTTAAAGCTGTCTTCGGCCTTTGCTTTGCCGCGATGACGCTGGCGTCGTAATAAGTGGTCTTTTGAGTGATGACCCTGTTTTCGGCACTTCGATATGTCCTCACGAAGTGTTCGCGATGATGCACCCACAATAACGATCAATAATAAGGATGAAATCGATGACCCTTCAAATCGCAACGTCTGAGCCCTTGAAGCAACCGTGCATCGATGCAGACTTTAATGTGGACGCGTCAAGCGCGTTTCAGCAATTGGTCGATGAGCAAAGCCAGCTGTCCCGAGACCAGTTGAGCGAGCTGCACAAGCAATGGCTCGGGCCCCACGGGGTGTTTGCCACCTTCAGCGCGGAGGTCGAACGACTGGGGCGTCAGGCCCCCGCGCTGGATGATCTTTCCAGCCTGGGCAGCGCGGAGCGGATGAACGAAGCCGAACGGGCGGTAGCGTTCGCGCTCGCGCAGAGCAATCGCCGGCGCGCGACCAACAACCCCTTCGGCTCACGCTCGCGTCAGGACCTGTGTTGCGTGGTGTTCGACGAGACCGGCGCGTACACCCTGGCGGAGCGTTATGCCGCGTACGAAGCCATGCGCCAGAGCGACTCGGATTTCTTCATCAAACTGATCGCCACCACTCGCGGCGTCACCGAACGGCGCATCGTTTTCCACGGTTTGCTGGAACATTACGACCGCCTGCTGCCGATCGAAAAAAGCATCTACCCCGAGGCCTACCGAGACGTGCAGCAAACGCATCTGGATCGGGAAGAAGGGTTGTATGGGCCGCTTATGTTGGGCGACAGCCTTGTTGCGATATTTGAAACAGTCACACCTAAAGAACTGCTCAAACAGATTCATAATTCGGCAGAAATGCTTCCATGATTTCCGGGTACTTGGTCCCGGGTTAACGCAAAAATATGTAACTGAGTAAAGCTCAGGCCGTCCTCACCTAGGCGAAGACGGCCGCCAGCGGAGTATGTGTGATGAGCATTTCAATTCCAGAAAGTACCAATGTTCAGTCCACCTCTTTGAAGACGATCACCCAACCCGAAATCAAGAGGGTTGGGGGCGCCTCACTTCATGAAGCGCAGCAAACCCCCGAGTCGCCTGTCACTCTCAGCGGAAGGGGACTCATGATGTCCCGACTCTTCAAGGGGCATGCGGTTGAGCCCACGACAGTGGCATACGATCCAAACTCATCGACGTTATTCCCTACACTGTTCCTGTTACCCGAAGATCGGAATCTACTCTCTGCGGTTTATGAATTCGCAAATGTAAAAGGCGCCGACCTTGCCTGCGTGGACGATCTGGCTTGGTCCATTGCTTATTACCGGAAATCGGACAATGGATGCGAAATCATCCCGCAGCGGCCTCTCAAACGGTTTGATACTGAAGGGCACGAGGTGTCTTATTCCTTCAATGAGGAAAGCGCCAAGACGGCCCATCGGATATTGAATGGAAGTGCTCTCAGTACGACAGTCGTAGACCGTGACTTTCTGCGTTTTGCACTGGATGTCGATTACAGCCCGATGAGTAGTCTGAACTTTGGTTTCCTGGAGCAGATCGTCAACAAGTTCTCGGAAAAAGGGGACGTTGTACCCGACTTCGGCCGGCAGTTTGATCACTTTTCTCTTGATCACAAGAACTGGATCAAGAACGTTTCAGCGCAAACATACGATCTTTCTACCGGCCTACCCTTCCTGAAAGGTACGACGCCTGATAGTCGCGCCGCGCTTGAATCAGCGGATGAAACGGCCCCTTTTAATAGGGAGCCTTTACGCTCCCTTCGAGAGATCATCGGCGCCTACCTGAAGGAAACGGATGTCCCTACGTTGTTCGAAACGTTGATGCGCACGAAGCGCTGAATTCACCCCAACGCCGCACCCTCGCGCGCGCGCACGTCGCTGGATGGCTGCGCCGGAGTGACACGATTGCGCCCGGCGCTTTTTGCGTCATACAGCGCCATGTCGGCTTCGTGCAGCCACATGGCGGCGTCGGTCTGGTGCGCGCCGTAGGCCGCGACGCCGATGCTCAGGCTCAGCTTGAGATCGGGGAGGGCCGAGTGGGCGTGGTCATGAACCGTACGCCGCAGGCGTTCGAGTATTTCGGTGGCCTGGGCCAGGGTGGTGTCGGGGAAGATGACGCAGAACTCGTCGCCGCCGTAACGGCCTGCCATATCGGTCTGTCGCAGGCTGGCGGACAGCGCGTTGCTCAGTTGCTTGAGCACGTTGTCGCCGGTGATGTGGCCGTAGGTGTCGTTGATGGTCTTGAAGTGGTCGATGTCAATCAGCGCCACGCTGTGCTGGCGGTTGAGCTTCTGGCATTTCTCGAACTCCAGCGTCAGTCGATCCTTCCACGCGCCGTGGTTCATGAGCCCTGTAAGGCTGTCGGTGGCGCTGAGTTTTTCCAGCGTCTTCTTGCTTTTCGAGAGTTGCACCGCGACCTGATAACAGACCAGCCCGATGGCCATCGGGTAGATCACCAGCATGGGCAGGCAGGCGAATAGCTGCAGCTGAGAGACGTGGGGGAACAGCGCCGGCAGGAAAATCTTGTACGACACCAGGGCGCCCGCGATTTGCGCCAGCGAACCCAACATAAACAGCCGTAAACCACCGGCCGCGATGTTATTCATCGCCATCATCGACAGCACCGTCACGGTGGGAAGCGGGCTGATCCCCATGGCGCCCGCCCAGAAACCGCCGCCCAGCGAGTCGTAGATCAGGTTGCGGCGCTCGGCGGCATAAGGCTGAGGTGAACGCTTGGCGAGCAGAAAAGCCATGTGCGGCCAGCCATAACCGTGGGCGATCATGGCGATCCACACCCAGGTCGGTGGGTGAGAAGGGTACAGCGCTGCAGCCACCGCGAAGAACCCAATGCCCAGGCCGATGCTGCGCGGCAAGTACATGCGTCTGGCGTAGGAGAGACCTTTTTGGACCGGAGTGTTCATAGCGCTCTACTGGGTAATAACGCAGCATCCCGACAGCGACATCGGTCACGACCAACGCTGCGAGTGTCCCCCGCCGACGGCGGTACTGGGAAGAGCATTTAGCCACTATTGGACAAATAATTTACACCGTGCGCCGTCGGAGGGTGCGCGGGTGCAGGTGCCGTTGGGATAAGTGACGGACGCCGTCTGTCATGGCGTGTTTTCCGGCCATCTGTGTATAGACGGTTCTACGTAGGTTGGCTGAAATATGCCTGCCATTCGGCACGGCCCGGATGCATTCGATCACGCCGGCAGGAGCCTCTGATGCCCGAACTCTCAAACCTCATCGCTTTTTCCCTGATCGCCCTCGGCATGGTGCTGACACCAGGGCCGAACATGATTTACGTCATTTCGCGATCCATCTCACAAGGACGCAAGGCGGGACTGATATCCCTCGGCGGCGTGGCGGTGGGCTTTATCTTCTACATGCTGTGCGCGGCGTTCGGCATCACCGGGTTGGTGATGGCAGTTCCTTATGCCTACGACACGCTGCGCATGGCCGGTGCCGTGTATTTGCTGTACCTCGCCTGGCAGGCCGTGAAACCGGGCGGTCGCTCGCCGTTTCAAGTGAAGGATTTGCCCCAGGACAGCAACCGGCAGTTGTTCCTGATGGGCCTGATGACCAACCTGTTCAATCCCAAGGTGGCGGTGCTTTACCTGTCGCTGCTGCCGCAATTCATCACCGTCGGCGACGGCACTGGCGTGCTCAGCCAGTCGCTGATCCTGGGCAGCGCGCAGATTGTGGTCAGCCTGAGCGTCAACGCCATGGTTGCTATGGCGGCGGGCTCCATCGCCATGCTTCTGACCCAGAAGCCCGGTTGGGCGGCGGTGCAGCGCTGGCTGATGGGCACGGTGTTGTTCGGGTTCGCGGTGCGGATGGCGGTTGAGGGCAAGCGGTGAGGGCGCCGTCAGGCTTTGAGAAATCACGGCTGGCCCTTGCCAGACGCTCCGCGATTCGGGAGATTACTGGCCCCACTCGTTAGCATCATCACAAGGGACGTCTGATGCCTGTTTCTCTCTCCGCTTTGCGTATCACCTGCCTCGCCGCGCTGGTCGCGCCATTCACGCTGCACGCCGAGAATGCGGTCCATGTGCTGACAGGCACCTTGGGAAAATCGCCCATCGTCGTCGAGCTGGATCTCACCAGCCCGGAAGACGTGACGGGTCGCTATTTCTACGAGAAGTACCATAAGGACCTGGCGCTGTCCGGCACCTCAAAAGGGAATGATCTGACGCTGACCGAAGGCCTGAGCTACGACGATGAGGCCAGGTTGCCGAAGCTGGTCCTTCATAAAAATCCGGACGCGAGCTGGACCGGGGACTGGAGCAGCAAGGGCAAGTCCTACAAGGTGCAACTGGCCGAACGCGCTGTCACCGCGCCAGATGCTTCCGCTGAATCGGGGTGGCAGGCCATTTACAAACAGTCGGCCTATGACTACCTGCGGCTCACGCACCTGCCGCTCAAGGCGGATAAAACAGCTACGTTTATGGGCCATTCGCTGCAGTGGTGGGTCGAGCCGGAATCGGGCGTCTCGATGTTTGAAATCACATCGGGTTATTCGCCCGAGCAGGCTGCACCTATCAATCAGCGGCTGCGCTCCCGCCTGTGGCAAGAGGTTGTCAGCTATCACCAGTGCATGCTCAATGCGAGTCGCAACGGCGGCGACTTTGCCCAGACGGTCACGCCGCGCTTGCTTGCGCCCGGCATCGTGAGCCTGAGCGTCTTCACCGATTACGATTGCGGCGGCGCACACCCGGACTTCGGCGACTCGCCGCTGAATCTGGATGCCAGCACGGGCAAAGAATTGACCTTGGAAGATGTGGTGTGGGTCGGCAAGGGCGCGCCGTTTCACTACGAACGTGATGAAGAAGGTGGCACGAGTTTCGACACGTATTCCGACTACCGCAGCAAAGCCTTCGCCCCTTGGCTCGTTGACCAGTTGAAAGCGGCGCACCCTGCAGACATGGTGAAGCCTGCTACCGAAGACGACTGCGACTACGCCGACCCGTCGGTCTGGGAATTTCCGTCGTGGTATTTCACTGCAAAAGGCATCGTTTTCGGTCCGTCTTTCGCACGTGTTGCGCGCGCGTGTGAAGGTCCGGAATGGTCGGTCCTGCCTTACAGCGTCATCAAGGCGCATCCGGGCGGGAGCGAACTGACGCTGCCCAAGTAACTCAGCCTCTGTTGTTGTGTACCCGCATCTGACGACGGGGGGGCTGGAATCGCTGCTTTTTCGGCTGCAATCGCTGCCCAAAAAGCCGCACTCCTCATTTCCCGCCGGTCACGCCCTTCACCACGTCGGCGTGGGCCTTGGCATCCTTCGCCAGGGAGATGACGTTGACCATTGCCGTGCGTTTACCGTAGGCCGCCGTAATCGTCGTACTCAACACTCGGCCGCCGTCTACGCTGCCTGAGATATCAAGCTGACGCATGCCGAGGCCTTTTCGTACGATCTTCTTCTCGCCCAGCTTTTTGAAGTCCTTGTAGCTGGACTGCTGCTGTTGCAGCGTGTCGGCGATGATGCCGTCGAGGATTGGCTTGTCGTTGGCGCCGACCTTCTGGTCATTGGGCAACGGCGCTTCGGTGATGATCACCACGCGCTTGGCCGGCTTGTTCATGTACAGCGAGCCGGTCACGCCCGCGGCCCTGGCCTTGGCGTCGATCTCTTCCATCGGGCCTTTGACATAGTCCTTCGGCAGGGTGAAGGCGAATTTGCCGCCGAGCATCGCGACTTTTTGCCCAGAAGGTTTCGGCGCGGGTTTGGTTTTGGACGCCGCCTGCGCGCCGACCATGCCCAGGCATGAGGCTAAAGCGGTGCAGACCAGCAGGGTTCTTAAACTGAACAAGCGCATTCCGACCACTCCTGGGGATGATTCCTACAAAGATCCGGCATTTTGCCTGAGGGTGATGGCAGGTTGATAGTCATGTGGGCGATGGTGTCAGCGGGACTCGCTAATGCCAGTCCTACGCGATGATCGCGGTGTATCTGTAGGACCGGCTTCAGCCGGGAAGAGGCCAGGATGTACAACACAAGATTTGCAGCGTGACGCCCGACGCCTTCCCGGCTAAAGCCAGTCCCCCAGGGTAAGCGGCGTGAGCCAATTTCCTGGGTGTACGCGGTGTCTAATAGGAACGGCTTCAGCCGGGAAGAGGCCCGCATGGACAACACAAGATTTGCAGCGTGACGCCCGACGCCTTCCCGGCTAAAGCCGGTCCCACAGGGTAAGCGGCGTGAGCCAATTTCCTGGGTGTACGCGGTGTCTAGTAGGAACGGCTTCAGCCGGGAAGACGCCGTTATG
>LIDZ01000975.1_pt1 | contig 45371 bp, 40 predicted proteins | sample 644651 | NCBI WGS metagenome assembly LIDZ01 (sample SAMN03856242, study PRJNA289617) | food metagenome | isolation source: wine grapes on drying loft during traditional withering process | host: Vitis vinifera cv. Corvina | place: Italy: Gargagnago di S. Ambrogio di Valpolicella | collected 2014-01 | reverse complement strand
CTTGGTAGCGCAACTGGTTTGGGACCAGTGGGTCGGAGGTTCGAATCCTCTCTCGCCGACCAATTTAGAAAAACCCCGCTCAGGCGGGGTTTTTTGCTTTCTGCCTTCCGCAATGCACCACCTCTGGCACCTGTCGTTTCTCCCCGCTTTTTGTCTCTGTTAAGAGACAGCTAATTCATTGTTAATTAAGATATTTACTCAACTTCATTTATGCTGTCGTTAATACACGACGCCCGATAAAGCGTTGGTCGTTGTTTGCCAACGGCCAGAACTGAGTGTGACTTACAGTGATGCGGATAAAGTCGTTAATTATCAATGCAATAATTTATTTGTCAGCGGTATCTGTAAAGCTGGCACGCCTCCTGCAATAACTACACTGTAGATGCTCATTCCACTCCTTATGATTGTTAACGCTTCATAAACCAGGAATGATGCAGAGCCCTTTACGGTACCTGTTGTCCACCCGCCAGTCTCGCTTCGGCCTTACTGGAGTCCAGGGACAATACGTTGAGTCAGGTACCAGCCAAATTGTCTTACCGACCTGATCTTTACACCTGCCAGTTTGGCAGGTGTTTTTTTTTGTCTGTCTGCCAGAAATCAGGCATAAAAAAACCGGGCACAAGGCCCGGTTATCTGGAGGACGCATGATTACGGTGCGTTCTTCAGGGTCAGCAGCAACCCGTCACGCCGCATCTGTGCTGCTTCTTCTGGCTTATGCTGACGATCCAGCGTGTCAGCCAGCCAGGCGTAATCAAAGGCATCAGGACGCTGCTTAAGCGCTTCCCTGAAGGCCTCGGCTGCCTGCTCCCACTCGCCATGTTTCATCAGCAGCTGACCCAGCGTGCTGTGCAGCAATGGCGTGGCACCATGCTGTTTAATCTGCTGACGCAGGGCTTTCTCCAACTGTTCCGGATTGCCGGTCTTCAGGCGTGGCATCAGCAGGATTAAACGTTCGTCATAGGCCTTCTTGAGGCCATCCAGCACGATTTGCTGCGCCGTTTCGTGGTCATCACAGACGATCAGGTGATCCGCCATGGCAACCTGCAGGGCTGTCTCATTGCGCGTTTTACGGCTCTGATCCTGCCACCAGCGTTTCAATCCATCGCTACCCTGATCGGCCATTGCCTGGTTCATCAAGCCCAGCCAGGCTTCCTGTTGCAGCGCCAGACGATGTGCTTCATCCGACACCTGGGATTTCTCCATCGCAGGCAGAATATCCAGCAGAGCGCTCCAGGCACCGGTCCGCACGTAAGCCTGTTCAGCCAGACGCAGCACTTCAGGATGGCGCGGAGCCACTTCCAGCAGTCGATCAACACCATGACGTGCGGCATGATCTTCATTACGCGCCAGTTGAATACGCACGCGGGTGATTTCCACCGGTAGCTGATCGCTGCCTGCCAGTTCGGCGGCACGTTCAAGGTGCTGGTTGGAACGAATTTCGTCACCACGTTGCTGAGCGGCTTCTGCTGCCAGCAGGTAGTTCACCACAGGCTGCTCTGCATGGTCAGCATTGCGCGACAGCAGTTTTTCAACCTGGCGATAATCTCCTTCAGCCAGCTTAACCAGCGCAGCATTGGTTTGCTTACGCGCGCGGTTACGCTTACGGCCCATAAACCAGCCACGGGTTCTGACGCCGGTGCGTAAAAGGCGTCGCAACACCCATTCCACCACCAGGATAACGATCAGTGACAGGATCAGGATGATGGCCAGACCGGTAACGCTGGTTTCGATATTCCAGTTATCGGTCTGAATGAGCACATAACCCTGGTGACCGGCCAGCATTGGGCCGAGCACCACGCCAGCAATCAGCAGGAGAAACAGTATAAGAACTTTAAGCATGCTTATTCTCCCTGCTGCTGTTGCCCGGCACCTGGCTGTGCCAGCAGGTTGCGCACGCGTGTTTGCATCAGTTTATCCAGCATCGGCTGGCTTTGCAGTGCGTCCGGCACGTCCATTGAGACGCTTTGCTGACTCAGGTCGTCCAGCTGGCTGAGAAACGCCTTAGTGGCCGGATCGTTGGTATCAAACCATGCGCGAACCCAGGTCGACACCGTGTCGATCGACTGCTTATAGATTTGATCCTGATGACGTGGCACCGCTTGCGCCGCAATCAGCAGCCGTGAACGGATGTTTTCACGCAGATAGACATCCTGATTTGGGGCCAGCAGCGGTTCCGCAGTGGTATCGCGACGACGGATGGTAATGAAATCATCCATAAAGTTGTGCCAGCTTTTCACCAGATTCTGACGCCACTCGCGCAGGGACGAAGAGAGCTCGCCGCTGTCCTGATCCATTGGGCTGCCGTCGGAATCATTGTCGGCAAGACGCAGATTATCAACGCCATTGGAAAGCTGATTCAGTTTGAGGATGATGCCATCGTAGTCAACCTGGCTAACGGCCGAAAGACTGCTGATGTCCTGGGTCAATGCGCGGCGCACATCAATCAGGCTCGGATCATTCATATCGGCCAGACTCTGATCGGCGCTTTTTAGCAGTGCAGCAGCGGTGGTGACATCCTGATCGCTCCACAGCTTGCGACCCGCCAGTTTCACCAGATAATCCGCCTGAGCCAGCAGCCAGGTGTGAGCATCATTGCCGGAAATGGTCGCGACTTTTTGTTTTAACTCATCCAGCTGCTGGCTCATCGCCGTTTGCTGTTGATGGGCTGTGTCTAACGCGCTGCTTTGCGTCGCCAGTTGCTGCACCAGCGTCTGCTTGTCGCTGGCAGCCTGCTGCTGTAAGTCAGAGAGTTGATTAGCCAGCGTCTGGTTTGCCGCGGCCTGTTGTTGAGCCTGGTGTTTACCATTTATATAAAGTCCAACACCTATCGCCAGCGCGATCGCTATAGCCAGAACGCCCAACGCCGTGCCGGTATTCTTCGGCTTGCGGGGTGGTTTTTGTTCTGCTGTAGTGGTCTCACCCGCTGGGGTGGTTTCTTCAACCATGGCGGAGGAATTTTTTTGTTCCGTCATTGTGGCACATCCCATATTTAAGTTTGTTGTAACGCTCGCAGCAACGCGTCGTTATCGGCACCATCGGCTACCCGTATCTCTCGCCAGCCCAGTTCCCTGGCGCGAGTAGCCAAACGATCACTGACGACAACCAGTCGACAGTGCAGAAGCCATTCCTCACGATCAATCTCGGGGAACAGCGAATAAAGCTGTTGCAGCATTTCGCCACTGGTCACCACCAGCGTATCAATCTGACGATCGCGCCAGCGCCGACCTTCTATTGCACCCTGATAGATCTTCGCACAACGTTGATAGCATTCAACAAACTGTACAGTAGCGCCGCGCGCTTGCAAGGTCTCTGCCAGCAGTTCACGCCCGCCGTTGCCCCTGAGGATCAGCGCGCGCTTGCCCGCAACCTGCTGCAAGGCCGGGAGTTGAATCAATATTTCGCTGGTTTCACGCTCGTGCGGCCAGACAACATCCAGTCCGCTTGCCGCATGCAGGGCCAAAGCTGTTGTCCGGCCAATAGCATAATAGTTCAAGCTGGCGGGCCATGATGCCTTCGCGCGCATCAGAGCCGGCTGCGCATAATGAATGGCCTGCTGCGACAGAATAAAAACCAGGTCATCCGGCCGCAACGTGGCGAGGTGACCCGCCAGACTGTCAAGGTCAACGCCCGGCGTGAATTCTATGAGCGGCATCGCCCAGGCCGCCCGTCCCTGCGTACGCAAACGGCTGACCAGCTCGTCGGCGGCCGGTGATGGACGGGTGACCAGGATGGTCATTCGGGAGGATTCCCCTGATAAACCTCGGCAAGGATCTCGCGAGCGCCATTATTCAGCAGCTCTTCGGCCAGAGAGATGCCCATTTTTTCAGCATCGGCTCTTGGCCCACGGCGTTCGCCACGGATCATCGCGGTGCCGTCGGGTGAGCCGACCAGCCCACGCAGCCAGAGTTCATCACCCTGCAGCAGCGCAAAGCTGCCGATGGGCACCTGACAGCCGCCTTCCAGACGGGTGTTCATTGCCCGCTCCGCTCTCACTCGGACCGCGGTGTCATCATCATTCAAGGCCGACAGTAGTGCAATGGCCTGTGCATCATCCAGACGGCACTCAATGCCCACCGCACCCTGGCCTACGGCGGGCAGGGATTCTTCTGCGGGCATGGCATGGCGAATACGATCGCCAAGACCCAGACGTTTCAGTCCCGCCACCGCAAGAATGATGGCGTCGTAGTCACCGGCATCGAGTTTACCCAGACGCGTGCCAACGTTGCCGCGCAGCGATCGGATGATTAAATCTGGGCGACGGGCGCTCAGCTGACATTGACGTCGCAGGCTTGAGGTACCCACGATCGCGCCCTGAGGCAGGGCATCAACCGAGTCGTATTGATTAGAAACAAAGGCATCGAGCGGATCTTCACGCTCGCAGATTGTGACCAGTCCCAGCCCTTCAGGGAAGGCGATTGGCACATCTTTCATCGAATGAACGGCAATATCTGCGCGGTCTTCGAGCATCGCTTGCTCGAGTTCTTTGACGAATAATCCCTTGCCACCGACCTTGGCCAGCGGGGTATCCAGGATCACATCACCTTTGGTGACCATCGGGACGAGTTCGACCCGAAGCCCCGGATGGCAAGCCATCAGACGCTGCTGAACATAATGTGCCTGCCAAAGTGCAAGCGGACTTTGCCTGGTGGCAATTCTTAAAATTTTGTCTAACATGCTTCTTACCGTTTTGATCGCTCATTGATTATCCTATCATTGATACGGGAATGCTGTCAGTTTCCACGCTGTCAAACGGCAACCAGCGGACGGATCACGGCATCTAAATCAGGCAGAACGTAAAACGTGCTAAACTGTTGTGTAGCGCAACTTTCTTTACGGTCAATCTGCCAGGTGATAGATTGATCACGTTTCCAGCAATAATTCGCCCGACTATTTTTAAATCAAGCGGCGAATTTCGGAAACAGGGTTTTTGTAAGCACTGGGATAATCAGGCGAGACGTCTTGTACCTCTACATAGAGACATTGAAACAGAGACTGGATGCTATCAACCAGCTGCGCGTAGATCGCGCCCTGGCTGCTATGGGACCTTCGTTCCAACAGGTCTACAGTCTGCTGCCAACCTTATTACATTATCATCATCCGCTGATGCCGGGTTACCTCGAAGGTAACGTTCCACATGGCATCAGCTTTTACACGCCTGATGAAAGCCAAATTGACTATCTTAATGATTTAGAAGGTAAATCTGGATCATTCGCTGCCATTCCGCCACGCGGCGAGTTACCGATCACCGGTGTTTACTCGATGGGCAGTACCTCTTCTGTAGGGCAAAACCTCACCTCCGACCTCGATATCTGGGTCTGCCACCAGTCATGGCTGGATAATGAAGAGCGCCTGGCGCTGCAAAAGAAATGTACACGCCTGCAAAAATGGTGTGCGTCGATGGGGGTTGAAGTCAGCTTCTTCCTGATTGATGAAAACCGTTTTCGTCATAACGAGAGCGGCAGCCTCGGCGGGGAAGATTGCGGCTCCACGCAGCATATCCTGTTGCTGGATGAGTTCTACCGCACCGCCGTGCGCCTGGCCGGTAAACGTATTCTGTGGAATATGGTGCCAGGAGAAGAGGAAGAACACTACGACGATTACGTCATGTCACTCTATCAAAAGGGCGTGTTAACCCCGAACGAGTGGCTTGATCTGGGCGGCCTTGGCACGCTGTCGGCCGAAGAGTATTTCGGTGCCAGCCTGTGGCAGCTGTATAAAAGTATCGATTCTCCGTACAAAGCGGTGTTAAAAACCCTGCTGCTGGAAGCCTACTCGTGGGAATACCCGAGTACCCAGCTGCTGGCGATGGACATCAAGCAGTGCCTGCACGACGGGGAAATCGTTTCTTACGGCCTTGATCCGTATTGCATGATGCTGGAAAGAGTGACGCATTACCTCACCAGCATTGACGATCACGCCCGCCTTGATCTGGTTCGTCGCTGCTTCTATCTGAAAGTCTGCGAAAAGCTGTCGGTTGATAACGGCAAGTCCGGCTGGCGGCGTGAAATTCTTAATCAGCTGGTGACCGAATGGGGTTGGGATGCGGAACGCATCACAATGCTGGACAGCCGTGCCGACTGGAAAATTGAGCGGGTGCGTGAAGCCCACAACGAACTGCTGGATGCGATGATGCAGAGTTATCGCAACCTGATCCGCTTCGCCCGTCGCAACAACCTGAGCGTTAGCGCCAGCCCGCAGGATATCGGGGTGTTGACCCGTAAACTGTACGCCGCTTTTGAAGCGCTGCCGGGCAAAGTGACGCTGGTGAACCCGCAGATTTCGCCGGATCTTTCTGAGCCGCATTTGACCTTTATTCATGTGCCGCATGGCCGTGCTAATCGTGCCGGCTGGTATTTGTATAATCAGTCGCCGGATATGCAGTCGATCATCAGCCATCAGCCGCTGGAATATAACCGTTACCTGAACAAGCTGGTGGCCTGGGCCTGGTTTAACGGCCTGCTAACCAGCAAAACCCGCCTGCACATTAAAGGCAACGAAATCTGTGACCTCGCCAGATTACAGGAGCTGGTCGCTGACGTGTCGCACCACTTCCCGTTGCGGGTGCCGTCACCGACGCCGAAGGCGCTCTACAGTCCCTGTGAAATCCGCCATCTGGCCATTATCGTTAACCTCGAATATGACCCGACCGCCGCCTTCCGCAATCAGGTGGTGCATTTTGACTTCCGTAAGCTGGACGTCTTCAGCTTTGGTCAGCAGCAGCAGTGCCTGATTGGCAGCATCGATCTGCTTTATCGCAACTCGTGGAATGAAGTGCGCACGCTGCACTTTAATGGCGAGCAGGCGATGATTGAAGGATTGAAAACCATCCTTGGCAAAATGCATCAGGATGCCGCGCCGCCAGACTCAGTAGAAGTGTTCTGCTACAGCCAGCATTTGCGCGGATTAATTCGTACCCGCGTTCAGCAGCTGGTGTCGGAATGTATCGAGCTGCGCCTGTCCAGCACCCGTCTGGAACCCGGGCGTTTCAAAGCGGTACGCGTGGCTGGCCAGACGTGGGGTCTGTTCTTTGAACGGCTGAGCGTGTCGGTGCAAAAGCTGGAAAACGCCGTCGAATTCTATGGCGCCATCTCCAACAACAAATTACATGGCCTGTCGATCAAGGTGGAAACCGATCAGACGCGCCTGCCTGCGGTGGTAAATGGTTATGCCAGCGAAGGGATCATTCAGTTCTTTTTCGAAGATACCAAAGACGATTACGGCTTTAATATCTACATTCTGGATGAAACCAACCGGGTAGAAATTTATCACCATTGTGAAGGCAGTAAAGAGGATCTGGTGCGCGACGTCAGCCGCTTCTACTCCTCTTCACACGATCGCTTCACCTACGGCTCAAGCTTTATCAACTTCAATCTGCCGCAGTTTTACCAGATTGTGAATGTTGACGACCGTTTCCAGGTCATCCCTTTCCGCAGCCAGACGCTGGCCCAACTTTGTGCCACCGTCTCGGATAACGATCCGAACGGCGACTACGCCCAACGCTATCAAATGCATTGATGTCATGGCGGAATGCTTTCCGCCACTGACTGTGACATTGAATCAGCTTTTCCTGTTGCTTTTAGCACTTCACCTGCGATGATAGACGACAAACAGGCCCCGATAACGAGCAGAATAAGCATGAACAAAATGATTTGCCGGATGGCGCTGGTGCTGGCTGTGGTCAGCCTGGCAGGGTGCGGACTGAAAGGACCTTTGTACTTCCCACCGCAGGAAAAGCCAAAGCAGCAAACCACTGAGAGCACTAAAAAGACAACCGCAGATCAGCGCGATGTCACGACGCCAGCTCAGAACGGAACGCAGAGCCAGCCTTCGACCACCGAACCGGAAACGCAAACGGCTCAGTAAACTATGACGCACTCGTTGGAGCCAAAAATGCAGTTCTCCAAAATGCACGGTCTGGGCAATGACTTTATGGTGGTCGATGCCGTGACGCAAAACGTCTATTTTTCTCCAGAATTGATCCGGCGTCTGGCGGATCGTCATCTGGGGATCGGTTTCGATCAGCTGCTGATCGTCGAGCCACCCTACGATCCCGATCTCGACTTCCATTACCGTATTTTCAACGCTGATGGCAGTGAAGTTGCCCAGTGCGGCAATGGCGCGCGCTGTTTTGCCCGCTTCGTGCGGTTAAAAGGGCTGACCAACAAGAATGATATTCGCGTCAGCACTCAGACCGGGCGTATGGTGCTGAGCGTCACGCAGGATGAGCTGGTTTGCGTCAACATGGGTGAACCCAACTTCGATCCGCAACAGGTGCCGTTCCGCGCGAATAAAGCCGAGAACCTCTACCTGATGCGCGTTGCTGAGCAGACCATCATGTGTGGCGTGGTGTCGATGGGTAATCCTCACTGCGTGCTGCAAGTGGACAGCGTGAAAACTGCCGCTGTCGAAAGCCTGGGCCCGGTGCTGGAAAGTCACGATCGCTTCCCTGAGCGCGTTAACGTCGGCTTTATGGAAGTGGTCAGCCGTGAACACATCCGCCTGCGTGTGTATGAGCGTGGCGCGGGTGAAACTCAGGCCTGCGGTAGCGGAGCCTGTGCGGCGGTTGCCGTCGGCATTCAGCAGGCGCTGCTGGCTGAAAAAGTCCGCGTCGATCTGCCTGGCGGCAGCCTAAACATTGCCTGGAAAGGCCCGGGACATCCGCTGTATATGACCGGTCCAGCCACTCACGTTTATGACGGATTTATTCATTTATGAAAAATGTCGGAGAACAACAGGCGACCAGCGAATTGCTGCTGGACGATCGAGCGGTCAGCGAGTTCCTGCTGCAAAATCCGGACTTCTTTATCCGTAATGCCCGTCAGGTTGAGCAGATGCTGGTGCCCCATCCGGTGCGCGGCACGGTCTCGCTGGTTGAGTGGCAGCTGGCTCGCCAGCGCAACCACATCACCCAGTTAGAAGAAGAGATCACCTTGCTGATGGAGCAGGCCAGCGCGAATCAGCAGCTATTTGACCGTCTGTTATCCCTGCAGGCCCGCCTTGCGGCCGCAGACAGCCTGCACGATATGCTTAATCGCCTGCATCGCTGGGCCAGAGAGCTGGGGTTGGCAGGCGCGAACGTTCGCCTGTTTAGCGAGAAATGGCGGATTGGCGCGCCTTCTGATTTCACTCAGCTCGCGCTTTCCCGACACGCTTTTGAATCCGTCCGCATCCAGCGTTTGGGTAAACAGCAGCATTACCTGGGCAGCCTGAATGGCCCTGAGCTGTTGCTGTTGCTGCCTCAGGCCAAAGCGATTGGCTCGGTGGCGATGTCACTGATGGGTGAACAGGGCGATTTGGGCGTGCTGATTTTCAGCAGCCGTGACACGCAGCATTATCAGTCAGGAATGGGCACTGTGCTGTTACAGCACCTCTCCCTGATGCTGCCTGACCTGCTGACGCGCTGGGTCGAACGCGCATGAGCAGTGACTCGCCTCTACAACCCGCCGTAGAGGGATTCCTGCGCTACCTGAAGGTCGAGCGCCAGCTCAGTCCGCTGACTCAAATCAATTACCAACGCCAGCTTGCCGCCTGCCTTGTTTTGCTCACCGAGATGAAGCTAACGGCCTGGGACAAGCTGGATGCCGCGCAGGTTCGTTCGCTGGCCGCCCGCAGCCGTCGCGGCGGCCTGAAACCGGCCAGCCTCGCCTTGCGTCTGTCTGCACTTCGCAGCTTCCTCGACTGGCAAATCAGTCAGGGCGTGCTGAAAGCGAATCCGGCAAAAGGCGTTGCCACGCCGCGCGCGCCGCGTCATCTGCCGAAAAATATCGATGTGGATGAAGTCAGCCAGCTGCTGGATATCGATCTGAACGATCCGCTGGCGGTGCGCGACCGCGCGATGCTCGAAATTATGTACGGAGCCGGATTGCGTCTGTCAGAGCTGGTGGGCATCGATACCGGCCATCTGGACTTAGCCTCGGGCGAAGTGTGGGTGGTGGGTAAAGGCAGCAAGGAGCGCCGCTTGCCGATTGGCCGCACCGCCGTGCAATGGATGGAACACTGGCTGGAAATGCGCGAACTGTTTGCACCCGAAGACCAGGCGGTCTTCCTGTCGAAATACGGGAAACGCATGTCCGCCCGCAACGTGCAAAAGCGCTTCGCCGGGTGGGGCGTGAAGCAGGGCGTTTCCAGCCATATTCACCCACATAAATTGCGCCACTCTTTTGCCACCCATATGCTGGAATCCAGCGGCGATTTACGCGCGGTGCAGGAGTTGCTGGGTCATGCCAATCTCAGCACCACCCAAATTTATACCCATCTCGACTTCCAACACCTGGCGTCGGTTTACGATGCCGCCCATCCCCGTGCTAAACGAGGAAAATCCTGATGCACTTTTACCGACCGCTGCGACCGATTGCCGCGATGACCTTTGATCTGGATGACACGCTTTACGACAACTATCCGGTGATCATGCGTACCACTGAAGAGTCGCACGCTTTCCTGCAGTCTTATCATCCGGCCTTAAACCATTTCAGCGTTGAGCAATATCAGCAGCTGCGCGACAGCCTGCGAGAGCAGGAGCCCGACATATACCACGATGTCAGCGAGTGGCGACGCCGCGCGGTGGAACTGGCGATGCTGAATGCCGGCCTGACGCCGCGCGAATCTGATGAAGGTTCACGCGCCGCGATGGCGCACTTCGCGCACTGGCGCAGCCAGATTGACGTGCCGGAAGAGACCCATCAGACGCTGGCCACGCTGGCAAAACAGATCCCGCTGGTGGCGATTACTAACGGTAACGCCGAGCCGCACCTGTTTGGCCTGGACAAATACTTCCAGTTTATCCTGCGTGCCGGTCCGGATGGCCGCGCCAAGCCGTATGACGATATGTATCACGTGGCGGCTGAGAAGCTGAATCTGCCGCTGGAGAGCATTCTGCATGTAGGCGATGACCTGACGACTGACGTTGCGGGTTCCGTGCGTTGCGGGATGCAGGCCTGCTGGATCAATCTGCGCGAAGGCAACCTGATGCATATCGCAGATTCCCGCCTGCTTCCCACGCTGGAAATTTCGCAGTTGGCATCGCTGACTGCGCTGATATAATAGACTGGTTAAATATCCAGTGGAGCGCGTGGCGCTCCCCCTTTCCTGACGGTGCCTATGGACGTTTCTGACCTGCTAGACAGCTTGAATGACAAACAACGCGACGCCGTTGCCGCGCCGCGCAGCAATTTGCTGGTGCTGGCAGGTGCTGGTAGCGGCAAGACGCGCGTGCTGGTGCATCGTATAGCCTGGCTGATGGCCGTTGAAAACTGCTCACCTTATTCAATTATGGCGGTGACCTTCACCAACAAAGCGGCGGCCGAAATGCGTCATCGCATTGAGCAGCTGATCGGCACCAGTCAGGGCGGGATGTGGATTGGGACTTTCCATGGCCTGGCGCACCGTTTGCTGCGTGCGCACCACCTGGACGCCAATCTGCCACAGGATTTTCAGATTCTGGACAGTGAAGATCAGCTGAGGCTGTTGAAGCGCCTGATCAAAGCGATGAATCTTGATGACAAGCAGTGGCCCGCGCGTCAGGCGATGTGGTACATCAACGGCAAGAAAGATGAAGGGCTGCGCCCGAAGCATATCGAAAGCTACGGCAATCCGGTTGAGCAAACCTGGTTACGCATTTACCAGGCCTATCAGGAAGCCTGCGATCGCGCCGGGCTGGTGGATTTTGCCGAACTGCTGCTGCGTGCTCACGAATTGTGGCTCAACAAACCGCATATCCTTAATCACTATCGCGAACGCTTTACCAACGTGCTGGTGGACGAGTTCCAGGATACCAACAACATCCAGTACGCCTGGATCCGTATGCTGGCGGGGGACACCGGCAAGGTGATCATTGTTGGCGATGACGATCAGTCCATTTATGGCTGGCGTGGTGCGCAGGTCGAAAATATTCAGCGTTTCCTGACCGATTTCAAAGGGGCAGAGACGGTTCGTCTTGAGCAGAACTATCGCTCGACCAATAACATCCTGAAAGCCGCTAACACGCTGATCGCCAATAACAATGGCCGTCTGGGTAAAGAGCTGTGGACCGATGGCAAAGACGGTGAACCGATTTCGATTTACTGCGCCTTTAACGAGCTGGATGAAGCCCGCTTTGTGGTCAACCGCATCAAGGTGTGGATGGAAAACGGCGGGGCGCTGAAAGACTGCGCCATCCTGTATCGCAGTAACGCCCAGTCGCGCGTGCTGGAAGAAGCCCTGCTGCAAACCAGCATGCCTTACCGCATTTATGGCGGTCAGCGCTTCTTCGAGCGTCAGGAAATCAAAGATGCGCTGGCGTATCTGCGAATGATCTCCAACCGCAACGACGATGCGGCATTTGAACGTGTGGTGAACACGCCAACCCGCGGCATCGGCGATCGCACGCTGGACGTTGTGCGTCAGACCGCCCGCGAACGTCAGCTGACCTTGTGGCAGAGTACCCGCGCGCTGTTGCAGGAAAAAGCGCTGGCGGGTCGCGCCGCTTCTGCTCTGCAGCGCTTCACCGAGCTGGTGGATTCGCTGGCGCAGGAAACCAGTGAAATGCCACTGCACGTGCAAACCGATCGGGTGATCAAAGATTCCGGCCTGTGGTTGATGTACGACCAGGAGAAGGGCGAGAAAGGCCAGGCGCGTATTGAAAACCTTGAGGAGCTGGTCAACGCCACCCGGCAGTACAGCTATCAGGACGAAGATGAAGATCTGATGCCGTTGCAGGCATTCCTTTCCCATGCCGCGCTGGAAGCGGGCGAAGGTCAGGCCGACAAATGGCAGGATGCAGTGCAACTGATGACCATGCACGCTGCCAAAGGTCTGGAATTTATTCAGGTGTTTATCGTCGGGATGGAAGAGGGCATGTTCCCCAGCCAGATGTCGCTGGAAGAGGGCGGTCGGTTGGAAGAGGAACGCCGCCTGGCGTATGTTGGCGTGACGCGAGCGATGCAAAAGCTCACCCTGACCTACGCTGAAACCCGCCGCCTGTATGGCAAAGAGGTGAATCACCGTCCTTCCCGCTTTATCGGCGAACTGCCGGTGGAATGCATCGAGGAAGTTCGCCTGCGCGCCAGCGTCAGCCGCCCGGTAAACCATCAACGTATGGGCACGCCACTGGCACAAAATGACAGCGGCTTTGCGCTGGGCCAGCGGGTGCGGCATGCCAAGTTTGGCGAAGGCACCATCGTTAACCTGGAAGGCAGCGGCGAACACAGCCGTCTTCAGGTGGCCTTTCAGGGCCAGGGCATCAAATGGCTGGTTGCTGCCTATGCGAAGCTTGAAGCAGTTTAATCCCGGTTACGGGGTGAGTTTTACATCACCCCGATCCTCTCTCCTGCCCGCTTAACACTTGTCAATATTTGTTGCGTATTTATGCTGGTACGGTTGTTGACGCCATTTTCAGCACAGCGTAACATGCGCGCACCATTACCCTAAGAGGACATCCGCCTTGGACACACCCAGTACCTACTGGCTCATTGACCTGCAATCCAGGTACAACTCCTAAGGCTATCCTCTTCTGCTGATAGCCTTCGCGGTTGTTGGCGACCTCGTATTTCCGTCGCTCTGAGTCAGATGCTGTTGCTGACCGAAACGCTCTCGTTTCCTGTGTACAAGCGTATTGTCCCATTCTGATACTGTGAATTGGGAGTACAGCTATGCTGAGCGCATTTAAACTGGATAAAAGCCGCTTAACCCGTCTTGAGCTGGAAGAGCCAAACGACGAGCTGTCCAGCTCCGTGTGGGTCGACCTGATCGAGCCGGAAGAAAATGAGCGTGACCGTGTCCAGAACGAGCTGGGCCAGAGCCTGGCCACCCGCCCTGAACTGGAAGATATCGAAGCCTCAGCACGTTTCTTTGAAGATGAAGATGGTCTGCATATCCACTCCTTTTTCTTCTATGAAGATGCGGATGACCACGCCGGTAACTCAACCGTGGCGTTCACCATTCGTGAAGGGCGTCTGTACACGCTGCGCGAGCGCGAACTGCCTGCCTTTCGTCTCTACAGGATGCGTGCCCGTAACCAGATCCTGATCGACGGCAATGCCTACGAGCTTTTGCTGGATCTGTTCGAGACAAAAATTGAACAGCTGGCAGATGAGATCGAAAACATCTACAGCGATCTGGAAAAGCTCAGCCGCGTGATTATGGAAGGTCAGCAGGGCGACGAGTTCGACGGCGCGCTATCGACGCTGGCCGAGCTGGAAGATATCGGCTGGAAGGTGCGTTTGTGTCTGATGGATACCCAGCGCGCGCTGAACTTCCTGGTGCGCAAAGCGCGTTTGCCGGGCAATCAGCTGGAGCAGGCGCGTGAAATCCTGCGAGATATCGAATCGCTGCTGCCGCATAACGAATCGCTGTTCCAGAAGGTTAACTTCCTGATGCAGGCGGCGATGGGCTTTATCAATATCGAACAGAACCGCATCATCAAGATCTTCTCGGTGGTCTCGGTGGTGTTCCTGCCGCCAACGCTGGTGGCATCCAGCTACGGGATGAACTTCGAGTTTATGCCCGAGCTGAAATGGAGCTTTGGTTACCCAGGCGCGATTACGTTAATGATTCTGGCAGGGCTGGCGCCTTACGCTTACTTCAAGCGTAAAAACTGGCTTTAACCCCGGCTGCAAAAAACGAAAACCCCGCGCAAGCGGGGTTTTTTGTCTCAATACTCAGGCCAGACCTGGCTGCCTGCTCCGCTTCAGCGTCCACACCGCATCCAGAATAAACAGTGCCAGCGCGGCCCAGATAAAGCTGAAGGTCACCACTTTATCCGGCGTCATCTGCTCACCATAAAACACCACGGCCAGCAGGAACATCAGCGTCGGGCCCAGATACTGGAAGAAGCCAACGGTCGACAGGCGCAGCCTGCTGCAGGCGGCAGTAAACAGCATCAGCGGAATGGTGGTGACGATCCCGGCGGCCACCAGCAACAGATTCAGCGTCAGTGGATTCTGACTCAGGTGGCTGGTGCTGGAATCAGCAATGCCAAACAGGTAAATAGCCGCCACCGGCAGCAGCCAGCTGGTTTCGACCAACATGCCGGTCTGGGCATCCACGCCAATCTTTTTGCGGATCAGGCCATAGGCGGAAAAGGTGACCGCCAGTCCGATAGCAATGATTGGCACCGAACCAAACTTCCATAGCTGAATAAGCACGCCACAGGCGGCCAGCGCCACCGCCAGCCACTGCAGGCGGCGGAAGCGTTCTTTCAGAAACACCATGCCCACCACCACGTTCAGCAGCGGATTGATAAAGTACCCCAGGCTGGCTTCCAGGATATGCTGATTATTCACCGCCCAGATAAAAATCAGCCAGTTTGCACAGATAACCGTGGCCGAGACCGCCAGCATCAGGACCTTTTTCGGCTGCTGCAGGATCAGCTTCACTTTGGCCCAGTTCCGGCTAAGACTGACCAACACCAGCATAAAGAAGAATGACCAAATCACCCGGTGCGTCATGATTTCGCCCGGCGCGACCTGTTGCAGAAGTTTGAAATAGGCTGGGGCGATACCCCAGATAAAATAGGCACCGAGGGCAAAAAAGATCCCCTGGCGGGTGTGTTGCGCATCCATGAAAACAGGCTCCATCAGGTCTAATGTAGGGGTGTAGGGTTAGGCATAATAGCAAGCTGAGCGTGTTAGCCCGTCAGGTAGGTAGCCGTAGCACTGGCAATATACAGGCCCGTGTCGTTATGCAGTTCAACGCGCGCGACCGAGACCTTATTGCCGCCCCGCAGCAAACTGCTGGTAGCAATAAATCGCTCTCCACGACCCGGACGCAGGTAATCGACCCGCAGGTCGATAGTGCCCATGCGCGATAGCCGCTGACGCAGCTCCTCTTCGTTAATACTCTCCTGACGCGTCAACGCGCTGCTGACGCAGACCAGACCGGCCGCCACGTCCAGCACTGACGCAATCACGCCACCGTGCAAAATCTTCTGCGCCACATTGCCCACCAGCTGGGTCTGATTGGCAAAGCTCAGCTCGGCGTAATCAGGTTCCAGCCGGTCTAAATGCAGGCCCAGTGCCTGGTTAAACGGCATATGATAAACAAAAATGTCACCGATCAGGCGGCGTGCGGCATCCTGAGTCAGAGGGACTGCAGACATCATGAGAATTCCTTTGCGACAATGTCATTTTAATGGGAAGCAGCTGGCCATATTAGGCTCAGGCGGGTCAGGTTTCCACTTTACAAAAACAGCGCTAATGCCACACTCGCTTTCTGTGTAGAATGGCGTGCTTTTTATCCACTTATCCCTTTTATCTCTCTGGAGAACATTATGCCGATGCTGAGAGGATTGCTGGTTGCAGCCTTCCTGTTTCCCACGTTAGTTCTGGCACAAGAGGCCACGGTCACTGAGGTCCATGACAAGCCCGCCGTGCCTGGCAGTATCATTGCTAACCTGTTGGAAAAGCATGACAACCCTTTCGTTCTGTTCCCGTACGAAAGTAACTATGTTCTGTATACCGACACCAGCAACATCAACAAAGATGCGATCCAGACCTATAACTGGGGCAATAAAGCCAAGCATGATGAAGTGAAATTCCAGCTTAGCCTGGCGTTTCCGCTGTGGCGTGGCATTTTGGGTGATAACTCAGTGCTGGCCGCATCTTATACGCAGAGCAACTGGTGGCAGCTTTCAAACCGCGGTGCGTCTTCACCGTTTCGTGAAACTGACTACCAGCCACAGATCTTCGTGGGATGGGCAACGGATTACACCTTTGCCGGCTGGACGCTGCGAGATATCGAAACCGGTCTGAACCACCAGTCCAACGGACGCTCAGAACCGACGTCGCGAAGCTGGAACCGTGTCTACGCGCGTTTGATGGCGCAGAACGGTAACTGGCTGGTCGAAGCCAAACCCTGGTACCGCCTTCCAGAAAATGAAAATAATGATGATAACCCGGATATCACTAAGTACATGGGGTATTATCGCCTGACCGTTGGCTATCAGTGGGGCGAGAGCATTTTCAGCGTGAAGAGCAACTATAACTGGAACAGCGGTTATGGCGGCGCGGAAATGGGCTGGAGCTACCCGATGACCAATCACGTTCGCTTCTACACTCAGGTGTTCAGCGGCTATGGTGAATCACTGATTGACTACAACCACCGCCAGACGCGCGTGGGTGTGGGCGTGATGTTGAACGACCTGTTTTAATGTTTTTGGGTGAGTGGCTGACGCCGCTCACCCCTCATCAGATTTGGGGAATACGTGTCAACGGCAGTTATCAATCAGGAAGCGCTGGCGGAACAGGTACTGCAAGAGACCTTCGGCTACCAGCACTTTCGCCCAGGACAACAATCGATCATTCAGGCCTCACTGAACGGGCGTGACTGCCTGGTCGTTATGCCGACCGGCGGCGGTAAGTCGCTCTGCTATCAAATTCCTGCGCTGGTAAGAGAAGGCCTGACGCTGGTGGTCTCTCCGCTGATCTCGCTGATGAAAGATCAGGTGGATCAGCTGCTGGCCAACGGCGTTTCGGCGGCTTGCCTTAACTCCACGCAGACCCGTGAAGAGCAGCAGGACGTGATGGCCGGTTGCCGTACGGGTAAAGTGCGGCTGCTGTATATCGCGCCTGAACGCCTGATGATGGATAACTTCCTCGACAATCTGCTGCACTGGAATCCAGCCATGCTGGCGGTCGATGAAGCGCACTGTATTTCCCAGTGGGGCCATGATTTCCGTCCTGAATACGGCGCCCTGGGCCAGCTGCGCCAGCGCCTGCCTGATGTGCCGGTGATGGCCCTGACGGCCACGGCGGATGAAACCACCCGCAATGATATTGCGCGTCTGCTGCAGCTGGACGATCCGCTGATCCAAATCAGCAGCTTCGACCGCCCGAATATCCGCTACACGCTGGTCGAAAAATTCAAACCCACCGAGCAGTTGCTCCGCTACGTGCAGGATCAACGGGGCAAGTGCGGCATCATTTACTGTAACAGCCGGGCGAAGGTGGAAGACACCGCTGCCAGGTTGCAAAGCCGTGGGCTGAGCGTCGGTGCCTATCATGCCGGGATGGACAATGCCCATCGCGCGCAGGTTCAGGAAGCATTCCAACGCGATGACCTGCAAATCGTTGTCGCCACCGTGGCGTTCGGCATGGGCATCAACAAGCCCAACGTACGCTTTGTGGTGCACTTTGATATCCCACGCAACATCGAGTCCTATTATCAGGAAACCGGCCGCGCCGGGCGCGATGGACTGCCTGCCGAAGCGCTGATGCTGTACGATCCGGCCGATATGGCCTGGCTGCGCCGCTGCCTTGATGAAAAAGCGCCGGGTCCGCTGCAGGACATTGAGCGACATAAGCTGAATGCCATGGGTGCCTTTGCGGAAGCGCAAACCTGCCGTCGACTGGTGCTACTGAATTACTTTGGCGAAGGTCGTCAGCAGCCTTGCGACAACTGCGATATCTGCCTGGATCCGCCACGCCGGTATGATGGCCTGGTGGAAGCGCAGAAAGCGTTATCCGGTATTTATCGCGTTGGGCAGCGTTTCGGTATGGGCTACATCGTTGAAGTGCTGAGGGGCGCGAACAATCAGCGCATCCGCGATATGCAGCACGACAAATTGCCGATTTACGGCATTGGTAAAGATCAGAGCCATGAACACTGGGTGAGCGTGCTGCGTCAGCTGATCCATCTCGGGCTGGTGACGCAAAACATTGCGATGCACTCTGCCCTACAACTTACGGAAGCGGCCCGGCCGGTCCTCAGGGGCGAAGCCTCACTGATGCTGGCGGTGCCAAGGCTGGTGACGGTCAAAACCCGCAGCAGCAGCCAGAAATCTTACGGCGGCAATTACGATCGCAAGCTGTTCGCCAAGCTGCGGAAATTACGCAAAGCAATTGCTGACGAAAACAACGTCCCGCCGTATGTGGTGTTCAACGATGCCTCGCTGATTGAAATGGCCGAGCAGATGCCGATCACCGCATCAGAGATGCTGGGCGTCAATGGGGTAGGGCAGAAGAAGCTGGAGCGATTTGGTAAACCGTTTATGGTGATGATCCGGGATCACGTCGATGGTGACGAAGAGTAAGGCCGTCACAGGCCGGGCGGGCTGCCCGGCCTTTTCGCTCTGAAATCAGGCAATGCGTCGGGCTGAGGCCAGCAACGCACCCACCGCCATAAACATCCCGCCAAAGGTTCTGTTCAATAACTTCATCTGCTTTGGCCCTTTGATCCAGCCCGCGATGCGCGTTGCTAATGTGGCATAGCCAATCATCACAATGATATCGACCACCACCGTCGTCACGCCCAGCACCAGATACTGAATCGCCTGCGGCTGATGCGGAATGATGAACTGCGGGAACAGCGCCGCCAGAAAAACAATGCTCTTCGGATTGGTCAGGTTAACCAGCACCGCCCGCTTAAACAGCTTGCGACGCGGCATGGCTTTCGCCACGGCTTGCAGATCGATACCGCCGCCAGAGCGCCACTGCTGGATGCCCAGCCAGACCAGATAGGCCGCACCTGCCCACTTCAGAATTTCAAACGCCAAAACGGACTGGGAGAACAGCGCGCCCAGCCCAATGCCGACCAGCATAATATGCAGCGACAGGCCAACCTGCAGGCCAGAAATAGAGGCAACCGCGCCTCGATAGCCATGGCTGATGCCGGTGCTCATGGTATTAATGGCACCCGAACCCGGGGAAAGACTTAAAATGCTGGTTGTAAGAAGATAAGCCAGCCACCACTCGATGGTCATGGGTAACGCTCCCTGATAGCGCAGAAGTGTGACACAATACGTCATTGTTTGCGGTTGCGCTACGGGATGACGTGAGGTCTTTCGCAGCGGATGAAGGGAGTGAGGGCTGAAGCCGATGACAGGTCGAAAAAACGGCTGGCCAACGCGTGAAAAGGCGTTTGCCGCTTTTGCTACAGGCCCGCTGCTGGATTTCTGGAAGCGCCGGGAAGAGGGTGAGTTTACCGGCGTGGAAGACGTGGCAATCCGCTACGTCCGCTTCAGCGATGCAAAACACGATAACGTTATTCTGCTCTGCCCGGGGCGCATCGAAAGCTATGTGAAATACCCTGAGCTGGCCTACGATCTGTTCCACTGCGGCTATGATGTGGTGATTATCGACCACCGTGGGCAGGGACGATCGGGCCGGTTGCTGCAGGATTCGCACCGTGGGCACGTGGAAGCCTTCGAACACTATGTCGACGATCTGGAAACGCTGTACCAAAAGGAAATTGCCAGCCGCGATTACCGTCATCGTTATGCGCTTGCTCACTCGATGGGTGGCGCGATCCTGACGCTGATGCTGGCAAGACAGCCGAAAGCGTTCGATGCGGTGGTGCTGGCGTCGCCGATGTTCGGTATCTATCTGCCGATGCCCGTCTGGATGGCAAACCAGATCCTGAACTGGGCAGAGAAACGGCCGGCATTCCGTGATGGTTATGCGATGGGCACCGGAAAATGGCGCGCACGCCCGTTTGGTATCAATGCGCTGACCCACAGCCGTGAACGTTACCGGCGTAACCTGCGCTTTTACGCTGACGACCCCGGCCTGCGGGTCGGTGGCCCAACCTACCATTGGGTGCGTGAAGGCGTACTGGCCGGACAAAGCATTTTAGAGAAAGCGAAAGAAATCACCACGCCGCTGCTGCTGCTGCAGGCCGGTGCGGACAAGGTGGTGGATAACCGGGCCCAGGATTTATTCTGTCAGGCCATGACCACGGCGGGGCAACCCTGTGAAGGGGGAAAACCGTTTGTTATCGACGGCGCGCGTCATGAGATCTTGTTTGAAAAAGACAGTATGCGTGCCGAAGCGCTGGACGCGATCGTCGCGTTTTTTTCCAGACATCCCTAATTGTGCACGACTCAGATATGACTCTCATTAGCGGGCAAGAAAGCATGCCCGATAACAGACAAACCAGAGGTTTTATGTACCCTATCGTTGCTTCCGATCTTGATGGCACCCTGTTGTCTCCCGATCACCGTCTCTCCTCCTTCGCCCGTGAAACGCTGCCGCTGCTGACCCGCAAAGGCGTGAACTTTATTTTCGCCACCGGCCGTCACTATATCGATGTCGCCCAGATGCGCGACAGCCTGGGGATTGATGCGTTTATGATCACCTCCAACGGCGCTCGCGTGCACAATACCGCGGGCGAGCTGGTGTTCAGCCACAACCTGGATGAAGACATTGCCAGTGAGTTGTTTGCGATGCACCACGACCATCAGGACATCTTCACCAACGTCTATCGCGATGAAGAGTGGTTCCTGAACCGTAATCGTCCTGAAGAGATGGATTTTTTCCGTGAGTCCGACTTCAACTATCAGATCTATCAGCCGGGTTCGCTGCCAACCGATGGCATCAGCAAGGTGTTCTTTACCTGTGGTAAGCCCGAACTGCTGATCCCGCTGGAAGAAGCGCTGATCGCACGCTGGGGCGACCGGGTTAATGTCAGTTTCTCGCTGCCAACCTGTCTGGAAGTGATGGCGGGTGGCGTCTCTAAAGGCCACGCGCTGGATGCTGTCTCGCAGTCGCTGGGTTACAGCCTGAAGGACTGCATTTCCTTTGGTGACGGCATGAATGATAAAGAGATGCTGAGCATGGCGGGCAAAGGCTGCATCATGAGCAATTCTCACCAGCGCCTGAAGGATTTCCTGCCGGAGCTGGAAGTGATTGGCAGCAACGCCGATAACGCGGTGCCGCATTACCTGCGCAAGATGTACAACGTCTGAGCCGTAATAACCGCCCCGCATCCGGGGCGGTCTTACGCTATTCAGCCGACTTCAGCTGCTGTTTATGTTTGTTTTCACTGAGCATGGTCAGCAGCAGGAAGATCACCGCCAGCACGCAGCCGCCAATCATGATGATAAAGCCGCCGTCCCAGCCAAAGTAATCCACGGTATAACCGACAATCGCACTTGCCGCGACCGATCCGCCAAGATAACCAAACAACCCGGTAAAGCCCGCTGCCGTCCCCGCCGCCTTTTTCGGTGCCAGTTCAAGAGCATGCAGACCAATCAGCATCACCGGGCCATAAATCAGGAAGCCGATGACGATCATACAGGCCATATCGATGCCTGGATTGCCTGCGGGATTCATCCAGTAAATCACCGTGGCAATGGTCACCAGCACCATAAAGAACACCCCGGTCGCCCCGCGATTACCCTTAAAGACTTTGTCCGACATCCAGCCGCACAGCAACGTCCCTGGGATCCCGGCGTATTCGTAGAAGAAATATGCCCAAGAGGATTTATCCAGCGCGAAGTGCTTAACCTCTTTCAGGTAGGTCGGTGACCAGTCGAGAATGCCGTAACGCAGCAGATAAACGAACACGTTCGCCAGCGCGATGTACCACAGCAGTTTGTTCGGCAGAACGTACTGCATAAAGATCTGCTTAGCGGTGAGCTCCTCTTCATGCTTCTCATCGTAATCCACCGGATAGTCGTTCTTGTACTCTTCAATCGGCGGTAAACCACAGGATTGTGGCGTGTCACGCATCAGCGCAAAGGCAAAAACGGCCACCAGAATCGCGCCGAATGCCGGCATATAAAGCGCTGCTTTCCAGTCGTTAAACCACGCCATGCCCAGCAGGAACAGCAACGGTGGGATGCCGCCGCCAACGTTATGCGCACAGTTCCACACCGACACAATGCCGCCACGCTCTTTCTGTGACCACCAGTGCACCATGGTGCGCCCGCACGGTGGCCAGCCCATGCCCTGGAACCAGCCGCAGAGAAACAGCAGGACAAACATCACCATGATGCTGGACGTTGCCCAGGGCACAAAGCCCATAAACAGCATCACCGCAGCGGCCAGGATCAAACCGGCAGGCAGGAAATAGCGGGGATTAGAGCGGTCCGAGACCGAGCCCATAATGAATTTTGAAAAGCCGTAAGCGATAGAAATACCGGATAACGCGAAGCCGAGATCGCCGCGTGAGAATCCCTGTTCAATCAGGTAGGGCATAGCCAGCGCGAAGTTTTTACGCACCAGATAGTAGGCGGCGTAACCGAAGAATATACCCAGGAAGATTTGCCAGCGTAGCTTGCGATAGAGCGGATCCACCTGGCTGGCTTCAACGCGCGGCTGATGAGATGCCGGTTTGAAAATACTTAACATATAAGCCTCCAATGGCGACGTTCTTGTTGTTTTAACCTCCGCGGACGCCTCACATCATCGATCCGTCCGTCAAAGGGCGTAGGGATGTTCCATTCGCGCACAGGATAGGCCTTTTCTGCCGTTCAGACTGTGAAGAACGGCGCAAAGGTTACATTTTTGTGACAACATTGAAAGTGCATAAACTAGCCAGATGTAAACTAAATACTTTCCTGCAACTTCAGTCATTTCGTTACACTGAGCGCACTTTTCGCAGCAGAGTCTTCCATTGTGACGTTACTGATTGTCACCACAATTTTGTGGGCATTTTCTTTTAGCCTGATTGGCGAATACCTGGCGGGCCAGGTCGACAGCGTATTTTCGGTATTAGTGCGACTGGTACTGGCGGCGGTGGTGTTCCTGCCGTTTCTGCGCTGGCGTGGCTATCGGGCTTCAACCATCCTGATGTATATGGCGGTGGGCGCATTGCAGCTCGGCATCATGTATCTGATCAGTTTCCAGGCCTATCTCTACCTCAGCGTGCAGGAATTCCTGCTGTTTACGGTGATGACGCCGCTGTACGTGACGCTGGTTTATGATTTGCTGACCGGACGGGGTGTGCGCTGGGGCTATGCTCTGAGCGCGATGCTGGCGGTGGGCGGCGCGGCTATCATCCGCTACGACAAAGTCAGCGATCATTTCTGGTTCGGCCTGATGCTGGTGCAGCTGGCGAACCTCATCTTTGCCATTGGCATGGTCGGGTATAAGCGCCTGCAGGAAATCCGGCCGGTACCGCAGCACACCGCGTTCTCCTGGTTCTATCTCGGAGCGGCGATGATTGCCGTTGTGGCGTGGTTTATGTGGGGAAATCCGCATAAATTACCGACGACTTCGCTGCAATGGGGCATTTTGATCTGGTTGGGTGTGGTGGCGTCAGGGCTGGGTTACTTTATGTGGAACTACGGTGCGACGCAGGTTGATGCTGGCACGCTGGGGATCATGAATAATATGCATGTGCCCGCCGGACTGCTGGTGAACCTGGCGATCTGGCAGCAGCAGCCACACTGGCCGAGCTTTATTATTGGTGCCGCGGTGATTTTCGCTTCATTGCTGGTGCACCGACACTGGATAGTGAAAGGCCGATAGCAGGGGGAACGTGCAGGAAAAACGGGCAGACTGCTGCTGCCCGTTGTGTCTTACTTGGCTTTTGGCACTACCGCAGGACGGATTTTCATGGTCAGTCCTTTCAGGAAATTACGCAGGATCTGATCGCCGCACTCGCGGTAGTTTTTGTGACCAGGCTTGCGGAAAATCGCCCCAATCTCAGACTGTCCCACCGCAAAATCCGCCATCTTCAGAATGTCGAGAATGTCGGTGGTTTTCAGATCGAACGCCACGCGCAGTTTCTTCATCATGATGTTATTGGTCATCTTGCGCTCGATGGACGGCTCTGGTGCATCTTCACTTTTGCCGCGGCGCTGGAAAATCAGGCCATTCAGGAAGTAGCCCATAATCACATCCGGGCATTCACGGAAACCGTCTTCATCGTCTTTCTTCAGGAAGCTGTTGATTTCGGCTTCGGTGACTTCTGTTTCTGCCAGCGCCAAAATTGCCACCACCTGCGCATCGCTCAGGTTAAGCATGAAGCGCACGCTGCGCAGAACGTCGTTATTAGTCATAAAAATCTCATCAGGGATCAAAGGCTGTTGTGCGCATTATAGTGACAAATGGCCGTTGATACAGGAAAACCCACCAGCGATTCAGGCTGGCGGGTAAATCAGGAGTGGGTTAGCGGAGAGGGCAGCGCGGCACCGGGCTGAGAAGCGTCTCTGACCAGCGGCAGATGATCGCAGGCATGCTGGCGGGCAGAACGGATAAAGGCTTCGGTCACCGGCTGACGCTGTTCACCATCGCGCACGGCGGCATACAGCCGACTCCACAGGCCATCACCCAGTGTTTTGGTCACCACCAGTCCCTGATGTTCGAAGCTTTCCACTACCCAATGCGGCAGTGCCGCAATCCCCATCCCGGCCGACACCATCTGGATCAGCAGCAGGGTGTTATCGACGCTTTTCAGCGCCGGGCTGACGCCAGCCGGTTGCAGGAAGTGTCGCCAGATATCCAGACGCTGACGCTGCACCGGATAAATCATCAGCACCTCATTCGCCAAATCTTCCGGCGAGATATGGTCCACTTTCGCCAGCGGGTGATCCTGGGCCAGCACTAACCTCACTTCAAAATCAAACATCGGCGAATAGAACAGGCCACTGCGCGGCAGAATATCGGAGGTCAGCACAATATCCAGCTCGCCCTGCTGCAAGGCAGGTTGAGGGTCGAAGGTGACGCCCGATTTGAAATCCATCACCACCTGAGGCCAGCTCTGACGGAAATTACTTAACGCCGGCGTCAGCCACTGGATACAGCTATGGCATTCAATGGCGATGCGCAGCGTGGTCTGGTGAGGTTCGTGACAGGCCTGAAGCGCCTGCTGGATCTGCGGCAACACCTGTTCCGCCAGCTGCAGCAGGATTTCGCCCTGGGGCGTAAAGCGCAGCGGCTGGCTTTTACGCACGAATAACCGAAAGCCCAGACGCTGTTCCAGGTCGCTGAACTGATGAGATAACGCCGACTGCGTTTGGTGAAGCTGGGCCGCCGCGGCCGCCAGCGAACCGGTTGTCCGCAGCGCCTGCAGCGTCCGCAGGTGTTTGAGTTCGATCATGAGAGTCCTTCACATCGACAGTGAACAATTTGCGCTTGTGGTGACTACAGTACCTGCGGATTATAGATGTGTAAACATCTGGACGTCTAAAAGCCTGATTGCATCTGCAAGGACAGCGGGCAACAACTGAGGAAAGAACTGATGACCATTCTGAACCACACACTTGGATTCCCTCGCGTCGGTCTGCGTCGCGAACTGAAAAAAGCGCAGGAAAGCTACTGGGCGGGCAACAGCACCCAGCAGGATTTACTGGCTGTAGGCCGCGAACTGCGTGCCCGCCACTGGCAACAGCAGAAACAGGCTGGTGTCGATCGGGTCCCGGTGGGTGACTTCGCCTGGTACGATCACGTTCTGACTACCAGCCTGCTGTTGGGCAACGTGCCTGCCCGACACCAAAACAAAGACGGCTCTGTCGATCTGGATACGTTGTTCCGTATTGGTCGTGGGCGTGCGCCCACGGGTGAGCCCGCTGCAGCGGCTGAAATGACCAAATGGTTTAACACTAACTACCACTACATGGTGCCGGAATTCACCAAAGGCCAGCAGTTCAGGCTTAGCTGGACACAAATTCTGCAAGAAGTCGATGAAGCGCTGGCTCTTGGCCACAACGTAAAACCGGTGCTGTTAGGCCCGGTTACCTATCTGTGGCTGGGTAAAGTGAAAGGCGAGCAGTTCGACCGACTGAGCCTGCTGAAAGACATTCTGCCGGTCTACCAGCAGGTGCTTGGCGAGTTGGCTAAACGCGGAATTGAATGGGTACAGATTGATGAGCCCGCGCTGGTGCTGGAACTGCCGCAGGAATGGCTGAGCGCGTTCAAACCGGCTTACGATGCCTTGCAGGGCAACACCAAATTGCTGCTGACGACCTATTTCGACAGCGCCAGCACCAACATCAACACTGTCCGTGCGCTGCCGGTGCAGGGGCTGCACGTTGATCTGGTGCAGGGGCAAGACGATATCGCGGCACTGAACGCAAAAATCCCTGCCGACTGGCTGCTGTCCGTTGGCGTAATCAACGGCCGCAACGTCTGGCGAGCCGACTTGAGCAGCTGGTTCGAACGCCTGCAACCGCTGGTTTCCCAGCGCAAACAGCTGTGGATTGGATCGTCCTGTTCGCTGCTGCACAGCCCTATCGACCTGAGTACCGAAACCCGCCTCGACGACGAAGTGAAAAGCTGGTTCGCCTTCGCCCTGCAAAAGTGTGCTGAGCTGTCACTGTTAAGCAACGCGCTGAACAACAACAACCCGCAATCACTGGAAGCCTGGAGCGCACCGATCCGTGCCCGACGTGATTCGGGCCGGGTGCATAACCCGGCGGTCAGCAAACGTCTTGCGGCGATCACCGCGAAAGACAGCCAGCGCGATCATGGCTATAGCGTACGTGCTGAGGCGCAGCGCAAGCGCTTTAACCTGCCGGCGTGGCCCACCACCACCATCGGTTCGTTCCCACAAACTACCGAAATCCGTGGCCTGCGCCTGGACTTCAAACAGGGTCGCCTCGACAGTAATCACTACCGTACCGGCATTGCCGAACACATCAAACAGGCTATTGCGGAGCAGGGACGTCTGGGTCTGGATGTGCTGGTTCACGGCGAAGCCGAACGTAACGACATGGTTGAGTATTTTGGCGAGAACCTCGACGGTTTTGCCTTCACGCAAAATGGCTGGGTACAGAGCTACGGTTCACGCTGCGTCAAACCGCCCGTTATTATCGGCGACGTCAGCCGCCCGGCGGCGATCACCGTTGAGTGGGCGAAATATGCCCAGTCTCTGACGGAGAAACCGGTGAAAGGTATGCTGACCGGGCCGGTCACTATCCTCTGCTGGTCATTCCCGCGTGAAGACGTGAGCCGTGAAACCATCGCTAAGCAAATCGCACTGGCGCTGCGTGATGAGGTAGAAGACCTGGAAAAAGCCGGTATTGGCATCATTCAGATCGATGAGCCGGCCCTGCGTGAAGGGCTGCCGCTTCGCCAGTCCGACTGGGCGGCCTATCTGGCATGGGCAGTCGATGCCTTCCGCCTGAACGCTGCCGTAGCGCAGGATGACACGCAGATCCATACCCATATGTGTTACTGCGAGTTCAACGACATCATGGGGTCGATTGCGGCGCTGGATGCGGACGTGATTACTATCGAAACCTCACGGTCGGATATGGAACTGCTGGAGTCGTTTGAGGAGTTTGATTACCCGAATGAGATCGGTCCTGGCGTGTACGATATTCACTCGCCAAACGTGCCAGGCGTGGAATGGATGGAAGAATTGCTGCTGAAGGCGGCGAAGCGCATCCCGACAGAGCGCCTGTGGGTGAATCCGGATTGTGGTCTGAAAACGCGCGGCTGGACAGAAACGCGTCAGGCGTTAGCGAACATGGTGCAAGCCGCCCAGAACCTGCGCAAGACCAAAAAAACGACCTGATTTCTGCTTAAAATGAAGTGATGTGGGGCGCCTGGCGCCCCTTTTTTAATTACTTCACGCCATTCTGCCGGAACCAGGCGAGCATGCGCTGCCAGCCATCTTTGGCCGACTCTTCATGATAGCTTGGGCGGTAATCGGCATTAAACGCATGGCCCGCGTCCGGATAAACAATAATTTCCGATTTGGCGTTCGCTGCACGCAGCGCCTGGCGCATGGTCTCCACGCTCTCCTGCGGAATGCTGTCATCCTTGCCGCCATACAGGCCTAACACCGGCGCAGTTAAATCCACCGCGATATCAACCGGCTGCTTCTGTTGCTTCAGCGTCTTCTCACCGACCATTTTGCCATACCAGGCCACGGCGGCTTTCAGCTGTGGATTGTGTGCTGCATACAGCCAGGTAATGCGTCCACCCCAGCAGAAGCCGGTGATGCCCATATTGCGCATATCGCCGCCGTGACGGGAGGCCCAGTTGGCAACGTGATCCAAATCGGCCAGCACCTGATTATCCGGAACGGTGCTGACTAACTCCTTAAACAGCGTCGGGATATCGTCGTACTCAGAAGGATCGCCCTGGCGGAAGTAAAGCTCCGGCGCAACCGCCAGATAGCCTTCGGCTGCCAGGCGACGGCAGATATCACGAATGTGCTCATGCACGCCAAAAATCTCCTGTACCACCAGAATCACCGGCAGTGGACCGCTGGCATGACGTGGTTTGGCGTGAAAGGCGGGCATGTTTTCGCCCTGGGTCGGAATGGATGTTTCACCTGACTGGATGGCGTCACTGTCAGTAATAATCGTGGTCGATGCGGTAGGCGATACCGCAGGAGTGAACCCATTATTGCTCATTTTTTGAGTCATATTCTCGTCGGTTTTCATTGTCCTCTCCATGCATGCATTAGCGCAATCAGCTAACTATAGCCAGGATTACGTTTGGGTCAGGGGGTTGCTCTCTACCCATCATTAACACTGCCATTACCTGACCGGGAGGGCAAGTTGTGGCAATCCGAAAGGAAAGAGTGTTTAAATGTGATGTGTATCACTTTTTCTTATTGATTCAATGTAACTTTCATTGGATGAAGTGATGCAATTCACATAATTTTCGGCAGCTTTGCATTATTGTGACCGCCTGATCCTTATCCCCCTTTCCCGTTACAGGAGTTTGAAATGGCACACTCAGACGTTTTTCATTTGGGTTTAACAAAAGCGGATTTGCAGGGCGCGACCTTGGCGATTGTGCCGGGCGATCCTGAGCGGGTGAAAAAAATTGCGGCATTGATGGAAAACCCGGTCCATCTGGCCTCACACCGCGAATTTACCAGCTGGCGTGCAGAGCTGGATGGCAAGGCGGTGATCGTCTGTTCCACCGGCATCGGCGGTCCTTCTACCTCGATCGCAGTGGAAGAGCTGGCTCAACTGGGCGTGCGCACCTTCCTGCGTGTGGGCACCACGGGCGCAATTCAGCCAGAAATCAACGTCGGCGATGTGCTGGTCACCACCGGCTCAGTACGTCTTGATGGTGCCAGCCTGCACTTTGCTCCGCTGGAGTTCCCGGCGGTCGCCGACTTTACCTGCACCACGGCGCTGGTTGAAGCGGCGAAAGCGGCAGGGGCAACCACCCACATCGGTATCACCGCATCTTCCGATACCTTCTATCCTGGCCAGGAACGTTACGACACCTATTCCGGCCGCGTCGTCAGCCGTTTCCAGAACTCGATGAAGGAATGGCAGGATATGGGCGTGCTGAACTATGAGATGGAGTCGGCAACGCTGTTAACCATGTGTGCCAGTCAGGGACTGCGTGCAGGTATGGTTGCTGGGGTGATCGTTAACCGCACTCAGCAGGAAATCCCTGATGCGGAAACAATGAAAAGAACCGAGAGTGATGCGGTACGAATCGTCGTAGATGCGGCGCGCCGCCTAATCTGACGCTTTTTATCTGGACATTCATACAGTAGGCCTCTACCTTTTCCCGTAGATAAGTCCATGCGGGAGAATAAAGGTGGATGCAACAATCAGTTATGGCGTTTGTCTGGCACTGGCCGGTGTGCTGGCAGGCTGGACAATCGCCTGGTTTCGCGGGCAGCAGGTCTCGGCCCGCCAGGAGACCGAACGGCAATTGCTGCTGCAGTCAGCTGAACAGCTGCGTGAAGAGCGTGAACGGCTGCAGCAGCAGGTCGAAACCTGTCAGCATGCGCAACGGCAGAATGAGTTGGAGTTGCGCCAGCTACACGGGACGCTGTCTGCGGCCCAGGAAAAGCTTCACCACCTCGATCACTGGCGTAATGAAACTGAGCAGCTGACGCGCGAACTACGTAACCAGCTGGAAATCAACAGTTCTCAGGAAGCCGAACTGCGCGAAGTCACCATCCGTCTTGAAGAAACCCGCATGGCTGCGGAAGAGAAACAGCGTCTGCTGGTCAACAGCGAGCAGCGGCTGAACGCGCAATTTGAAAATCTGGCAAACCGGATTTTCGAAAACAGCGGCCGCCGCGTCGATGAACAAAACAAGCAAAGCCTCAACAGCCTGATTTCGCCCCTGCGTGAACAGCTGGAAGGCTTCCGCCGCCAGGTGCAGGACGGATTTGGCCAGGAAGCCCGTGAACGTCATACCCTCTCGCATGAAATCCGCAACCTGCAGCAGCTGAACGCGCAAATGGCGCAGGAGGCGATCAACCTGACCAAAGCGCTGAAAGGGGACAATAAAACCCAGGGTAACTGGGGTGAAGTGGTCTTGAGCCGCGTGCTTGAAGCCTCGGGGCTGCGGGAAGGTCATGAGTATGAAACCCAGGTCACTATTCAGTTAGAACAGAACGGACGGATGCAGCCCGATGTGATCGTGCGTCTGCCGCAGGGCAAAGATGTGGTTATCGATGCCAAAATGACGCTGGTGGCCTACGAGCGTTACTTTAACGGTGACGATGAGGCGCAGCGCGAAGCGGCGATCAGCGAGCATATTGCCGCCATTCGTGGGCATTTACGTCAGCTGAGCCGAAAAGATTACCAACAATTGCCCGGTTTACGCTCCCTGGATTATGTGTTGATGTTTATCCCGGTTGAACCGGCCTTTTTACTGGCGATCGATCGTCAGCCGGAGCTGATCAACGAAGCGCTCAATCTGAACATCATGTTAGTCAGCCCAACCACCCTGCTGGTGGCGCTGCGGACGATTAACAATCTGTGGCGTTATGAACATCAAAGCCGCCATGCCCAGCGCATCGCCGATCGCGCCGCGAAGCTCTACGATAAAATGCGCCTGTTTGTCGATGATATGTCCTCTATGGGCCAAAGTCTGGACAAAGCGCAGGACAGTTACCGTCAGGCAATGAAAAAACTGTCGGAAGGGCGGGGCAATATGATCGCCCAGACCGAAAGCTTCCGTCAGCTGGGTATCGAGGTGAAACGGCCGATTAATCCGCGACTTGTTGAACAGGCCATGCCGGAATCGGCCGAAAATATCGCTGAGCTGGAGGACGATGAAGCCCAGCCAGATGGCGATTCCAGGCAGGATAACGGCGCATTAAGAGTCAATGAATAAGCCGCCAGGCTGCGTGCCTGACCTGCTGGACTCTGGTACACTTGGCAGATAATTGATTGCAGAGCAGGCAAAACAAATGGCAGATGAATCAAAGGACACCACTCATTTCGGCTTCCGTACCGTAGCGAAAAGCGACAAGGAAGAGATGGTGGCAGATGTTTTCCATTCCGTTGCGGCCAAATATGACCTGATGAACGATTTAATGTCGTTCGGCATCCACCGCGTCTGGAAGCGTTTTACTATTGATTGCAGCGGCGTCCGCCGTGGGCAGCGCGTGCTGGATCTGGCGGGCGGCACTGGCGATTTAACCGCGAAGTTCTCACGCCTTGTCGGCGAGACCGGCGAAGTGGTGCTGGCTGATATCAACAGCTCGATGCTGAAAGTAGGGCGTGAGAAATTACGCAACAACGGCATCATTGGCAACGTGAACTACGTGCAGGCCAATGCTGAGGCACTGCCGTTCCCGGATAACTATTTCGACTGCATTACCATCGCTTTTGGCTTGCGTAATGTCACCGAAAAAGAGAAAGCGCTGGCGTCCATGTTCCGCGTACTGAAGCCGGGCGGCCGTTTACTGGTGCTGGAGTTCTCTAAGCCGGTGCTGGAACCGTTAAGCAAAGCCTATGACGCGTACTCTTTCCATATTCTGCCGCGCATCGGCGAGCTGGTGGCGAAGGATTCCGGGAGCTATCGCTATCTGGCCGAATCCATCCGTATGCATCCGGATCAGGACACACTCAAGCAGATGATGGAAGACGTGGGCTTTGAAAACACCACGTATCACAATCTCACCGGTGGCATCGTTGCACTGCACCGTGGGTTCAAGTTCTAAACAGGAAAGCGAATGACTTTAACGCCGCTGTTAACCGCGGGCCTGGAAACGGCACTTAACCAGATCCTCTATCGCGATCGCGGCCTGAAAGCAGCACGTCAGCGCCTGAATGGCAAAAGCCTGGCCATCGTGCTGGCTGAACTGAAACAGCCGTTGATCTTTATCTTCAGCGAGCATCAGGTTGATGTGTTGGGCGAGTGGAATGACACGCCCGACTGTACGGTAAAAACGCAGATTGCCACCTTGCGCAAGCTGCGGGATCGCCAGCAGCTGACCAGTGTGATCCGCAGTGGCGAGCTGGAAGTCGACGGCGATCTGCAGGTTGTGCAGCACTTTTCTGCGCTTATCGATCTCGCCGAACTGGACCCCGCTGAATACCTCGCGCCCTGGACCGGGGATGTGGTGGCGCAGGGTATCAGCCAGTTTGCCCGTCGCGGTTTCCAGCTGTTACGTGGTGATGCTGAACGCAAGCAGGCCTATCTCGGTCAGGCGCTGACCGAAGAGTGGCGGCTGGCACCTGGCGGTTTAGAAGCGGCCTGGTTTGCTGAAGAAGTTGATGCGCTATCGCGTGATCTTTCCGCGCTTGAAAGCCGCCTCGCAACGCTGGAGGGCAAATGACGCCAGGAGAATTGCGCCGACTGTATTTGATTATCCGGGTATTCCTCACCTACGGCCTGGATGAACTGATCCCCAAAACCCGTCTGGCATTGCCGATCCGTATGTGGCGTAAATGCCTGTTCTGGCTGCCCAACAAGCATAAAAACCTGCCGCTTGGCGACCGTATTCGTCTGGCGCTGGAGCAACTGGGTCCGGTATGGATCAAGTTTGGTCAGATGATGTCGACACGCCGTGACCTGTTCCCGCCGCAAATTGCCGATCAGCTGGCGATGCTGCAGGACCGCGTGGCGCCGTTTGACGGCGTGCTGGCCAAGCAGCAGATCGAACTGTCTCTTGGTTGCCCGGTTGAATCCCGCTTTGATGATTTCATGATCAAACCTCTGGCGTCAGCGTCGATTGCCCAGGTGCATACGGCAACGCTGAAAGAAAACGGTCAAAAAGTGGTGATCAAAGTGATTCGCCCGGACATCCTGCCGGTGATTAGAGCCGATATGAAGCTGATCAACCGTATGGCACGCTGGGTTCCACGCCTGTTGCCTGACGGTCGCCGCTTGCGCCCGCAGGAAGTGGTCGCAGACTACGAAAAAACGCTGATTGATGAGCTGAATCTGTTGCGCGAAGGGGCTAACGCCATTCAGCTTCGCCGTAACTTCGATAAAAGCAAAATGCTGTACGTTCCGGAGATCTTCTCAGACTACGGCAGCGAAACCATGCTGGTGATGGAGCGGATCTACGGCATTCCGATTTCCGACGTGGTTACGCTGGAGAAGCATGGCGTGAACATGAAGTTGCTGGCAGAGCGCGGTGTGCAGGTGTTCTTCACCCAGGTATTCCGCGACAGCTTCTTCCATGCGGATATGCACCCAGGCAATATATTTGTCAGCTACGACCATCCTGAAGATCCGCAATATATCGCTATCGACTGCGGCATTGTCGGCTCGCTGAATAAAGAAGATAAGCGCTATCTTGCCGAAAACTTTATCGCCTTCTTCAACCGTGATTACCGCAAGGTGGCCGAGCTTCACGTCGATTCTGGTTGGGTTCCGCCTGATACCAACGTGGAAGATTTCGAATTTGCTATCCGTACCGTTTGCGAACCCATTTTTGAAAAGCCGCTGGCAGAGATCTCCTTCGGCCACGTATTGCTGAATTTGTTCAACACCGCCAGACGCTTCAATATGGAAGTTCAGCCGCAACTGGTTCTCCTGCAGAAAACATTACTGTATGTTGAAGGAATAGGGCGGCAGCTTTACCCGCAGTTGGATCTGTGGAAAACAGCCAAACCGTTCCTGGAAGACTGGATCAAAGATCAAATCGGTATTCCGGCTATTGTCCGGGCACTGAAAGAGAAAGCACCTTTCTGGGCTGAGAAATTGCCAGAACTGCCGGAACTGTTTTATGACAGCCTGCGCCAGCACAAGCATTTGCAACACAGTGTCGACAAACTGACCAACGATTTAAAAGGCGAGCGGATCAGACAGCATAAGTCCCGCTACCTGTTCGGCGTCGGCGCGACCTTGCTGCTCAGCGGCACCGCCATCTTGCTGACACGGCCAGATTGGGATCTGATTTCCGCGGCGATGATTGCCGCCGGTCTGGTTAGCTGGCTGGTTGGCTGGCGTAAAACCAGCTGATTGTCATGAAAGGTAAACAGAAGGTTATCCCGCGCTGGTGACGGTTTGCTCGTCGTCAGCGCAACACAAGCTGTATATACTGAAAAACTGGCATCACAACTCAATATCAGAGGCAAAATCATGGGCGGTATTAGTATCTGGCAATTGTTAATCATTGCCGTAATTGTTGTTCTTCTGTTCGGTACCAACAAACTCCGTACGCTGGGATCAGATTTGGGTTCATCGATCAAAGGCTTTAAGAAAGCCATGGGCGATGAAAACGAGAAAGATAAAGACCATGCTAATGATGCTGACTTCCATGCCAAACTGGCGGAAAAAGATCAGACAGAAGCGAAGAAAGAAGACGTCAAGAACGACAAGGTATAAACCGTGTTCGACATAGGCTTTAGTGAACTGATTTTGGTGTTCGTTATCGGGCTGGTCGTGCTGGGTCCACAGCGTTTACCGGTGGCGGTCAGAACCGTCGTTGGCTGGATCCGCGCTCTGCGGTCACTGGCAACCAGTGTGCAGAACGAACTTGCTCAGGAACTTAAATTGCAGGAGCTGCAGGACAGCCTGAAAAAGGTGGAAGAGGCCAGTAAAAACAGCCTTTCTCCTGAGCTGAAGGCGTCAATGGAAGAGCTGAAGCAATCAGCAGAATCCATGAAGCGTTCTTACCTCGGCGAAAACGAAAAAGCCGATGACGAAGCCAACACCATCCATAACCCCCTTGTGAAGAACTCTGCCGAGACGCATGAGGGTGTGACGCCAGCGGAAGCCGACCATCAGGCCAGTTCCCCTGTCACAGCTCCTGACGCGGTGACCACACCGGTTCAGGTATCTGAAGCGGCGACCTCTCCCGTTCCGGCAACTGGCGTGGCGTCTGCGCCGGTTCAGGCACCCGAAGTGGCTACCGCGCCAGCTCAGGCTCCGACAGTGAAACCTGAACCGAAACCGGCCGTGACCACCAGTGGCGAAGCGCCAGTGCTGTCCAGCCGTGCTCCTGTTTCCACCCATTTACCGAGCGATGAACGATAAACATGGCTGTTGAAGATACCCAACCGCTTATCAGTCATTTGATTGAACTCCGTAAGCGCTTGTTGAACTGTATAATTGCCGTCGTCGGCATCTTTGTCTGTCTGGCTTATTTTTCCAACGACATCTACCAGCTGGTTTCCGCGCCGCTGATTAAGCAGATGCCGGCGGGTGCCAGCATGATTGCCACCGACGTTGCGTCCCCGTTTTTCACCCCAATAAAACTGACGATGATCGTCTCGGTATTCCTTGCGGTACCGGTGATCCTGTATCAAATCTGGGCCTTTATCGCGCCAGCGCTTTATCGCCACGAGCGCAAGCTGGTTATGCCGCTGCTGTTTTCCAGTTCATTCCTATTCTATACCGGCATGGCTTTCGCCTACTTTGTTGTCTTTCCGCTGGCCTTTGGCTTCTTCGCCAAGACCGCGCCGCAGGGCGTGTTGATTGCCACTGATATAAATAACTATCTCGATTTTGTGATGGCCCTGTTTATGGCGTTCGGTGTCTCCTTTGAAGTGCCAATCGCTATCGTGCTGATCTGTTGGACCGGCATGACGACCCCGGATGACCTGAAGAAGAAGCGCCCGTATGTGCTGGTTGGTGCTTTCGTGGTGGGAATGTTGTTAACCCCGCCAGATGTCTTCTCTCAGACGCTTCTGGCTATTCCGATGTACTGCCTGTTTGAGGTCGGTGTGTTCTTCGCACGCTTCTATGTCGGCAAGCGTCGTCAGGACATGGACCCGGAAGAATCGGGCCCAGAGTAGCGTAAAGCAGGTCCAGCGCTCCCTTACATGAAGTAACGTAACCGCCCGAAAGGGCGGTTACTGTTTGGAAAATCCTATGTTCGATATTGGTGTAAACCTGACCAGCACGCAGTTCGCGAAAGATCGCGATCAGGTCGTAAAACGTGCGAAAGACGCCGGTATTACCGGCTTACTGATCACCGGCACCAACGCGCTGGAAAGCCAGCAGGCGCAAAGCCTGGCCACGCGGCGTCCGGGTTATTGCTGGTCCACCGCCGGTGTCCATCCTCATCATGCCAGTGAATGGTCAGGCGAAACCGCCGCCACCCTGAAACGGCTGGCGGAAAGCGCTGAAGTGGTGGCCATTGGTGAATGTGGTCTGGACTTCAACCGCAACATCTCTGAACCTGAGCAGCAGGTTTATGCGTTCAATGCTCAGCTTGAGCTGGCTGCCGAATTGGCGATGCCGGTGTTTCTCCACTGTCGCGATGCCCACGACCGTTTCCTCGCCGTCCTCACGCCCTGGTTACCAACGTTGCCTGGTGCGGTGGTGCACTGCTTTACCGGTACGCGCGAAGAACTTGAAGCCTGCCTGGCGGCGGGACTCTCCATTGGAATTACGGGTTGGGTATGCGATGAGCGACGTGGCGTAGCGCTGCGTGAGTTGATGCCGTTGATCCCGGCCGACCGCCTGCTGCTGGAAACGGATGCGCCGTATTTGCTGCCCCGCGACATGCGTCCAAGGCCGCCTTCACGACGTAATGAACCCTGCTTCCTGCCACACATTGTGCAGGTAGTCGCGGGATTACGTGGCGAAGAACCCGAGGCGCTGGCACGTCAGTGCGATGCTAATGCGCGTAAGCTGTTTCGTTTGCCGGCGTAGTTCCGGCACAACCGGCGGGAAGGGTTAAAGCTTGTGGAACTGCTTGTTGTCGAGGCTGCGGGTGATCTGCTTGTTAAGCAGGTTCAACAGCAACATTGAACGCGCTTCCCCATCGGGCTCGGTGAAAATGGCTTTCAGCCCTTCAAAAGCACCACAGGTAATTAACACGCGGTCACCTGGCTGAGGCACGTCAGGATCGACCATAGTGATTGGCGTATCGGTTTGCAACGCCATAATCACGTCATAAGGAACGCTGGCCGGCAGGCTGCCGAAGCGAACGAAATGGCTGACGCCCCGCGTGGCGCTTATGGTTGTGGTATGAATCTCTTCCGGATCAAATTCAATAAACAGATAGTTTGGGAAGAGCGGCTCATCCACCTGGGTACGCTTTCCGCGAACCAATTTCTCTAATGCAATCATTGGGCTAAGACAATGCACCGATTGACGCTCAAGATGTTCTTTCGCGCGAAGCAGCTGGCCACGTTTGCAATAAAGTAAATACCAGGATTCCATAACGTCACTTTTTGATAACAGGGCCGCTAAGAATACCAAACTCATCGCCAGAGTTATAGCGGGATCCAGCAGAGATGGGGCCCTGGCAAGAATTTGGTTCACACCCGGCGGCCGCTCCAAAAAACTAAGCATAGCGTAACAATCCTCCCTATAATGGCCAATTCACTGACCGTATTGATGAGAAGTCATGAAATACCACGACTTACGCGATTTCCTTGCTTTGCTTGAGCAACGTGGGGAATTAAAACGCATTACGCAAGAGATCGACCCGGATCTTGAGATGACTGAAATCGCCGATCGCACCCTGCGCGCTGGCGGCCCTGCACTGCTGTTCGAAAACCCTAAGGGGTACGATATGCCGGTTCTGTGCAATCTGTTCGGTACGCCGGACCGAGTGGCGATGGGCATGGGGCAGAAAGATGTCTCCGCGCTGCGTGATGTTGGTCGCCTGTTAGCGTTCCTGAAAGAACCTGAGCCACCTCGCGGTTTCCGTGATTTCTTCGATAAGATGCCGCAGTGGAAGCAGGTGCTGAACATGCCGACCAAGCGTCTGCGTGATGCACCCTGCCAGCAAGAGGTTTGGCAGGGCGACGAAGTCGATCTGCATAAAATCCCGGTAATGAAATGCTGGCCTGAAGATGCGGCCCCGTTAATTACCTGGGGGCTGACCGTGACGCGCGGTCCGCACAAAGAGCGGCAGAATCTTGGCATCTATCGCCAGCAGGTGATTGGCAAGAACAAGCTGATTATGCGCTGGCTTTCCCATCGCGGCGGCGCGCTGGATTTCCAGGAGTGGACGCAGCAGCATCCGGGTGAACGATTCCCCGTATCCGTCGCGTTGGGTGCCGATCCGGCCACGATTCTGGGTGCCGTGACCCCCGTTCCTGATACCCTTTCTGAATATGCTTTCGCTGGACTGCTGCGCGGCACCAAGACAGAAGTGGTGAAGTGCATTTCCAACGACCTCGAAGTGCCCGCCAGTGCCGAAATTGTGCTGGAAGGCTATATTGAGCCTGGCGAAATGGCGCCGGAAGGACCTTACGGCGATCATACGGGTTACTATAATGAAGTAGACAGTTTCCCGGTGTTCACCGTGACGCATATCACTCAGCGCCGCAATCCGATCTATCATTCGACTTACACCGGTCGTCCACCGGATGAACCTGCGGTGTTAGGCGTGGCGCTGAATGAAGTCTTTGTGCCGATCCTGCAGAAGCAGTTCCCGGAAATTGTCGATTTTTATCTGCCACCGGAAGGCTGTTCCTATCGCCTGGCCGTGGTCACGATGAAAAAACAGTATGCGGGACATGCCAAGCGCGTAATGATGGGCGTCTGGTCTTTCCTTCGTCAGTTTATGTATACCAAATTTGTGATTGTCTGCGATGATGATGTGAATGCCCGTGACTGGAACGACGTCATCTGGGCGATCACCACGCGAATGGATCCGGCGAGAGATACTGTCTTAGTTGAAAATACGCCGATCGACTACCTGGACTTCGCATCACCTGTTTCCGGCTTAGGCTCGAAAATGGGACTGGATGCGACCAATAAATGGCCAGGCGAAACGACGCGAGAGTGGGGACGTCCAATCCGTAAAGATCCGGCGGTAACAGCCCGTATCGATGAGATTTGGGACGATTTAGGCATCTTCAGTGAGCCACCCACACGCAACAACACGCCCGGCAAATAACTGCCAGAGACCCGACAGAGGGAACGCATGACAACGTTAAGCTGCAAAGTGACCTCAGTAGAGGCGATTACCGATACTGTGTACCGAGTGAGAATGGTGCCGGAGGCTGATTTCAGCTTCCGCGCTGGCCAGTATTTGATGGTGGTGATGGACGAGCGTGATAAGCGTCCGTTCTCACTGGCCTCCACGCCGATGGAAAAAGACATTATCGAGCTGCACATTGGTGCCTCAGAACTGAATCTGTATGCCATGGCGGTGATGGAGCGCATTCAGGAACAGCGCAAAATCACCGTCGATATTCCCCATGGTGATGCCTGGCTGCGGGAAGAGGGCGATCGCCCGCTGGTGCTGGTTGCGGGTGGAACTGGCTTCTCCTATGCCCGTTCTATTCTGCTGACCGCTCTTTCTCAGCAGCCGGATCGTGATATCGCCCTTTACTGGGGCGGACGCGAGCTGAAGCATCTCTACGATCTGGAAGAGTTAGAAGCGCTTGCCATCAAGCATCCAAACCTGAAAATCATTCCGGTTGTCGAGCAGCCTGAAGCGGGTTGGGATGGGCGCAGTGGCACGGTGCTGACCGCAGTGATGAATGACTATGCCACCCTTGACGGGCATGACATCTATATTGCCGGTCGTTTTGAAATGGCCAAGATCGCCCGTGAGCGCTTTTGTGCCGAGCGTGGCGCGAAGGAAGATCAGATGTTCGGCGATGCTTTCGCCTTTATCTGAGGTTGCCGGGGGCAGCAAGCTCTGCCCCTGAACCCGAGCAACGAAAAAACCCGCCCCTGACAGGCGGGAATTAAATCAATGTAACAGCCAGTTCAACGTATCAGATGCGTTCGAACACGGTGGCAATCCCCTGTCCCAGACCAATACACATGGTCGCCAGGCCAAATTGGGCATCGCGCCTTTCCATCAGATTTAGCAAAGTGGTACTGATGCGGGCACCCGAACAGCCCAGCGGATGACCTAACGCTATCGCACCGCCATTCAGATTGACCTTTTCATCCATCACTTCAAGCAGGCCGAGATCCTGAATACAGGGCAGCGTTTGCGCGGCAAACGCTTCATTCAGTTCGAAGACGCCAATATCCGTCACGTTCAGACCGGCTCTTTTTAACGCCAGTTTTGACGCCGGAACCGGACCGTATCCCATCACCGAAGGGTCACATCCCACCACTGCCATTGAGCGGACAACCGCGCGCGGCGTGAGGCCGAGCTCACGCGCACGGGATTCACTCATTATCAGCATCGCTGCGGCACCGTCTGACAGTGCAGAAGAGGTGCCGGCAGTGACCGTGCCGTTGACCGGATCGAAAGCGGGACGTAATGCGGCCAGGCCCGCAACGGTGGTATCTGAACGGATCACTTCATCGACGTCGTAACGGCGCAGCACGCCATCGGCATCATGTCCGCTGGTTGGCACAATCTCATTGGCAAAGTGACCCGCCTGGGTGGCAGCCCAGGCACGCTGATGGGAGCGTGCGGCGAAGGCGTCCTGACGCTCACGGCTGATTTTATGGATGCGCGCGAGCATCTCGGCGGTTAATCCCATCATGCCAGCCGCTTTGGCGACGGTTTTGCTCAATCCCGGATGAAAGTCCACTCCGTGATTCATCGGCACGTGGCCCATATGTTCAACGCCACCAATCAGACAGGCATGCGCATCGCCCACCATAATGGCGCGGGATGCATCATGCAGCGCCTGCATTGAAGAACCACACAGACGGTTGACCGTGGTGGCCGGTACGCTGTGCGGGATCTCTGCCAACAGAGACGCGTTGCGGGCAATATTGAAACCCTGTTCGAGGGTTTGCTGCACGCAGCCCCAGTAAATGTCGTCCAGCGAAGCCGGGTCCAGCGCGGGATTGCGGCTCAACAGGCTGCGCATTAAATGTGCCGATAAATCTTCTGCACGGACGTGGCGATAGGCGCCACCTTTAGAACGACCCATCGGCGTGCGGATGGCATCAACAATTACAACTTTTTCCATTTTCTTATCCTCACGCCGTTTTCAGAGTGGCATCGCCGATCGGCGTTGCCTGTGGGTACCAGCTTTCATCTTTCTGCGCTTTTTCTCTCAGGCCAGCAGGCGGCTGATAAAGCGCACCCAGCTCGCTGAACGGTTCAGCCTGGCGGACAAAATGCGCGTTGCCCTGCGTATCGAGATAGCGGAAGGCGCCGCCGTGGAATGGCGGGAAGCCGAGCCCATAAACCAGCGCCATATCGGCCTCGGCTGGGGAGGCAATAATTCCTTCCTCCAGGCAACGCACGACTTCATTGATCATCGGGATCATCATGCGGGAAACGATCTCGTCATCGCTGAAGACACGTTTGGGCTGACAGACCGCCTGCAACAGGTCATCGATCGCCGGATCCGCCACCTTCTTCTGTTTACCCTTGCTGTCCGTTTCCCAGCGATAGAACCCAAGCTGATTCTTCTGACCAAAACGTTTGGCATCGAACAGCACGTCAATCGCATCGCGATAATCTTTCTTCATACGGGAAGGGAAACCGTCAGCCATCACCATCTGTGCATGATGGGCGGTATCAATCCCCACCACGTCCAGCAGCCAGGCCGGACCCATTGGCCAGCCGAACTGTTTTTCCATCACTTTATCTATCTGGCGGAAGTCCGCGCCGTCGCGCAACAGCAGGCTGAAGCCAGCGAAGTAAGGGAACAGCACCCGGTTAACGAAAAAGCCCGGACAGTCATTAACCACGATCGGCGTTTTGCCCATTTTGCTGGCCCAGGCCACCACGGTTGCCAGCGTCGCGTCTGAGGTTTTCTCACCCCGGATCACTTCGACCAGCGGCATGCGGTGAACAGGATTAAAGAAGTGCATGCCGCAGAAATTTTCTGGCCGCTTCAACGCGTGGGCCAGCTGGCTGATAGGGATGGTGGAGGTATTCGACGCCAGGATCGCACCACTGTGAAGATAGCCTTCCGTTTCTGCCAGCACCGCGGCTTTGACCTTCGGGTTTTCAACAACCGCTTCAACCACAATGTCAGCCCGTTCAAAGCCGGCATAGTCCAGCGTGGGTTGAATGGTGCCAATAATGCCAGCCAGTTTCATGCCGTCGATTTTTCCGCGTTCCAGCTGTTTATTTAGCAGTTTGGCGGCTTCTTTCATGCCCAATTCCAGCGAGGCAGGATTAATGTCCTTCATCATTACCGGTACGCCTTTCGAGGCGGACTGATAAGCGATGCCGCCGCCCATAATACCGGCGCCCAGCACAGCGGCTTGCTTTGGCGTTTCAACGTCGCGGGTCAGCTTTTTGGCCTTGGCCTTCACCGCCTGATCGTTGAGGAAGATCCCGACCAGTGCACGAGCCTCGTCAGAACGGGCCAGTGGCACAAAGGCCTGCGTTTCCAGCTTTAGCGCGGCATCACGGCCCAGACCTGCTGCGGCCTCAATGGTTTTCACTGCCATCATCGGTGCCGGATAATGTTTCCCGGCGGTCTGCAGCACCATACTTTTTGCGATGCTGAAGCTCATGGTGGCTTCAATCTTGCTCAGTTTCAGCGGCGCAAGTTTCGGCTGACGACGTGCGCGCCAGTCCTGCTTGCCGGACATCGCTTCCTGCAGGATGGTCAGGGCGGCCTGCTGCAATTTTTCAACCGGGACCACCGCATCGACCAGACCGATGGCCAGCGCTTTTTGCGCATCGACATCTTTGCCGGCGGCTATAATTTCCAGCGCGCTGTCCGCCCCTAACAGGCGAGGCAGACGTACCGAGCCCCCAAAGCCAGGCATGATACCCAGTTTGGTCTCCGGCAGGCCGATGCGGGCATCCGGGGTGGCGATACGGAAATCGGTTGCCAGAATGCATTCACATCCGCCGCCGAGGGCATAGCCCTGGATGGCGGATAATGTCGGCACGGGCAGGTCTTCAAGCCGACTAAAGATGCCGTTGGCAAATCCCAGCCACTGTTCCAGTTTTTCAGCCGGAGCCGCAAACAGCGAAAGAAACTCAGTGATATCCGCGCCAACAATAAAAGCCGGTTTGCGGGAGCTGAGCAGCAGCGCTTTCAGTCCTGGCTGCTTCTCCAGAACCGAAATAGCTTCACCCAGGCTGGCCACGGTTTGAGTATCCAGCTTGTTCACCGAGCCGGGCGCATCAAAAGCCAGCTCGGCGATGCCATCTTCCAGCCAGTCCAGGGTAAGCGTGTCGCCTTTGTAGAGCATGTTGATCTCCTGAAGCCGCATTAAGGGGATCTGGTCATACCAGATGATCGAGAGTGTGGAAGGGATGTTAATTATTTGCAAACGAGAGTTTGCTAATTTGCAAACAAGATCACAGGTGCGGCAAAACGGCATCGGGTAAAGGGCTGTGATAAGATGCGCTCAATTTCACCTTAATGGAGACGGAGTTATGGAATCGTTGGTCACTCTTTATCAGGACCACCTGAAAACACTACAGGCGCGTGCTCAGCAGGTCTTAGCCCGCAGCAAGCTGGATGCCATGTTGATCCATTCGGGAGAATTGCTCACCGTTTTCCTCGACGATCATACCTATCCCTTTAAAGTGAATCCGCAATTCAAAGCCTGGGTGCCGGTGACGTCTGTGCCGAACTGCTGGCTGTGGGTGGATGGCGTAAACAAACCTAAGCTGTGGTTCTATTCTCCGGTTGATTACTGGCACAACGTTGAACCGTTGCCGCAAAGCTTCTGGACCGATGAAATCGACATCGTGGCGTTGAAAAATGCCGATGAGATTCAACAGCTGTTGCCTGCTCAGCGGGAGAATGTGGCTTATATTGGTCCTGTGCCCGCGCGCGCGGCGCAGTTAGGCATCAAAGCGGAGCTGACTAATCCGAAAGCCGCTATCGATTTCCTGCATTATCATCGCTCGTTGAAAACAGACTATGAGCTGTACTGCATGCGCGAAGCGCAGAAAAGCGCGGTGATCGGTCATCGTGCGGCCAAAGAGGCGTTCCTCTCCGGCATGAGCGAGTTTGATATCAATGGCGCTTACCTGAGTGCCACCGGCCACCGCGATATTGATGTCCCTTACGGTAATATCATTGCGCTCAATGAACACGCTGCGGTGCTGCATTACACTAAACTGGATCATCTGCCTCCTGCGCAGTCGCGTAGTTTCCTGATTGATGCCGGAACAGAATACAACGGCTATGCGGCCGATTTGACCCGCACCTATTCAGCGCAAAGTGACAATGACTATGCCCAGCTGATTCGTGATATGAATCAAGAAGAGCTGGCGCTGATCGCCACGATGAAAGCTGGCGTTCGCTACACCGAATACCATCTGCAAATGCACCAGCGGATTGCCAAACTGTTGCTTAAGCATCGGCTGGTAAAAGGACTGAGTGAAGAAGCGCTGGTGGCGGAAGACCTGACCGGGCCGTTTATGCCGCATGGTATTGGCCATCCGCTGGGACTTCAGGTTCATGATGTCGCCGGATTTATGCAGGATGAAGAGGGCACCCATCAGGCCGCACCGGCGCAATATCCTTACCTGCGCTGCACCCGCATTCTGGAACCGCGGATGGTGGTCACCATTGAACCTGGCATCTACTTTATTGATTCCCTGCTGGCGCCATGGCGTGAAGGTAAGTTCAGCCAGCATTTCAACTGGGACCGCATTGATGCGCTCAAGCCTTATGGCGGCATCCGTATCGAGGATAACGTCATTATCCGCGAGCAGGGCGTGGAAAATATGACGCGTGACCTGAAGCTGGACTGATGGACGCGTATGACATCCCCGCTGAGCGCTTCAGCGTCAGCGAG
>LIDZ01013079.1_pt16 | contig 45381 bp, 51 predicted proteins | sample 644651 | NCBI WGS metagenome assembly LIDZ01 (sample SAMN03856242, study PRJNA289617) | food metagenome | isolation source: wine grapes on drying loft during traditional withering process | host: Vitis vinifera cv. Corvina | place: Italy: Gargagnago di S. Ambrogio di Valpolicella | collected 2014-01 | reverse complement strand
CAGACCACCAGATCGTTGACGCACATGGCGACCAGGTCGATGCCGATGGTGTCGTGTTTGTTCAGATTAAGTGCCAGGCGCAGCTTGGTGCCGACACCGTCGGTGCCGCTCACCAGAACAGGCTGCTTGTAGCCGGCCGGGATTTCGCACAGAGCGCCGAAGCCCCCGAGCCCGCCCATCACTTCCGGGCGCTTGGTGCGCTTGGCGACGCTCTTGATGCGTTCGACCAGCGCTTCACCGGCGTCGATGTCAACACCGGCGTCTTTGTAGCTCAGGGAGGGTTGCTTGCTCATGATCCAGGCCTTTAAGGGGGGGATTCGGGGTAACGACCGAGTGGCAACGACGCGGGGGCCGTGTCATCGCCGGTCTGCGAAGGCGCGCGATTTTATCAGGGTTGGGCGCAAGCGGCCATCCTTGGGCCGACGGGCAGGACAATGGTGAAGAAAAAATAACCCGGTTTATCCCGCCGCACCCGTTCGTCGACAGAGGGATCCGGTGTAACGTTGGCGCCTGAGTGAGCGATTCGGACGCGTCTGCGGTCAGAGTCGGGTCATTCGTCTTTATGCAGCTATTTATAGCGTTGCCTTTTTACACAGCGGGAATCTTTCATGCGTCCACCTTCATTCATGCGCCTAAAAAACTGCCTGTTCGCAGGGTGCCTCTCATTGATGAGTCTGCCGGCGCTCGCCGAGACGGTGAACACTCTTTATCAGGTGCGCGAGCCCGTCAGCGGCCAGACCCCTGACGAGAAAACCCGCGCCACCCAGGCCGCGCTGGAAACCCTGGTCATCCGCTTGACCGGCGACCCCAAGGCCGTGCAGAACGGCGGCCTTGCCGACGTGCGCAAGGACCCTCAACAAATCATCAGCCAGTATGGTTATGACGCCGGCCCGCCGGAAACCCTCCAGGTCGACTTCGACACGTCGAGCACCGAGCGCGTGCTGCGGCAGGCCGGGCTGTCGTTGTGGGGCTCCAACCGTCCGGTGATCATGGCCTGGTGGCTGAACGACGCGACTGACGGCGCCAACCTGGTCGGCGACGGCCAATCCTCCGCCGAGCCTTTGCGCCGCGCGGCTCAGCACCGCGGTCTGCCGCTGCGTCTGCCACTGGCGGACCTGGGCGAGCAGGGTATCGGCAACGCCAAGACCCTCGACGGCAACAACGTCGGCCCGCTCAAGGAGGCTTCCGAGCGCTACGGTTCGGATGCGATTCTGGCGGTTCACGCGCAGGAGAATGGCGGCCAGTGGCAGGGCAAATGGCACCTGTGGCTGGGCGACAAGATGGAGCAGGGCAGTGCCAGCGGCGCCAACTCGGCGGAACTGGCCGACGCGGTGCTGTTGGCGGTGAGTCAGCGCCTGGCGCCACGCTTTGTGGTCAAACCGGGCGCTTCGACGGGCATGGTGCTGGACGTACAGGGCATGAATCTTGAGCGTTACGCGCAGCTGTTGCACCTGCTCGAACCCTTCGGTGGCCGTCTGAAATCAGCCGAGGGTGACCGTATCGCCTTCGATGTCAGCGGCAGCCCCGATCAGTTGCGTTCCCAGTTGGCGCTGGCGAAACTGCAGGAAGTGCCGGCGGGTGAAATCGCCAGTGCGCCGGACAGTTCTGCGGCCAATCCCGCGCCGGTTTCCGCGGACGGCACGCCAGCGGCACCGCAGCCGCCCGCTGTTTCCGACAGCGCATTGCACTTCCGTTGGTGAACAGGTTCATAACGACGTTGCACGAAGCACATCATCCTGGGGAAAGAGGCAGTAATGACTGATACGCGTCGTTGGTTCTGGCTGGGCGGGGTTGTCCTGGTCTGTTTGTTCGTCTGGCTGCTGCATTCGATTCTGACCCCGTTCCTGGTGGCGCTGCTGCTGGCGTACATGGGCGATCCGCTGGCAGACCGGCTGGAAAAGCTGAAGCTGTCGCGCACCATGAGTGTGGTGACGGTGTTTCTGTTGTTCACCCTGATCTTCATGGGCCTGCTGTTGGTGCTGGTGCCGATGCTGGCCAAGCAGCTTTATCGCCTGTACGAACTGGCGCCGCAGATTCTCGACTGGCTGCAGCACACCGCGATGCCGTGGGCGCAGGCCAAACTGGGGCTGGCAGAAGGGTTCTGGAAGTTCGACAAGGTCAAGGCGGCGATCTCGGAGCACATGGGTCAGACCGGCGACATCGTCGGCATCGTCCTGTCCCAGGCCACAACCTCGACCCTGGCGCTCATCGGCTGGCTGACCAATCTGGTGCTGATCCCGGTGGTCTGTTTCTACCTGCTGCGTGACTGGGACGTGATGATGGCGAAGGTGCGCAGCCTGCTGCCGCGTCATCGCGAGAAGAAAATCGTCGCACTGGCGGATGAATGCCATGAAGTTCTGGGTGCGTTCATCCGTGGCCAGTTGCTGGTGATGGTCGCGCTGGGCGTGATTTACGCCGCCGGCCTGATGCTGGTCGGGCTGGAACTGGGGCTGTTGATTGGTGTCATTGCCGGTCTGGCGGCCATCGTGCCGTACATGGGCTTCGTCATCGGCATCGGCTCGGCGATTCTGGCCGGTTTCTTCCAGTTCGGCGGCGACCTGTACCCGATGCTGGGCATCGTCGCGGTGTTCATGGTCGGTCAGGCGCTGGAAGGCATGGTGCTGACGCCGCTGCTGGTGGGTGACCGCATCGGCCTGCACCCGGTGGCGGTGATCTTCGCGATTCTGGCGGGCGGCGAGCTGTTCGGATTCACCGGTATCCTGCTGGCGTTGCCGGTGGCGGCGGTGATCATGGTCCTGGTGCGCCATGTTCATGACCTGTACAAGGATTCGGACATCTACGGCGGTCTGGACGACCTGGATCTCTGATTCCCGCGAATCAGGATTCGTGAAGGCGCGCGGTGTTCACCGCGCGTCTCTTTCCTCCACGGCATTGTCCCGTAATCCCCTGTCATACCAGTGACCTGCGCAAGCCTTTGATTTTGCTGGCGGTCTGCCGCATTGTGCGGCCAGCCCTGCGGGTATAGACTTTGCACACTTTTCACAGAGGCCCCTTGGCGGTTCGTCACGAACCGTTCAGCCAGCATGAAACCAGTTCAGCTGCCCCTGAGTGTGCGTCTGCGTGATGACGCCACCTTCATCAATTACTATCCAGGCGCCAATGCCGCTGCACTCGGCTATGTCGAGCGGCTGTGCGAAGCCGAGGCCGGCTGGACAGAAAGCCTCATCTACCTGTGGGGCAAGAACGGGGTAGGGCGCACGCATCTGTTGCAGGCTGCCTGCCTGCGCTTCGAACAGATGGGCGAGCCGGCGGTTTACCTGCCGATGGCCGAACTTCTCGATCAAGGTGTCGGCCTGTTCGATCATCTGGAGCAGTACGAGCTGGTGTGCCTCGACGACCTGCAAGCGGTGGTCGGCAAACCCGAGTGGGAAGAAGCGTTGTTCCACCTGTTCAACCGCCTGCGCGACAGCGGCCGACGCTTGCTCATCGCCGCTTCATGCTCGCCCCGGGAGCTGCCGGTCAAACTGGCGGACCTGAAATCCCGGCTGACCATGGCGCTGGTGTTCCAGATGCGCCTCTTGTCCGACGAAGAAAAACTCCGCGCTCTGCAACTGCGCGCGTCCCGTCGGGGCCTGCACCTCACCGATGAGGTGGGGCATTTCATCCTCACCCGCGGCAAGCGCAGCATGAGCGCGCTGTTCGACTTGCTTGAGCAACTCGATCAGGCATCGCTGCAGGCCCAGCGCAAGCTGACCATTCCCTTCTTGAAAGAAACCCTCGGTTGGTAAGCGAGTCCGTGGTCGATCCGGCCCTGGTCCTGCAAACCGCAGCAGCCTTGCGCCACGCCACGCGGATTTTGATCATTACCGGTGCCGGCCTGTCGGCGGATTCAGGGTTGCCGACCTATCGCGGCGTCGGTGGCTTGTACAACGGCGAGACCGACGACGGCCTGCCCATCGAAATGGCCTTGTCCGGCCCGATGTTGCGGCGTGATCCGGCGCTGTGCTGGAAGTACATCGCACAATTGAGCAGCGCTTGCCTGGGCGGACGTCCCAATGCGGCGCACTACGCCATCGCTGAATTGCAGCGGCGCAAGCCGGAGTGCTGGGTATTGACGCAAAACGTCGACGGCTATCACAGGGCGGCGGGCAGTCCGCCAGAGCGGTTGATCGAGATCCACGGACAGCTGGCGCCGCTGTACTGTCAATCTTGTGGCGCCGTAGATCCGCAGTTAAGCGAGCACCTTAGTCGACCACTGCCACCGCTGTGCCCCCGCTGTAGTGGCGTTTTGAGGCCATCGGTGGTGTTGTTTCAGGAGATGTTGCCGGAGTTGGCATTGAATGTGCTTCAGGAGGAGATGGCAAAAGGTTTTGACGCTGTGCTCAGCATCGGAACCACTGCCAGCTTCCCGTACATTCATGAGCCCATGCTGCGCGCTCGGGTGACGGGCGGCTTTACTGCCGAGATAAACCCTTCGCCGACCGATCATTCCGCGCACATGGATGTGTTTCTGAGGTGTAGAGCCTTAGAAGTGATGGACGACATCGTAAGTCACATTTGTTTCGATTGAATTTGCAAATGGGTACGATTGAAGGCATAGTCTCGGCTTCTTTACACTTCAGCCACGGTCGTGCACATGCTAAACCGCTTCGCACCCCTCGTGCCTCTCGCACTCGTCACGCTGTTGTTCGGCTGCGCGGCCCAGATGCCGACGTCGCAACAACAGTCGCAAAACCCCCAGTTCCGGGACTCTGCCACCGCTCAATCCGCCAGCAAGCGTGCTGATTACGCATCCTCCGTACTGGATGACGAAGTCGCTACCGAAGATGAACTCGCTCAATTTGCCGACAACAAGCCTTACCGCCTGCCGGTTCTGGCTGACAGCATCCTCGAACGCGGCAAATCCTTGATAGGCACTCGCTATCGCTTCGGCGGTACGTCGACCACCTCCGGTTTCGACTGCAGCGGTTTCATCGGCTATCTGTTCCGTGAAGAGGCGGGCATGAGCCTGCCGCGTTCTTCCCGCGAAATGATCAACATCGATGCCCCCCTCATCAAGCGCAATGACCTCAAGCCAGGCGATCTGCTGTTCTTCAGCACCGCCGGCCGCGGCCGTGTCAGCCATGCCGGCATCTACCTGGGCGATGATCAGTTCATCCACTCCAGCAGTCGTCGCAGTGGCGGAGTCCGTGTCGACAGCCTCGACGATGCCTACTGGGCCAAGACGTTCATCGAAGCCAAACGCGCGCTGGCAATGGCACCTGTAACGGCATCGTCAACGGTACCTGCAACTACCACCGCGATGACCTCGACTACAATCAAGCGCCAGCACCGTTAATTCCGGGCGCGCAAAGGCCCTGACCCTCTTGCGCGCAATCCCGGCTCTCGGCAAAGTAAGCTGCACCCCGCACAGGTTGTCGTGTTTATGTCGTTAACGGTTCGCCTGATCGTCGCCTCCCTGGCTGTGCTGCTGGCCGCATGTTCCAGCACGCCACCGCCCGCTCCACGCAAGGTCGTCTACCGGCCTGTGGTGTCCGCTCCTCCCCAGTTTTCTTCACCGCTTGCCGACGACGTCCTGTTGCGCGCGATCGGCCTTGTCGGCACGCCCTATCGCTGGGGCGGCAATACGCCTGATTCGGGTTTCGATTGCAGTGGCCTGATCGGCTACGTCTACCACGACGCTGCGGGCATCACCCTGCCTCGGTCGACGCGGGAAATGATCACCCTGCGCGGGCCTGACATCGATCGCAGTCAGTTGCAGACCGGTGATCTGGTGTTCTTCGCCACCAGCGGCGGCTCCCACGTCAGTCACGCCGGCATCTACGTCGGGGAAGGGCGGTTCGTCCACGCGCCAGCCACTGGCGGCACGGTCAAACTCGACAGTCTCGACAAGCCGTATTGGCAAAAGGCCTGGCTGAATGCCAAGCGCGTCATCCAGCCATCGAGCCTGGCCAGGCAATAGCGACTTCATGAGCACTGTGCTCATCCGCTGTTGCTGGGTGAGCACGTATGCCTTTCAGGGTGAAATCCCGTTTAGCCGGAGGCGGTCTGCCTACGGTTCGATTGACGCTCCCGAGTCAACCCTCTAACCTTCGCGCCATGTTTCAGGTGCCCGGGACCCGTCAGGTCCGCAGGGTGAAACAGGGAAGCCGGTGCGATTGCTCGTGTGATCAATTCCGGCGCTGCCTCCGCAACGGTAAATGAGTCAAGGCCACGCACAATGCCACTGTGTTCGCTGAACATGGGAAGGCGCCTGGCCTGCCACGGTTGTGGCAACTCGTGAGTCCGGAGACCGGCCTGATCCATCGAACAGCATCACGGAGGGCGATGCTCTGCTGCAGGCCGGGTTTTGCCCAGTGCCTGCTGACAGTCTTGGCCTGTGCCCTCCGTTTGCCACACTTGCCCTCAAGCGGAGAGCTGAGATGAGCGAATCCCCCGAACGTGACGAACGCCACCTGGCGCGCATGCTGCGCAAAAAGGCGGTGATGGACGAGCGCATTTCCAGCGCGCCCAATGAATGCGGGTTGCTGCTGGTCCTGACCGGTAACGGCAAAGGCAAGAGCAGCTCGGCGTTCGGCATGCTTGCCCGCGCCATGGGCCACGGCATGCAGTGCGGCGTCGTGCAGTTCATTAAAGGCCGGCACAGCACCGGCGAAGAGCTGTTCTTCCGCCGCTTCCCTGAACAAGTGCGTTACCACGTGATGGGCGAGGGCTTCACCTGGGAAACCCAGGACCGCCAGCGTGACATTGCCGCCGCCGAATCCGCCTGGGCCGTGACCCGTGAAATGCTCAAGGACGCCTCCATCGGCATGGTCGTGCTCGATGAGCTGAACATCGCCCTCAAGCACGGCTATCTGGACCTGGAGCAGGTGCTGAGCGATTTGCAGGCACGTCCGCCGATGCAGCACGTGATCGTCACCGGTCGCGGGGCGAAGCAGGAATTGATCGACCTGTCCGATACCGTGTCCGAAATCGGCGTGGTCAAGCATGCCTTTCAGTCCGGCATCAAGGCGCAGAAAGGCATCGAGCTGTGAGTGAGCGCCCACCGCGGCACTGCCCGGCAGTATTGATCGCCGCCCCTGCGTCCGGTCAGGGCAAAACCACCGTCACCGCGGCACTGGCCCGCTTGCATCGCAATCAGGGCCGCAAGGTGCGCGTGTTCAAATGCGGGCCGGACTTTCTCGACCCGATGATCCTCGAGCGCGCCAGCGGCCATCCGGTGTACCAGCTGGACATGTGGATGATCGGCGAGGACGAAAGTCGGCGCCTGTTGTGGGAAGCCGCCGCGGAGGCCGACCTGATCCTCATCGAAGGCGTCATGGGCTTGTTCGACGGCACCCCGTCCAGCGCGGACCTGGCCCGGCGTTTTGGCGTGCCGGTGCTCGGGGTAATCGACGGCACGGCCATGGCCCAGACCTTCGGCGCACTGGCGCTGGGACTGGCGCGGTATCAGCCGGATCTGCCGTTTGCCGGCGTGCTGGCCAATCGCGTCGGCACCGTGCGCCACGCGCAGTTGCTGGAAGGCAGCCTGACCGAAGGCCTGCGCTGGTACGGCGCGCTGTCCCGTGAAACCGGCATTGAGCTGCCCAGCCGGCACCTCGGCCTGGTTCAGGCCAGTGAACTGAATGATCTGGACATGCGCCTCGACACTGCTGCCAACGCGCTGGCCAGCACCTGCGACGCCACGTTGCCGCCGGCCGTGACCTTCACCGCGCCCGACTTCGTTCCCGCCGAACCGCTGCTGGCCGGCGTGAAAATCGCCATCGCCCACGACGAGGCATTCGCATTTTTCTATGGTGCCAGCCTGGACCTGCTACGGGAGATGGGCGCCGAACTGTCGTTCTTCTCGCCGCTCCGCGACCGGGAATTACCCGACGCCGACAGCCTGTATCTACCCGGCGGCTACCCGGAATTGCATCACACGGCGCTGGCCGAAAACCACAGCATGCTCGCCGCGATTCGTGCGCACCACGCCGCCGGCAAACCCCTGCTCGCCGAATGCGGCGGCATGTTGTACCTGCTCGATGCCTTGACCGATGTCGACGGCCAGCGCGCCGAAGGGGTGGGCTTGCTCAAGGGTGAAGCCGTGATGCAGAAGCGTCTGGCAGCCCTGGCCCTGCAATCGGTCGAGCTGCCGGAAGGCACGCTGCGTGGCCACACCTATCACCATTCCCTGACCAGCACCGAACTGACCCCCATCGCCCGCGGCCTCAGCCCCAATGGCGGGCGCGGTGCCGAAGCGGTGTACCGGGAAGGGCGCATGACTGCGTCGTACGTGCACTTCTACTTCCCCTCGAATCCCCAGGCGATGGCGGCGCTGTTTTTGCCATGAGCTCGCTTGCATGACTGACCACACGTTCACCGACCCCGAACGCGCCGCCGTATACCGCGCCATCGCCGAGCGTCGCGACATGCGCCACTTCTGCGGTGGCACGGTCGCGCCGGAGTTGCTGGCCCGTCTGCTCGAAGCCGCGCACCACGCACCGAGCGTTGGCCTGATGCAGCCGTGGCGCTTTCTGCGCATCACCGACCCGGCCTTGCGCGCGCAGATTCAGGCGCAGGTGGAGGAGGAGCGCGTTCGCACCGCTGAAGCTTTGGGCGAGCGGTCTGACGATTTCATGAAGCTGAAAGTCGAGGGCATCAGCGATTGCGCCGAAGTGCTGGTCGCGGCGTTGATGGATGACCGCGACAAACATATCTTCGGCCGCCGCACCCTGCCGGAGATGGACATGGCGTCGCTGTCGTGCGCCATTCAAAACCTCTGGCTGGCGGCGCGTGCCGAAGGCCTCGGCATGGGCTGGGTATCGCTGTTCGACCCCCAGGCCCTGGCCGATCTGCTGCAGATGCCAGCCGGTTCGAAACCCCTGGCGATTTTGTGCCTGGGCCCTGTGAAGGAATTCTACCCGGCGCCGATGCTGGTGATGGAAGGCTGGGCGCAGCCGCGCGCGTTGCAAGAGCTGGTCTACGAGAACACATGGGGAGTGATTGCATGAGTGTGGCGTTATTGAGCGTCGCCGGAGTCGCGCTGGACGCGCTGCTCGGCGAGCCAAAACGGAACCACCCGCTGGTGGCGTTCGGCCGTTTCGCCGAACGTATCGAACAGCGCCTGAACGTCGCCGGCCGGGGCTGGCGCAGCCATGGCGTGAGCGCATGGTTCATCGCCGTCATTCCGCTGACCCTGATCGCCACGTTACTCAGCTGGCTGCCGTTCGTTGGCTGGCTGGTGGACGTACTGGCGCTTTACTGCGCGTTGGGCCTGCGCAGTCTGGGCGAGCACGTCGAGCCGGTTGCCCAGGCGTTGCGCAGCGACAATCTGGACGAAGCGCGCCGGCGGGTCGGTTACCTGGTCAGTCGCCAGACCACCGAGCTGGACAGCACCGAAGTGGCCCGTGCGGCCACGGAATCGGTGCTGGAAAACGGCAGCGACGCAGTGTTTGCGGCGATTTTCTGGTTCGTCGTGCTGGGTGCGCCGGGCGTCGTGCTCTACCGCCTGAGCAACACCCTCGACGCCATGTGGGGCTATCGCAACGAGCGCTTCGAACGCTTCGGCTGGGCGGCGGCGAAAATCGACGACCTGCTTAACTACATTCCCGCGCGCTTTGTGGCGTTGACCTACGCGCTGCTGGGCAACACCCGACTGGCCCTGCGTTGCTGGCGCACCCAGGCGCCGAAATGGGACAGCCCCAACGCAGGCCCGGTGATGGCGGCCGGTGCCGGTGCGCTGGGCGTCGAACTGGGTGGTCCGGCGATTTATCACGGCGAACTGCATGAGCGCGCGACCCTGGGCGAAGGCGTGCCGGCGGACGCTGACTCTATTGATCGCGGTTGGCAACTGGTGCAGCGCGGCGTGTGGCTGTGGTTGCTGATCTTGTGTCTGGGGACAGAATTTTATGCTTGAACATGGCGGCCGATTGCGTGGCGCAGTCCTGAAATACGGCATCGATGAGGCGGACTGGCTCGACCTGTCCAGCGGGATTTCGCCGTGGTCGTGGCCGATCCCTGCGATCCCCGAAGCAGCATGGGCGCGTTTGCCGGAAACCGATGACGGCCTGGAAATCGCTGCCCGTCGCTACTACGGCGCCACGGACGTGCTGCCGGTGGCCGGTTCCCAAGCGGCGATCCAGGCGCTGCCGCGTCTGCGTCAGGCGGGCAAGGTGGGCGTGCTGTCGCCGTGCTACGCCGAGCACGCCGAGGCCTGGCGCAACACCGGTTTTCTGGTGCGCGAAGTGCTGGAGCACGAAGTGGAGCGGTTCATCGACACCCTCGATGTGCTCGTCGTGGTCAACCCGAATAACCCCACCGGCCTTAGCCTGCCGCCCGAACGCCTGCTGGAATGGCACGCGCGTCTGTCCCAGCGCGGCGCCTGGCTGGTGGTGGACGAAGCGTTCATGGACAACACGCCGGAGTTGAGCCTGGCGGCGTACACCCAGCGCGCGGGCCTGATCGTGCTGCGCTCGTTCGGCAAGTTTTTCGGCCTGGCCGGTGTGCGCCTGGGTTTTGTGCTGGCGGAGCCGCGTTTTCTCAAAGTCATGGCGCGGCAGATCGGGCCTTGGTCGGTCAGCGGGCCGACGCGGATCATCGGTCAGGCCTGTCTCAACGATGTCGCCGGGCATCAACGCCAGCGTCAGCGCACCGAGCAGGCCAGCCAGCGTCTGGTGGACGTGCTCAATCGCCACGGTTTCGCGCCCAAAGGCGGTTGCGCGCTGTTCCAGTGGTTGATCACGCCGCTGGCGGAAGCGCTTTACGAATTCTGCGCACAGCGGGGCATCCTCCTGCGCATCTTCACCCACCACAGCAGCCTGCGTTTCGGCCTGCCGCGCGACGAAGCGGACTGGCAGCGTTTGGAACAGGCGCTGAGCGAATTCTCCCGGGAGCGCCCATGACCCTCGGCAAAACCCTGATGGTTCAGGGCACCACCTCCGACGCCGGCAAAAGCACGCTGGTGACGGCGCTGTGCCGCTGGCTGACCCGTCAGGGCGTGCGCACCGTGCCGTTCAAGCCGCAGAACATGGCGCTGAACAGCGCAGTGACCGCCGACGGCGGCGAGATCGGCCGCGCCCAGGCCGTGCAAGCCCAGGCCTGCGGCCTCGAACCCCACACCGACATGAACCCGGTGCTGCTCAAACCCAACAGCGACACCGGCGCGCAAGTGATCATCCACGGTCGCGCCGTGACCACCATGAACGCCGTCGCCTATCACGACTACAAAGCCATCGCCATGCAGGCCGTACTCGCCTCCCATCGTCGCCTCAGCGAAGGCTGGCCGGTGGTGATGGTCGAAGGCGCCGGGTCGCCAGCAGAGATCAACCTGCGTGCCGGCGACATCGCCAACATGGGCTTTGCCGAAGCGGTGGATTGCCCGGTGCTGCTGGTGGCAGACATCAATCGCGGCGGGGTGTTTGCCCATCTGGTCGGCACCCTGGAATTGCTGTCGCCCAGCGAACAGGCGCGGGTCAAAGGCTTCATCATCAATCGCTTTCGCGGCGACATCGCGCTGCTTCAGCCCGGCCTCGACTGGCTCGAACAGCGCACCGGCAAACCGGTGGTCGGCGTGCTGCCCTACGTGATGGACCTGCACCTGGAAGCCGAAGACGGCCTCGACCAGCGTCAGGCCGACAAGGCCGAGCAGGTGCTCAACGTCATCGTGCCGGTGTTGCCCCGCATCAGTAACCACACCGACTTCGACCCGCTGCGCCTGCACCCCCAGGTCAATCTGCAATTCGTCGGGCCGGGGCAGGCGATTCCTGGTGCTGACCTGATCATCCTGCCCGGCTCGAAAAGCGTTCGCAGCGATCTCGCGTATCTGCGCGCCAATGGCTGGGACACCGCTATCAACCGCCACCTGCGTTACGGCGGTAACGTGCTGGGCATCTGCGGTGGCCTGCAAATGCTCGGCGAGCAGTTGCATGACCCGCTGGGGCTCGAAGGCGCTGCCGGGTCAAGCCCGGGCCTGGGGCTGTTGGCCCTGAGCACGGTGCTGGAAGAAGAGAAGCAACTGCGCAACGTCAGCGGTCGCCTGACCCTCGAAGACGCCGACGTCATCGGCTACGAGATTCATGCGGGCGTGACCACCGGCGCGGCGCTGGAACGTCCACTGGTCCAGCTCGCCGACGGCCGCTGCGATGGCGCGTGCAGCCCTGACGGCCAAGTGCTCGGCACCTACCTGCACGGTCTGTTCGAGAACCCGGCGTCGAGCAGCGCCTTGCTGCGATGGGCCGGGCTGCAGAATGTGCAGTCGGTCGATTACCACGCTTTGCGCGAGCGCGACATCGAACGCCTCGCCGATCTGGTCGAAACTCACCTGGACGGCACACTGCTGCGTGAGCTCTGCGGCCTGGAGCAACCCTGATGCTGCAATTGATCCTCGGCGGTGCGCGTTCCGGCAAAAGTCGGCTGGCTGAAAAACTCGCCAGCGACAGCGGCCTCGACGTCATCTATATCGCCACCAGTCAGCCCCTCGACGGCGAAATGAACCAGCGCGTCGCCTTGCACCGTGAGCGTCGGCCGGCGGAGTGGGGGCTGATCGAAGAACCTGTCGAACTGGCGCGCGTTCTGCGGGAAAACGCCGGGGAGGGCCGCTGCCTCTTGGTGGATTGCCTGACCCTGTGGCTGACCAATCTGCTGATGCTCGACGATCCGCAGCGCCTGGCTCAAGAGCGTGAAGCCTTGCTCGATGGCCTGGCGGAATGGCCGGGCGAGATCATTTTTGTCAGCAACGAAACCGGGCTCGGCGTGGTGCCCCTCGGTGAGCTGACCCGTCGTTATGTCGATGAAGCCGGCTGGCTGCATCAGGCGCTGGCAGAACGCTGCCATCGCGTGGTGTTTACCGTCGCCGGACTGCCCATGACCCTGAAAGGACCCGCACTATGAGTAACGCCTGGTGGCTCGCGCCTGCCCGAGACGTCGATCACGCCAGCCGCGCCGACGCGATGGCCCGGCAGCAGCAACTGACCAAACCGACCGGCTCACTGGGCCGTCTGGAACACGTCGCGGCGCAACTGGCCGGCCTGCAGGGTCGCCCGAAGCCGAAGGTCGATGAGGTCTGGATCGCGATTTTTGCTGGTGACCACGGCGTAGTCGCGGAAGGGGTTTCGGCGTACCCGCAGGCAGTGACCGGGCAGATGCTGCACAACTTCATCATGGGCGGCGCGGCCATCAGCGTGCTGGCCCGGCAACTGTCCGCGCAGCTGGACGTGGTCGATCTGGGCACGGTTGCACCGCTGGACCTGCCGGGTGTGCGCCACCTCAGTCTTGGCCCGGGCACCGCAAATTTTGCCCATGGCCCGGCGATGACGGAGGCGCAACTGCACGCCGCCCTCGAAGGCGGTCGCGACAGCGTGTTGCGCGCCAAGGCCGCAGGTACTCAGCTGTTCATCGGCGGCGAAATGGGCATCGGCAACACCACCGTCGCCAGTGCGCTGGCCTGCGCGCTGCTCGATTGTCCGGCCACCTTGCTGGTCGGCCCCGGCACCGGTCTGGATGCCGAGGGCGTGAGCCACAAGGCCCAGGTGATCGAGGGGGCCCTGCGGCTGCACGCCGACGCCGTCGGTGACGCCCTGGCCAGTCTGCGCGCCCTCGGGGGGTTTGAAGTGGCGGCGCTGGTCGGCGCCTACCTGGCCTGTGCGCAGGAGGGCATCGTTGCGTTGGTCGATGGCTTTATCTGTTCCGTGGCGGCGCTGGTGGCGGTGCGCATCAATCCGTCGTGCCGAGAGTGGCTGTTTTTCGGCCATCGGGGCGCCGAGCCGGGCCATCGTCTGGTGCTGGACGCGCTGCAGGCCGAGCCGTTGCTGGACCTGGGATTGCGTCTGGGCGAAGGCAGTGGCGCGGCGCTCGCGGTGCCGTTGTTGCGTCTGGCCTGTGAGCTGCATAACGGCATGGCCACCTTCGCTGAAGCCGCTGTGGCAGACCGCCCGGCATGACCTTGCATCTTGACCTGTTGCGCCACGGCGAAACCGAATTCGGCGGCGGCCTGCGCGGCAGTATTGACGATGCGCTGACCGACACCGGCTGGCAGCAGATGCGCGCGGCGGTGATTGATCGTGGCCCCTGGGACCGCATCGTCAGCTCGCCGCTGCAACGCTGCGCCCGCTTCGCCGACGAGCTGGCCGAGCGACTGGGCTTGCCCGTGGAGTTGGAAGCCGGTCTTCAGGAACTGCATTTCGGTGACTGGGAAGGGCAGAGCCCCGCGCAGTTGATGGAAACCGATGCTGCCGGGTTGGGCCGCTTCTGGGAGGATCCGTACGGGTTTACGCCACCCAACGGTGAGCCGGTTGAGGCGTTTGCCACTCGCGTGTTGGCTGCCGTTGAGCGGGTGCAGCGGGCGTATGACGGACAGCGCATTCTGCTGATCAGCCATGGCGGGGTGATGCGTCTGCTGTTGGCCCGCGCCCGCGGTCTGCCCCGTGAGCAATTGCTGCAGGTCACGGTGGCACACGGCTGTATGTTCGGCCTCGATGTCCAGGCCGACGGTGAGTTGACGGAGGTTTAAATGCTGCCGTTCTGGATCGCCTTGCAGTTCCTCAGCAGTCTGCCGATTCGCCTGCCGGGCATGCCGACGCCCCAGGAATCGGGACGTTCGCTGCTGTTCTACCCGCTGGTGGGGTTGCTGTTCGGCGTGCTGTTGATGGCGCTGAATCACCTGCTCGACGGCGCGCCGACCCTGTTGCATGCCGCCCTGCTGCTGGCGGCGTGGGTGATGCTCAGTGGTGGGCTGCACCTGGACGGCCTGGCCGACAGCGCGGACGCCTGGCTCGGTGGATTCGGCGACCGTGAACGCACGCTGCTCATTATGAAAGACCCGCGCAGCGGCCCGATTGCGGTGGTGACGCTGGTGGTGGTGTTACTGTTGAAATTCAGCGCTGTGCTGGCGTTGATTGAAGCGCACACGGGCATTGGCCTGCTGCTGGCGCCGGTGATAGGCCGCGCGGCGATGCTGGCACTGTTTCTGAACACGCCATATGTGCGCGCCGGCGGGCTGGGCCAGGCGCTGGCCGATCATCTGCCGCGCAAGGTCGGGGTGCAGGTGCTGGCAGCGGTGGCGGTGGTCTGCGTGCTCATCGGTGGCGGCGCGGCGGCGTGGGTGCTGGTCGTTTCCACGGGCGGTTTCTTCTGGCTGCGCCGGGTGATGATGCAACGTCTGGGCGGCAGCACCGGCGACACCGCCGGCGCGATGCTTGAACTGCTCGAAACCCTGGTGCTGGTGACGTTGGCGCTGATGTGGGATTGATGCAGTGTCCTGCCGCCGGCGTGCGGAGTAGGAGTAGGAGTAGGAGCGTGGCTTGTCCCGCGATCTGCCGGGAACCGGCAGCAAAATCCTGCGCGGCGGTGTGCCAGACAGTCCGTAAGCAGACTTGCTGCCGCTGCGCGCCAGATCGCGGGACAAGCCACGCTCCTACAAACCCGCTACGCTAGCTAATCGAAGATTTATCCATGGTGTTCCGGACCAACCGGAGAGGTGTCATGCATAGCGTTGCGCTGGTGGTGTACCCGCAATTTCAGTCCCTCAGTCTGTCGGTCGGTTCCGTGCTGACCTGCGCGAACCTGATGCAGGGCGAGGCGGCGTATTCCTTTCATCTGGTGTCCGAAAGCGGCGGGGCGGTCATGTCGTCCGAAGGCTTCTCGGTCAACACCACGCCATTGCAGCCCGACGGTTACGACACCATCATTGTCAGCGGCTACATGGACCTGCAATTGCCCACCCCCAGCCTGCTTGAGTTCGTGCGCACCGCGTCGGCTCAATCGCGTCGCGTGGCGTCGCTGTGCACGGGCGGGTTTGTGCTGGCCGAAGCGGGCCTGCTCGATGGCAAGCGCGCGACCATGCACTGGATTCACGCCCCGGAGTTTCGCAAGCGCTACCCGAACGTTCGTGTCGAGGACGACAAACTGTTCACCGTGGACGGCCAGATCTGGACCGGCGCGGGCATGAGCGCCGGGCTTGATCTCGCACTGGCGATGGTCGAGAACGACCTCGGCGCCGACATCGCCCGGCAGGTCGCGCGCAAGCTGGTGATTTATCAGCGGCGCGGCAGCGAGCATTCCCAGTTGTCGACGCTGCTGGAACTGGACCCCAAGTCCGACCGCGTGCAACTGGCGCTGGCCTATGCCCGCGAGAACCTCAAAAGCGATCTTTCAATAGACGCGCTGGCGGCCATTGCCCGCTTGAGCCCCCGCCAGTTCAGTCGGGTGTTCCGCGAGGAAACCGGCCAGACCCCGGCCAAAGCCATCGAATGCCTGCGGGTGGAAGTCGCGCGGGCAATGATGGAAACCAGCCGGCATCCCATTGAGGTGGTGGCCCGGGAAACCGGCTTCGGCGATCGGGAAAGGATGCGCCAGGCGTTTCTGCGCAACTTCGGCGAACCGCCCCAGGCGATCCAGCGGGCGTTCATGGCGACCGAAAAGCCAGCTAATAGCCACGTTTCTGTGGCGCGCTAGGCATACATCGCGCGGCGGAGTAGCGTAGCGACAGCTCCACCTTTCCTGCCCGCTCTTGAATGGACGTCACCATGGCCCTTCGCTGGATTCACGCGCCTTTGCTTCTGCTTGCCCTCAGTGGCGCCGCCGCGGCCGCCGATTGCCCGCCACTGCTGCAGGGCGAGCTGCCCAAGCTGCGGGCGAAACAGGAGATCGACCTCTGCAAACAGTTCGCCGGAAAGCCGATGCTGGTGGTCAACACCGCAAGCTTCTGTGGCTTCGCGCCGCAGTTCAAAGGCCTTGAAGCCCTCAATCAGCGCTTCAAAAGCGAGGGGCTGGAAGTCCTCGGCGTGCCTTCTGATGACTTTCTGCAGGAATCCAAAGACGCTAACGAAACCGCCAAGGTCTGCTACGTGAACTACGGCGTGACCTTCACCATGACCGAGCCGCAGCCGGTGCGTGGCGCCGACGCCATCAACCTGTTCAAGGTGCTTGCCAGGCAGAGCAGCGCGCCAAGCTGGAACTTCTATAAATACGTGGTCGACCGCAAAGGCAACGTGGTTGCCAGCTTCTCCAGCAAGACCGCACCGGACGATCCCGAGCTGATTTCAGCCATCGAGAAGGCTATCGCCTCCAAACCGTAAAAACGCGCTGACGCAAAGCAGACGGGCCACAACGAAAAACCCCGCATCCATCGCTGGCTGCGGGGTTTTCTGTAGGGCGGACAGGTGATCGGCCTGTCCCGCCCACTGCATCAGAAGCGGTATGTCATGCCCACGCCGAAACCGTTGGCGCTGTTGTCGTACTTGGCGTTGTAGCTTTGGCCCAGCGCGTTCGCGTCGGCGACCTTGACCTTCTCTTCCTGCAAGTAGGAGTAGGCCACATCGATGGTGATGTCGTCGGTCGGGCTGTAACCGGCGCCCAGACTGAAGATCGTGCGATCGCCTGTCGGGATGCGCGGCGAGCGGTTTTCGTTGTTGGTCGGCGACTGGTCGAACGACAGACCGGTACGCAGCACCCACTGCTTGTTCAACTGATACGACGTACCCACGGCGTAGGCCCAGGTGTCGTGCCAGTTCTGCTCTTCCTTGATGGTGCCGACCAGAGACTGAGTAGCGTCGCGACGAGACACCGGCGTAATGCCGGAGTTTTGAACGGTGATGTCTTCCAGACGGCTCCAGCGCGTCCACGTTGCACCGGCGTACAGCTTCCAGGCGTCGTTCATTTTCTGAGTGACGGAGAAGTCGACGGTTTCCGGTGTATCGATGTTCAGCTTGGCGTCATAGCGACCGCCCGGCAGGATGGCCGAAGGCACGCCTGCACCCGGGGTCACTTCGGTGTGGCCTTCAAGCTTGTAGGTCACTTTGGAGTGGTAGGTCAGGCCAACGCTGGTGGTATCGGTGGCTTGCACCAGGATACCGGCGTTGAAACCGTAACCGACGTCATCACCCTTGACCTGCACGCGGCCGTCGCCGGTGCGGGCACCCAGCAGCGGGCTGACATTGAGTGCCGATTCCAGCGCACCGGAAATACGGTTGATCGTCGGACCGAAACCGATCGATACCTTGTCGTTGAAGGCGTAGCTGACGGTCGGCTGGAAGGTCACGACCTTGACAATGCTCTTGCTGCCGAAGTTGCGGCCCTGGAAGTTGTCTTCATAGTCGGTGACCAGGCCGAATGGCGCGTAGACACCGAAGCCGAACGCCCAGTGCTCGTCGACCGGGTTCACGTAGAAACCCATCGGTACGGCGATGAAAGGCACCATGTCGCCTTTGTTCGAGCCGGTGCTGCGGCCGCTGGTGTCGGTAATGTCGGTGGAGGCATCGATTGCGGCGACCCCCACGGTCGCCTGAGCGCGCTTGAGGCGCGACATGCCGGCCGGGTTGCCGTACACGATGCTGGCGTCATCGACAGAAGAGGTACGGCCCGCAAAACCGGTCCCCATGCCGCTGATGCTTTGCTCATTCAGGGCAAAGCCGGATGCAAAAATCTGGGTGGAGGCAAGAGTGATGGCGAGACTGAGGCTGGATTTGATCATTGTTTTTTTCATTGTTAGAACTCCTTGTTGATCACCGCGCGGAAATTACCAATATTTCCGCCCCCGCGCCATAGCCCGAATCAGCCTATTTAGAGCGGTTCTTGTAGGACAATCCTGAAAGTTCGCCGCTTCTTTGTCGAATACCGCTCGGTCACGAAATGGCTGGCGAGGACTGAAACAGGGGGCTGACCCATGTTTGCCAGGCCGCGGTGAAATCCTGAAGCTGACCGCCGGGTTGAAATACCTCGCGCCACATCCGCGCCATCGCCAGAGAATCATCGGCATCCGGCAGCGACATATGGCTCGCTTCGACCATCAACCAGGCAATGGCGGTCGAGTAGCGCAGGTTGACGGTCAGTTCCAGATCGGGGCCGGTGAGAAACGCGTGCTGGCTGGCCAGGCCTCGAACCAGGCTGGCAAGGTCCGGATCGCGGGCGAGGTAGTGATCCCACAACTGGCGGTGCTGGGTGTCGGCGATGCTGTAAAGCCCGTGGCCGCGCGGGTTGTCCAGCTCGGCGCCTAACGCGGACTGGCTGGCGGCGACGCCCAGCAGCAGGGATTCGGCCGCTCGATTGTGTCGGCCGAGGTAGACGAGTGTCGGGCGGATGACATAGCGACACAGTTCACTGGCGGCGATTCCCATAACACCCTCGGGGAGTTGATGAGTCGGCAGGCCCTGGCGCTTGGCAGCAGGGATGGAGTGGGCCCACCGGCAGCGACCGGAGCCGCTGACTTGAAGTGTAGTGTGATATTTGCGGTGTAAAGGTCTGTTTTACGGTCAGTTCCCGTGCTGCGTCACCACGTTGACCGGCATTCATTACTGCAGCTGTCGCTTTTTATGTAAGTAAAACAGACACAAAAAAGCCCCACCGTTATCGGGTGAGGCCTTGTCGATGCAGCGATATTAACCGACGGACGGTATCAGGCAACGGTGTCAGGCAGCCATATCAGGCAACTAGGGCCTGACGCGTACGATCGATCACAGCCTGCAGCGGAGCGTCGCTGGAGTATTGATCCGGGTACAAACGCTCGCTGTGGCGGGCGATACCGTGCTCGTTGACGATGGTGAAGCTGAAGCAGCCTTTGCGTGCTGCCATGATCAGGCAGTTCATTGGAGCAAAAGCGTTGGTCAGTGTACGAATAGCGTTTTGAGTCTGGATATGGGTAGTCATGTTATGGGTGTTTCCTGAATCGACACGCAATAAGAGGCGTGCAAAATTAAAACGTTCCAGTAAACGCGGACCGATGCTCGAATGCGAGTCAAGGGCAGGGCGCAGAACCTGTCTGGAACAAAAGCAGCCAGTTGAGCGCGTTTGAAGTGTGGCGCGGGGCTGACTGGTAGGTACTTAGGAGGGCAGGCAACACAACAAGAGCTAAGGTTCGATGCTCGAGGTGAAGATCCTGATCAATTTGCAGGCTGGTTGGGTAGAGCATGAATGTTTTACACACCCCTCCGTCTTGACGGCAGGTCGTGTGTGTTCATGTCTGGAAACCATCGAGGTGATCGATCCCTTTTTTCAATCCGTTCGCTCAGTTGGCGAACCGGGATTGGGGGATTTGTTCGATCAGAATTGACTTTCAGCTTGGTACTAACGGCGGCGATGCTAATGGAGTCGCTGGGGCAAAGCAAGCACTGATTTGCAATAAGGCAGACGTATGCCGCAAAGCGGGCGAAAGAGCGTACAGCATATCGGGCAGAAAAGGTGGCCCAGTGCCTTATTCCCGAGAATTTCCACTGGCGATGGGGGCTGTCGAAACGGGCTTATGAACAGACGAAATGAACTTGTGCACATTGCGAAAGGTATCTGTCATGTCACTGTCACGTCGGCCGCTAAGCGCTTGATTTAATGCAACGAATTATTAAGTCAATGAAAACCATCGTTTTTTTACGCTGGTGAAAAAATCGTCAGTTTGAACGCAGGCCCCATTCTACGTGCGTTTGCGAGAGCTTAAGGGGTGTTGTCCACTGAGTTATCCACAGGTTCTGTGGATTGTCCCAAGCGCCGGCTCTATCGCGGCGCTCTTGAAGCACCCGCTGGCGGTTTTCTTTTTCCGAGGCACTGATTTACCCGGATCGGACGTCGAGCCTGCTTCTGCGCATAATGCGGTCTGCATGAATGTCGGAGTCTGGATTTTATGGTGTTTGAGTTAACCAGCCTGTTGCTGGGTTTGGCGGTGGCAGCGGTGCCTTTATTGGGGCTGGCGTGGCAGTTGCAGCGGCGTCTGGCGCAACGGGAAGCGGACACCGCGTTGCTCGACGAGCGCTTGAGTAATGCGCAGATGGCCCAGGATGGTTTGAATGCCCAGCTCGACGCCAGTCGCGACGAGATCAGCGATCTCGCCCAGGCCAATGCGGTCAAGCAGGCGGACCTGGCGGCCCTGCGCCGGGAAGTGGAACTGCTGCGCCAACAGCATGAGGGTGCGCGGGAGGCCCAGGAAGACTGGGGGCGCGAACGGGCCGTCAGAGAAGCCGAACTGCGTCGACTCGACGCCCAGTGCGCCTCGCTGGGCGCCGAGCTGCGTGAACAGCAGGAAAGTCACCAGCAGCGCCTCACCGACCTGCAAGGCTCCCGCGATGAGCTGCGTGCGCAGTTTGCGGAGCTGGCCGGCAAGATTTTCGATGAACGCGAGCAGCGCTTTGCCGAAACCAGTCAGCAGCAGTTGGGGCAGTTGCTCAACCCGCTCAAGGAACGCATCCAGTCGTTCGAAAAGCGCGTCGAAGAGAGTTATCAGAACGAAGCCCGCGAACGTTTCTCCCTGAGCAAGGAGCTGGAGCGCTTGCAGCAGCTCAACCTGCGCCTGAGCGACGAAGCCAACAACCTGACCCGTGCGTTGAAGGGGCAGAAGACCCAGGGCAACTGGGGCGAATTGATTCTGGAGCGGGTGCTCGAACATGCCGGACTTGAAAAGGGCCGGGAGTATCAGACCCAGGTCAGCCTGAAAGGCCCCGACGGCGAGCGCTTCCAGCCCGACGTTCTGATCATGCTGCCCGGCGACAAGCAGGTCGTGGTGGACGCGAAGGTCAGCCTGACGGCCTATCAACAGTACGTGTCAGCTGACGATGAGGTGATTTCCCAGGCGGCGCTGAAACAGCACGTGCTGTCCCTGCGCAATCACGTCAAAGGCCTGTCCGGCAAAGACTACAAGCGCCTTGAGGGGCTGCACAGTCTCGATTTCGTTTTGCTGTTCGTACCGATCGAGGCGGCGTTTTCTGCAGCGTTGCAGGCCGAGCCGAACATGTTTCAGGAGGCGTTCGACCGCAATATCGTGATCGTCAGCCCGACCACGCTGCTGGCAACGCTGCGGGTCATCGACAGCCTGTGGAAGCAGGAGCGGCAGAGCCAGAATGCGCGGGAGATCGCCGAACGGGCAGGGTGGCTCTATGACAAGTTCGTGCTGTTCATCCAGGACCTGGACGAAGTCGGCAACCGCCTTCAGCAGCTGGACAAGGCCTACGGCGCCGCGCGCAACAAGCTCGTCGAGGGGCGCGGCAATCTGGTCAGCCGCAGCGAACAGCTCAAGCTGCTGGGCGCGCGGGCCAGCAAGAGTCTGCCGGCGGATCTGCTGGAGCGGGCAATGACCGACCCGGATGGACTGGCCCAGCTGCCGGAGTGATTGCGGGCGTTAATCGAAGGGGAGGCGATGAGGCTAGCGCTTATAAGTTGAACCAAAGCCCGCGCTAATCGTATACACCTTCTCGTTCATCCATCAGCCCATTTCCTGCCCGTTAAAAATGCACCGACTTTGGTCACGGTGCACTGTGGGCAGGCGCGGCGTCTGAAATCACCTCTTTGAAAATCTGACATCTTGGCCTCATCGGCTGCCGGAAACCCGCTGTCTTGGCGTCTTGCACGCGAATCTCTTCGGCAATGGCACGCATTCTGCCTCCTGTTTCGTATACAACCCACACGCGCTCCCGTACGCAGTGTGTGCACGTGTGATGCCGGGAGCCGCTTCGTCCTTATGAGGGAGAAATGCGATGACCGAGCCACTGCCGAAGGGCTACAGCCCCCGCCTGTACAATGAGGACTTGGGCCCCGTGCCGCAGAAATGGACCTGGTACAACATTTTCGCGTTCTGGATGAGTGACGTGCACAGCGTAGGCGGCTACGTCTTCGCGGCCAGCCTTTTTGCCCTCGGGCTGGCGAGCTGGCAGGTGCTGATCGCGCTGCTGGCGGGTATCTGCATTATTCAGGTGATCGCCAACCTGCTGGCCAGGCCGAGTCAGCAGGCCGCCGTGCCATATCCGGTGATCTGCCGTCTGGCCTTCGGCGTGTTCGGTGCGAATATTCCGGCGGTGATCCGCGGTCTGATCGCGGTGGCGTGGTACGGGGTGCAGACGTACCTGGCGTCCAGCGCGCTGATCATCGTGGTGCTGCGCTTCTTCCCACAGATGTCGGTCTACGCAGAGCCGCACTTTGCAGGTTTGTCTTACCTCGGCTGGTTCGGCTTCCTGGCACTCTGGGTGGTACAGGCGGCTGTGTTCTGGACCGGGATGGACTCGATCCGCCGCTTCATCGACTGGGCCGGCCCTGTGGTCTACGCCGTGATGTTCATCCTGGCGGGCTGGATTGTCTGGAAGGCGGGCTGGACCAACATCAGTTTCACCCTCTCCGAAAAATCGCTGACCGGCTGGGAAGCGTTTTCCCAAGTGATCATGGCCACGGCGCTGGTGGTGTCCTACTTCTCGGGCCCTACGCTCAACTTTGGCGACTTCAGTCGCTACTGCCGGAGCATGTCTGAAGTACGGCGCGGCAATTTCTGGGGGCTGCCGATCAATTTTCTGGCCTTCTCACTGGTCACCGTTGTCATCGTTTCGGGAACGTTGCCGGTGTTCGGCGAGATGTTGCATGACCCGATCGCCACGGTGGCGCGCATCGACAATGACATCGCTGTGCTTCTTGGCGCATTTGCTTTCGTGACCGCGACGATCGGCATCAACATCGTCGCCAACTTCGTGTCGCCGGCGTTCGACTTCGCCAACGTCGCCCCCAGCAAGATCAGCTGGCGCGCAGGCGGGATGATCGCGGCGGTGGCGTCCATCTTCATCACACCATGGAATCTGTTCAACAACCCCGCCGTTATCCACTACACGCTGGACGTGCTGGCAGCGTTCATCGGGCCGTTGTTCGGCATCTTGCTGGTGGATTATTACGTGATCAAAAAGCAACAGATCGACGTCGACGCGCTGTTCAACGATGGGCCGACCGGACGCTACTGGTACACCGGCGGGGTGAATTACACGGCGGTGAAGGCGCTGTTGCTGGCAACCCTGGCAGGCATTGCCATCACCTTCATCCCGGCATTGCAGCCGATGGCGAACTTTGCATGGTTTACAGGATGTTTCCTGGGTGGTGGGGTCTTCTATCTGCTGGCCAGACGTCGCCAGGCCCATGAATGCGCGGTGATGACGCCCGTGGTGGCAGGTTGAAGGCCCTGCCGTTTGTCGCGTGATGGCTTCGAATGGCCGATTTGCACTGTCACATCCTCATGCAAGGCGAAAAATTCCTGCCGCGACACTCGGTAGCAGGCGTAAAGTGCGCCTTAGCACTATGATCTGCTCTAGGCAGCTCGGACAGTGGCTGCCGAGTATTTCCCTGAAGGGGGCGTTATATGAACAGCAAATTGCAAGAATGGCTTCACGATGTAGGCGTCGCGCTCGGGTTGATTGAAAAGCCAAAGCTGCAACCCATTCCCGTGCGCAGCAACGATGATGAGCGTCGTCGTCCACGCCGTTGAGTGCCCGGTAACACGTGTAAAAAAAGCGGCGCTATCGCCCGATAGCCCGCTCTGTTTTCCCCGACCGTTCGGTCACCTCTCCCGCATGATTCAGTTGCTTTTCCAAATCGATCCCGATTGCCCGTCAGTGGTGAGTTCTGCGTTTCTTCTCGACGAGAATCAGGTCAACCAGGCCCTGCAGCGTCAGTTGTCCGTAGGGTGAATGCGCGGACATAGCTGCTATATCGGCCTTGATCTGATTCGGAAGGACAACGCCAAAGTCGCTTTGCAGAAGTGAAAAAAATTCGTTGAAGTCGGCTTCATCCAGCTCAAGCGCGCTCAGCGTCACGTCCTCTTCTTCCTGAATCAGGGTTTTATCGACCAGAATCTTTCCGATTGTGTCGATGACATGTTGTCTGACTTCGCTTCGCTTCATGGCAGGCCTCTGCTTTGATTCAAGTGGTAATCACCCCAACATCAAAAAACAGAGGGTTGTGGCAGAAATGCCCAGTGAGCAACCACCCTGAAAACCTGCGCTGCGATGCGCAACGTCGGCGGTCTCGGACTAAGGCTAGCCCAAGTTGGCGGGACACGAATGGCAGGTGTGTGCGGATTTTTTGTAACGGCGAGCAATGAAAGAACGGCGCGCCCGATGCAGCGCACACATGTGGGACCGGCTTCACCCAGGAAGGCGTCAGGCGCTACACCGCAAAATTGAGGGTGCTCATACAGGCCTCTTCCCGGCTAAAGCCGGTCCCACAAAGTCAGCGCGTGCAAATCGTAGGACCGGCTTCAGCCGGGAAGGCGTCAGGCGCCACACCGCAAAATTGAGGAGTGCTCATAGGGGTCTCTTCCCGGCTGAAGCCGGTCCCACTAAAAAAGCAGCCGCCTGGTCCCATTAAGCAACCCCTCCAGTCCCGCTGTCAGCGGTGCGCGACGCCGGGCAGCACGCAGAGCATTTCGTAGAGCAGATTGGCGCCCAGCAACGAGGTGTTGCCGGTGGTGTCGTAGGGCGGCGAGACCTCGACGAGGTCGCAGCCGATCAGGTCCAGCCCCTGGCACCCACGGATGATTTCGATGGCCTGAATGGTGGTCAGCCCGCCGATCTCTGGCGTACCCGTGCCCGGCGCCCAGGCCGGGTCAATGCCGTCGATGTCGAAACTCAGGTACACCGGACCCCCGCCCACCTTCTCGCGCACTTCGGCCATCAGCGGCGCCAGCGACTTGTGCCAGCACTCCTCGGCCTGGACCACGCGGAACCCCTGCTTGCGGCTCCAGTTGAAATCTTCGGCGGTATAGCCCTGTGCACGCAGACCAATCTGAACCACCCGATCGCAATCCAGAAGACCTTCCTCCACCGCTCGGCGGAAGGTGGTGCCGTGGGCGATCTTCTCGCCGAACATGTGATCGTTGACGTCCGCATGGGCGTCGATGTGCACAAGCCCCACCTTGCCGTGTTTCTTCTTCATGGCGCGCAGGATCGGCAGCGTGATGGTGTGATCGCCGCCGAGGGTCAGCGGGATGATGCCGTGCTCGAGAAAACCGTCGTAGGCCTCTTCGATGATGCGCACGGCGTCCAGCAGATTGAACGTGTTGATCGCCACGTCGCCGATGTCCGCCACTGACAGGGAGTCAAAAGGGGCGGCGCCGGTGGCCATGTTGTAAGGGCGAATCATCACCGATTCGGCGCGAATTTCCCGTGGGCCGAAGCGGGTGCCGGCACGCAGGGACGTACCGATGTCCAGCGGCACGCCGACGAACGCCGCGTCCAGCCCGGCCGCGGTTTGCAGGTGCGGCAAGCGCATCATGGTGGCGATGCCGGCGAAGCGCGGCATTTCGTTGCCGCCCAGTGGTTGATGGAAAATCTTGTCCACGGGAATGCCTCATCGGTGGTAAGCAAAAGGGGCGGAAGCAGGCTTCCGGCATGGCCCCGATTCTGTTGACCGGACCCGCCGCGAACAATCCGTCAGGCGAAATACTTAGTTCAGATATTCCTGAAGTATCGGGTAAGCTGCGCGGAAAACCATCCTGGAAACCCCATGCCCAGCGCGCTTCCCGACCTCAAACTGCTGCGCATCTTCGCCTGCGTCGTGCGCCATCAGGGCTTTGCCAGCGCTCAGCAAGAACTCAATCTGTCGACCTCGGCGATCAGCACCTACATGAGCCAGCTTGAAGCCGCGCTCGGCATCGTGCTCTGTCATCGCGGGCGTGGCGGGTTCAGCCTGACCAGCAAGGGCGAGCTGTTTCATCAGGAAACCCTGCGCCTGCTCGGCGAGCTGGAAGGCTTCGAACTCTACGCCGCTGCGCTCAAGGGCGAGCTGCGCGGCACGCTCAATCTCGGCGTGCTGGACTCGACGGTCAGTGACCGCGCATTGCCCTTTGCGGAAGTCATCGGCGCCTACAGTGCGGAGCATCCGGCCGTGCATTTGCACCTTGCGGTGATGAGCCCCTACGAACTGCAGTTGGGCGTGCTGGACAACCGGCTGGACCTGGCGATCGGATCGTTTTCCACGCGCATGAATGGCCTGCTCTATCAGCCGCTGTACCGCGAGCAGCATTGGCTGTATTGCAGCAATCGCCACGCGCTGTATGCCGAGCGGCGCATTCCCGAGCCCGTCATCACTCAACAGCGCATGGTCGGACGCGGCTACTGGAGCCAGGCCGAACTCGCCCGTCACGGCTTCAAGCACAGCGCCGCGACCGTCGAGAGTATGGAAGCGCAGCTGATTCTGGTGCTGTCCGGCGCCTACATCGGTTACTTGCCCGAGCACTACGCGCAATCGTGGGTGGATTCCGGGCACCTGCGGGTCTTGCTGCCGGCAACCTTTGGCTATCAGGCGCCATTTTCGATGATCTTGCGTCGAGGGCGCAGCCGCGAGCCGCTGATTCAGACCTTTCGCGATCTGCTGAAAGCCCAGCTCAATCCACTGTAGGAAACCAACGATGTCCCGTGCCCGCTGCGAACGCTGCCTGCGTCCGACCGATCATTGCCTGTGTGCGCTCATACCTGCTTTGGGCAGCCGGACGCGGGTATTGATCCTGCAGCATCCCAGCGAAGTCAATCACGCGCTCAACACGGCGCGCCTGGCAGCCCTGGGCCTTGAGAATGCGGAGTTGCACGTGGGAGAGGTGTTCGAGGATCTGACGCAATGGCTGAGCCGGCCCGGTTATCGAGCGTGTCTGCTATTCCCGGGGGAGGAGGCCGTGGCGCTGACAGCCAGCAGTGCCGACGAAGTGCCCTTGCTGCTCGTCGTGCCTGATGGCACCTGGCGCAAGGCGCGCAAGTTGCTGCACCTCAACCCCTTGCTGGCGGCGTTGCCCAGGGTCGTGCTGACGGACGCGCCACCTTCACGCTATCGATTGCGCAAGGCGCCGGGGCCCGACGCGTTGTCGACGCTGGAGGCCATCGTCCATGCGCTGCACACGCTGGAGCCGGAGACATCATTCGAGGGCTTGTTGCGTCCGTTCGATGCACTGATCGACGGACAGATTGCAGCAATGGGCGAAGAGACGTTTCGCCGCAATCATTCCTAAAGGCGGGATCGGTCAGCCGTTGAGCGAGGAGGGCATGCGTGGCTGATACGCGCTGGCCGCCTGCATGCGACGGACATAGACCTCGGTTTCCCGTGCAGCGTCTTCCTTGCTCATGAACGGACCTTCGAGGGTGTTTTCCCGGGTGCTGAAGAAGTAGAGGCCATTGACACGGGAAACGCGGTCGCTGCGAAAACGAACAGTGGGGGCTGGATCTTGTTCACGCTTGCTTAACATAGCCTTCTCCGGGCATTGGGTTGGTACGCGAATGATCTGAATGGGCGACAGGCGCCGCCACAATGTGAGTCAGATCATTTGAATAGTAGCGTTCTTAACGGTTCCATCAACTTGCACACCCGCTTCCCCATTTTTTGGAAGTGCAGGCACTTGATTTAGCGCTTCCCCAGCCCCTCGGCCTGACGAATCCACTGCTGACGCTGCTCCTCGGTAGAGGTGCGCACCGGCGAGAACTCCGTCAGGCGTGTGGTCTTGATCCCACAGAATTCAAGGATGGTTCGGACCATCTGCCGATGGGCAGGGGCCTTGAAGACCCAGCGGAAATACCGCGAGGGCGTGTCCATGGTCACCAGCAATTCCGCTGTCCGGCCCTTCAGCAGCTCGTTGGAAGGGTGGTGCCTGCCATGGGCCTTGAAGGCAAAACCGGGCATGAACACCCGGTCGAAGAATCCACCGAGCAGGCTCGGCAAACCGCCCCACCAGACCGGATACACAAACACCAGATGCTGTGCCCAGTGCACCTCGCGCTGGGCTTCAAGCAGATCGTGTTCCAGGGTCTGGGCGGACTCATAGCCACCGCGCAGCACCGGGTCGAAATCCATTTCGTCGAGCTTCAGCACCCGCACCACATGACCTTTGCTACGCGCGCCCTGGGCATACGCCTCGCCCAGCGCGTGGCCGAGGCTGGTGCTTTTCGGCGTGCCGATGATCATCAGGATACGTTTGCCATAGCCTTCCAGTGGCGTGGCGCCGCTGATAGATTCAGCCATTGCTGCCGGCCTCGAGCATTTTTTCCGGACGCACCCAGGCGTCGAACTCGGCGTCGGTGAGGAAGCCCAGCTGCAGCGCCGCTTCGCGCAGGGTCAAGCCTTCGCTGTAGGCTTTCTTGGCGATCTGCGCCGACTTGTCGTAGCCGATGTGCGGGTTCAGCGCGGTCACCAGCATCAGGCCGCGCTCCAGATGCTCGGCCATCTTGGCGGCATCCGGTTCCATGCCGGCAATGCAGTGCTCGTTGAAGTTGCGGCAGCCATCGCCCAGCAAGCGGATCGATTGCAACAGGTTGTGGATGATCACCGGCTTGAACACGTTCAGCTGCAGGTGGCCCTGACTGGCGGCGAAGGTGATCGTGGTGTCGTTGCCCATCACCTGACACGCCAGCATCGACAGCGCTTCGCACTGGGTCGGGTTGACCTTGCCCGGCATGATCGAGCTGCCCGGTTCGTTGGCCGGCAGCTTTACTTCAGCCAGGCCCGCACGTGGGCCGGAACCCAGCAGGCGCAGGTCGTTGGCGATCTTCATCAGGGTCACGGCCAGGGTTTTCAGCGCGCCGGACAGCGCGGTCAGGGGCTCATGGCCGGCCAGCGCGGCAAACTTGTTCGGCGCGGTGACGAAGGGCAGGCCGGACAGCGCGGACAATTCGGCGGCGACGGCCTCGGCGAATCCGTGGGGCGAGTTCAAGCCGGTTCCGACAGCGGTGCCGCCCTGGGCCAGCTCGCACACCGCAGGCAACGCGGCGCGGATGCTTTTTTCAGCGTAATCGAGCTGGGCGACGTAGGCCGAGAGCTCCTGGCCGAAGGTGATGGGCGTGGCGTCCATCATGTGCGTGCGGCCGGTTTTCACCAGTTTCATGTGCCGCGAGGACTGCTCGGACAGACCGCTGGACAGTTCGGCGATCGCCGGCAGCAGTTGCTCTTTCACCGCTTGCACGGCCGCGATGTGCATCGCGGTGGGGAAGCAGTCGTTGGAGCTTTGCGAGCGATTGACGTGATCGTTGGGGTGAACCGGCGATTTGCCGCCGCGAACGCCACCCGCCAGTTCGTTGGCACGGCCGGCGATGACTTCGTTGACGTTCATGTTGCTCTGGGTGCCGCTGCCGGTCTGCCAGACCACCAGGGGAAACTGATCGTCGAGCTGGCCTTGCAGCACCTCGTCAGCGGACTGCTCGATCAGGTTGGCAATATCGGCCGGCAGGTCGCCGTTGCGATTATTGACCCGCGCCGCGGCTTTTTTGATCAGCGCCAGCGCGTGCAATACCGGCAGCGGCATGCGCTCCTGGCCAATGGCGAAGTTGATCAGGGATCGTTGCGTCTGTGCCCCCCAGTAAGCGTCTTCGGGGACGTCGATCGGACCTATGCTGTCGGTTTCGGTACGGCTCACTGGACTCTCTCCTTAAGATCGATTGGCGCAGTTTAGTAACCGGGGGAGTCGGTGGGTTCCCCGTGGCTGCTGTGCGGTCGGAACAGGTGCGCACAGTGTGCGACAAAAGGCCCGGGCCGGTCGCCTTAAACCTTCGTGCGGGCGAGGGCGTCACGCCTGCGGGATAACCGCTCGTAGGGTCGGGGGTTGAGGGAAATGCGCAAAGGGGCGCAGAATGGCCGGCCTTGGGGTTCTGCCTCGCCTGCTAGATAAGGAAACTCGATGACCCGTCTTCGTGCCATTTGTGCTGCGGTTGCTCTGGTATGTGCCAGCGGCCAGGTTCTTGCCGATACCGCCAGCCATGAAGCCAGTGCTGTAGCGTTCCTCAAACTGGCTCACGCCGATCAACTGGGTGCGCCGGTTTACATGCAAGTCCAGCAGATGTTCGCTCAGCGCTTCGCTGAAACCAAAGCACCTGCGTCCAAGCAAGCCACTCTCGAAACCTATCAGGGCAAGGCCAACGCCGCGCTGGATCAGGTGATCAGCTGGCCAAAACTGCAGCCTGACATGGTCAAGCTGTACACCTCGAACTTCACCGAAAGCGAGCTGAAAGACCTGGTTGCCTTCTATCAGTCGCCACTGGGCCAGAAAGTCCAGGCGAAGATGCCGCAGATCAGCCAGCAGTCGTTCCAGCTGACCCAGAGCAAACTGGAAAGCGCGGTGCCTGTGGTCAACAAGCTGCTCGCCGACATGACCAAGGAACTGACCCCGGCCGGCGCCAAGCCAGCTGCACCGGCCGCTCCTGCCAAGAAGCCATAAGCGAAGCCTGACATGAGCATGCAACAGCGAATCGAATCCGCGTTGACGGTCTTTCAGCCCGAGTACCTTCAGGTGCTCAATGAGAGCCACATGCACAGTCGCGGCACGGACACTCACTACAAGGCGGTGGTGGTCAGCGAGCAGTTCGCCGGCCTCAACGCGGTCAAGCGTCACCAGAAGGTCTACGGCCTGCTCGGTGGCCTGATGGGTGAGTTCCACGCTCTGGCGCTGCACACCTACACACCGGAGGAATGGGCGAAGCTCGGCGCCGCGCCGTCTTCACCGACCTGTGCGGGTGGGCATGACTGACGCCTGCCCCCCGAAGCATGCCTTGCTGCAGGCCTCGGGGGTCAAGCGGCTATCAAGCCGGTAAGGGGCCATAAGCGCGATAGGCCTCGATCAACGTATCGAACAGCGTGATGTCTGACCGGCTTCTTGCGATGAGCTGGGCCCCCGCGACGGCGGAAAAAATGGCGCGCGCGCGGACGTCGCTGTCGGTTGCCTCGCAGCAGTTGGCGGCGACAAGCTGTCGGCGCAGCCAGTCTGTATTCACCTGAGCAAAAGCCTGAATCTCCTCGGCCATGGCCGTGGGCAGATTATCGGTTTCCGCTCCCACGAAGCTGGCCAGACACAGCCGGTTGCCGGCCTCCAGCGAGCGACGAAAGATCTCTGGAAAGCGACGCAGTGCTTCAGCGGGATCCGGCGTCTCCTCAGAAAGCGTCTCCAGCGCCGCCGCACCGTCTTGCCAGTACCGCCTGGCGACGGCAATGCCCAGGTCAGCCTTGCTCGGGAAGTGGTAGTAGATGCTGGCTGGCTTGATGCCAACCGCTTGGGCCAGGTCGCGAAAATTCAGTCCGTTGTAACCCTGTGACTGGGCAATGTTTCGGGCGGCCAGAAGTATGGCTTCGCGGGCGTTGATGCTCATTGTCGTGCCTTTCCTGGGTCGGACGAGTTGCAGTGGAACCGGCGATCTTAAAGCAAAAGTCCCTGCAACCGTCCTCACAGATCATGACTTGCCCTACGGACGTATCACGCGGAAGGCGAATCCAGCTCAGGTATGCCACTGCTGCGATCAGCGTAGGCGGCCTGGAAGGCCGGGCGTTTCTGCCAGCGCTGCCAGTAGCTGTCCAAGTGCTCGAAACGCTCGTCCAGCGGGGTTGCGTTCACCGGGAATTTGGAGAAGGCAATCGCGGTCGCCAGCGTGATGTCGGCAAACGTGGGTTCGGCACCGCCGAGCAGCCACTCGCGACCGTCAGCCAGATGACGATTCACCAGGGCGGCGTGCATCAGTGCCTCTTTGCGGCAGTGCTCACCCCATGCCTCATTCTTCGTCAGCTCCAGCTTGAAGCCGAGGCCGGTGTGCAAGACGTGAAAAGCCGTGACGATCCGATACAGGATATGCACCCAGATGCGGTTATCCCACATGTTGTCCAGGCCTTGTTCCAGCGCGCTTTCGCCCATGATCTTGCGGCCTGGGTAGGACTGGTCGAGAAAACGGGCGATGGCCGGTGTTTCGGAAATATAGCTGCCATCCGCCAACTGGAGCGTAGGGGTTTCTCCCCATGGGTTCATGTTGAGGTGACGCCAGCCGCGTTGCTCGCCACCGGGCGCCATGTCATAGATGGTTTCATCGAACTGATCGGCGATGCCCTTTTCGTGCATGAACAGGCGCAGTCGCTGGGGGTTGGGAAACGCCGAAGGAGAGGTGAATAGCTGCAATTTGGTTGTCATGGCGCCGTCCTGTGGTGGAAGAATGTTCACCTAACGTTTGTTAGGTAGGCAAACCTTAGGCGCGAAAACCGTAGACGTCAATAGGCTACCTAACATTCGTTAGGTTTGTTTCTGCCTCATGCTAACCACCCTTCACGTCAGATCTGCAGCCAGCTTCGAGGCCTGTGCCAGCGCCGCGTTGAAATTCGTTTCTGCGGTCGTCGAATCCGCGAGGGTTGCCTCCGAGACCACCGCGTCGATGGCCGGTATACCCACCATTCGTGCCCAGGTTTTGAGGCGTCTGTGAGGCAGATGCCGATGTTCTTGATAGATGAGCAGGGTGATTGAGACGATTGATCAACCCGCCTGCCTGCCCACGTTCGATTCTTGATAGAATCCGCGCCGCGTTGCCCGGTCGGCACGCGTTCATCTGAATCATTCACCCGGTAGGCCCTTTGCGAGGGTCACCACCTGGAGACGCTACATGACCCAAACCGCCCCCATCGTCGTTGCGGCGCTGTACAAATTCGTCACCCTTTCCGATTACGTCGCACTGCGCGAGCCCCTGCTGCAGGCGATGGTCGACAACGGCATCAAAGGCACCTTGCTGATCGCTGAAGAAGGCATCAACGGCACGGTCTCCGGCAGCCGCGAGGGCATCGACGGCCTGATGGCCTGGCTGAAGAACGATCCGCGCATGGTCGACATCGACCACAAGGAATCATACTGCGACGACCAGCCGTTCTACCGCACCAAGGTCAAACTCAAGAAAGAGATCGTGACGTTGGGCGTCCCGGGCGTTGACCCGAACAAGGCGGTGGGCACCTATGTCGATCCCAAGGACTGGAACGCGCTGATCGCCGACCCTGAAGTGCTGCTCATCGACACGCGCAACGATTACGAAGTGTCCATCGGCACCTTCGAAGGCGCGATTGATCCCAAAACCACGTCCTTCCGCGAATTTCCGGAGTACGTCAAGGCCCACTTCGATCCGGCGAAGCACAAGAAGGTCGCGATGTTCTGCACCGGCGGCATTCGCTGTGAAAAGGCGTCCAGCTACATGCTCGGTGAAGGCTTTGAAGAGGTCTATCACCTCAAGGGCGGCATCCTCAAATACCTGGAAGAAGTGCCCGAGGAAGAAACCCGCTGGCAGGGCGACTGCTTCGTATTCGACAATCGCGTCACGGTCCGCCACGACCTGACCGAAGGCGACTACGATCAATGCCATGCCTGCCGCACGCCGATCAGCGCAGAAGACCGTGCCAGCGAGCATTATTCGCCGGGCGTCAGTTGCCCGCACTGCTGGGATTCGCTGAGCGAGAAAACCCGCCGCAGCGCCATCGACCGGCAGAAGCAGATCGAACTGGCGAAGGCGCGCAATCAGCCGCACCCCATCGGTCGCAATTACCGTGCGCTCGACGGCCAGGCGACTGAAACCCCAAGCAACGAGGCCTGAACCATGTCCACCCGCCTGCTGTACGTGATGGACCCGATGTGTTCCTGGTGCTGGGGGTTTTCTCCGGTGGCCGAAGCATTGGTCGAGCAGGCGGGAGCGGCGGGGGTGCCGTTGCATCTGGTGGTGGGCGGATTGCGCACCGGCAGTGGCGCGGCGCTGGAACCGACGACCAAACGTTACATTCTTGAACACTGGCAAGCGGTGCACGAGGCCACGGGCCAGACGTTCCGTTTTGAGGGTGCCTTGCCCGACGGTTTCGTCTACGACACTGCGCCCGCCTGCCGGGCCATCGTTGCGGCGCGCAGCCTGGCACCGGACGTCGCCTGGCGGCTGGTCAAAGAAATCCAGCAGGCCTTTTACCTTCACGGTCGCGACGTGACCCACGGCTCGGTGCTGGCCGAACTCGCCGAAAAAGCCGGTTTGCCGCGCATCGAGTTCGCCGAAGCCTTCGACAGCGTCGAACAGCACACGGCCACCGCGTCGGATTTTTCCTGGGTTCAGGACTTGGGCATCGCGGGTTTCCCGACGATGCTCGCCGAGCGCAACGGCCAACTGGCGCTGCTGACTAACGGCTATCAACCCCTGGAGGTCCTCGGGCCTTTGCTGGGTCGCTGGCTGGAGCGCAACGCCAGTGCCTGACGTCCCTGATCTGGAACATCGCCATCCCGCTGCACCGGCTAATGAACCTCCTGTCGCTGACCGCTTGAACTGGGCGCAGATCAGGCGCCTCGCGCTGCAGCACAAGAAGGCGCTGTGGGTGGCCAATGGCGTCGCGGTCCTGGCGGTGCTCTGCTCGGTGCCGATCCCGCTGCTGCTGCCCTTGCTGGTCGATGAAGTGCTGCTGGGCAAAGGTAATTCGGCACTCGTCTTCATGAATCAGTTTTTGCCGGACAGCCTGCAAAAGCCCGTCGGCTATATCGGTCTGATGCTGGTGGCGACACTGTGTCTGCGTTTGGGGGCACTGGTGTTCAACGTGATCCAGTCGCGCTTGTTCGCCGGGCTCGCCAAGGACATCGTCTATCGCATCCGCACCCGCCTGATCGAGCGGCTCAAGCGGATCTCGCTGAGCGAATACGAAAGCCTGGGCACTGGCACGGTCACCGCGCATCTGGTGACGGATCTGGACACCGTGGACAAATTCGTCGGCGAGACGCTGAGCAAGTTTCTCGTGGCGATGCTGACCCTCACTGGGACCGCTGCGATTTTGATGTGGATGCACTGGCAACTGGCGCTGCTGATCCTGCTGTTCAACCCGCTGGTGGTGTTCGCCACGGTGAAGCTCGGCAAGCGCGTCAAGCACCTCAAGAAACTGGAAAACGACAGCACCTCACGCTTCACCCAGGCGCTGACCGAAACCCTCGAGGGTATTCAGGAGATCCGTGCCAGTAACCGTCAGGGCTATTTCCTCGGATTGCTCGGCCTGCGTGCCCGGGAAGTGCGCGATTACGCGGTGTCGTCCCAGTGGAAGAGCGACGCGTCGGGCCGGGCCAGCGGGCTGCTGTTTCAATTCGGCATCGACATTTTCCGCGCTGCCGCGATGCTCACGGTGCTGTTCTCCGACCTGTCCATCGGCCACATGCTCGCGGTGTTCAGCTACCTGTGGTTCATGATCGGTCCGGTCGAACAACTGCTGAATCTGCAGTACGCCTATTACGCGGCGGGCGGTGCTCTGACGCGCATCAACGAACTGCTGGCCCGCGCGGACGAGCCTCAGTATCCGGGGCAGAGCAATCCGTTCGCGGGTCGGCAGACGGTGAGCATCGACGTCCGCGGGCTGAGCTTCGGCTACAACGACGAGTTGGTCCTCGATCAGCTAGACCTGTCGATCAATCCCGGCGAAAAAGTCGCGATCGTCGGCGCCAGCGGCGGTGGCAAAAGCACCCTGGTGCAGTTGCTGCTCGGGCTCTACACCGCGAAATCCGGTCTCATCCGGTTTGGTGGCTCAAGCTTGCAGGAGATCGGCCTGGACACCGTGCGCGAGAACGTCGCCGTGGTCTTGCAGCATCCGGCGCTGTTCAACGACACCGTCCGCGCCAACCTGTTGATGGGCCGGGAGCAGGACGACGGGGCCTGTTGGCAGGCGCTGGAAATCGCCCAGATTGATGCGACGATCCGCGCGCTGCCGCTGGGGCTGGACAGCGTGGTCGGGCGCTCGGGTGTTCGGTTGTCCGGCGGCCAGCGCCAAAGGCTGGCCATTGCGCGCATGGTGCTGGCCGATCCCAAGGTGGTGATTCTCGACGAGGCCACCTCTGCGCTGGACGCCGCCACCGAGTACAACCTGCACCAGGCGCTCAACCGGTTTCTCAGTGGCCGCACGACGCTGATCATTGCCCACCGACTGTCGGCGGTGAAACAGGCGGACCGTGTACTGGTGTTCGATGGCGGGCGGATCGCCGAAGACGGTGATCACCAGCAACTGATTGCAGACGGCGGGCTGTACGCCAGGCTCTACGGACACCTGCAACAGGTGTGACACAGCGCGACGGGTTTTAGAGCCGCCACACTGAAATGGCGTATCGCCACTGGACCACGTCAATCCTCGGGCTATGCTCTCCCATGGCAATCACTGAAAATGTGAAAAGCGTCATATTTACGTCTCCGCACTCAAATGGCTGGTTACGTCTTGTAAAAGATGTGAGAGATTGTCTGCTGCATCGTGGAAATTAGCGAAGTCCCTCAGGCTCCAGGAAGGTTGCCTGGTGAAGGGGGAATGAGTATCTGGCAGTGCTGATCAAAGGGACACCATGAAGCAAAAGCGGATTCTCGAGAAGCCTCGTCTTCTGGGCATCGTCTGGCCATTTATCGCCGTCGTGCTGTTACAGGCACTGCTCGGCTGCGTCAGCTTGTACATGATGTCGGCGGTCCGCAGCTACATTGGCGGCGAGAGCCTGTGGTCGAAGGGCCAGAAGGACGCCATTTATTACCTGAATCTCTACGCCAACAGTCGAGATGACATCAATTACCTGAAATATCAGAAAGCGATTGCCATTCCCCAGGGCGGGCATGACTTGCGCCTGGCGATGGATCAGCCGGTGCCCGACATCGCGCGCGCTACTGCGGGGATTCTGCAGGGTGGTAACCATCCCGACGATGCCCAGAGCATCATATGGCTCTACCTGAATTTTCAGCACTTCACCTATCTCGAGAAGGCCATCGACCTGTGGAAGGTCGGTGACAACTATCTGGTGCAGTTGGATGAAGTCGCCCGCGAAATGCACGCGCGGATTCAGGAAGGCAATGTCACCAACAGTGAAGTCATGGGCTGGCGCCAGCGCATCAGTGCCATCAACGAAGGCGTCACGCCGGCGGCCATGGCCTTCAGCGACGCGCTGGGCGAGGGCTCGCGGGTCATCCTGCGGATTCTGCTGGTGGTCAACCTCGCCACCGCGCTGTGCCTGATCATCCTCGCGCTGCTGCGCACCCATAAACTGCTGGAGCAGCGCCACGGCTTTGCGATTGCGCTGCAGATGGAAAAAGAACGCGCGCAGATTACCCTGGAGTCCATCGGCGATGGCGTCATCACCACCGATGTCGACGGCTCCATCGTCTACATGAACCCCGCCGCCGAGCTCATGACCCACTGGAAGAACGAGCAGGCAGCCGGTCTGCCGCTGGCGGCGCTGTTCAGCCTGCTCGACGAGAATGACCAGAAAGACACCTCGACCCTGATCGAGCGCATGCTCAGCGGCAATCTGGGCGGCGGCAGTGAAAGCTCACGACTGATTCAACGCCTGGACGGCAGCACCGTTTCAGTCGCGCTGGTCGGCTCGCCGATTCGCACCGAAGGCAAGGTCAGCGGCGCGGTGCTGGTGTTGCATGACATGACCCAGGAGCGGCAGTACATCGCCAATTTGTCCTGGCAGGCGACCCACGATGCGCTGACCGGTCTGACCAACCGCCGCGAGTTCGAATACCGCCTGGAACTGGCCCTCAACGGCCTGACCGAACAGCCGGCGCGGCATGCGTTGATGTTTCTGGACCTCGATCAGTTCAAGCTGGTCAACGACACCAGCGGTCACGCTGCGGGGGATGAACTGCTGCGGCACATTTGCACGCTGCTGCAACAGGGCGTGCGCGAAGGCGACACGCTGGCACGTCTGGGCGGCGACGAGTTCGGCATCCTCCTTGAACACTGCGCGCCGGAGGCCGCCGAGCGAGTGGCCGAGAGCCTGCGCCAAACTGTGGAAAGCCTGCATTTTGTCTGGAAAGGCCGGCCGTTTGTCACCACCGTCAGCATTGGTCTGGTGCACATCGACGACGTCCCGACCACCCTTGAGACGTCGCTGCGCGCCGCCGACATGGCCTGCTACATGGCCAAGGAAAAAGGCCGCAACCGGGTTCAGGTCTACCACGACGACGACTCCGATCTGTCCACCCGCTTCGGCGAGATGGCGTGGATCCAGCGCCTGCACATGGCCCTCGAAGAGAACCGCTTCTGCCTGTATTCCCAGGAAATTGCAGCGCTGGGTCGCAATGCCGAGCAACGCCACGGCCATATCGAGATTCTGCTGCGGCTGCGCGACGAGTCCGGGCGCATGATCCTGCCCGACAGTTTCATCCCCGCCGCCGAGCGCTACGGCATGATGACCACCCTGGACCGCTGGGTCGTGCAGCACGTCTTCATGATCATCGCCGAGTGCCTCAAGTCCGGACACCGCGAAGGGCCAATGGCCGTGTGTGCGATCAACCTGTCCGGGAGCAGCATTGGCGACGACGCCTTCCTCGAGTATTTGCGACAGCAGTTCCAGATCTACGCAATCCCCCCTGAACTTATCTGTTTTGAAATCACCGAAACCAGTGCGATCGCCAATCTGGGCAGCGCCATTCGGTTCATCAATGAACTCAAAGGTCTGGGATGCCGTTTCTCTCTGGATGACTTCTGTGCAGGCATGTCGTCATTCGCTTACTTGAAGCACTTGCCTGTGGATTTTCTGAAGATTGACGGGAGCTTCGTAAAGGACATGCTCGACGATCCGGTCAACCGGGCGATGGTAGAAGTGATCAACCATATCGGGCACGTAATGGGCAAACAGACGATCGCCGAGTTCGTCGAGAGCCCTCAGATAGAGCAGGCGTTATTGGAAATCGGTGTGGACTACGCTCAGGGGTACGTCATCGAGCGACCGCAATTATTCACCTGTGAATGTCTGCACGCACGGCCCGCGAGGCAGACCCCACTGTTGTTCAGCGCTCCCGGGACTTTTCGCTGAACACACCATTAAGCAACTTATATAAGGAGCTACACAGTGATCGATATGTTCATTAGAACCGGTCCGCTGATGGATGCCAGCAGTTACCCCGCTTGGGCACAGCAATTGATTGAAGATTGCAGTGACGCCAAGGCCAAGGTGGTAGGGCATGAACTTTATCAACGCATGCGTGACGGGCGGCTCAGTTCTAAGACCATGCGCCAGTACCTGATTGGTGGCTGGCCGGTCGTCGAACAGTTCGCGGTCTATATGGCGCATAACCTGACCAAGACCCGATTCGCCCGACACCCGGGTGAAGACATGGCGCGACGATGGTTGATGCGCAACATTCGGGTCGAACTCAACCACGCCGACTACTGGGTCAACTGGAGCGCCGCCCACGGGGTGAGCCTGGAAGACTTGCAGGCGCAGCGGGTGCCGTCGGAACTTCACGCCCTGAATCACTGGTGCTGGCACAGCTGTTCGTCGGATTCGCTGGTGGTGGCCATCGCGGCGACCAACTACGCCATCGAAGGCGCCACCGGTGAATGGTCGGCCGTTGTCTGTTCCCAGGACACCTACGCGGACATGTTCCCGCCGGACACACGAAAGCGGGCGATGAAGTGGCTGAAGATGCACGCGCAGTACGACGATTCCCACCCCTGGGAAGCGCTGGAAATCATCTGCACCCTGGCCGGCAACAACCCCAGCGAGCAATTGCAAAGCGACCTGCGAATGGCGGTCTGCAAGAGCTACGAGTACATGTTCCTGTTCCTGGAACGGTGCATGACGCTGGAACGATCTCAGGAAGGCAGCGGCTCGGTCCGTGAACACCGGATCCCCGCCCGCGCCTGATCCCTCAGCCCGCCATGTCCAGGCGGTGGCGGCCCTTGCGCCTGGCGGCGTACAGGGCCGTGTCTTCACGTTGCACCATGCTGTCGGGCGATTCGCCCGGCGGCAGCGTCGAGCAACCGAGGCTGACCGTCACGTCTACGCCCGTCCCTTCAGCGGATAAAAGCGTTGCAGCGCGGCGCTGCGCAGTCACTCGCCTTGGTGAGCCAACCGCGTCAGCATCACTCGGTTCAGCGGGTCTGGGCATCCAGTGCCTGTCCGTTGATGCCGATGCTGTCCGGGCCCATCAGGTACAGGTACACCGGCATGATCTCTTCCGGCGTCGGGTTGTTGGTCGGATCTTCCGCCGGGTATGCCTGGGCGCGCATGTCGGTGCGGGTTGCGCCCGGATTGATGCTGTTGGCGCGCAGCGAACCAAGCCCATCGATCTCGTCGGCCAGCGTCTGCATCAGCCCTTCGGTGGCGAACTTGGACACGCCATAGGCGCCCCAGTATGCGCGGCCTTTGCGCCCGACGCTGCTGGAGGTGAACGCGATGGACGCGTCGCCCGAAAGCTTGAGCAACGGCAGCAAGGCGGTGGTCAGCATGAACGTGGCGTTGACGTTAACGTGCATCACCTGCATGAACTGCTCACCGGTGAGCTGTTCGACCGGCGTGCGCGGGCCGATGATCGAGGCGTTGTGCAAGATGCCGTCCAGGCGGCCGAACTCTGCTTCGATCATCGCGGCGAGCTCGTCGTACTGACGGGGGAGGGCAGTCTCGAGATCGAACGGGACGACCACCGGTTGCGGATGCCCGGCAGCCTCGATCTCGTCATACAGCGCGCTCAGATTCGCTTCGGTCCGGCCCAGCAGCAAGACCGTCGCGCCGTGGGCGGCATAGGTTTTCGCGGCAGCGGCGCCGATGCCACGGCCGGCCCCGGTCACCAGAATCACCCGGCCTTTGAGCAGGTCGGGGCGGGCGGAGTAATTGAACATGGCGGCTCCTTTCTAATGTCTAAATGGGCGCAGTGAAGGATTTGGTTGCGGACTGTCGCCTCAGCAACTGCACAACGCATCGTCCAGCACTCGGCGCAGCTCTGTCGGGTGATTCACCACCACGTCCGCGCCCCAGTGATCGGGGTTGTCCTGGGGATGGATGTAGCCATAGCGCACGGCGGCGGTCTTGGTGCCTGCGTCGCGACCGGATTCGATGTCACGCAGGTCATCGCCCACGAACAGCACACTGGCCGGGTCCAGACCGAGCATCTTGCAGGCCAGCAGCAGCGGCTCCGGATCGGGTTTGCTCTTGGTCACATGGTCCGGGCAGATCAGCACCGCGGAACGCTCCGACAAACTCAGTTGCTCCATGATCGGTTGAGCGAAACGAACCGGTTTGTTGGTCACCACGCCCCAGATCAGTCTGGCTTTCTCGATGTCGGCCAGCAATTCGGCCATGCCGTCGAACAGTTTGCTGTGCACCGCGCAATCGGTCTGATAGCGCGCCAGGAATTCCAGGCGCAGCGCCTCGAATTCCGCTGCCTCGGGGGGCATCGCGAACGCCGCCGAGACCATCGCCCTGGCACCGCCGGATATCTCATCGCGGATCAGCTTGTCGTTCACCGGCGGTAAGCCGCGTTCGGCCAGCATTGCCTGGCAGATCGCGATGAAGTCCGGCGCGGTGTCGAGCAGCGTGCCGTCCATGTCGAAGAGAACTGCCCTCAAGCGCATGGCTCAGACTCCCCGCAGTGTCTGGATCATGTAATTGACGTCGACGTCCGAGGCCAGCTTGTAGTGCTTGGTCAACGGGTTGTAGGTCAGACCGGTGATGTCTTTGACCTGCAGCCCGGCATCGCGGCTCCACGCGCCCAGCTCGGAAGGGCGGATGAATTTCTTGAAGTCATGGGTGCCGCGCGGCAGCAGGTTCATGATGTATTCGGCGCCGATAATGGCGAACAGGTAGGCCTTCGGGTTGCGATTGATGGTGGAGAAAAACACCTGACCGCCCGGCTTGACCATCTTGTAGCAAGCACGGATCACCGACGACGGGTCCGGCACGTGCTCCAGCATTTCCAGGCAGGTCACGACATCGAACTGCTCGGGCATTTCTTCGGCCAGCGCTTCGGCGGTGATCTGCCGGTATTCCACGCTCACGCCGGATTCCAGCTGGTGCAGTCGCGCCACGGCCAGCGGTGCTTCGCCCATGTCGATGCCGGTCACGGTGGCGCCACGCAAGGCCATGGCCTCACTCAGAATGCCGCCGCCGCAGCCGACGTCGAGGACCTTCTTGCCCGCCAGATTCACCCGTTCGTCAATCCAGTTCACGCGTAGCGGATTGATGTCGTGAAGGGGCTTGAACTCGCTGTTGCGGTCCCACCAGCGATGGGCGAGGGCCTCGAATTTGGCGATTTCGGCGTTGTCGACGTTGCTCATGTTTGATCCTCTGAAACTTGAATTCGGTGTCCGGGCACGGTATCTGACCGTGGCGGCGCTCAATGGGTCAGGCTTTGTCAGCCGCGATGCGGTTGCCCCAGGCTTTGGCGGTCCGGGTCAGCGCTTCTTCGTCCATGCGGGTCAGGCGTTTGTCCTGCAGCAATGGCTTGCCGGCGACCCAGACGTGCGTCACGCAATCGCGACCCGTTGCATAAATAAGTTGTGATACCGGATCGTAGACCGGCTGTTGCGCAAGGCCGGACAGGTCGAACGCGACCATGTCGGCGGCCTTGCCGATTTGCAGCGAGCCGGTGTGATCGTCGATGCCCAGGGCGCGGGCGCCGTTCAGCGTGGCCATGCGCAGTGCACGGTGGGCGTCCAGCGCGGTGGCCGAGCCGGCAACGGCTTTTGCCAGCAGCGCGGCGGTGCGGGTTTCGCCGAGCAGGTCCAGATCGTTGTTACTGGCCGCGCCGTCGGTGCCGATGGCGACGTTGACACCGGCCTGCCACAGGCGCTCGACCGGGCAGAAGCCGCTGGCCAGTTTCAGATTCGATTCGGGGCAGTGGATGACGCTGGAGTTGCTCTCGACCAGCATCGCCAGGTCGTCATCGCTGATCTGGGTCATGTGCACCGCCTGAAAGCGCGGGCCCAGCAGCCCTAGGCGATGCAGCCGCGCAAGGGGGCGCTCCTGACGTTGCTGAACGGCGTCGTGCACTTCAAAGGCGGTTTCGTGAACGTGCATCTGGATCATCGCGTCCAGTTCATCGGCGATGACCCGGATCTTCTCCAGGTTCTCGTCGCTGACGGTGTAGGGCGCGTGGGGTCCCATGGCGATCTTGATGCGGTCGTGGTGGGCCAGATCGTTGAACAGCTCGATGCCGATGTGCAGGGATTCGTCGCTGTTGCGCGCGCCGGGTATCGGGAAGTCCAGCACCGGCACGGTGATCTGTGCGCGAATGCCACTGTTGTGCACTCGCTCGCACGCGACCTTCGGGAAGAAATACATGTCGGAGAAGCAGGTGATGCCGCCCTTCAACTGTTCAGCGATGGCGAGGTCGGTGCCGTCGCGGACGAAATCCTCGTCGACCCACTTCGCCTCGGCCGGCCAGATATGATCCTGCAGCCAGGTCATCAACGGCAGGTCGTCCGCCAGCCCGCGGAACAGGGTCATCGCCGCATGGCCGTGAGCGTTGATCAGCCCGGGACTGAGCAGCATGCCCGGCAACTCGCGCACCTCGATGGCCGGCTGGCGCAGGGCCTCGGCGCGCGGACCGATATAAACGATCAGGCCGTCGCGAATGCCGATCCCGTGCTGCTGCAACACAACGCCGGCGGGTTCGACCGGTACCAGCCAGTCCGGCAGCAACAACAGGTCGAGCGGGGCAGCGGAATGGGGCATGGGGCGGGCATCCAATGGCTTATTACGGGGACGGCGAAGTATACCCGAGCGTCTTCGCAGGCGGCTCGCTATAATCGGCGGCTTTTTAAGGTGCTGGCGATTTGCTTCTTTGCACCGTCGCTGTGGCGGCAAGCTTTTCAAAATTCATCAAGTGGGGTGTGCAATGCGCGATCGATTACTGGCTGCGGAGAAGGTAAAGGCCATCGATTGGCGGGACGGCACGTTGTATCTCCTGGATCAGCGGGTCTTGCCCTTCGAAGAAACCTGGCATCCCTACACCAGTGCTGAAGGCGTAGCCGAAGCCATTCGCACGATGGTCGTGCGCGGCGCGCCGGCGATTGGCATCAGTGCGGCCTACGGCATCGTCCTGGCGGTGGTTGATCGGCTCGCCGAAGGCGGTGACTGGCAGATGGCTCTGGAGGAGGACTTCGACCTGCTGGCCAATTCCCGGCCCACGGCGGTCAACCTGTTCTGGGCGCTGAACCGCATGCGCGAGCGCCTGTATCGCCTCAAGGATCACGAAGATCCCCTGAAGGCCATGGAAGCCGAAGCCGTGGCCATTCACTTGAGCGACCGCGAAGCCAACCTGACCATGGCGCAACTGGGGGCAGAGCTGATCCGCAAGCATCAGGGCAATCTGCAGACCGTGCTGACCCACTGCAACACCGGCGCGCTGGCCACAGGCGGCTTCGGGACGGCGCTCGGCGTGATTCGCGCGGCACACCTGGAAGGCATGATCGAGCGTGTCTATGCCGACGAAACCCGGCCCTGGCTGCAGGGCTCGCGCCTGACCGCATGGGAATTGGTCAACGAAGGCATCCCGGTCACCCTCAATGCCGACTCCGCCGCCGCGCACCTGATGAAAACCAAAGGCATCACCTGGGTCATCGTCGGCGCTGACCGCATCACCGCCAACGGCGACGTCGCCAACAAGATCGGCACCTACCAGCTGGCGGTCGCGGCCATGCACCACGGCGTGCGCTTCATGGTCGTGGCGCCGAGCTCGACCATCGACATGAACCTGGCCAGTGGCGACGACATCCCCATCGAAGAACGCGACGGCCGCGAATTGCTTGAGGTTGGCGGCAAACGCGTGGGTGCCGACGTCGATGCGTTCAACCCGGTGTTCGACGTTACACCTGCTGATCTCATCGACGCCATCGTCACCGAGAAGGGCATTGTCGAACGCCCGGATACGGCAAAAATGGCCCTGCTGATGTGCCGCAAACGCCTGCATTGATCACCCCGCTGCCGATAATGCCATTCGTCGTCAAACGCGCTATCGGGCTCTGTGAGCGCTTCTCAGGCGTCTGCTGGCGAAACGGCTTGTTCGCGGCGCCTGCAAACACTTCGTGCCTGACGGCGATTGTGGTACCATCCGGCGGTTTCCAAAGGGGCGCATGGCGACCCTTATGACTGCGCACATTCATGGCATAACTCGCTGATTTGTCGTAAGTCGTTGCCTGACAATCGTCGGCAGCGGCAAGCCTCGTTCATCCCGGATGGCTGAACGC
>LIDZ01000333.1_pt5 | contig 45393 bp, 50 predicted proteins | sample 644651 | NCBI WGS metagenome assembly LIDZ01 (sample SAMN03856242, study PRJNA289617) | food metagenome | isolation source: wine grapes on drying loft during traditional withering process | host: Vitis vinifera cv. Corvina | place: Italy: Gargagnago di S. Ambrogio di Valpolicella | collected 2014-01 | reverse complement strand
CCCTTTGTTTCATTTTCATAAGTCCTTTTGCACCATCGTAACCCATTCCTGTTAATATGACTCCAATGGAATTACTTCCAGCATTATCTGCAACTGAATTAAATAATACATCCACTGAAGGGCAATGCCCATTTACCTTGTCACCAGTAAAACATTCTACATAATAATTATTTCCACGTCTTACTAATCCCATATGTCTATCTCCTGGCGCAATAAGGATTTTGCCTGGAAGTACAATATCTCCGCTTTCAGCTTCCTTTACATCCATATGGCAAAGATTATTAAGCCTATCAGCATACATCTTAGTAAATACAGGTGGCATATGTTGAGTTATTACAACGCCCGGCATATCTATAGGAAAACCTTTTACAACCTCTAGGATAGCTTGAGTTCCCCCTGTAGATGCCCCAATAGCAATTATTGTATTACTCTTTTTTGCGTTAATTTTATCTACACGTCTTTCCTTTGGAATATTCTTTTTGATTTGCCCTACTTTTGCCATAGATGCTATTTTTACTTTTATAATCAATTCGTTTATGAAATTTTCCTTACTCATTCCTGTCACTGAACTGATTTTTGTAACGAAATCCACTGCTCCTGCATTAAGCGCATCAAATACATTATCACTAACTGCACTTACTACAACAACTGGTATAGGATATTGTGGCATCAGTCTTTTTAAAAATTCAATACCATTCATCTTTGGCATTTCTACATCTAAAGTCATAACATCAGGCTCTAAATCTATGATTTTATCCCGTGCCTCAAATGCATCTGCCGCAGTTCCAACTACTTCTATACCACGATCTGCACCTATACCTCTTGCTATTGTTTCTCTGAAAAGTAATGAATCATCAACAACTAACACTCTTACCTTTTTTGTTATACTCATATTGTTCTATCCTTTCCTGTAGACTGCTGGCATAATATACTTGTATTCAGTCTCATTCTTATTTATTGACTCAGAATGACCTATAAAAAGATATCCACCTGATTCAGTCATATCATAGAATTTATTAATTAATTCCATTTTTGTTTTTGGTTCAAAATAGATCATCACATTTCTACAAAATATAACGTGAAACTTTTTTTTAAACGGAAACGTTTCAGCCATTAGGTTGAATTCCCTATATATTACTTCATTTCTTATTTCCTCTGTAATTTGGTAATTTTCATTGTCAATTTTATTGAAATATTGCATCATCCAATATTTGGACAATGTATTCACAGCTTCTCCAGAATAAACTGCATTTTTAGCTTGTTCTAATACCTTTTGTGAAATATCTGTGGCAAGTATCTTTGTATTCCAAATAGTCTTTTCATTTCCAAAATAGTCTGAAATTATCATAGCTAGGGTATATGGTTCCTCCCCACTAGAACAACCTGCACTCCATATCCTTAAATCCTTATTTCTAGAACTTGCTTGTAAATATGGAAGTACAGTATCACTAAAATATTTAAAATGTTCCGCTTCTCTCATAAAAAAAGTATGGTTAGTTGTAAGTTTATTTATAAGATTCGTAATTTCATTTCCCGAAGCATCTTTAAATACAAACTTTAGATAGTCTGAAAAATTACTAAAACCTTTATCCGTAACCACATTACTAAGTCTACCCTCAATAAGAAGTTTTTTTTCTGTAAGATTTATTCCATAATTTGTTTTCATATATCCCGTAAGTTCCCGAAATTCACTGTCTTTTAAATTTAACATCTCTTCACCTTTAACTATTTGAATTAGACAATGTTGTTTTAATTTAAGCACCATCGTCTGCTTTATCTCTCCAAAATTCCACTTACATCTAAAATCAGACTTATATTGCCGTCACCAAGTATTGTACATCCCGCAATACCCTTAGCTTTCTTTATATATGTTGGTAGCGCCTTAACAACAACTTGTTGCTCTCCAATTAATGCATCCACAAACAAGCATGCGGCTCTCGTGTTATCTTCTACCATAACCATTATCCCATTGTTTGAGGATGTTACCTCTGTATTTATGTTAAACATTCGGTGAATTCTATATATTGGATATGCTTCGCCTCGTATCATTATCATTTCATTTCCGTCACCGTCAGTAATTACTTCATTTTCTTTTGGTTTAAAAGACTCTCTAATACTTGTAATAGGTATGGTATATTTAGATTTGCCAACAGATACCTCAAGTCCATCTATTATTGCTAGTGTTAATGGTATTTTTATGGATATGATGCTTCCCTTACCTTTTTCACTTGCAATGGATATAGCTCCCCCGATACTATCTATATTTTTTTTCACTACGTCCATTCCAACGCCACGGCCGGAGTACTCAGTAACATTTTCATTTGTGGAAAAACCCGGTAATAAAATATTGGAAAATATCTCTTTATCCGTTAATTCATCTTCTGCTTTTGTAATTAAGCCTTTAAGCTTAGCTTTTTCATATATCTTACTTTTGTCTAGTCCTTTTCCATCATCACTAACTATAATGAAAACATCTCCACCAGCATTTTTTGCTTCTAGGGTTACCTTTCCCATTTTAGGTTTCCCCGAAATTTTTCTTTCATCTTTTTCTTCTATTCCATGATCTAAACAATTTCTTACAAGATGCATAAGTGGGTCAGAAATATGATCAATTATGTTTTTATCCACCTCAGTATCCTCACCAATAATTACAAGTTCAACTTCTTTATCTAACTTTTTACTCATATCTCTTACAATTCTATTCATCTTGTGAAAAGTCATAGATACTGGTATCATCCTTACAGACATTACAATATCCTGTAATTCATTAGTAAGTTTTCTAAGTTGCCTGGATGCTTTATTAAAATTATCTAATTGTAATCCCTTAAGATCTGGGTTTTTTGTAACCATTGCTTCTGATATTACAATCTCCCCCACTAAATCTAAAAGCATATCTAATTTAGAAATATTTACACTTATAATGCTTTGTGGTTTGCTGGTTTTAGTGATATGTAGTTCCTCTTTTTTGCTCTTTTCCGGAATACTTATGGTAGGCGCTTGAACGTTCGAATCCTCAAGCACAATTTGTATTTTACCTTTTAATGCTTTAATCTCTGGTGGATATTCTTCTACCTGCGTAAGGTCTAGCTCCCTTAGAAAAATAATTTCATTTAGCTTTTCTTCAACTTTTTCTTTTGGCATAGATGTAGCAAAAGCTATTAAAAAACCATTTTTTATAATAACTTCTAGGCTTTCTTTACTTTCTGTAATATCTTCTGGTATGTGATATATTTCACTGAAACTATCTTTAAGACTATGAATTACAGCATAGGATCTAACATCTTCCATTCCACAACCATCTTCATAAAAAATTCTTGCCACATATTTATTGTTAGCTTCCCCGCTGGAGTTTTCATTTGAAATTATATAATCATTAGTATTTACCTTTGGTTTTATAAACTCATCTTTTGTAGCTGCTCCACTGGCCTCTTTCATACTTTCAAGGAGACTGGAACTTTTTAATACTAATAATTCATTAGATCCATCAGCTTGACCATCATTTTCTATTTTTTCAACTTCACCTTTTATAAAGTCGATGCCTGAAAGCACCAAATCAAATAAATTTTCAAAGTCAATTTTTGCTTCATTATTTTCTCTTATAAAATAGAACAAATCTTCCATAGAATGGGCTAAAACAGATATGTTATTAAACATCATCATAGCTGATGAGCTTTTAATTGTGTGCATTATCCTAAAAATTTCATTTATTGCTTCTAGACTAATTGTTTTATTTTTTTCACATTCAATACTAATTTCTTCAAGTTGCTCCATTAGTTGAGTGGCTTCGAAAAGATATATTTCTAGCATCGGTTCTCTAGTACTTCCATCCTCTGACATAAAACTACCCCTTCTTTCCCGGTTATTATTTCAAATTCTTAAAAGCTTTGATTATTGTTTCCTCATTAAATGGTTTTATTACAAAACCAACTGCACCTGCAATGACAGCTTGCCTCACAATTGTTTCCTGTCCTAGAGCTGAAATCATCATAACCTTTGCATTTTTATCAAATGCCATTATCTGCTTTAACGCCTCAAGCCCATCCATAACTGGCATCGTTATATCAAGTGTTACAATATCAGGTTTAAGAATTTTAAATTTATCAACACCTATTTTGCCGTTTTCAGCCTCTCCCGCTACTTCAAATTCATTTTTTTCAAGCATAGTTTTTAGTGCCATTCTCATAAATGCTGCATCGTCTGTAATTAAAACTCTTTTCATAAAATCCGTCCTTCCTAAAATTTATTATATTATCAACACTGATAAATTTCATTATTAACATTTCGACTAAATTTTTTCATGACTTAACATATATCGACTATTTTTTTATAATATTTAGTAATTTTTTTAGAAATTTTTATAATTAATTAGATTTATTAATAAAACAAATTAAACTTATATTTTATTTTATGTACAAATCATAAATTTTAAAAATATGCTTTTAATGTTTTGTATTTTAATGTAAAATAAGATTAAAAAAAGAAAGGATATATATATGCCGCTAAAAATAATAAAAAAGGCAATAAAATTTATGATAAGGTTTACAGTTGCAATTTCAATATCGTTTTGTATATTCATGTCTTTAGTTTTTTATTGTAATTTAAAACCCTTTAATGATTTAAGAACTTTATGGGTAACTACTGCAATGAGTACCTTTAAGCACCAGTGGCTGGCTACAATGTTCATATCACAAACAGAAATAAATAGAATTTTAAACCAAAATAAAGTGGTTACCACAGGTGCCGTCACAGATACAAGTAGAATTAAAATAAAGACTACTCCAACTAAAAGTAGTTCCACCACAGTTAGTAGTACCACCAGTGTTAACGCTATTTACAGTAGTTCCGACAATATATCTATGATAAATATTAAAGATACTAATTATATTGGAAAGCTTATGATTGTAGACAATCCTTCCAGAATACAATTAGCTTTAATCAATAATTTTGGCGAAAACTATTCCGGACTAAGGTTATCTGCGCTTGCGCAAAAATATAATGCAGAGGCTGCAATTAACGCTAGTGGATTTCAAGATTCTAATGGAGAAGGCAATGGTGGTATACCAACAGGCCTTGTTGTAAAAAACGGTAAAGTTTTGTACAGTGATGATGTTAAATCATTTAACATTATTGGTTTTGACTTCAATCACAGACTAATTACAGGTCAATTTACTCTGGATGATATTAAAAATAATAACATCCAGGACGCAGTTTCCTTCGGACCTGCTCTCATTGTAAATGGAACTCCCACTACTATTATAGGTGATGGTGGTTGGGGCATTCAGCCTAGAACTGCAATCGGACAAACAGTAGATGGCAAGGTGTTGTTACTTGAAATTGATGGAAGGCAACCTGTCTATAGTTTAGGTGCAACTATAAGAGAAGTACAAAATATAATGATTAAATATGGTGCTATAAATGCATCAAATCTTGATGGTGGTTCTTCTACAGCTATGTATTATGATGGTGACATTCTAAATAAGCCCTGTGGTCCTATGGGCAGAACGGGTGGAAGATATTTGCCTACAGCGTTTATTGTTACTAAATAAACACACATACAAATTAAGTTAAGAGTTAAGAGTTAAAAGAGAAGAGTTAACTAACATGCTTGAGGAAGGTACCTGGATTTGTAGGAAACAAATCTAGGTACCTTCTCTTCAATTTTAAGTAAATATTCATAATTACGCTTAGTATTCTTTTTTGTCTCCCATTCTATCATATCTGTTTAGTGCCACATTAAGTTTTTTGCTGACATTCACCACTTCAGAATCCAATAAATTTCCATGTTTCTCTTTTATTAAATCCTCTAACCTATCTCTAAGAATATCAATTTCAGAAACCACGCTATTAAATTCAGACGTAACCAAACACCTCCAGTATACTCTATTAAGTCAAATAACTATTAATTATTTGATCTCTTAAGTATTTTAACCAGTTTATGAATATATTAGTCTTTATTTTATAAAACACCAGTTTTTATAAATTGTTTTATTTTTTTACTTTTAATTAGTTTTACAGCAAAATATGTTACTATAGCAAGTCCAACTATTTCGAAAACAAAGTAAACCGGATCCGTTAATAGTCTTTCAAATCCCTGCATAAGCCATTTGCCTTCTGGTCTAGTTGGAAACTTCCACCCCAAAAATGGCCAGTAAAAAGTTGTAGCATATAACCACATACTATCCAATAGTTGATGAATAAGGCTACATATACCTAAAATAAAAATACTATTAGTTCTTTTTTTATTTTTAATCATTAAATATAAACCAATTAATAATAAAATACCTGAAAATAAAAGAGAATGAGCAAATAACCTAGTATTTTCAAATTGATTTCTAAAAAAGAAAGCACCTATAGGCTTGTCAATCAAGTCAGGTAGAACAGAACCTATGACAACAAATCTATAATCAATCTTTGTCACATCTTTTTTTTCAGTAATTTTGTCGTATGCTTTTAGTAATAACATTGTAGGTCCAATATGTCCAAAAAATATCATATGTTTTTTCCTTTCTGCATGCATATTGCTTTTATTATTGCATTAATTATGTAATTTATCAACTGATTTCCTAACATATTTTTTTTATATTAGCACAATATATGATTATAAGGTACAACTTACTTATAGATAAGGTTTTAAACCAAATCTTGTTGTTAGTTGAACTGTTCCTTTCCTACCAATAGTTAGTTATACACTTACCATTGATAGAAAAAGGATAAAATATTAAGGAGGTAATTAATTTGGCTAGTAGAGGAAACAGAGTTTTAGTTCCAGAAGCAAAAGAAGCTTTAAACAAATTTAAAACAGAAGCAGCAAAAGAGGTTGGCACTCCTTTAAGTGAAGGCTATAATGGAGATCTTACTTCAAAACAAAATGGCTCCGTTGGTGGGCAAATGACTAAAAAGATGGTTGAAGACTACGAAAATAAAATAAGTAACAAATAATATTTATCCATTAACGGTGAAGGCATTTATGCCTTCACCGTTTTTTATTAACTCATCTTCAAAAATAACTAAGTCTATTTTCTTTAAACTACTTAATGAATATTTAAAAGTAACATGGCAAGGCATTAGAAACGATTAATCTCTGAATATGCCTTGCCATACTACTCTCATCTACATTTAATTATTTCTTTTTGTTTTCAGCTTTAAATTCTGCACTTCTAGATTGATATTTTTCACTGGTAGGATCTTTAGACCATTTTTTAGGTTCGTTACCAGTGTCCTCTCTTTTGTGTTTAATATTTGTTTGTTCTTCCATGATCAAATACACCCCTTAACCAAATAATCCTTTACGCTTATGCCCCACTAAATCCATAGATCCAAGCACAATATGTGCTAGACCAAATCCCAATATTCCTGCTGAAATTGCTGGAGAAATCTTTCTTGCAACTAAAGTTGCACCAGCTGCTGTAACTACTGTACCAACTGCTGTTGGTACCACGCCTTCTTTGATTGTCATAAAAAACACTCCCTTTAAAAAAATTTAATCAAGATGTTTTTGATTATCTTTTTCTCCAAAAATAGCTCTGGAGCTTTCATCTTTAGGCCTATGCTTAATGTTTTTCTTAGAAAATTTACTGTCCTCGCCTTTGTTGTTATTAGTATTTCCTAGTTTACTATTCATATCTAATTCTCCTTTCAGAAATATTTTGCCCAATTTCTATTAATAATTACTATGTTTTTTATTACAATTTTGGTTTATAAAGTTTCATAAAAAAAGCATGGAATAAAAATCCATGTTTTTTATATAATATAATTTTCCACAAAATCATCTAAATTATTCAAAGATTCATCATAATTCTTATCCAGCATAAATTCATAGTATAGCTTGCCACCCATAAGTCTTTGGATTATATCTTCTCTTTTATAGCCCTCTTTATATAACTTGAATTTTTTACATATAGTTCTTGCTTGTGATGGGTTTAAAAACAAAAGTTTTATTAATTCATCCATAAAATAATATTTTTTCACCAAAATTCTAGAGATTTCTTTTTGAAACTTTAACTTATAGGATATATCAACCTTCTTATCTCTGTGCGGGCTATGCCTACCCCTATGATGTTCAGAGCAAAGGTACACATAATTAAATGAAAAATCTAATCCACCTTGACATTTAAATACAATATGGTGTTTTTCTGCTGCTTTCCCACAAACTATACATTTTTCTTCCTGCAAAAATCAACACTTCCCCCTTAGCTTATTTATATGTATATATTTTACAACTAATATATAAACTTCTCAAGGTATACTATAATTATTTGCATAGGAGTAAAAAATCTTTTAAACCTTTAATACTAACCCCCTTATAAATGGTACTACAAAAGGATCAAAAATTAATTTTAAAAATACAAACAAAATACCACCTATAATACCTCCAACTACAGATCCATTTATTCTTATCCACTGAAGATCTTCACCAAATTTATCCTCTATAAAACCATTAAGTTTTTTATCATCATAATTATTTAATGTTTCACTGACGAGGTTTCCAATAAAACTATGATTCCTCACCATGAATTTTATTAATGCATATTTTATAACCTTATCCAAATGTTGCTTTAGAACATTATCTTGGGTTATTTCATCAAAATACATTTGTGCTTTTTTAACTATAAATTTTGATAAAAGTGATGCTCCATCTCTAACTTCTGTTATTTGTTCAACAATTTTTTGCACATCTATTGAATCAATAATCTTTTCTTTAGCAGATTCTATTTTATCTCTGCTATACTCTATGCCAAGAAACATTTGAAAGATCTCTTTTTTTAAAATTTGTCTGAATTTATTATCTTTATTTTTCATATTAACCAGTTCTTCTATTACTTCTTGGTGAAAATTCACTGCTGCATTTTGTAAATTAACGCTGTCAGTTTTCTCCAAAAAATCAAAGCTTAATCTTGATAAAAAGTTGTCACATTTTTCTTCTTTTAAATCCATAAGAACCTTGTAAATTAATGCTTCAAACTTTTTATCTCTACACATTTTTATTGCTACATCTATAACCCAATCAACCGTTTTTTCTTCATAACCCAAGCTATATATTCGTTTTGAAAATAAATTGAAGAGATCAGTAAGACTACTCCTTTTAAGCTGATCTTTTTTTATAGTCTCACTTAATTCTAATAACTTGTCTTTGCCAGTTCCACTAAAATATTCATTTAAAAATTTTTCCAAATAATTTAACATTATGAGTTTATTTTCTTCCAATATATGCAAAGCAGCACTAGACAAATCCATTGCAGATATTTTTTCTTCTATAATTTCTTTAGTAAGAAGTTGATTTTCTACTGCTGAGGTTATACCATCAATTATTTTTTCTCTATTTCTAGGTATAATCGCCGTGTGAAAAGATATCCCCAGTGGTTTTCTAAATATAGCAGTGATAGCAAACCAGTCTGCAACCCCACCCACTAGTGAAGCTTCAGATACCATAAACAAAAAATCTATAACCATTAAATTTCCATAAATATATTTTAAAATTGAAACCACTATAAACGCAATAAATACGCATAGTAATGTAATATTTGCTTTATTTTTATAATTCATAAAAACCTTCCTATCTTATCCAAAATGTCAATAAATAAGTGATTATACCCACCATTCCACCAACAACAGAACCGTTTATTCTTATAATTTGAAGATCATCTTCCACTTTATCTTTAAGTAGATTTGTTATTTCATCATTGTTATATTTATCTAGATTATTTTTAACAAGTTTTCCTATCTCACCATGTTTTTCGTCAATTTTCTTAAATATAAGTTCCTTAATTATTTCATCCATTTTTTTCACTTTTTCTTTATTTTGTAATAAGTTAGAAAGTATTATACGTTTGTCAAATTTAAGATTTTTAAAGAGTTTATCAGCTCCACTAATATTATTTTCAATATAATCCGAAATAATATTTTTTATTTTTTCCTTTAATCCTTCATTTTGAAGTAACGTTGTATTTTTAAAATTCTGAATTTTATCTATTAACGCCTTATCATATTTTAATTTGTCAACGTATTTGGCTATTTTTTCTTTAAGACTTATTCTGTTCTTATCGTTTTTATTTAGCATATTATTTAAAAGGTTTATTAATTTATCCTGTATTATCTTTGCGGCGTTATCACTGGATATACCTAGTACATTCCCCAGAAGGAATTTGTTCACAAGCTTTCTTCCTGTACTCTTTTTTTCATAACTCTTAATAGAATCATTGTAAACCTTTTGCACTAAATCAAAGCTATCTTTGCTACTAATCTCTTTTATTAGTACCGGTATAATTTTATCTATAGCTTTATCTTGGTATCCATTAATATCTGCCCATTTACAAACTCCATATAAAAAATAATTTATCTTAAATTCAGATAATACACTTAATATTACATCACTGGTGTATGCGCTAACCTTAGCTTTTTCTACTAGAGCCATGCTACTGAATTCCTCAAGTGCTTTGCCTAAAATTTTATCACCACTCTTTGATTTTAGGAAAATAATTAATACTACTGACAATTTATAGCTACCAAATTTAGCTTTTAATTTATCCTTATTAAGCAAATCATTTTCAACAGCATCTACGATGGTATCTATAAACTTATCTCTATTTTTATTTATAATATTCGTTCTAAAAATCATACTTGGCCAGTTTATGTTCATTGGCTTTTTAAATATAGCTGTAATCCCAAACCAATCTGCAAGACCTCCAATCAAAGCTGCAGCACTACACCCTGAAATTAGTCCACCTATAAAACTTTCCTTGAAGGCATATGAAAATAAGAACACTATACCAAAGATTATTAAAATAATATTCGCCATTCTTCTATTAGTTCTTTTCAATATTTATCACCACATTTTATTTATTGTCCTCTACTATTTTCCCCATTATATCTCTAAATAAATCACATATTTATCTACTAGTTTATCACATCACCTTACATAAGACTATGTTTTAGATATAATTATTTACCATACACTAGTAGATATGATTCCAAAATTAAGACTTGCATAGATAGTTTTATTGTATTATACTTCTATTATACAAAATAATAACAATTTAGCTAGGGGTGCCTTTAAGGCTGAGAGATGTTTAAACATTGACCCTTTAACCTGATCTAGATAATTCTAGCGTAGGGAAGCAGTTAATTTATCTGCTGTAATTACAAATTACAGTTTTTAATTTTAGGTATAAGCTTTCTTATTGAACTTTTAGGCCTCCTAGCTAAACCGTAGGGGGCCTTTTTATATGTTTTCTTTTATCAAAAATATTGTTCCATCATTTTTAAAAAATGTTACTGAAATTTCAAATCATCCATCATCAGTTATAACTTTAATTGGCGTGCTACTTCTGATTTTAGGATTTGTTAAAATCAGAAAGGTTAAATTAAATACTAAAATGATAACTCAAATTGGTATAGCCTTAGCACTTTCTGCGGTTCTTCAAATATTTAGAATATATCACTTTCCTCAAGGTGGTGGCGTAACCTTTGGAAGTCTTGTGCCAATACTTTTAATCGCCTTTGTATATGGTCCAGAAGTTGGAGTATTAGCTGGATTTTTACATGGTATGTTAACTTTAATAATAGATCCATACATTCTTTACCCTACCCAGCTTTTATTTGATTATCCTCTTCCATCCATGGCGCTTGGTCTTGCTGGATATTTTAGGAAATCGAATTTTTTAGGACATATCTTAGCCTCAATTAAGCTGCCTAGATTTTTTAATAATGATGAAGAATATCTAGGCAGAATCCTAGGAAGTATCTTTTCCTTATTTGTTAAATTTATATGTCATTTTATATCTGGAGTTCTTTTCTTTGGAAGCTTTGCACCAAAAGGAGTTTCACCTATAATTTATTCACTTTCAGTTAATGGTCCACTTATCCTTGTAGAAGGATCTATCTGCGTGGTTATAATTGCAGTTTTGCCAATGAAATTAATTTCAAATTCACTTACTGGGCAAAGATCAATAATTGACATAAAAGAAAACAACTAAATTAGCTATAATTAATATGTGCTACACTAGATATTAAAAGGAGATGTTATAAATGGTAATTGCAGATATAGCTGTTATGCCTTTAGTCCCAGCAGTTTCTGAGGACGAACTTTATAAACAAGTTGACGCAGCAATAGATTATATTAAAAATAGTGGTTTGAAATATGAAATTGGTGCCATGAGCACAACTGTTGAAGGCGAATACGATGAGGTGTTCGATTTGATAAAACGGGTACACAGAATACCTTTTGAGGTTGGTAGTGAAAGAGTCATAACCATAGTAAGAATAGATGAGAAAAAAGGTGGACTAACTATAGATGAAAAGCTAAGAAACCACCCAACTGACAGAAAATCACTTAAATAAAAAGATAGCTTGCTAGTAGATGTATTAATTCTATTAGCCAGCTATCTTTTTTTCATTAATCAAATTGCTTGCCATTGTATTTTGTTTACGATGGCCTATCATTAGGTTCAATATGAATATTCACGTCCGTGTTTTTTAGTGCCACGCCTAAATCATTTTCTATTTTTTCAGACAACTCATGAGACTGTCTTACCATTAATTCGCCATTAACAACCATATGAAAATCAATATATCGAATGTTTCCCGACTTTCTAGTTCTCAGTTTATGAAAATTTATAATATTGGGTTCGTATTTTTCTATTATAATTTTTATTTTTTCTTCTTCCTCATCAGATAGCTTTTCATCCATAAGAGGTGTGAATGCATTTTTACAAAGAGAGTAAGCCTCTTTTATAATTAAACAGGCAACAATTATAGCTGCAATAGGATCGATTATGGCAATGCCTGTTAATTTTAATAGTACCAATCCTAAAGCTACACCCATTGAAGTAAATACATCCGTCTTCAAATGCAGTGCATCTGCCTCTAATGCTATTGAATCTTCTTCTTTTGCAACCTTGTATATAGTTCTTGAAACCATTGCATTAGCAAAAGATGCTATCATCATAACAGCTATAGCAACTGTTGTTTGTTGTACTTCTGACGGTACTAAAATTTTAACTACAGCATGCTTTATAATTAAAAATGCTGCTAGAAATATTAATAGTCCTTCAATAACGCCAGAAACATTTTCAATTTTGCCGTGCCCATAAGGATGTTTTTTATCTGCTGGTTTTGCTGATATTTTTACTGCTATAAATGCTATTATAGATGCTAACAAATCCATACTTGAATGTATTGCTTCTGAAATAATACTAACAGAACCACTAAGCGTGCCTGCTAACACTTTTAATACAATCAAAAAAACATTAGACATTATAGATAAAAAAGCAACCTTAGTTTTTTTGCTGGATGAAACCATAATAAAATCCCTTCCCCTTAAATAAACTCATCAACCTTATTATCAATTGATTTTATGTTATATTTTTATAATACTCATCATATATGGGTTTGTCAAGAATAATCAGTCTATTTTCATTATCAATTGATATTGAAAATCTTATGACATATATTACAAGTCAGACTTTCTTATGCTATAAATTAAAAGACTAAAGCCTAAATGATCTACCTAGCAGGGTAAAATCTTTAGTCTTTAGTCTCTACTCTTTAATCTTTAATCTTTAGTCTTTAATCTTTTAACTCTTCTCTTTTCTCTGTTAACTCTTAACTATATATGAGGCCTTTAATAACTTCTCCCCCAATTATAAGGCCTGCAACTGGTGGAACAAACGAAATGCTTCCAGGTATTTGTCTCTTTGCCAGACATTTTCCGCTTCCACCTGTACATATGCATCCTTCTTTACAAGTAAGAACCTCTGACTTTGGTTTCAGCGGCACTTCTTCAGAATAAAGCACCTTTAGAGACTCTACCCCTCTCTTTCTAAGTTCATGTCTCATGACTTTTGATAAGGGACAAATTTTTGTTTTATAAATATCAGCAATTTTGAATTGTGTCGGATCAAGTTTATTTCCTGTTCCCATACAACTTATTATTTTTGTGTTATGCTCTTTGCACCACATTATAAGTGCTAATTTTGAGGTTACAGTGTCAATAGCATCCACGACATAATCAACATCATCACCAATGATTTCCTCTATATTATCCTCTTTTACATAGGTCTCATGAAGTATTACTTCACACTTAGGATTTATACTTAAAATTCTTTCCTTCATAACCAAAACCTTAGGTCTACTTATTGTGGCAAAAGTTGCATGAATCTGTCTATTTAAATTTGTAAGACAAATAGTATCATCATCTACAAGAACAATCTTTCCAACTCCACCTCTAACTAGGGCTTCAACTGTATAACTACCTACACCGCCTATGCCGAAAACTACTACCTTGCTGTTTTTTAATTTATCTATTGCTTCTTTTCCTATAAGAAGCTCTGTTCTTGATAATGAATGTTGCGGCATTGTTGCATCTCCTCGTAAACTAATTTGTAATAAAAGTACTCTCCCTATCATATCATATTTTAGAACACTGATGAAGGGATGATATAAGTGAAAAAGAAACTATACATAGTTATTTTATTATTTTTTTGCATAAGTCTCACATCCTGCGCAAATCTTCCAACATATCAGGAGAAAAAGCCGAGCAATTTTTATTATACTGATTTGTTAGATAAAGATATAAAACTAAATGATAATTATGAAGTTTTATTATTAGATACTGATTTTTTTAAAAAAGTTACACTGGACAAGGCTGAACGTGACCTTATAAAAAATTCTACTCTTAGTCTTCACAGTGAAAATTTTATTAATAAACCAAGAGATCTCAGTAATAAACCACCCTACAGACTTTATTTTAACTTTAAAAATAAAAGTTATGTTGTTGAAGTTTATAATGAAAAATATTTATCAATCTATCCTTGGGATGGAAATTACTCTAGAGATTATATTAATATGGAGAGTCTTCCGATTTCATATAATCTCTTTAAGTTTTGCAAAAGCATAATACCAAGAGACTAACATTACCTATGCATGCTCAATATATGCCTTGCATCTTAATCTTAGCCAAAGTGCTCTCTTTATTTTCTTTCATATTCCTTATATAGCTTAACATCATCATCTTCAGTTATAACTAAACTTTCCTTTAGATCTATTATTCGTTTCATCAGGATAGGATGAAGTTTGTATGGTGCTAAATCGCATAAAGGCTGCAATACAAAAAGCCTTTCGTGCATTCTAGGGTGAGGAACTATTAGCTTCTCAGTGGACAATATTTCTTCATCAAACAATAATACATCTAAGTCTATTGTCCTTGGTCCCCATTTTATAGTCCTCTTCCTCTTAAGTTCTTCTTCTATATTTAAAAGTTCTACTAGCAATTCTTCTGGGCTGAGTAATGTTTTTATCTGAATTGCACAATTTAGAAAATCCCCTTGATCACTGAATCCAACAGGACTCGTTTCATAAATATTAGAAACCTTAGTTATTGAAGTTTCCTTACCAGCATTTATTCCTATCTTTTCTATGGCACTAAGTATATTTTCTTCTCTATTACCCATATTTGAACCGATCCCAACATATGCCACATGCCAAAATCTAGTTATTTCTACCCCTGCAAAGTCTATAGGTTTACCTATTGGTGCCCAAGGCTTTTTGATATTTACCTTAACCCCTGAAATTAAGCTAAAGCTTATAAGAATAAATTCTGCTATACTTTCCGCTGCTGCCTCTATAAGATCAAATTTTTCTTCAATAAATTTGCTCTCCACCTTTTCACATAACTCTGCATAGTTAACAGTTTCATTTAGGTTATCTGATTTACCTGGCACTCTTAAATCAATGTAGAGTTCAAGAGAAATTAAAAATCTTTGGCCCATTTTTTTTTCCTCTTTGTTAACGCCATGGTATCCATAAACCTGTAAGTCTTTTATAAATATTTTATCCATTAGTCTTCACTCCCTGCTGCTATTATAGCATCCGTCATCATTGCTGCCCTTTTATTTTCCAAAACATCATGGACTCTTACAAAATTGCAACCTTTCATTATACCAATTACGGTAGTTGCAACGGTTCCCTCTACCCGCTTATTTACAGGAAGATTAAGTGCGTTACCTATCATAGATTTTCTCGATGTTCCTAGAAGGACCGAGTAACCCATTGCTGTTATTTTTTCTAGTTCTTTCATAGTTCTAAGATTTTCCTCATAATTTTTAGCAAAACCTATACCAGGGTCTAATATTATGTTTTCTGGTTTTACTCCTGCATCAATTGCTATTTTAATGCTTTTTTTTAAATCAAGTATTATATCCTCCATTAGATTATTATACACAGCATTTTCTCTATTGTGCATAAGGCAGCATGGCACATTATATTTTGCTGCCACCCTTGCAATGTTTCTATCTCTTTTAAATCCCCATATATCATTTATTAGATTAGCTCCACTTTTAATTGCAATCTCTGCCACTTTTGATTTATAGGTATCAATGGATATTGGTATATCAAATTCTTTTGACAATAATTCTATAACTGGCACTACCCTTTCGATCTCTTCCTCTTCACTAAGCGCAGCACAATTAGGTCTTGTGGATTCACCTCCAACATCAATAATATCTGCACCATCAGCTATGAGCCTACGTGCGTGTTCTATTGCATTAGAAATATCATCAAATTTTCCTCCATCAGAAAAAGAATCCGGTGTTACATTAAGTATTCCCATTATATAAGTTCTTTTCCCCAAAATAAATTCCTTGCTTCCAATTTTCATCGTTAAAATCTCCCCAATATTCATACTCAAAATAGACCGCCAGTATATTAGTTGTTTGCAGCTTATTTTTTATAGGCTTCTTAATATTTTATTGTATTATTTTTCTTAACATCTTTCCAGTTGCATGACTTTTTTGCATTGCATGAAAAACATTTTCTTGAAAGTTTATCTGCTTCATAAATTATTATCCCAAGCTGCGAACTTTCACCTTTGTTTTGTCTATGTTCTTCGATAGCCTTTACTATAGTACTTATTTCTTCACTATTAAATCCTACTTCTTGTAATATACCAGTTGCAATTTCCGCACTTGCTTTGTCATGAGGTATACCATCTTCATATTGCCTGTATCTTCCTATATCATGAAGAAGTGCTGCTCCATATATTATTTCCTTATTAATATTTATGTTTCTTTCAAGATTCAATATATATGCAATTCTTGCCACATCTAAAAAATGTTTCATATTGTGTTTGCAAAACTTTCTGTCTTTCTCCAGGGACTTTATTCGCCTTAAACAGGATTTATATTTCTCATTTTCAACTATTTTAGCTACTCTTTCCATTTATATTTCCTCTCATTTTTAAAATAGCCTCATTTTAATATTATATTATATAGTATATAATAACACTATAGGGAAGAAGTGATTGAATGTATATTAAAGGAGATTTTCATACTCACTCAAATCGATCAGATGGCATATTTTCACCAAGTCAACTGGTTAATCTGGCAAGAAATAAAAATATAGATATTATGGCACTTACAGATCACGATACTACCTCTGGCATTGCTGAAGCAATGACAGAAGGAAAAGCTTTAAATATAAAAATAATTCCAGGCATGGAACTTTCAACTCGATATAATGGTGAAAGCATACATATTCTTGGATATTTTAAAGATGACAGTTATAAAAATGAAAAGTTTCAGACTTTTTTAAAAGAAATTACTGACTTTAGGACTATCCGTGCAAAACTCATTGTTGAAAGGTTAGAAAAACATTTCAACATAATTATTGACTATAAAAAAGTTCTAGAAAAAGCCAATGGCGTTGTTGCAAGGCCCCATATTGCAAGAGAAATAATTGATGCTGGTTACAACTACTCTTTAGAGTATATATTTAATAATATAATCAATGAGGGCAGTCCAGCTTACATTCCAAATAAAAATCTTGAACTTGAAGCTGGAATAAAACTATTAAAATCTGTTAATGCACTAGTAATCCTCGCTCATCCTATTCTAGTGAAAAAGAGCCCTGTGATTGAACTTATGAAATTTGATTTTGATGGAATAGAGGCAATATACCCTCTAAACAGTACAAATGATACAACGCGATTTATTAAAATAGCAGCTGATTACAATAAAATTATTACAGCGGGCTCAGACTTTCATACTGGAAAGGCAGACGACACCAAACATGGCAGACTAGCTTCCGTTTTTCTAAATGAGAACCGAATAAACATACTTTTAAAAAAGCTAATGGGATAAAAATAGGCTATTTCAAAATCATCTATACAATTTTGAAATAGCCATTTTTTAAATATCCTTAAAAAATGCAATATAAGCATTTTTGGCTTCATATATGTCAGCTTTACTTGCTATTTCCCAAGGTGCATGCATATTTAGAAGTGCAACTCCACAATCAATTACTTCCATTCCATATTGTGCTAATATATAAGCAATAGTTCCACCGCCACCTTGATCTACTTTGCCAAGTTCAGAAGTTTGCCATGATACGTTGTTTTTGTCCATAACTCTTCTTATCTCTGCTAGAAATTCTGCATTTGCATCATTGCAACCTGATTTTCCTCTAGAGCCTGTATATTTATTGAAAACTACACCCTTTCCAAGATAAGCACAATTCTTTTTTTCCATTACAGATGGGTAATTTGGATCAAAAGCCGCACTTACATCAGAAGATAACATTTTTGAATTTGAAAGTGTCCTTCTAAGTTTAATATCATTATAATCCTCAGATTGTGCTATAACTTCCGCTGTAGTATTTTCAAAAAATCTTGAGTTCATTCCAGTGGCTCCAACACTTCCAATCTCTTCTTTATCCACAAGAATTGTAACACAAGTTTTATCTGTTTCCTTAATTTCAAGCATAGCTTCAAAAGAAGTATAAGCACATATTCTGTCATCATGACCATAGCCCATAACCATACTTCTGTCTAAACCATAATCTCTTGCAGCTCCTGAAGGAACAACTTCAAGTTCTGCTGAAACAAAATCATCTTCATGTATACTATATTTTTCATTTAAAATATTTAGCATATTAAATTTAACCTTTTCTTTAATATCCAAATCCTTTACTGGTATACTTCCTATTAGAATATTTAGTTTTTCTCCCTCTATAGCTTCACTGAGAGGTTTTTTTAGCTGATCCTTAGATAGATGCACTAAGAGATCTGATACTCCAAATACTGGATCTGTTTCATCTTCACCAATATTTATATTTATTACTTCTCCATCCTTTTTAACAACTACTCCATGGATGGCAAGTGGAAGAGTAACCCATTGATATTTTTTGATTCCACCATAATAATGTGTTTCAAGATGGGCTAGTTCAGTATCCTCATATAGGGGATTTTGTTTTAAATCAAGTCTAGGTGAATCAATATGTGCTCCTAATATCTTCATTCCACTTTCAAAGGAATCTTTCCCTATTAAAAATAGTGCTAAATTTTTACCTTTGTTGTTGGCATATACCTTATCTCCGGGTTTTAATTTTCTGTTGCTACTTATAATTTTGTTTAAATCCTCATATCCATTTTTCTCTGCAAGTATTATGAATTCAGTTACGCATTCTCTTTCAGTCTTACATTTTGAAATAAATTTTCTATATCTCTCTGAAATTTCAAACACTTCTCCTAAACTTTTACTTGTATATTTGTCCCAAGCATATTCATATTTGTTTTCCAAAGCATTTTTTTTCTCTGCCATTTCAATTCCCCCTTATATTTTTTAGTGAAAATCAATAAAATCTTTTTCTGTTATTAACCCATCTACTAATATGTCATGCTTTTCTCTTGGAATAGCCTGCAATATTTGAAACTCATAGGCTAATGCAATTTTTTTGTGACCAGTTAATGAGAAAAATCTATCATAAAAGCCACCACCATATCCAATTCTCCCACCAGTTTTATCAAATGCAAGTCCCGGAATTATAGATAAATCAATATCCTCAATGCTTACAGAATTTTCACTGTCTTTAGGTTCCAAGATGCCAAATTTACTAAGTTTAAGTTCACCAAGGGAACTTATTAGCAAAGCTTTCATTCCATAAGCTCTATTTATTACCCTTGGTACACATACCTTTTTACCTAGGCTTAAAGCATATTCTATTATCCTGTGAGTATCAACTTCATTATCAAAACTTACATATATGAATACAACCTTAGCATTTGCAAAAATACTAGTGTTTATAACACTAGTATAAATTAAAGCATCCATTTTTTCCTTTTCTTCAAGGCTCAATTTTTCTCTCTCTTTAAATATGTACTTTCTTATATTTTCTTTACTAATTATCTGCAATTCCATCCATTCTTTCATTTATAGTTTCAACAGGTGATATTTTTGATGTAAGACTATATCTATAATTGGCGGCTGCCGCTTCAATTATTACTGCTAAATTTCTTCCCGGCCTAATTGGAATTGTCATCTTTCTTATTGGCACATTTAATATTTCAATATATTCATTATCAATTCCAAGTCTATCATAGTCACGCCCTTCTTTCCACTGTTCTAGATACACAACCATGTCTACTGTTTTTGTATCTAGTACTGAACTAAGTCCATATAATGCAGGAACATCTATTATTCCCATTCCTCTTACTTCCAGCATTCCATTAGTTATATATGGTGATTTGGCATGTAAAACGCCCTCAATTGCTTTAATATCTACTGCATCATCTGCAACAAGCCTATGTCCTCTTTTTATAAGTTCCAAAGCAGTTTCACTTTTTCCTATACCACTTTCCCCTGTTATTAATATTCCAAATCCATACATGTCCACAAGTACTCCATGCAGTCTTGTCTCTGGCGCCAATTTTTCATCCAGATAATTCATCACTTTGCTTATAAAACGTGTGGTAACCATATCAGTTCTGAGAACCCAACTATTGTGAGTTCTAGCTTCCTCCATGAATTCTTCATGTGGAACCATATTTCTTGCAATAACAATACATGGAGTTTCAAACTGGAAAAATTTTTTCAACCTTTTTTTCCTTATTTCAACTCGCATTGCATCAAGAAAACTCCATTCCGCATTGCCAATAACTTGAATTCTCTCACTAGCAAAATAATTGTAGAACCCAGAAAATTGTAATCCTGGTCTATTTATATCACTTTGACAAACTTCAGAGTCTTTATTTCCTGATATAATTATATCTAATTTCAAATCCTCAGCTAATGCTTCTATCTTAACAGACATAACATTCAAACCGCCTTTCATATGATTGTGACTAATATTATTATTCTACCACGATTTTGCTTTTATTCAAGTCATGTAATGCTTCTACAAATCTTATTGTACCAGTTTTGGAACTCATCACAATAGAATGTGTTTTAGCCACCTCATTTTTGGAGTATATAACACCTTTAAGTAAGTCACATTCTGTTATTCCTGTAGCTGCAAAAAACACATCATCAGAACTAGCTAAGTCATCTATACTGAATATTTTGTTTATGTCGCTAATACCCATAGACTTACATCTAGCTATTTCTTCATCACTATGTGGTACAAGTTTCGCCTGCATCTCTCCACCCATACATTTTATAGCTGCTGCTGCAATAACACCTTCTGGTGCTCCACCAATACCCATTAACATATCAATACCAGTCTCTTCAAAGCCACAAGCAAGTGCTGCTGCAACGTCTCCTTCTCCAAACAATTTAACCCTAGCCCCAACTTCTCTAGCTGCATCTACTATATAATTATGTCTTTCTCTTTCTTGAACAATTATTGTAAGTTCAGTAACATCTTTTTTAAGAGCTTTTGCAACGTTTATAATATTTTCTTTAGGTGATTTGGTTATATCAATAGCACCCTTAGCTCCAGGTCCTACTACAAGCTTTTCCATATACATATCAGGAGCATGCAAAAGGCTGCCTTTTGGTCCCATAGCAACTACCGCTATGGCATTAGGCAAACCTTTTGCGATCAAAATTGTACCATCTAAAGGATCTACTGCAATATCCATTTCAGGCATGTTAGATTCACCAATACCAACTTTTTGTCCAATATAAAGCATTGGTGCTTCATCTAGTTCACCTTCGCCAATAACAACTGTTCCTCTAACTGGCATTAGACTAAAAGCCTTTTCCATACCATCAACTGCTGCCTGATCAGCCCCCATTTTATCTCCTCTGCCCATAAATGTTGCTGAACGAATAGCTGCTGCCTCTGTAACTCTTACAAGTGCCATACTTATATCAATATTTAACATAAAAATTCCTCCTTAGTTTCTAATAATATAATGCAAAATATATACGTGCTACAATAAATCCTTTTCTTAATTTAAAAATAAATAATTTCCATTAATAATCATATCATATAAACCTATAGAAGTCCTGAGAACAATCTAAAAAATCCTTCTTGAAATTTATTCCATATACTTCTAGATTTATACCATTCCATTGTAACCAATTCAGAAATTTTCATGTCATTTTCAAAAATTTTCGCGCACTTAAGTGAAAACTTAGAATTATATATAAAAGCATTAACTTCAAAATCCAATTTAAAGCTCCTTATATCCATATTTGTTGTACCTATAGATGATACTTCTTCATCTATAACAACCATTTTAGAATGCAAAAATCCAGGATATATGTATACTTTAATTCCATAATCCAATAATTCTTGAATGTATGAAAAAGTAACTCTATAAACCATCTTTTTATCTGGAACACCAGGAATCATTACCCGAATATCTTTACCTGACATCGCTGCTATCTGTAATGATTCTAGAAAAGTTTCATCAGGTATAAAATATGGTGTTTGTATGTATATGGACTCCTTCGCACAGTTTATCATCTTTATAAATCCTCTTTTTATTTGCTGGCCACTGGCGTCTGGGCCACTAGATACAATTTGCATAGCTATTTTACCCTTAGAATTAATTGTAGGGAATAATTTTTCTCCTAGCAACTCATCACCCATATCATTTGCATCAGAAGAGTAATACCAGTCCTGCATAATCCTTGTTTGAAGCATGTAAACAGCAGAGCCAGTAATTCTAAGATGAGTGTCTCTCCATATCATCTTGTTCTTTCCTCTACCCATGTATTCGTCACCTATATTCATACCCCCTAAGTATCCGATTTTACCATCAATTACAACAACCTTACGGTGATTTCTGTAATTTGCCCTAAGATAGGTTCCAAATTTGAGAGGGAAAAATCTATTAACCTTTCCACCGGCTTTTATTAAATCATTGAACATTCCAGCAGGAGTAAAATAACTTCCTAGATGATCATATAAGAAACGTACCTCAACACCTTCTCTAGCCTTTTGTGTAAGTAGACTAACTATTTTTTCCCCTATGACATCATCTTTTATTATAAAATATAAAAGGTGTATTGTTTCCTTAGCCTCTTCTATGTCTTTTATAAGTGCGGTATATTTATCTGTTCCATTGATAAAAATATCAATATCGTTATCATCTGTTAATATACTATTGCTTTCATTAATATGCATTTCAATAATATCATAATAAGATTGACTATTTTTGTCCTCCAATAAAAATTCTTTATTTCTAAGTAAATTTTTTTGTGCTATAATTTGGCTATTATAATCATCATCATATTCTTTCTTTATTTTAAATCGTTTCTTTTTACTAAACCTTAGCCCTCTTCCAAAAAAGAGGTATAATACAAAACCTCCTACAGGTAAAAAAGTCATAATAAGAATCCACATTCCAATTTCCATTGGTTTTTTTCTTTCTGAATATATTGCAGTTATAACAAATAAAATATTTATAACTGAAATTACAAAACTAAATGATATCCGCATAAAATCCCCCTCTGCCATCGTCTTCTATTGTACTCGATAAATTATATCACTTTTTTACAATGATTTGCCATTTTTTTAGTTTTAATCTCTTTTGGATTTTGCTATTTTCCTATTGGTAACTAAAAAAGGGAAAGCCGATGGTGGTTACTGGCGGGAGTAAATCCTTCATAGAACTAGTGAAACTAGCAAAGTGGGAATCTCCTTTCGATGAAAAAATTTTTGATTTTATGCCGGTATGCAGATGATTACTTGTGCACCTTTTGTAATGTCAGAATTCATAAGTTTGATTTCACCCTTATGCTGCTTTACAATTGAATCTGCAATATATAACCCCATTCCATAGTGTGCTTTGGATCCACGGCTGGAATCACTCATGTAAAATTGCTGTTTCGCCTGTGATAAGGCTTCTTTTGAAAAACCACTTCCTCCGTCGGAAATAATAAAATTAATATGTTTTTCTATTCCTTCAACAGAAAATGTAATTGCTCCATTTTCTGGTGAATAATCAAAAGCATTAGATGCTACATTCATAATAGCTCTTTTTAGCAGATCAGAATCCCCACTAAAATATTTAGGAAGTTTTTTTACACTAAAATTCACCATTAACTTCTTAGCTGTAGCCAAAGCTTTTATATTACTATTAATTTCATCCACATATTTTTCACTATCGATATTTTTATTGCAAAAAACATATCCAATTTCCGCCTTTGAAATTTCAATCAATTTCCTAACATATTGCTCCATCTCATGTGTACTCTCTGCAATATATTTTGTATATTCTTTTTGCTCCTCAGTTTGATTAGTTTCAATCAATAATTCTACATTTCCACGAACAATTGTTATGGGCGTTTTTATATCATGTGCTAATGCAACAATCTGCTGCCTACGAGTTTGCTCTAGTTCCCATTGTTTTTTCAGAGAAACTTTTAATGCTTCTTTCATTTTATCTATTGAAAAAAGCACATTATCTATCTCAAAAATGCCACTAGATTCTATTGAAAAATCTAAGTTTTGGTTTTGGATTTTTTCTGCAGCATTTTGCAAATGCTCCATTTTTTCAGTAATTTTTTTTCCAAAAGTGTAAGCTAATACAAAAACTACTAAAAGAAATGCAAAACAAAATAAAAGCCCCACTAGAAGCTCTGGATTAGGTAAAAATTTGCGCAAAGCAGCAGATGCGAATTGCGTTGATATTGAGTATTGTATAATACAAACCTGATTTTTTCGAGGTATTTTTAAATAATAATGTGAAAAGTCCTCACCCTTTTCACTATTTTGTACAAGTTTCCATGCTTTTTTAGAGTCACTAAGACTTAAATTTCCTGAAATCTTATTGCCATCAGTTGTGTATACTGCATATTTACACAAATCCGGAATCAAATTAGAAGTCACTGTTTTACTTGATGCAATTTTATCCTTTGCTGCTAATACTTGTTTTTCTGCATAATTAGCTGATAGTATTCTTTCATATGAAGGTAAAGCAGAAAAAAATATTGCAGACACCGCCATGAGAAAAATTGTAATTATTGAGAATACAAATAAATACCTAATAAAAATTGTACGCAGTTTTACAGCTTTTTTTATGCCCATTTATATCCAATCCCCCATATAGTTTCAATAGGTGATAATTGAAACTTTGCGAAGTTTGCTCTTATATTTTTAATATGCTCTACTATTGCTGAAGAATCACTTTTTCCATTAAATCCAAAAATAGATTCATATATTCTTTCCTTTGAAAATACTTGCCCCCGATTACTAGCAAGAAATTCACAAATTTCGTATTCACTTTTTGTTAAGGAAATCTTTTTGTCATAAATTGTTATTTCCTTTCCTGACAAGTTAATGTTAATATCACCAAGGCAAAGCATACACCTTTTTTCACGATTTTCACGTCTTAGGTGAGCTTTGATTCGTGCACGCAATTCACCAGTCCCAAATGGTTTTGAAATATAATCATCTGCCCCTACCCCTAATCCATACGTAATATCATTTTCCATTGCTTTTGCTGTGAGAAATAAAATAGGACAATCCACTCTGCTACGAATATTCTGGCATAAAGTAAATCCGTCCACACCTGGCATCATAACATCCAATAAAATTAATTCAAATTCCCCCAGTTGCTGGCTTAAAACCTTATTAGAATCAGAAATGGTTGTAACAACGTGACCGTCTTTTTGCAATATGTTCTTTATTAGTGCTAACACTGCTTTATCATCATCTACAGCTAATATTTTTGACATTTTTTCACCCCTTTACAAGTATAGACCAAATGCAAAATTCCATCAATTCTATTTCAGATACCTAATTTCCCGATTTTCTTCCTTCCCAATGCAAAAACCAGATTAATCCAAATACAGTAATGGCAATTGATCCAGTAATGCATAGGCAAATTCCTAAGTGAAGCTCTGAAAGATTCTGCTCCAAACTAATGCCTCCTGACATATACTTACTAAAAATATCTGAGAACCGTATCCCCCATGCACAGGGCATAAATTCCCATTTGTTGTCACCAAGTCCTGTAATAAAAAGAGCAGATAAAAGACTTTCAAATATACCAATACCTATAGACACCATATTTCCAAACTTCAAGCTGACAATAAGATGTAAAACATAGAGAAAGATACTGCTACCGAAGAAAATACAGGCAACATATAAATAGTATCCAAGCTCAAATGGAGATTTGTGCAAAATATATATAAATCCAGCACCAAAGCCACATACAAGCAACAAAATAGCGCTAAGTCCAAGTAAAAGAACCACTAACAGTTTACTGAAAAATGGCAACATTTTTATCCATGATGTTAGCATTTGCTGAAAATCTCCTGGTGAAGATTCCTGCTCTACTGCCATGGAACAAACAATTGCAATCAAAATCGGAAATACAATTGCCATCATTTGTAAAAATGCCATTACCATAGCGGTTGATTTATATGGTGCATATGAAAAATATCCAATAAATAATATTATCCCCAAAAGTGGAAGTAGTAAATGCAAAAGCAATATGGGTTGTCTTTTCATTTTCAGAAAATCTGATTTAATAAAGCGAAAAAAAATCGTCATTCTATTTTGCCTCCCTTTTACGGAATAATAGTGAAGTTACCACTAAAAAAATTGTAAAGAGTACAATTGAAATTATAACTCCAGGAAAAATTACGCTTCTGCTTCTTAATGGACTATTTGCTGGCACCGGTAGTCCACTTGGAAGTGAACCTATCACTGAGCACATTAGCCTGCTGGTAATAGCATAAGGAAAAGCAATCCATGATGGCTCTATTGATAATTGTGTGCCTACTATATTCAATCCAATATTAATTAAAAGTGTTATAACCATCCCCACCTTGTCTATAAGAAAAAGGCTCAGTGGAATCAGCCATAAAAATGTGACAAAAATAAGAATGCTTCCTTCAATACTGTTAGAAACTGAAATTGACCTTCCCCATGCACAGCTTAAGATGTTTGTTCCTATAAAACAAACCGTACAGGATAAAAAATAAAACCATACGCAAACTAGAATTTTGGAAGTCCATACTTTAGACAAATCAATAGGAAGACTAAGGATGGCACGGCATTTTAGCTTTTTTGAATCCTGATTAATGACCCCTGCGCAAATAAGCGTAAGTACACCTGGTAATATAATTGCATACCAATAGTAATAGCTACTTATTTGAGCAAAACCAGTTCCTAACGCTAATACAAAACCAATAATAGTTGTAATAATCGGTGCAAGCCATACTAATTTTTTTGTAAATGTGCCTTTGTATTTTCTGTATTCTGACATAATGCATCTAACCATATTACTCACCGTCTTTTCTATTTTCACGCACTACCTGCATGAATAATTTTTCAAGATCCTGACCATGATTAATTTTATCTTCATGGCCCAGTACTCCACCGGCAATAATGCCGATATGATCTGCAATCTGTTCAACTTCTGACAGATAATGGCTAGATAATATAACTGTAATACCTTTACTTGGAAATGATCTAATTAATTCACGCAGATCCTGAATACCCATGGGATCAAGTCCATTTGTAGGTTCATCTAAAATTAGTAGTTTCGGATTATTTATAAGAGCAATGGCTATGCCTAGGCGCTGCTTCATTCCCATAGAAAACTGTCCAGAACGTTTTTTACCAGTACCAGTTAGATCTACAATTTTAAGTACTTCTTCAATTCGGGAATCTGGAAGACCAAATAAAGTAGTGCGTACCTTTAAATTTTCCCTTGCTGTAAGATTTTCATATAAAGGTGGAGATTCAATTAGTGCTCCAATGTTTAAAAGATCTTTTCTAACCCATGGATGTCCCTCAAATATAATCTCACCTGAAGTAGGCCTTAGCATACCAGTAATCATTTTTAATGTGGTAGATTTTCCAGCACCGTTGGGTCCAAGAAGACCATATACTGAATTTTCCTCAATGGAAATTGAAACATTGTTTACCGCTAATTGATTTTTAAATTTTTTGCAAAGATTTTTTGTCTTTAAAATATAATTTGACATTATTTTATCCTCCCCTTAGTTCCTATAACTATTATATAAATCATTTATAAGGATTCTATAAGGATTATAAAAATGATCTTGATATAACGCTAAAAGCTGTTAATTAATCCATAAGACTTAGGCATCTGAAATAAAATAACCAGTGAGCACGCTAGTCTATTTTCTTTCAGATGCCTTAATAAAATCACACTATTACATCTTCTTCAATTTCCAAACATAACTTTGGAAGTCACCCTGCAAGTCTGGTATATTTAAACCAATATACATTAACTCGTCGCCTCCAAACATTTTATCTTCATCATTGACTTTGTATTCTGAAGTATCATCAATCCCTTTTAATCTTAATGGCTTATAATCTACATTTGCCTCTGCTAGCACTCTAAAATAATAAACTACTACTTCCTCTCCATCCTCAGAAATAAACATCCACGCAGTTTCATTACCTTCAAAAGGACTTTTTAATCTGTAGAAATCTCCAAATTGAACAGTGTTTCTTATTTTTTTATAGAAATCAACTTGTTTTTTAACAGCTGTTTTTTCTTCTTCACTCATTTTAGTTACATCAAGCTCATATCCAAGGTTGCCTGACATAGCAACATTACCTCTAGTTTCTAAGCTAGTCTGTCTGTGAACTTGATGATTAGTAGCAGAAGACACATGACTTCCCATAGATATTGTTGGATACACTATGCTTGTTCCGTACTGTATTTTTAAACGCTCTACAGCGTCAGTATCATCACTAGTCCATGTTTGTGGCATATAATAAAGAATTCCAGGATCAAATCTTCCACCGCCGCCTGAACAGCTTTCAAATAAAATATTAGGAAAACTGTTTGTTATTTCTTCCATCATCCTATATAATCCTAACATGTATCTATGTGCAGTTTCTCTTTGCTCTTCTGGCGGTAACATAGCCGAACCTATTTCTGACATATTACGATTCATATCCCACTTAACATAAGAAATGGCGGCTGATGAAAGAATATCTGAAACCATCTTAATTACTTCATTACAGATTTCATTTCTGGATAAGTCTAAAATTAGTTGATGCCTTCCTTCTGATCTATTTCTATTGGGAACGTGCAAGCACCAATCAGGATGTTTTCTATAAAGTTCACTGTCTAGTGATACCATCTCTGGTTCAAACCAAAGTCCAAACTCCATACCTTTAGAATTTAAATTTTCAGCAATACCATTTAATCCTCCGGGGATTTTTTCCTTATTTACAAACCAATCACCTAATGAATTTGTATCGGAGTCTCTTTTTCCAAACCAACCATCATCTAACACTAACAGCTCTATACCAAGATCTTTTGCCGTACTAGCAATCTCTTTGATTTTATTTTCATTAAAATCAAAATACGTAGCCTCCCAATTGTTTATTAAAACAGGCCTTTCCTTATCTCTATATTTACCTCTTACCAGTCTATTTCTATATAACTTATGATAAGTTCTTGAAAGTTTTCCAAGTCCACTATCGGAGTAAACCATTACCACCTCAGGAGTCTGAAAGCTCTCAGATGGCTTTAGTATCCATGTAAAATCAAAAGGATTTATTCCTATATGCACTCTTGTTGTTTGGTATTGGTCTACTTCTACATTTGCTAAAAAATTCCCACTGTACACTAAATTAAACCCAAACACTTCCCCGTTATCTTCATCAGCATTTTTTCTTAGTAGTGCTATGAAAGGATTTGCTTGATGACTACTAGCTCCCCTTTTACTCTCTATAGATTGACTTCCCTGAGTTATTGGTTTTCTAATAATATGTCTTTCTCTTATATGTGCCCCACATAGTTGAATCATATCAAATTCATCGTCTGTAAAATCCACATTTGCACTTAGTGCCCTTAAAATCTTAAATTTTTCACTACCTTCATTGATTAATTTAGCTGATCTTGTAATTACATCATAATTTTCATATGCTGTATAACTTAATATAACTTTTAGGCCTATTACATCATCTCTAAGTATAATTTCTAATGTTTCTGCCTCATTATCGGATTCCACATAAGTGGCTGGAAGCCCATCTAGCTTTTTCTTACCCTTGTAAATATTGTAGCTTTCATATTTTAAGTTTGTAATTGTTGAGCCATTTTCAAGTTCAATTTGATAGGCTGGTGAACGCAAATCTGTATTACCATAACTTGGATATTCTTGTGGAATTGCATCTAAAGTAAAGTTTTCTATATTATCAGTTAAGGTAGAAAAAGGTCTATCAACAAAGCATATAGTATAATCTAAATTTGAACTTCTTACCTTTTTCCCCCAATAAACGTGTGCCAAATATCCAGAATCTAAAATTCTTATAACATAACTCGTATCCTTAGATTGCAAATGAAAAATATTACTGTCTTTATTAAAAATAATTGCCATAGTATTGTGCCCCCCAATTTGTATTAAACTTACTACTAAATTGTTTGATTTTAATTTTCCTTCCGTATAATAGTATAAATCTATTATAGATTTATTAAATGGTTTTTTATAAGGTAAACATGGTATAATCTAATATAATTATTAGACAATTTGAAAGGATGAATGAATTTAATATGAAACATAATCGTGAAATCACTTATTTCCCTACGCTAAATAAAGAAGGATCCGATCTTATAGTGTATCAGTGTGGTATAGAAAAATGTACTAAATCTTATTCTTATGGACCTGCAGTAAGGGATCACTTTTTAATTCATTTTGTACTAGAAGGGTCTGGTACTTTTTATGTAGGTGGAAAGTCCTATAAACTGCATAAAAATCAAGGATTTCTTATATCGCCAGATATACTTACTTATTATGAGGCTGATAGTAGAACTCCATGGGTATATACTTGGGTAGGTTTTAAAGGAATTAAGGCTGAAAATCATTTAAAGCTAGCAAATCTAAACAAGGATAATCCTATATTTAGTTATGAAGATAATAATTTTATAGAAAAGTGTTTTGAACATATGAGAGATTCTGTAAATCTAAAATATGGCAAAGAATTAAGACTCCAAGGGTTATTAAGTGTGTTTTTATCAGAGTTAATTGAAAAGGCAGCAAATGATATCAATATTGGTAGTAATTATAAAGAAACCTATATAAAGAAAACCTTGAATTATATAGAAACTAATTTTTCTCGAAATATAAATATAGGAGAATTAGCTGAAAATATAGGATTGAATAAAAATTATTTCAGCTGTTTTTTTAAGCAAAATTTAGGGATAACCCCACAGGAATATTTAATAAAATATAGAATTAATAAAGCCTGTGAACTTATGAACAATGAGTTATTGAATATAAGTGATATATCTCGTTCTGTAGGTTATAACGATCCACTTACATTTTCAAAAGTATTCAAGAAAATAAAGGGTGATTGCCCAAAGAAATTTAGAGAGAGAATTTAATCAAGGCACAATTAAAGGTATATTATTTTTCTAATATACCTTTAATTGTGCCTTATTGGTTACACTAATTTTTTAATGTTTGTATATGCTTTAATTTTCTTTTCCACCTGTTATTCTGGTTGTTTACCAAGACTAGCTAAAATTCCACCATCTACATATAACACATGACCATTTACAAAATCAGATGCATTAGATGCTAAAAACACAGCTGGTCCCATTAAATCCTCTGTTGTTCCCCAACGTGCAGCTGGAGTTTTTGATATTATAAAATTATTAAATGGATGTCCTTCTGTTCTAAGTGGTGCTGTTTGAGGTGTTTCGATATATCCAGGTCCAATTCCATTACATTGAATATTGAATTCTCCATATTCAGCTGCAATATTTTTTGTTAACATCTTAAGTCCACCTTTTGCAGCGGCATAAGCTGAAACGGTTTCTCTTCCCAGTTCACTCATCATAGAACATATATTTATTATTTTTCCATGTCCCTTTTTAATCATTGAAGGTATTACAGCTTTAGATACTATAAATGGTGCATTTAAATCTACATCTATAACCTTTCTAAAATCCTCTGCTTTCATATCAATCATTGGAATACGTTTAATTATTCCTGCATTGTTTACAAGAATATCAATTACTCCAACTTCTTTTTCTATTTTTTCAATTAACTCATTTACCTTTTGTTCATCTGTAACATCACAGACATATCCATGTGCTTTTATACCCGCTTCTTTATAAGCTTTCATTCCTTTATCTACAAACTCTTGCTTAATATCATTAAACACTATTGTTGCTCCTGCTTGTGAATAAGACTTTGCAATAGCAAATCCAATACCATATGATGCACCTGTAATTAATGCAAGCTTACCTTCTAATGAAAACTTTTTAATAATATCCATGAAATATTCCTCCTCAAATTGATAATATTTATCTTATAGTTTAAGTATACTATTAAAGGTTCACTATTTCTTGTCATATTTTTTTCAAAATGTTGCAAATATTGAACTAACCACGTATAATAAAAATTAATGGCATATTAATTGGTGAGGTGAACCTATGAAAAAGTTTACATCTTGTAAAGAATCCATTAAAAATTGTACAGAAAACAAATATTTTTCAATTGCACATTTACATACCGATGAAGAAACCATGTCTATCCATATACATGACTGTTATGAAGTTTATTATTCTATTTCTGGTGGAAAACAGTTTCTAATCGACAATAAACTATATGATATTAATCCTGGTGATTTATTTGTTATAAACCAATTTGAAAGTCACTATGTTTCTCAAATAAATAAAACTATTCATGAACGAATAATAATTTCCATTCATCCTGATTTTCTAAAATCTATTTCTACTAGCAAAACAAATTTAAGCTATTGTTTTACACATCGCACAGGAAATTTTAGTCATAAATTTGCATTAAACAAAGAAAATCAAAATAGATTCATATATTTTATAAACAAAATTACAAGTGCTGAAGGTTTTGGATCTGATATGATTGAGTATTCAAGTTTTATAGAACTTATGATCTATTTAAATAAGGTATTTTCTGATAATAATGATTCCTTGGTAGCTCCATATAAATATAATAATCAGATTCAAGAAATAATTAATTATATAAATGATAACGTAAAAAACAACATTTCTGTTAAGCATTTAGCAGTGCACTTTTTTTTAAGCGAATCATACATTTGTAGAATTTTTAAGTTATCCACTGGTACAACTATAAATAAATATATTACCGCAAGAAGAATATCCATAGCTAAATCTTTACTTTTAAATGGTTCAAGCATTAATGATGTTTATGTTAATTGTGGTTTTAATGATTACAGTAATTTCTTGAAGTCATTTAAAAAAGCTGTGGGAATATCGCCAAAAAAATATTCAACTTTTATTATGAATTAATACTCTTTCAAGTTACAATTTACAACAGATATACGGATAGGTATAATGGAAATAGCATGAAAAATAGTAACATATTTAAGTATATATTAAGCATTATAATATTAATGTAATGAGGTAATACATATGTTTAAAAAAGGTGATATAATTGTCATACTATTATTAATAGTTTTATCCTTTATTCCTGAAATTGTTCTTGGCGTAATGATGAACAAACAGTATAAAGAAACCTATGCTCAAATAACTTTAGATGGAAAGTTCTATAAAACAATACCTTTATCTGAACATAGAGGTGAGAATCTCATAGACATAAAAACAAAGTATGGACACAATATAATTAAAGTTTCTGATCAGTCAATTGGAATAATAGATGCAGATTGTAAAGATAAAATATGTGTAAAAACCGGTTTTATATCAAAACCAGCTCAAAGCATAATATGCCTTCCTCATAAATTGATGATTGAAGTGAAAACCCATAGTAATAAACAAAATACTGATATTATACCAGCGCGCTGAGGTGAAACAAATGCAAAAAACATTCCGAATGATTTATATAGCGCTTTTAGTTACACAGTCTTTAGTACTTTATGTAATTGAAGGTATGATTCCTGTGCCTTTTATTGCACCAGGTGCAAAGCTTGGGCTTACAAACTTAATTACAGTTATAGCTTTATATACCTTTAGCAGTAAAAAAGATGTTTTTTTAATAATAATACTAAGACTTATACTTTCAGCAACCCTAGTTGGTAATATGGCAAGCCTTATGTATAGCGCATCAGGTGCCATTCTTAGTTATTTTGCCATGATATTTATAAAAAAATTTGGGAAAGATAAAATTAGTATTATAGGAGTAAGTGCAACTGGTGCTGTATTTCACAATATAGGACAATTGCTTGTAGCTTCAGCTATAGTTAAAAATATTGCAGTTATGCTTTACTTGCCTATCTTATCGATAACAGGTATCGGAACCGGAATTTTCATTGGTATAACAGCAAATTATGTGGTTAAACATTTATCTAAGTTGCGTTACTTTAATGCCTAAAAGACCACCGGTTAAGCCAGCGGTCTTTTAGTAGCTATATTCAAGAAAATAATAAGTGAGTACACCAGTGGTTTTTTTCTAATTTGAAAATTTGAAGTTTTTGTTTAAATCTTCAATATTTTTCTTGAAACCTTTCGATGTATAAACCTTGTAATCTGAGCCAGTAATTTCGCAGGAAACATTAGGTAAACTTTCAACTAGCTTGATGCCTTTTTCCGGTCCTAGGACAAAAACTGTGGTAGTAAGAACGTCAGCTAGCATTGAATTATCTTTAACATTTCCCTGAATTACTATTGTATCGCTCATAACCCCATTTTCTGCCGGTGCTCCGGTTTTAGAATCCATAATATGATGATATCTTTTCCCGTTTTTAATAAAGTATTGTTCATAATCTCCTGATGTTGATAATCCTTGATTGGATATCTTGATTACCCCTAGATAGTCATCAGATTTTTTACTCCTAGGATTCTGAATCCCAATAGCCCAAGGGTTAGCATCTTGATTTTTGCCAATTGCATAAATAGAACTTGAACCTAAGTTAATAAGTCCCCTTTTTATATTATATTTTTTATAAATTTTTAATACTTCATCAGTTGCAAAACCTTTACCGATGCCACCTAAATCTAAATCCATACCTGGTATTTTAAGCATTACACTATTATCTTTTTTATTAATGATAATATTATCGTACCCTACCAGTTGAATTTTATCTTTAATTTCTGTTTCAGAAGGCACTCTTTCTTTATCAGTACCTATACCCCAGAGCTTTATTATTGGTCCCATTGTAATGTCAAAAGCCCCACCACTTAATTTTGAATATTTTATAGAAGCTTCTATCATTTTCATAATTTCAGGGTGAACTTTTACATATTCTGTACCCGAAGCATTATTAATTTTAGAAATGTCACTGTCGCTTTTAGTAGTACTTGCCATATTATCAATTTCCGCTAATCTTTTAAAACTCTCGTCCACTGCCTTTTGTGAATTAGCACCATAAGCACTTAAATCCACCACTGTATCCATAACAATCTTACTTTTTTCATAAGACTGATTGCTATTATAATTACATGAACTAAAGCTCAACGGAATCAATGTGCACACTACCAAAATACAAAGAAGTTTTTTCATTTATTTCCTCCGATATGCTGCATTATGCGTCTTTATCTTTTAGTTTTTCATTTCTGCCAATAGTAGCCAGCTTTATTGCTCCTGTTGGACATTTTGCTATACAAGTTGCCTCTGTGCATTGCAAAATACATATGTTTGAATCAACAATAGCAATATTATTTTCTATTTTTATAGCTCCATAACTACAATTTTTTTTGCAAAGACCACAACCTAAACATGCATTTAAGCAAAGCTTTCTAGCTACGGCTCCCTTATCCTTAGAGTTGCAATTTACTTCTACAGAAGCATCTGGAGATATCATTTCTATGACCTTTTTAGGACAAACTGCTGCACATGTTCCGCAACCAGTACATCTTTTAAGATTAATTATTGGTAAACCTGATTCTCCAATAGTCATGGCACCAAATGGACATTTTTCTACACAAGTTCCAAAGCCTATACATCCGTGTTTACATGCTTTGGGACCACCTTGTAGTAAATTCGCAGCAACGCAATCTTTTATCCCTTTATAGTTGTAACTTAAGATTGCTTTATCAATAGTTCCATTACATTTTATATGGGCCACTTTAGGTTCTACCTTAGAAGCAGCTTTTCCTGTAAGTTCAGCTACTAAATTTCCAACTGCTTCTTTACCCGGAACACATAGATTGGGTGGTACTTCAGAATTTAAAACTACAGCCTCAGCATAGGCTGAACATCCCGCATAACCACAAGCACCACATTGTCCCTTAGGAAGAATATCTTCTACTTCATGTATCTTTGGATCTACTTCTATAGAAAATTTTTTACTAGCAACAGCAAGAATAAAACCAAATACAATTCCAAGTGCAACCATTACTATTAAAATCATTATAGCTGTGTTCATATTTTTTTACCTCCCTATTAACTCTTTATCATTCCCGAAAAACCAAGGAAAGCCAATGATAACATACCTGCTAAAATAAATGCTATCCCCATTCCTTCCAATGGTTTAGGTACTTTGGCATTTCCCAATTTTTCTCTAAGACTTGCCATAAGTATCAATGCAAATGCAAATCCAACGCCCGCTCCAACGGCTGAAACTACACTCATTAAAAAAGGATAATTTGATTCTACATTTAAAATTGGAACAGCCAATACTATACAATTAGTCGCAATTAAAACAAGATATATACCCCACATATTATATAAAGCAGGTGCTTGTTTTTTAATAATCATTTCTAATAATTGTACAAAACTAGCTATTAGCAATACAAAAACTACAGTTGTCAAAAATGTTAAATGAAAAGGAAAAAGTATAAAATGATACACTACCCAGGATAACATTGAACTAAGTGTAATTACGGATGTAACTGCCATACCCATTCCTACAGATGCACTTAGGTTTTTAGAAACTCCAAAGAAAATACACAGTCCTAAAAATCTTGTTAAAACAAAATTATTTACAACTACAGCACTTATAAATAGGGTTAAATAGGCTGCCATTATACTTCACTCCTTTTTAATCTTTCTTCTTTTTTTTCATCATAAATTTTTATAGCACCAATCATATAACCAATTAGTATGAATGCACCAGGTGGTAAAATCATAATTAAAGCAGGACTATACCAAGATCCTAGTATGGTAATTCCTAGTATGGTTCCATTTCCAAAAAATTCTCTAATTACTCCAATAGAAAGCATAGCAATCGTAAAACCACATCCCATACCAAGCCCATCAAGGAAAGATGGAATAACTTTATTTTTAGAAGCAAATACTTCAGCTCTTGCTAATATAATAGCAAAAACAACTATTAATGCTAAATATATTCCTAATGCTTTATACAGTACTGGGAAAAAAGCTTGTAGTATAAGCTGCAAAACAGTTACTATTGTTGCAATTGATGTTATATAAACTGGTACACGAACCTTTGGATTTACAAGCTTACGTGTCAAAGATACTACAGTATTATTGGCTGTTATAACAAACATTACTGATAATCCCATGGTTAATGCATTTATAACTGAGGTAGTAACTGCAAGTGCTGGACAAAGACTTAAAGCCAATCTAAATATGGGATTTTCATCAAACAGTCCCTTATAAAATATCTTCCATAATTCTTTCATCTTATTTACCTCCTACAAATTCATCAACTTCATCCACTGCTTCTTTAACACCCTTAGTTACTGCCGTAGATGTAATTGTAGCACCGGTCATAGCCTCAATATTTACTTTGTTAGATGGATCCTTTACTACTTTTAGCGCTGCCGATTTTTTCCCTTTGAAAAGATTTCTAAAAGAATCCTTTGAGGCATTAGAACCAAGACCTGGAGTTTCATTGGTTGTCGTTATATTATAATCAATAACCTTTCCATTATTAGAAACAGCCACAAGCATTTCAATTTTCCCACCATAACCCTTAGTTTCACTAGGAACTATATAAGCTATTACTTTACCTGATTTTTGGGCAGTAAACCATTGAGTTTTATTTGGTACAGACTTAAAACTATCTGCATTAGTTACCAAATCCTTCATTGCCTGCTCTTTTAACATCTCATTTTTTTGCACAGCAATGGGGGCAGTTATAAAATATGTCACTGCAATTATTAATCCAGATATTAAACAGGCCCCGGCTAGGTTTAATGTTATTTGTAAAATTGAGTATTCTTTATTAGCATGTTCTCCAGACATTTAATTACCCCCTTACTCCAAACTTTTTAGGTTGTACAAAACGATCAATTAGCGGTGTTACAGCATTCATTAGCAAAATTGAATAACAAACGCCTTCTGGATATCCTCCCTTTAATCTTATTAGCGCAGTTATCATACCTGCTCCAATAGCAAAAATTATCTGACCCTTGTGAGTGATAGGAATAGTTACCATATCTGTTGCCATAAAAAAAGCACCTATAACCAACCCTCCAGCCATCATATTGAAAAGTGGATCTCCTGTAAAAAAACCAGAAGGCGCAAAAATCCATGTTAATAATCCTACAGTTCCTATCATACAAACTGGAATTTCAATATTAATATAGCCCTTATATAGGAGATAGATTCCTCCTAATAAAAGTAAAATTGTAGATGTTTCTCCTATACTTCCATTCCTATTGCCCAAAAACATTGCTTTATATAGAGCCGCATGACCTCCAAATATGTCTAAAAGCTTCGAATATCCCTGTTGCTTTAATATAGCCAAAGGAGTAGCACTGGTTACTACATCTACCTTAGTGGTTAAACTCGTCCAGTTTGTCATTGCAACCGGCCAAGACACCATTAATGCAGCTCTTCCAATATGTGCAGGATTAAAAATATTATAACCCAGGCCACCCATGGACTGCTTTGCTATAACAATTGCTATGAAACTGCCTACGCCCATCATTACAGGAGGCAAATTTGGAGAAACACACATAGCCAGTAACAAACCTGTTAAAAATGCACTACCATCAAATGCAGTAATCTTTACCTTTCGAAATTTTTGTACTAGATACTCAGCAAGCACTGCAGAAATTATAGATACAACTATATTTATTAAAGCTGGAATGCCGAAATGAATCGCTCCAAAAATAGCCGCAGGTGCTAAAGCTAAGTTTACATTCCACATTATTTTAGAAATTGATTCTTCACAACGAATATGTGGTGAAGCTGAAATGGTAAATATGTTTTCTTTAGCTTTAATTTCAGAATTCATTTTTTTATTGCCTCCTTTTTCTTTGCTGACTCTGCGGCATTTTGTGCTTTGGAATATCTTATATATTGAACCATATTTCTTTTAGCTGGGCAAACATAAACACAACTCCCACACTCAACGCAGTTGAACAAACTATAGTCTTCTTTTGCTTCTTTGTACTTTTGTTGTTCTCCTAATATACCTAACATACTTGGTATTAAACCCATTGGACATACCTCTACACATCTTCCGCATCTAATACATGGGGACTCTTCTCCAGAATTCACCACTGATTTACTTAAAGCCAGTATTCCTGAGACACCTTTAATTATAGGTACGTCCAAAGTAGATTGTGCAAATCCCATCATTGGTCCTCCCATAATTATTTTTTCAGGATCTTCGGTAAATCCTCCACAATAATCAAACGCTTCCCTAAAAGTTGTACCTATTCTTAATAATAGATTTTTTGGCTCTTTTATTGCATCACCTGAAACTGTAGTAACTCTCTCAATAAGTGGAATACCATTAACTACAGCATCACAAATTGCCACTGCAGTACCTACATTTTGAACTACTACCCCTACATCTCCTGGAAGATCACCAGAAACTACTTCGCGATTTGTAAGAATTTTTATCAGCATTTTTTCTGCGCCTTGAGGATACTTTGTGGGTAATGCCACTACATCAACATTTGTACCTTTAAAGGCTTCTTTCATGACTTTTACAGCCTTAGGTTTATTATCTTCAATCCCTACAAACCCCTTATTAACTCCTAGTATTTTCATGATTATTTTAACTCCAGTGACTATACGCTGGGAATATTCAATCATCATTCTGTAATCTGCTGTTAAATATGGTTCACATTCAGCAGCATTAAGTATAAATGTATCTATTTTTTTATCTGGTCCAGGATGAAGTTTTATATGAGTTGGAAATGCAGCGCCCCCCATTCCAACTATTCCTGAATTTTTAATAATCTCATTAAGTTCTTTTCCTACAATCGTTTCCCAATCACGTTGTAATGGGATACCTTCTAGCCATCTATCCAATCCATCACTCTTAATAACTATTGATAAACATTTATTTCCGGAAGGATGAGGATATTCACTAATATCTACAACTTCCCCAGAAATACTAGCATGTATTGGGCTGGAAACAAAAGCGTCACTATTAGCAATAGTTTGTCCTTTATATACTGCATCACCAACTTTTACAATGGGTGTACACGGCGCTCCAATATGCTGCCTCATAGGTATAATTACTTTTTCCGGAAATAAAACAGATTCAATTGATTTATCAGCCGCATAATTTTTACCATCTTTTGGATGAATCCCTCCATGAAAACTTCGTATCATTAACAATCGCCTCGCAAAATTTTTTTAAAATCGTTTACCTGTAAACTATAGGTAAATAATTGTTATAATATACGTACAATTACTGGGAATGTTTTATCAGTTTTATTTACTGAATGTTCAAAAAACTTTATATAAATTAGAGCTGAGACAAAAGCGATTGCTCCAATCAATACTTCAAAAGTTAAAATATATCCTCCTATCAGTATACCTATTAGCCATCCTAGCATCACTCCAAAAAATACAAGAATTAATGGCAAAATAAAAACTATGAATATACCCTTTACTGCATTTGCTTCTTTTATTTCAAAAGCAACTCTCTGACCCTCCATTGCACCGATAGGATTTTTTGCACTAATAACAATAGCATCATTTCCTGGACAAGCACCGCAATTCTTACAATCATTATGTCTTCCAGCCCTGATTTTAGCAATGTCACCGCTTACTTCAATTACTAGACCTTCTCCAGTTTGCATTTTAATCATGCTCCTTCAAATTGTTTTATATTCATCTTTTTATATATTATAACATTTTTGGATATGGTTTCAATGACGATATACAATTTTCAACAATAATTTTACTTCTTATTCTATATATGCTTTATTTATTTTCCAAATAAAGTTTATAGTAATTTTACATGGTGTATTATTACTATTTTACCTGTACCATAATTCAATAATCTAAAGAAATATTTTTGTATTATTATATCCATGAAGAACATCCCCTTTGGTTTTTCAATTATATAAAATATGGAGATATTCTTCATTTGTTTTGCTTTAAATGCTAGAAATACAGACTATGCACTAAAAAAATCACCTGCAAAAGTAGATTACTTTTGCTCTATCTTTTATACTTAGGATTCAATAATGCAAAGTCTGATTCATTAACATCATACAGGTCGTCATTATCATCCACTATAGTTAATGTTCCATGTTGATTACAGACTATGGTGTAATTACCATCATCTGTACAATACAAATCACCAGGCTCATACGTAGATATTGCATCTTTTTTAATACCTTTACTAATTGATGAAGAAGGCTCTGTTGTAGCTAAAATAGTGCCATCTCGATCCAACATTCCTACAAAAGTAAATCTATTCTTAATTAAAGCTATATCTTTAATCTTAGCAGGATTAAAGATTCCATGACATTTAGGACATTCTACGCTACCATCCGTTTCTCCAATGAAGTTATTCTTTACATCAGCATATCCACATCCAGGACATGTAATAGTAATTTTTAAAGCCTCATTTATTAATTCTGCTAACTCAGGAAATTCAACATACATACATGACAATGGTTCAATATCATAGCTTCCTTGTTTATTTTCCATAAACTTTATGAGCGAAACTCCCTCTAAAGATCCAAGTGTATTGAACGTATCACTATCTTTAAAATCATCCATTGTAACATCTTTATGAGCATAGACCGAAACATAAGGACTATCAATACTTATAGGACCTATATCATTGTCATCTTCACCCAATCCATAATCTACTGCAAATCCTTCTGAATCTGCAGTAGTTTGTAAGATTTCAGCCATCTCTTTCAACTGATTAACTACATAACTTTCAGCAGATTCATTAGCCTTTTTTAATTCTTGATGATAAATCCTAAATTTTTCTTCTCTAGATAGATTCATATTAATTCCCCCTTACAGACGATTATAATATTATCTCACCTGACAATCAACTTTGATATTAATTTCACATTAAAGTCAATCAATTACAATATTATTTTCATCACTATTTATTAAATTTCTATCTTTTCCATATATATATGTTTAATTTAAAGTTTTATAAGATATAATTATTAAAATAATTAGTCAAAGATTCTTAGGATATTTTTGAGTGATGCTAGGAGTCAAAACCTTGCATATATTGATGTATGTAAAGGTTATAGAATGTGCTATGCTAGATATGTAAGTTTGAATGGAAAGATATAAAATAAGGAAACTCGACTCACTGCGTTCGCTGAGTAAGTTCGGCTACCTAAATCAGAGATTTAATGGAAACTCGACTCGCTGCACTCGCTGAGTAAGTTCGTCTGACAAAATCGGAGATTTTGAGACTCACTTAAAATAAGCGAGCTTACAAAATTCGTAAACTCGCTTATCTCTTATATATGGTAGCCTCAACGGGAATCGGACCCGTGATTCCGCCTTGAGAGGGCGGTGTCTTAACCTCTTGACCATGAGGCCATATCATAATTATATGACATGGACAAAATCCATGTCATACTTAAATTAGTATCTCACAATTTAAATTCCCAATGTGCCGTTACACTTAAAAGTCACACCCGCACTTTCGCAGGTGGGTTTCCCTCAAGCCACTTCTGCCTACTTCGCCTAAAATGGAAGCTTGACATCTGCAACTGTTATTGAAAATCCCTAAATATATATGTCGGTTGAACATATAAGTTTTACGAACACCTCAGGACTTGCTACCTGTATTATTATATCATTTTTTGTCTTAGTTTCAAATCATAATTATGCCATTTTTCATAATTAGACAAGTTCATCTCTTTCAACATCCATATTGCTTGTAAAAGCTAGTATTCTTAAATTAAACTTATAATCTTAAATCTTCAATAACTTTTTCAATATCTATTTCTTTACCACGGTTTGCAAATTCAACAATTATCTCAACGCAATCAACTTGTTCCTCATCTATATCATAAGTAATATACTGGGATTCAACCGAAAATTTTTCCATACATTCTTCAATTATTTCTCCTACATTATCGATGACTAAATCATTAAGATATGGCATAAAAAATTCTTGATTCCATTTTTCGCCTTCTGACTCCTCAATGCATTCATCATTTGCATAAGCAGTTGCAGCTTCAATTTCAGCATCGTCAAAATCATAATAAAATCTTGCAAGAAAAACATCATCTTTATATTTGATTTCTTCTATATCTACTAGGTCATTTTCCTTTAAATACTCTACTATAGCATTTTTTTCCACAATAATCCTCCTACATTAATCTTGTTATATTGTACAGCCATTTATACTATACATTTTAACAAAATTTTTTTAATATTTATAAGTTTTTTTTGTCAAATCTAGTACTAAAAACTTATCTACTAACTATAATAACACATTCAAGGCTAAATTATAAATATTAAAGATTATTCTCATGCATGTTTATGTATTGTTGTAATTTTGGAAATATTCCGCATATTGTTTAAACTCTTTATATTTTTTTTTATTGCTATATAATCATAAAGTACGTAACAATATGATTAGCATATTAAGGAGAAAAACTAGTGAACTCACTAGTCTTTTACCTTTAATATGCATTACTCGGAGGTATGTGAAATGAACGTAAATTTAATTGGTGTTCCATTATTTTATGGATCTGATAAAAAGGGTGTAGACCTAGGCCCTGATAAATTAAGAGCAAATAAAATAGTAGATGTGATAAAAAATAACAACCATGAAATACATGATTTAGGCAATATAAATATTCCAGCTGTTAATACTGGTGATAAATACTCTTCAAATATTAATATGAAGTATCTTTCACCTATAGTTGATGTAAATAACCATTTAGCAAAAGAAGTTTATGACTCACTGAAATCAAATAATTTTCCATTTATAGTAGGTGGAGATCACTCACTAGGAATTGGTAGTATTGCAGGCGTAAGCAAATACTATAAAAATATTGCTGTAATATGGGTTGATGCTCATGGCGACATAAATACTGATAAAACTTCTGATACGGGCAATGTTCATGGAATGCCGTTAGCTGCTTCAATGGGTTTCGGTTCCTCATCCCTTACAGATGTCTATTATAAAGGCGTTAAAGTTAATCCTAAAAATGTTTTTATTATAGGTGCTAGATCCCTGGACAAAGGTGAAAAAGACCTCACAAAACAAAAACATCTTAATGTTTACTCAACTGAAGATGTTAAAACTAAAGGCATTGATACAATACTCGATGAAATAAACCAAAAGATAAAAGAAAGTGGCGTTGATGCTATACATCTTAGTTTTGATATAGACTGCCTTGATCCAACACTTGTTCCTGGTACTGGAACTCCGGTTTCAGATGGAATGAACCTTAAAGATGCTAAATATCTTATAAAATACTTAATGGAAACTAAACTTGTAAAATCCATGGATTTAGTTGAACTAAATACTTTACTTGATAATGGTGATGCTACAACAAAGCTTGTAATGGGACTGGTAGACTGGACGTTCAAATACTTGCAATAGTTCATTTGAGTATTTTTTCAATGTAGTTAACTACTGCAAATTTGCTATATTTTCTTAAGTTAAAAACTTAAAAAACAGTTAAGAGAGAAAAGAGAAAAGAGAAGAATTGATGAAGATTTTCTGCTCGCGCAGAATAATCTATTAAAAAGGATACAAATAGCTTTATTAGAAACGTACGTAGATTTGTTAATAAAAATCTATATACGCTTTTTATGTATGACTAAACTTTCACATGACAATTCACTGGCTTTCCATAAAAAAAGCATTCCATATAGGTATATGGAATGTTCTTCTTTTTTTGCATTTGGACGAAAAAAAATTACTACAAGAATTTTTTCCCCATAGTAATTTTTAAAGTGTTTTATTTATTGCTTTTATTTTGCCCTAAGGCAAAATTTCCTTAACTCTTCTCTCTTAACTCTTAACTTTCTTTTTTGCTTTTTGTCTAAAACAAAGTTGCAGTTTGTTCCTACCTAGAATCGTTCCCTATTAAAAGTTTAAAGTAGTTGTATGAATTTTTCTACAAAATCGTCCGCTGCTTTGTATTCTTTTTCAGCTGGTACAAATTTAAAT
>LIDZ01015121.1_pt7 | contig 45417 bp, 40 predicted proteins | sample 644651 | NCBI WGS metagenome assembly LIDZ01 (sample SAMN03856242, study PRJNA289617) | food metagenome | isolation source: wine grapes on drying loft during traditional withering process | host: Vitis vinifera cv. Corvina | place: Italy: Gargagnago di S. Ambrogio di Valpolicella | collected 2014-01 | reverse complement strand
GCTTGGTAGAGCACCTGGTTTGGGTCCAGGGGGTCGCATGTTCAAATCGTGTCGTCCCGATAAAATAAAAGACCATCGAAGTCATTCGATGGTCTTTTTTCTATATAAATTTAACATTCTCAGGTTACAGTGTTCACCTTTGTCTGGGATAAAGAGCCAGGTATTGTCTTTTGAGATTGAACCTTAAAAAGGACAATTTCGATTTGAAATAGACTATTGCTATACGAAATATCCGACAATCCATCACATTCATCTATAATCTTTTTTATATTTCTTAACCCCATACCATGAGGTTGTTTATCAGTCTTTGTAGAACAGATTTCTCCATAAAGATTGGTATGAACTTCATGTACAAACGGATTTTGAATCCTCATGAATAAACTTTCATTTAGATAATGCATATGAATTTTTATATATCGATCTACATTCGTTTTTTCTTCACAAGCTTCTATTGCATTATCTAGTATGTTTCCCAAAATAACGCTTATTACAGTTGTGTCAAGTTCCAGTTGCGGGGGAATGTTTATGTCTAAGTGAAAGGGAACTTTATACTTCTCTGCGACCAGATGTTTGTAATTGATAATCGAATCGATAATTATATTCCCGCTATTGCAGACTCCTGCCGGATTATCAAATTTGCCAAGTAATTTATCCAATTCATTTTTTGTTATTTCTCCTCAGACTGCAGTTTTGCACGCAAACCCAGAAGAATATTTTTGAAGTCATGCTGAAACCTAAAAGATTCTTCCTGCATTTCTTTTGTCAAAAGATATTGATTAACATAATAAGCATTTTGTTGTTCGAGAAGCTGACTTTTGTTCTGTGCAGAATGTACACACAAAACACGATCGCTTAACATAAAAATCAAGAAGTTAATAATAAGTAGCCCTATGGAGACAATTGGAAATAAGTCGGGATAAGTTCGAAAGAATAAGTTAGAGGATAAATTGGTTATCCCCATAATGCTTATAAATGGACAGAAAAATAAGAAAAACCAATACCAACGTGATAGACTTCCATTACCATATGCTTTAGCCATTCGTACTGATATAAACACTAGCAATAACATCAGAAATTTTGAAAGAAAGAGGTTAATAATATATCCCGTAGTAGAATAAGCTGTCGACATAGCTGCATCGCTAAGTATTATAATAGCTACGATAAAAAGACTGGCACATACCTTCCATTTGAAATTTCCCTTATAGAGAAAAGATAAGATAGCAGTACAATTAGTCCTATATTCAGGGTGAGCAGAAGTGTGCCAGGCAGCGGACTAATATGTAGAGCAGTGCTACAACCCCAATATAGTAAATAAATAAATAGAAGTTTTAATTTTTTATCAAAGCGACAAACGAAACAGTTGCTGAAGAAATAATGAATAATAACCGATAGAAATGGGAGAGTGGCTAGATAAAATAGTTCTTCTAGAAATTTATCATCCAACTAAGGTCCCCCTAAATTTTAAATAGTGTTTCCTGACGGAAACATTTTTATTTTCACTGATTGGCAGTTCCTTGCCAGTTACGAGAACTATTTTCTTATAACTGATTTCTTTTGTAAAGTAAAAATTCACTATATATGACTGATGTATTCTGATGAAGACGTTAACGGGAAGATTCATCTCTTCTTCGTTTAATGTGCTGTAGTATTCGATTTTATCATTTCTAGTATAAAGAACCACTTTTCTTTTATTACTCTCTAAATACATGATATCTCGAAAGGGAATTAATAGTTCTTTTCCTTTTTGACGTATTGGTAGGAAGTTTTTTTTGCCTTGCTGACGCTTACGAATTACCTTTTGTATGGTAGATAATAATTTATGTATAAATATTTGCGGATCAATGGGCTTTTTTATAAACCCCGATGGCTGAAGATCGAAAAGTTGCAGATGATATTCTTCATGACTGGAAATATAGATAAGTTCCACAATGTCATTCTCATCATTTGCCCTTAGTACATGCCCCGCTTTAATGCCATCTATACCTTCCATTTCAATGTCCATAAGAATAATATCAAATGGACAACCACTCTGAATGGCTCTAGTGAAGGTTTCTCCAGAGTGGAAAATGGAAATATCTATTTTTTCAGAAATGCTCTTCTGAGTCTCCAGTAGTAACCTTTCAATTAGACTGGTTGTTGGCAAGTCATCATCGCAAACAGCGATATGGATCACGTAACCATTCCTTTCTATAATTAACTCTCTTAAATTATGGCAACATTTATCTCACATAATAATATTATACAGTTTCAGGCGGATTCAAGATATATAGGCTTGAATTCCCCTATTTGAAAGATCTTTATTTGGAAGGTAATATCCGAATAGTTATAATCATTAAGCATCAGGAGGGCCTGACTTAACTGTTGTTGCTAAATGGATAGTAAACCGCTTCGAAAATCCTTGAAAATTACATTAACTATCTTGATTTGAACAATCTGTGTGTTGACCCTTTGAAAGCATGCTACTATAATTTCGTCGACACAACATAATCAAGTCAAATCAGGGTACTGCGCGTAAGCATGCATAAGTAAAAAGAGGAGTGTTCTATGTTGAAAACAACTATTTTCGAAGCAAAGGGATTAAGCAAACAATATGGATCATCTTTTGCACTCCAGGACATCAATATGGTTATTGAGCCCGGGGATATATATGGTTTTGTCGGAGAAAATGGAGCAGGAAAGACCACCCTTATGAAAATTATTGGTCGCTTAGTCCATCCGACATCAGGTGAAATATCACTTTTAGGAAAAAGTGAAAAAAATATTTTGAATAGCGCTAGACGACAGGTTGGGTTTCTAATTGAAATGCCGGCACTTTATCCAAATTTGAATGCTGAAGAAAATCTGACATTCTATTGCCGTATTTTTGGCATTGAGGATGAAAACAGAATTGAAGACGTATTGCAGGCAGTGTCTTTGCTAGATGTTGGTATGAAGAATATATCGGATTATTCGCTTGGAATGCGACAGCGTCTCGGACTTGCTATTGCTCTTCTTAACAATCCTAAATTTTTGGTTCTGGACGAACCTATTAATGGCCTTGATCCTTCAGGAATTGTGGAAGTTCGCAAGATTCTGGAGAGTTTGGCTGAAAAGGGAGTGGCCATTTTAATATCCAGTCATATTTTAAACGAGTTGCAGTTACTGGCTACAAAATTCGGGTTTATTCATAAAGGACGGTTAATCAAAGAAATCTCTGCAGAAGAATTGTTGAAATCAACGGAAACTCTGATATGCATTCGAACGGCAGATCCAACTGAAGCTGCCCATATTTTAAAAACTGAGTTAAGAACGGAATTTATTTACGTTACTGAAGCCGGTGAAATTCAAATCCCTAAAGAAAGTACGAGTCTGGAAATGTTGATGTCGGTTCTTCTTAAACAAGGGATTCAAATTGAAGGGATAAACCTCTCTACTCCAAATCTTGAAAATAGGGGGGAGTAACTAATGATGAATTTCCTGAAAGCAGAGGATTATTATCTGAAAAATGATTCAATGTTCAAAGGGATCAGTTTGCTTTTTCTCTTTGCAAGCATCTTGCTTCCTGTATGGATAGGGACGGAGGTTGGGTTTGATATAAGCAGCCCTGCACAACCTCTGACAACGGTAACCAACCTGTCGCCTTTTCTGTACTTTATAATTCCTGTCTATGCCTGCTTTTTTTCAACGGAGGGATTTGAATATGGATCAGTTAAAAATATCATCGCTTCGGGACAGAGCAGATCGTCATACATTATAGGAAAATATCTTTCTGTAATTAAAATTATCCTTTGGTGGGTCTTCCTATTCTTTGGACTTTTTTATGTGTTTTCAATGCTAGCAGCTTTTATTACTGGCGCTTACATTGGAAATGATAATATAAGAGGAAATTACATAACCGCATTCACGGCACTAGGTTTCAATATTTTGTACTTAGCTGCTTACGCTGCCCTTGTCATGATGGTGGGGATATTGGCTAGGAATACGGCTTCATCAGTAGTCATAACTTTTTTCATCATATTTGGTGATTTTTTGCTCTCTGGTTATTTTAAGGATTCTTCATCTACATTTTTTCGAATAGTTTCTGACAATACATTAATGACTCAGATTTTGAAATTTTCCGGTATGTATGTTGCGAATTCACAGCACATAGTACTATCAAGTATAAACGACTATATTCGTGTGACGGTTATTCCGATTATCATCGTAGCAATTTGTTTGATGGTTACTTTAATTTCTTTTGAAAAAAGAGATATTCATACTTAAATGTTCAAATCGTGCAGTCCCGTTAAAATTAAAGCCATCGAATAACTTCGATGGTCTTTTTGCTGTATAAATCTAGTACTCTCCGGTCACAATAAAGAAAAGAAAGCAGATAGAAGGGGATCAACGTGAATGCTTCTAAATTAAAAAAACAAATTAAAAAGAATTGGAAACAGTGGAAGCGACGCACTGGAACAACTGCATTGTGTGTGATCGTAGTTGGGATGGCATGGTGGGGATTACATCTCTCTGAAAAAGTTCAATCTTTATTGAACTCAAAACCACAAATTGCTGTCGAAACTTTACAATATCTTCAGAATACCTCGGTTGATGGGGAGTCGAAAGACGACCGGTATTTTTTGCAAAAGTTGAATGACTCTAAAATATCTCATAAGGTTATGTTTCGAAAAAATTATGTTTGTGGTCAGGAAGAGCAGGTTCTCGGTCAAATGCGTTCTGATCGTATTCGTGAACTGATTCATAATAATCCTACTTGGGTAGGGCATCTTGACCTTCACGGGGATGTGTGGCTGGTAGAATCGATTTCAGACCTATCTCCTGTGTGTAAACAGAAGGCATATATGAGTATGGATACGGATGGGAATCTTACTTTGTATGAAGGTCGACCTCAAAAGGAGAAGGTGTTAAAAACATTTTTTCAGCTTGATATCAACTCCATGGAATCGACACTCCCTGAAGGGGTATTAAAAGAATTATATGATGGTATTCGAATACAGGACATTGATGAGTATAACAGTGTCATATCCACCTTTAGTGATTACGCACAGGAATATAGCGAGAATGTTATGAAGAGAACGAATTAACATCAAGCAGAAATAAACAAAAACAAGTCCTTCTAGTGATCTAGAAGGATTTGTTTTGTTTACAATATATATGGTCACACTTGGACTGTCCAATGAAGCGTATCCGGGATCAATCCGGTTTGAATACCAGTAATGGTATCATATAGACGCTGTGACAACTGACCGATATGCCCTTGATTAACGATCATTTGATGATTATTCCAGAATAACTCCCCAACAGGAGAAATGACAGCAGCCGTCCCAGTTCCAAAAACCTCCTCTAAAGTATGGTTCTTGGATGCTTCATACACTTCTTCTATTGAAATCTGACGTTCCTCAACAGGAACTCCCCAATTACTTAATAGTTCCATAATGGAATCTCGGGTTACACCTGCTAAAATGCTTCCGTTGAGTTGAGGGGTAATGACCTTACCATTAATTTTGAAGAATATATTCATGCTGCCAACTTCCTCAATATATTTCTTCTCTATAGCATCGAGCCAAAGCACTTGAGAGTATCCTGCATCCTTGGCCTCTGTCTGTGCTTTGATACTAGCAGCGTAATTACCTGCTGCTTTAGCAGTTCCTAGTCCACCACGAACCGCACGTGTATAGGAGGTCTCTACATTAATCTTAACAGGTTCTAACCCTTCGCTATAGTAAGCGCCAACAGGCGATAGAATGACGAGGAGTTGATAGGTGTGGGAAGCGCGTACACCTAGGCATGGTTCAGTCGCAATAATAAAAGGCCTAATATAGAGAGAGGTACCTTTTCCTGAAGGAATCCATTCTTTATCTATATTAACTAATTTTTGAATGGCTTGGATGATGAAATCTCCGTCGATCTCTGGAATTTCAAGACGTCTGTTGGATTGGTTGAATCGTTCCATATTTTTATTGGGCCTGAATAAAAGAATATGCTCATCCTTAGCTAAGAATGCTTTCATACCCTCGAAAACAGCTTGACCGTAGTGAAATACCATTGCTGCTGGATCTAAAACTAAAGGAGCATAAGGAACAATACGGGGCGCATGCCACCCTTGTTCTAAATTGTAGTCTAGTAGAAACATATGGTCTGTAAAATATTGACCAAAGGGTAGATTACTTTGATCTGGTTTTTCTTTGCGGATGTCTCTTTGCTGAACTTTAATTTCTTCCATGTTCATAATCCTCCTATGTCTCAATGAAATATATATTCTTAATTATAAAGAATTAAAAAACAAGGTCAATCCAATTATTCGATTGAAATAATAGTTATTTTATGGAGGAAAGAAGACATGTATTTTATTATAAGTACAAAAAGTGTCAATTTTAGAGAAATGGGACCATAGTACTAGTTCGCGTAACTTCCCGACGAACGTTAATCCATCCATCACAGGCATACGAATAAATCAGAATTATTCCTGCTAATTTACGCATATAAAGGGGACCACCCCACTACTAAAAAATGTTAGAAACAGGAATTTGATTACGCACGTGAAGCGATACGGCTCGGAGTGAAGGATTACATATGTAAGCCAATTCATTACGAGGAATTGGGAAATAAGATCAGGGATATCGGAGTCCAGATCCGAAGTAAACAATTCAAAGATAAATTGTATAACACCATTCCTCTTTTTCAAGAGGTGCCTACCGTAGAAAATGAAAGTACCAAGAAAACGACGGAGCAGCTTATGAATACAGCTGTTCAGTATATAACGGAACGCCTGAATTCGGATGTTGGAATTGAAGAGATGGCTCATAAGCTGGGGATCAGTTGTAGTTACTTTTGTTTATTGTTCAAAAATCGTTTTGGTATGACTTTCGTGGAATACGTAACGCTTCAACGAATGACAGCGGCCAAGTTCATGTTGGCTAACAGTGATAAAAGCATCTCTACAATCGGTTCTGGTGTGGGTTATCAGGAACAGCGCTATTTTACGAAAGTGTTTCAAAAGCAGACAGGAATGTCGCCAAAAGAATACCGGGACCATAACCGGGCGGATGTTCGTTGATTTATTCGTCACTGTGTAATTGGATACAACCTAAAAAAACTTCTCATGCTCAATCTAAGAACGCAGAGACGATTATCCTATGTTTAATGGATAACCGTCTCTTTTTTTATAGAATTTTAGCAAGATTTTGAGTATTTCTAGCAGTCATAGACTTAACTGAGAGTTTTTCATATAATAAAGAGACGAATACATATGTTCGCTTTATGATGAGGGAGAGATTGATTTTGCGGATTTTAGGAATTGACCCGGGTATTGCCATTGTCGGATTTGGTTTCGTAGACAAGGAGGGAAGTAAAATCACGCCTGTTCAATACGGATGTATTCAGACGGAAGCTCATACTCCTGAAGAAGATCGATTGTTACATGTGTATGAAGGTATGATACAGTTGATAGATAAATATAAACCTGATCAGGTCGCGTTCGAGAAGCTATTCTTCAATCGAAATGTGTCGACGGCTATGATCGTAAGTCAAGCACGTGGCGTGATGATTCTAGCGGCTGTGCAAAAGGGGCTTCCGGTAGGAGAGTATACACCATTACAGGTGAAGCAGGCTATTGTTGGATACGGTAAGGCAGAGAAGAAGCAGGTTCAGGAGATGGTGCGTATTTACTTACGCTTGAAAGAAGTCCCTAAACCGGATGATGTCGCGGATGCCTTAGCTGTGGCTATATGCCATGCACATTCAATTACATTAAATACGAAGTTAAATGAGGTATTGCGAAAATGATTGATTTCTTAACAGGACCTGTGGTCCATTTGGAAAATGATTATGTAGTATTAGATGTTCGTAGTGTGGGGTACCGTGTTTTCTGTCCGAATCCTTATGCTTTTGCAAAGACTGAAGGTGAAGTTACTCTCTATATTCATTATCATGTACGTGAAGATGCGACACTTTTGTTTGGTTTCCCAACGCGTGATGAGCAGAAGTTGTTTCGTAAATTAATAGAGGTATCTGGCATTGGTCCCAAGGTGGCCCTTGGCATATTAAGTGGTGGCAATCCTGATCTTGTGGTTTCGGCAATCTATCAAGAAAACATTACGTTCTTAACAAAGTTACCAGGTATCGGTAAGAAGACTGCGCAGCGGATGATTCTTGACTTAAAGGATAAGCTGGATGGTTTCGGTGCAGGTGTAATATTGGGAGGGTTGTTCACGGTTCCTGAACCTCAACAAGGGGACGGTTCTTCTTGGTCTGAAGCTAGAGAAGGTTTGAAGGCCTTAGGTTATACGGAAACGGAGCTTGACAGTGTATGGTTGAAAATTAAAGATGATATCACTTATGAAGATACGATAGACGTTTTAATGAAGCGGGCGCTCAAACTGCTCTATGCGGGCTAAGGAAGAGGAGCGATAGTGAATGGAAGACCGTATCATATCAGCAAACTTGATGATGGAAGATCAGGCGGTGGAGCTCAGTCTTCGCCCTCGATATTTGGCAGAGTACATCGGTCAGAATCAAGTGAAGGAAAACCTGAAAATTTATATTGAAGCTGCTAAAATGCGTAATGAGGCACTAGATCATGTACTTCTGTATGGTCCGCCAGGGCTGGGTAAGACCACACTAGCTAATATCATAGCTAACGAATTAGGTGTGAATTTGCGCACGACCTCAGGGCCAGCCATTGAACGCCCAGGAGATTTGGCTGCATTACTGACCAATCTTCAAGAAGGTGATGTATTATTTATTGACGAAATTCATCGCCTACACCGAACGGTCGAGGAAGTGATGTATCCAGCGATGGAGGATTTTGCGTTGGATATCATGATTGGGAAGGGGCCAAGTGCACGTTCTGTAAGATTAGATTTGCCTCCATTTACATTAATAGGAGCTACAACGCGGGCAGGATTGTTATCGGCACCTCTTCGAGATCGGTTCGGTGTTGTCAGTCGTCTTGAATTTTACAGTGTGGATGAGCTTAGCTACATCGTCTCAAGAGGAGCAGATATTTTTGGAATTGAAATAGTGGGCGACGCAGCCGATGAGATAGCGCTTAGAGCGAGAGGAACCCCTCGTATTGCCAATCGTCTGTTGAAGCGAGTACGGGACTATGCACAGGTTCGTGGAGACGGGATGATCACACGGGATATTGCGGACCAGGCACTCCAAATGCTTCAAGTTGACCCTAGAGGTCTGGATCAAATTGACTACAAAATACTTCATACCATGATTACTAGCTTTCGTGGAGGTCCTGTAGGATTGGACACCATTGCTGCAACGATCGGAGAAGAGAGTCAAACGATTGAGGATGTGTACGAACCTTATTTAATGCAGATAGGATTTTTACAACGTACTCCACGTGGGAGAATGGTATCACCCACTGCGTATCAACATTTAGGATTACCACAACCGCCTCAACAGAAGTAAATACTCTAACTCAGAGAGGAGAAATTCAATGTTATATGATATGAAAAGTAAAGCGTTGAAGTGCTTCTGTAAAGGGATGTTAGTTGCGGCTATTGTAACAGTTTGTTTGCCTTCCCCAAAAGAGGTTATAGCTGCTGGACTCACACCTGATTCCATAAGAGTTGCAATGTTTCTGGATTTAGGGGGCACTTATAAATCAACTACACAAGCTGTAACGCTTCAGTCTACATCTCCTTGGAGTGCAGGATTTAAAGGAGATGATGGGTATCACCCTCTGTCTAATATCTTAGAAAATACACAAGTACGTTTCAGTGTAGATTCCTTCCGGGTCAAAGTATTGGAGACAAAAGATTGGAAAACAGCGGTGGCAGCATCACAGAAGTTGTCTGCAACGAATGATAAACCGATACTATTTAGTTCTTCACTGGGAGGAAACACAGTATATCAATTGTATTCGGGAACCTATGTAACTGAACAAGCTGGTAAAGAGGCTGTGATTCGCGTGACAAAAACAGCAGCAGCTCAATTGAACGGTCAAGTACCTGCGCTTAAGGGAAGTAAATATATATCTGCAGGTGTTTATAGTACGCAAGTTGAAGCTGAGACTCAACAAAGGTTCATTCAAGCTGCCGGATTTGATGCTAGGACCGTTATTCAGAGCATGCCTACAGGCGGAATTCAATATTCGGTTTGGGTAGGAGAAGCGGCAAATGATCAAGAACTGGTTGTTATTCGACAAGAGATGAGTCAACTTGTACCTACGGTGACCTTATCGGATGTAGATCCTTCAATTCCAGCACTTATTCTGCGTCAAGATGTTGGACTTAATCTTACTTCACTCCAAATGGTGGATCATTATCAGATAAGCGGGGCGTCTGCGAAACTGTGGATTCCAGATCATTCGAATGGAATACAGGTCACTGAGAGATCCAAGCGTACCTATCGTGGTAATTGGGAAATCAGTTCGTATAATGGGCAATTAGCTTTGGTAAATGAAATACCATTAGAACAATATCTTTATTCTGTTGTGGGAGCAGAGGTGCCCTCTTCTTGGCCACGTGAAGCATTGAAGGCGCAAGCTGTAGCTGCACGAAGTTATGCCATATTCCAAAGAAATAAGTTTAAAGTAGCGGATGTGGTCGATACGACGCTAAGCCAAGTTTATAATGGGATAAGTTCTGAAGCTACTAGTATTACACAAGCTGTTGATGACACCAAGGGACAAATCCTTATGAAGGATGGTAAAGTGGTTGAGGCTGTCTTCTCATCCAATAGTGGTGGAGCAACAGCAGATTCTAGTGAGGTGTGGAATAGTAACAATAACACCTTTGCGAGTGTTGTAAGTGAAGGTGATTTATCTGCACAAAAGAGCTTGAAAATGTGGTATCATATCTTGTTGAATAATGGGCTTTCAGGTTATGTTCGTGAAGATAACGTGAAGGAATTGAGCAGCACAACAGCAGCGGGATTGGCTCAGCTAACGGTTATATCAAAGGATACGAATGTTCGTGTAATACCTCTAGTACAATCCAATGTTACAGCAGTTAGTAAACTGAATCCTGGCGATACAGTAGTTATTCTCGATAAAGTAGCAGAATCTAACACCTATTCTTGGGTTAGAGGTCCTTATACTTCAGCTGAATTACTTAAGGCAATGAAGGGGAAGGGAACATTACAACTACCCTCTATCATAAATACACTTGAAGTAACAAGACGAGGACCGTCGGGTCGCGTAATGGAACTACAGGTAAATGGACAAATCTTGGATGTGAAGTATCCAGATATATTCAGATCAGCACTAAATGGTTTGCCAAGCACACTGTTTGATATTGCATCATCTGGAAGTTATACTGTATTAGGTTCAGATGGTACTACGGTTAAAGCATCAACATCTTCGGCTACTTCCGTGATCTCGGCTTCGGGGGTTAATAGCCTTAAAGGTACGGGAACAGTTATCATGAATGGTGAATCCAAGGCAACCGTATTGGATGCTAGTGATAAGTTTATATTTATTGGACAAGGAAATGGTCATGGACTAGGGCTTTCTCAATGGGGAGCTAATGGTATGGCAGATGCAGGGAATGATTATCAGGATATTTTGAAACACTATTATCAAAATGTCACTATTGCTAAGGAATGACGACACATGGATGTAGAGTTATATAATTTTGATCTACCAGAGGAATTGATTGCTCAGACACCACTTTTAGAACGAAGTTCATCTCGATTGCTTACGTTGAATAAAGAAGATGGCTCAACGGAACATCACACATTTAAAGATATAACGGATTATCTTAAGCCAGGTGACACACTTGTATTGAATGATACTCGGGTTATCCCGGCAAGACTATTCGGTGTAAAAGAGAATACGGGAGCTAAAGCAGAGGTTCTGTTACTTAAGAATCTGGGTGGAGATCGCTGGGAAGCGTTAGTAAAGCCCGGGAAAAAGCTAAAACAAGGAAACATCATTGTATTTAGTGATGAACTTAAAGCGGTAATTGAATCTGAAAGCGATATGGGTGGCAGAGTACTCAAGTTTACTTATAAAGGAGTATTTCAAGAAATCCTTGATCGACTTGGACAAATGCCCCTTCCTCCATATATTAAGGACAAGCTGGATGATCGCGAGCGTTATCAGACGGTGTATGCTCGTCATGAAGGTTCAGCAGCAGCACCTACAGCTGGCCTTCATTTTACGGAAGAATTACTCGATGCTATACGTGCCAAGGGTGTTTCGGTAGCCTTTATTACATTGCATGTGGGATTGGGAACCTTTCGACCGATGTCAGTAGATCGTGTGGAAGACCACGTGATGCATGAAGAATATTATTCATTGTCTCAGGAAACCGCAGATTTACTGAATGATACTCGCCGAGATGGGGGTAGAATTATTGCTGTTGGAACGACTTCATGTCGTACACTAGAGACTGTCGGGCGACAATGTGCAGGGGGTCTATTGAAGGAAAGTAGCGGTTGGACAAGTATTTTCATGTTTCCGGGGTATGAATTTTCGGTAGTGAATGCTTTGATTACCAATTTTCATCTTCCCAAATCCACATTGGTCATGTTAGTTAGTGCGTTAGCAGGGCGAGAACATATTCTCGAAGCGTATGAAGAAGCTGTGAGGGAGAAATATCGTTTTTTCAGCTTCGGTGATGCCATGTTTATTTATTGAAATATAGGAAATGGTAAGTTTAAGTTTCCCATTGAATACAGAAGAATGTTATATAAGGAAGGAATTCAAACACATTATGGTAGCAGCAATTACTTACGAACATATTAAAACATGTAAACAATCAGGAGCTCGTCTAGGACGTGTTCATACGCCTCACGGTATTATCGATACACCTACATTTATGCCTGTAGGGACACTCGCAACGGTTAAAACGATGAGTCCAGAAGAACTTAAGCAAATGGATGCTCAGATTATTCTTAGCAATACTTATCATTTGTTCCTTCGTCCAGGTCATGATATTATCGGTGAAGCGGGCGGACTTCACAAATTCATGAATTGGGATCGCCCTATTCTGACTGACAGCGGTGGTTTTCAGGTGTTCAGTCTTAGTGAAATGCGCAAAATTACGGAAGAAGGTGTTCATTTCCGTTCTCATCTGAATGGTGATAAACTGTTCCTGTCTCCAGAAGTTGCAATGGAAATTCAGAATGTGCTTGGATCAGATATTATGATGGCTTTCGATGAATGTCCTCCTTATCCTGCTGAATATGATTATCTGAAGAAATCGCTTGAACGGACATCTCGCTGGGCTGAACGTTGTCTAGAAAGTCATGCACGTCCGAATGATCAAGGTCTATTCGCTATCGTACAAGGTGGGATGTATGAGGATTTACGTAAGCAGAGTGCGCGTGATTTGACTTCCATGGATTTCCCGGGGTATGCTATTGGTGGACTCAGCGTAGGTGAATCTAAGAAATTAATGTATGATGTATTGGATTACACAATTCCATTGCTTCCAAGCAATAAGCCTCGTTATTTGATGGGTGTAGGATCTCCTGATGCTCTAATCGAAGGATCTATTCGTGGAGTGGATATGTTTGACTGCGTTCTACCAACACGTATCGCTCGTAATGGGACAACAATGACAAGCGAAGGAAGAGTTGTGATCCGAAACGCTAAGTATGCTCGTGACTACGGTCCGTTAGATCCAGCGTGTGATTGTTATACGTGTAAGAACTACTCGAGAGCTTACTTGCGGCATTTGATTAAGGCAGATGAAACCTTTGGTCTGAGACTGACTACATACCATAACCTGCACTTCTTGCTAGAATTAATGCGCAAGGTTCGTCAGAGTATTATGGACGACAGACTGCTTGATTTTCGTGATGAGTTTTTTGAACAGTATGGGCTTTATGAGAATCTTAAAGGTTTCTAGAACGATGTATATTATTTGAGGGGGAAATAAGATGAACGAAATGATTCAATTACTTTGGCCGTTTGTTTTAATGTTTGCGATCTTTTATTTTTTGTTAATCCGTCCGCAACAAAAGAAACAAAAAACCCGTGCCTCAATGCTGAAAGCTCTTAGCAAGGGAGATAAGGTTGTAACTATCGGTGGTCTTCATGGTACAATCACGGAAATCACGGATGATATTATTGTACTTCTTGTTAATGATGCAACAAAGCTTACTTTTGACCGTAGCGCTATTAGTCAAGGTGTACGCTCAGATGTAGAAAGTAAATAAAACTCAAATCCAAAATTGCGTTAAAATAAGAGAGGTTGTCCCTTTGTCAGCTTGACAAAGGGACAACCTCTCTTATTTTGTGAGTTTATTAATTCTAGTTTATAAGGATAGATCCACAGCTTTAGAACGATTCCTGTGAAGTCCCTCCTCTTTCTTAAGAGTCAATCTAGCCCAATAAATACCTAAAGTAGATGCTGTAATACCTAGTAGTGAACCAGCCACCATGTCAGTTACCCAATGAATTCCTAGATAGAATATACTGAATACTACAATAACTGCACTTATGGACGTTATGATTCTCCAAACACGATTGCCAGAACGTGCTGCTAATAGCATAATCGTCACGGAGAGAGAAGTGTGAAGACTTGGGAAGCAGTTGTCCAGACCCGAAAGAGGTCTATATGATTTCTCGAAATCAGGAAATACATCTAACATATGAAAAGTGACTCCTGAGAGTGGATAGGACCATACCTCATTAACGGGGAAAAAGAGGTAGAAGGGAATAGCTATCGCATAATTAATAATAATAGCGAAACAAGTTGCATATACGAATAACTTATTACGATTTAAAAGGTAGACCCCAATAGAGGCAATCAACAAGGACTGAAAAACAATAACATAAAAGAATACACATATCTCCGTGATTATTGGATTATAGAAAAATTCTTGTAAATTCTTCACAAAGTGACCTTCTATACCGAAGACCCATGGTGTGAAATCAGCACGATAATTCATGTTTTTTTCTATCGTGAGTTCATACTTATTAATAATTAGAATGCCTGCAACACCTATAAATAAAAATAAAAATCTACGTGAAGCTATAAGTGTTTTAGCAAATTCTTTGATCACGTGAAAGGGATTACGAAGAGATCCTAACCAAATTAGTATAATAACTGTTGCTGTTGAAGCTAAAGTAATGGTTCCCATGGATTGGTAAAGCACAAAAACAGCCTCCTCTTTATAGCATGACTTAAAATAGTGTACCACATTTACAAGGAAGAGACTATCTTTGGAATTACATATTTTGTCTTAAGTTCACACCGAACATTCCTCCGATTGCACCAATAACAAATGCTGCTCCTATCAAGAGAATATGGTCTAAACTTATAGAAGTATCTAAAGCGAGAAACCCAATAAGTACAATGAATAACCCATAAAACAATCCAGTTAAACCCCCGTTATACCATCCTTTTCGACCGGAACGCTTACCTGACACGATACCTCCTACTGCTGCGGAGAAAATATGAATAACATAAGTATACACACCAAGATCATGTTCCTGCATACCACTTAACCATAAGAATAAAGATAAAATAAATGAACCCATCATCATCCAGAAAAATGCATAACAAAGCCCAGCAAGGATCGGGTTAGTAATTCTTAAAGAGATGAATTGACGGATAAATTGCATATAAGAAACCCCCTTTATAGTCCATAAGTTACTGTCATTGTATGATGGGGCTTGCCCCAGTATTACAACAAGCATACGTTTTGTGTAAATGGATTGGCATTAATTAAAAACGCAGATGATTGCATGAGCTGTATGAGAAAAGGTGACAATAGTAATATAAACATGTCCATTCGTGACAAGGTTAAGGAGTAGATATAAGTGACAACCGATATGACAACCCACATTTTTAGAACATTACTGATGTATTTTTTTATCTATTTCACCATTCGTATTATGGGTAAAAGAGAAATTGGGAAACTGTCCCTATTTGATTTTGTTATCTCAATTATGATTGCTGAACTTGCTGTGTTTGTTGTAGAAGATATGAAAGAACCCCTGTTGGATGGGATAATTCCTATGGTAACGCTTGTCATTTTACAGATTGCTATAGCACAGGTCAGTTTGAAGAATCGCAAACTACGACTGTTATTTGATGGGAAACCAACCGTTCTTATTTCTAATGGGAAACTCCATCGAGATGCGATGAAGAAGCAACGTTATAACCTTGATGATCTTATGCTTCAAATCCGTCAGAAAGATATTGATAATATTGCGGATGTAGAATTTGCGATTCTAGAGACGACAGGTCAACTTACGGTCCTTTCCAAAGATTCAAAGTCTGCTGAGGAGCCGTCATATGGAACTTCTACATTTAGAAGGAGAAGTAGATTGAAGAGCAGGAGAAGAATTTTGGTGCCTGCGGGTAAACTAACTTATCAGGGTTTACCCGTGCCTCTAATTATGGATGGCAGAGTACAAGATGAAAATTTACAGTTGATGAAAAAAACACGATTCTGGTTAAAAAATCAGATTTTAACAAAAGGTGCTAGTGATTTTAAAGATGTTTTTCTATGCAGTATTGATCATAAAAATCATATTTACATCGATTTAAAGGAAAAGATAGATGGCGAACCGGTTAAATGAATTTCTGTTTAGTGCGGAACCAATCACCGATTAGTGGTGTTTTCTCTAAATCCCGCAAGGAAACGAGCTTGATACTAAATATGATGATGATATAAATAATGATACCGACAATACTTGATACGACGAATTGCAACCATGTAGATTGATGAAAAGGAAGATGGGTATAAGCAAATTGCGTAGCTCCTGCCATTACGAACATAGCTACGCCCATTTTCAAGAAGTCGAGAACCTTGTATTTGAAAGATAACATTCTAGCTACGCTGAACCCATGTAACAACGTGACGATGATACTATTAGCAATAATGGCAATTACAGCGCCTAGTATTCCGTATTGCGGCTGAGATGCTAAATACCAAATCAGAAACAACTTAATTGCGGATCCAATTAATGTATTGCGGAGAGCCTTACCAGGATGGTCTAGTGCTTGAAGGGCAACCATTAATGGAGCCTGAACATAAATAAATAAGGCAAAAGGTGCCATGAGTCGTAACATACTTGATATATTGTGGTCATTATATAGAAGCAAACATAGAGGAACTGAAAGGACAAACATAAGAACAGAGAATGGAGCTCCAGTTACAAGTGCTAATCGAATGGTTTGGTTGAGTCTTTTGTGAATCGTAACCATATCATTACGGGTTGCTGCTTCTGATAAGGCAGGAACGAGCGAGACTGCTAATGCAGCGGTGAGCGCCCCGGGTAGTAATAGTAATGGAATGACCATCCCTTGTAATGCTCCATACTGAGCCGTAACGACGGAGGTGGCAAAACCGGCTAAGGCAAGACTCTGTGCTGTAATAATAGATTCGAATAAATAGGAGAAAGATCCGACGAGCTTTCCTGCAGTGACAGGGATCGTAATCTTAAGCAGCCGACGAAGTACTTTTTTTTGAGGAATGATAGTGGGTTTAGCTTCTAAGATGATATCTATATCAGGATCCTCGCCTTTTTTATTCTCTGCATGATATTGCCATAACAATATAAGTAGACCAATAAATTCACCGGCCATAACGCCTAACATAGCTCCAGCTGCTCCAAATTCAATTCCTTTGGGTAGAAGTAGAAATGAGAACCAAAGTACACAAACAATTCTAGCCAGCGTCTCTACAATAGAGGATAAGGCTGATGGAATCATATTCTGCTTTCCTTGGAAATATCCCCGATAGACAGAGGATACAGCAACAATAACTAGCATTGGACTCATACTTACAAATGTATGATAAACTCTGGGGTCTGTCAGAATGGTCTGGGTTATCCAAGGGGCGAACAAGATGGACAGCAGCATGAATATAATTCCAAGTGTAAGCGTTAATGCTAAACTAATGCGTAGAACTGTTTGTGAAGCTTTTGGATTGTTGGCTGCTTCAGCTTCTGATACAATCTTGGATACAGCAAGGGGGATACCTCCCGTGATAATCGTCATTAATACAATAAAAAAGGGATACCCTAGTTGGTAAATTCCTACACCTTCTGCTCCAATAACACGAGGTAAAATAATTCGCGGGATAAACCCTAATATACGATTGATTATTCCTGCCGTCACTAATATTATGGTGCCTTGGATAAATGTTTGTTTCTGATGCTTATTCAACTGCTCACTCCCTCTTCCCGGGTCAAGCTTAGCCGGTTATCCAGCATGACTATTACTATATGGATATGCTCAACCTGTCCCTTCTCATGCTTAGCTTTGTAATTCATTTCATAGAAAAAGGAAAATAGGGTTTAGGGGTCGAATTACTTGTTTTAGGGATACAGACATCATAGAGAGGAGGGGTACGCGTGGGAGTTGAAGATTTAAGTAGCGTCCAACTCAATGAGGATATTCAGATGATGTGTAAGAGCAAGGCCGAAGAATTTAGACTTATCGGATATGAGCACGTGACTGGTAAAGATATATGGAATTGTGTTAGTTCAAAATATGAGAAGGAAGGCTTTCCTCCAATCTATAAGTTGGTCAATGATATTTTATCTCTGAAAGTAACGGGGTTCATGAATTTTATGACGATGTCTGCCTATAGAGGATCTACTTTCGAATAAGAAGGGGTCCTTTTTGTCTTGGAAAGAATAGGGGAATGAGGGTGTCGAATTTTGCGGCGTCACTAATTTTACAATATTGATAAATTGACTGCATTTTAACGCATGGCTATAATAGGAATATTGAGAACGAAAGGGGAACTAAGAACGGCATGAAAAGAATTATTAGTTTTTTCGTTACAGTGATCGTGTTAGCTGGCGTAATGGCAGTTTCAACTCCTGGATTACTGGATAAGGTTCGATTGGGCCTTGACCTTAAGGGAGGATTTGAAATTCTCTATGAGGCTAAACCGTTGGAAGAAGGACAAGCTGTTACTAAAGAATCTTTGAACCGCACAGCCCAGAGTTTAGAGAAGCGGGCAAACGTGTTAGGGACAAGCGAACCAGAGGTGACTACAGAAGGATCTAACCGTATTCGTCTGAAGATCGCTGGCGTAACCAATGAGGCTGAGGTTAGGAAGAAAATGAAAGAACCTGCGAATCTAACGTTTCGTAGTTCGCCGACTGGTGGCAAAGAAGATGCTGATTTCACTAAAATCGAACTCTTAGGAAGCGATTTTAAAGAGAATGGTGCAGAAGTGGGTTATGACTCTCTAAACCAACCTGAAATTAGTATCCAAGTGAAGGATAAAGCTAAATTTGCAGAAATCACAAAACGTCTTCTCAACAAAGAATTAGCTATTTTCTTAGATGAAACCCTGCTGTCTGCTCCTGAAGTACGTGGAGTATTAACAGATGGCAAAGCTTCAATTACGGGTAACTACACGAATGATGCAGCTAAGAATCTTCGGGATACGATTAACTTAGGCGCATTACCACTCAGCCTAACGGAGAAATACTCTCAAAGTGTAGGAGCCACGCTAGGTAAACAATCTTTGGATCAAACGATTTTTGCGGGTCTATTGGCTTCTGCAGTTATTCTTATTTTCATGATCGGAATATACCGTTTACCTGGACTATTAGCGAGTTTTGCTCTGATTTTACACACATGGCTACTTATTTTAGTATTCGTTCTAGCTGATTTCACACTAACTTTGCCTGGTATAGCAGCATTTATACTCGGGATAGGGATGGCTGTAGATGCTAATATCATAACCAATGAACGAATTAGAGAAGAAATGCGTAATGGGAGAAGTGTTATGTCTTCCGTTAAATTAGGAAATAAATCTTCTTTCCGAACGATAATCGATTCTAATGTAACGACAATCATTGTTGCGGGCTTTATGTTTTATTTCGGAACAGGTTCTGTAAAAGGATTTGCATTAGTACTCATTGTTGAAATTGTATTGAGTATTGCAACGAACGTTTACTTCTCCCACTGGTTGCTTAGCCTCTTGGTTAAGTCAGGCATACTTAAAAAACCGAAGCAATTTGGTGTGAAGGAGAGTGAAATTCGTGAACTTTAAGAAAGAAATTGATTTTGTTCATATTAGCAAGTATTTCTATACAGTGTCCATTATTTTAACCATCGTAGGGATTATCTGTCTTTCTATCTTTGGTTTGAATTTTGGAGTAGATTTTCGCGCTGGTTCCAATGTAGATATAACTCTCTCTAAGTCGTTAACACAGAGTCAAGTTGACCCCATCCTCAAGAAAATTGGGATTGATGAGGGAACAAGTATTACGCCAGGTGAAAAACGGATGAATATTCGTTTCACTGAAAAGCTAAAAGAAGAGCAGGAAAATCAACTAAGAGCTGAGATTCAAAAGTTGGATAGTACAGCATCTTTTGAGGTCAATACAGTAGATACTGAGATGGCTAAAGAACTTGGGAAAAATGCTATTTATGCAGTTCTTTTGTCTTTTATTGGTATTGTTATTTATGTAAGTATTCGTTTTGAATGGCGCTTTGCATTAGCAGCTATATTGTCGCTCATTCATGATGCATTCTTGGTTGTCACGGTGTTCTCTATATTCCGTTTGGAAGTGGATTTGATTTTCATCACCGCCGTATTGACAATCATTGGTTATTCTATTAATGATACGATTGTTATATTCGACCGGATACGTGAGAATTTACGTTTCGCTAAGTTCAAGACGAACGAGGACCTTGTTAACTTGGTCAACAAGAGTGTGAATCAAATGCTGAAGCGTTCCATTTATACAGCACTCACTGTCTTTATTGCAGCGATCTTCCTGTTCCTATTTGGAGGAGAATCCATTAAAATGTTCTCTTTTGCTATGGTTATTGGACTTGTATTCGGAGCATATTCTTCGATCTTTATTGCAAGCCCATTCTGGTTTTATCTTAAAAGTAAAGAAAAGAATAAGAAAATCAGCAAAACCTCATAAGTCAAAGAGAAACAGGAATAAAACAAAGAAAGCCGCGGTCTATAATGACGCGGCTTTCACAATGATTAGACATGTTATGGTGCATCATTAGACCCCATCGATCGATACTGGAAGATGGGATGGGTATTTTATGGAGAATAGAGTTATCGGATTTGAAGTTGCTAGAGGGGGGCCCATGTGACTATACAACGTTCAGCATCAGCGGAAACCGTAACTTGGACAGGGATTATTTGTGAATTTGGACTCGCTTTTTTTAAAGGAACTGTTGGTTATTTCTCGGATAGCAAAGCTTTACTAGGAGATGCGTTGTATTCAGCGACGGAAGCTTCTACTTCACTAGCAGATAAAATTCCTTGGAAGCGGCAGGCTACTCTAAGAGGTAATCGTAAATCCGCAAAAACAGTACCTGTGATAGCCATTCTTTTTTCTGTCTTAGTTCTTATGGGAGGATTACAAATTGCTACGGGTGCGATTCAGAATCTTTCGAAGGATGACCTGAAATCGCCGGGACAGTTCTCAGTGATAGCCATCTTTGTCTCTTTTGCCGTAAGAGAAGCCATCTTTCAATTTCAATACCGTATATCCAAAAAGAAAAATGAAGGCAAACATACGGTGTATGCTGCGAACCACCGACTAGGGTTATATTCATCTTTTATCGTATTGCTAGGTGTGGTTCTTTCATTTACAGGTGATATGTATGGGTGGCCTGGTTTACTATACATGGACTCAATTGCAGCTTTAATTGTATCGGTTCTGGTTCTTAGAAAAGGGTATCTTCTCATCGTGAATTCTGTTTATGGAAGGATTGCTCATCAGGAAATAGAAGAAGAAAATTCTGCGAATTTCATTGATACGGTTCAGCGTGTTCACGGAATCATAACAGTGGATGATCTGAAATCACATGAGCATGGACATTATATTGTTATTTATGTGAAAGTTAGTGTTAATCCACGGATTACGGTTTTGGAAGCGCAGGATATTGCTGAGCGTGCCAAAAAATTGCTGATGAACCGGTTTCTACATGTTAGTGATGTAAACATTCAAGTTGTTCCTTATGATCCTGGTTATCCTTACAAGTCTAACCATGAACTAACAAGTCGGGATACACCGACGTTACTCCAATAGATACAAGAACATGATATTAATTATGAACAAGGTAGGGAAAGAAAGGTGAATACACGTGCTCCATTCGAAGTATAAGTGGCAGCCACAGGCATATGATGCTAAGGCAAGTCAACAATTTGCTGAGGTATTGTCTATTTCTCCGTTGCTTGCTTCTCTTCTTATCTCAAGAGGGATTTGCACGGTTGAAGCGGCTAACATGTTTATAAAAGGAAACATGGATGATTTGCATGATCCTTTCCTGTTACACGGAATGACTAAAGCGGTACCGAGAATTCTCCATGCCGTTGATAGTGAAGAACATATTTTAGTATATGGAGATTATGATGCCGACGGCGTGTCTAGTACATCTTTGATGATCTATCTCATGCGCCACATGGGTGCATCATTCGATATTTATATACCCCATCGTTCCAACGAAGGGTATGGGCTACATAATCATGCGATAGATTGGGCTCATCAACAGGGTGTTTCTCTAATGATTACGGTTGATACGGGAATAAGTGCGGTGGAGCAGGTAGCCTACGCCAATTCCCTTGGGATAGATGTTATTATTACCGATCACCATGAGCCACCTGAGGTTTTGCCTAATGCGTATGCGCTCATTAATCCGAAGCTATCTAATTGTTCATATCCTTATAAAGGATTAGCAGGTGTTGGAGTAGCATACAAACTATGTCAGGCCTTACTAGGTAATCCGCCTATCGAATGGACGGAACTCGTTGCTATTGGAACTGTAGCTGATTTAATGCCTTTGACAGGCGAGAATCGTATACTAGTTCGGACGGGTCTGGCATCGATGCGCAAATCTTCATTTCAAGGGATTCTAGCCTTACTCGAAGTAAGTGGAATTGTTAAGGAGACCGTAACCTCCACCAACATTGCTTTTGGTATGGCCCCTAGAATTAATGCTAGTGGAAGATTAGATCATGCAGGTCGAGCGGTATCTTTATTGACTACTGAAGATTCTTCTGAAGCTTTGGGCCTTGCCCATGAGCTAGATAACTTGAATAAACAGAGACAAAAGGTTGTCGAAGATATTGTGCAAGAAGCGCTTGCACAGCTTGCGATGAAGATACAGAATGATGGTTTACCTTCTGTGATTGTACTGGCAGGCAAAGGTTGGAATGTCGGTGTAGTTGGGATTGTAGCATCCAAAATATTAGAACGTTACTATCGTCCAGTCCTCATTTTAGGCATTGATGAAGAGACAGGCATGTGTAAAGGTTCTGCTCGTTCCACTCCTGGACTTGATATGTATGCTGCTCTAACTTCTTGCAAACATTTAATGGATCATTATGGTGGCCATCCGGCTGCCGCAGGGATGAGTTTGCAAGTAGAACAACTAAGTGAATTTGAAATTGCTCTAAATCAATATGCGAAGACCATTCTAAAGCCAGAGGATCTCATTCCTATTGTAGCTGCAGATGGGGAATGGAAGGTATCAGACTTACCTATCTCTGTCATTGAAGAAATAGAGTTGTTACAACCATTTGGGATGGCTAATCCTGTTCCGCGCTTCATCATTAGGGATATAGAGCTACAAGAAAGTCGCACAATGGGACGTGAACATAATCATCTTCGACTTACGATGCAACAAGGAAATAGTAGGCTGGAAGCTGTTGCTTTCGGTCAGGGAGAACTTTCTGACCTGCTGACCTCAGGAATCTCCTTGGATGTTATTGGAGAATTGTCAATTAACGAGTGGAATGGGTCTCGCAAACTGCAACTTATGCTTCATGATTTAGCGATATCTGAACCCCAAGTGTATGATTTACGTGGAGTCAAAGAACCACAATTGGAGATGAATCGATTTCTACAACTCATGGGTCCGCGTTTACGTGGCAAATCTTCACAAATGGGCGTACTATTCGAAGAGAAGACACAGAATGATGTAAGAAATCATTTGAACGAACTATCCCTTTGGGTATATGATAAGGACGGCGGAATGACAAGTGCTAATACAGTTGCAGAACAAGATGGGAAGGATGATATAACGACTCTGTTTGTTTTGGATGCACCACAGTCTCCATGTCAGTTAGATGAGATGATGACAGCGTATAAGTCATTACGTAATATTGTTTTACTACATGGCATGGATGTCCGCGAGAAACTTCAAGTTCCTGATCGTGAACTGTTTAAAAGGTTGTATATATTGTTGTCTCGTATTGGATCTGAACCTGTATATGAGAAAGACGTGTTATCCCAAATCAGTCGTCAATCATCTACATCTGTAAGGATGCTCTCCATGATGATGGACGTATTCGAAGAGTTATCCTTTATTGAACGAAGTAATGGTTCTATAACGCTTGTGTCTAAACCTCCAAAGAAGGACTTGGATGATTCACTGCATTTTCGTGAGCTAGGAAACCTTGCGGAGATGGAGCAGAATTTGTTCCATACCAACACGGTGCAATTGACAAATTGGATGATAACCCTATTGAAGGGTGCCTCATAATATCAAGAAGTAACGCTCAAAACATTGGTTTATGCTTTCGAGGTATGTTTTTCGAAGTATATCCAGAAGTATCGCTCAAAACATTGGTTTATGCTTCCGAAGTATGTTTTTCGAAGCATATTCAAGAAGTATCGCTCAAAACATTGGTTTATGCTTCCGAAGTATGTTTTTCGAAGCATATTCAAGAAGTATCGCTCAAAACATTTTAGGAGGAAATTAACTTGAATTTAAAAGATTATATTCGTGTCATTCCTGACTTTCCTGAACAGGGAATTAGCTTTAAAGATATAACAACGTTGCTTAAAGATGGTGCTATGTATAAGAAAGCCATCGATGAATTGAAGGAGCTTGTTAAGCATCTTGAAATAGATCTTATCGCAGGTCCTGAGGCGCGTGGATTTGTTGTGGGAGCACCTCTTGCTTACGCACTGGGCGTTGGTTTTATTCCGATCCGTAAAAGTGGTAAGCTTCCTTATGAGACCATCGAATTGGGATATAATTTGGAATATGGTAAAGACAGTCTGGCGATGCATACGGATGCGATTGAAAAGGGTCAAAAAGTACTAATTGCAGATGATCTGCTTGCTACGGGTGGAACGATTTCAACATCAGTAAACTTAGTTCGTCAACTAGGTGGAGATGTTGTGGGTGCTGCTTTCCTAATTGAGCTAGATCAATTAAAAGGACGCGACAAATTAACGGATGTAGAAGTGTTCTCACTTCTATCCTATGAATACTAAAAAATAAAGTCCTCGCTTAATAGTCATAACAATACATTGAAAAACCTCTTCCTTTTTATAAGGAAGAGGTTTTTTGTGGTAATCATGAAGTCATCGTGTTGTTCCTAAGTTGTTGCAAAAAATTAATCTAATGGTTTCTCAACATTTGAAGAATCTTCTTTTTCATTCGATAACCCAAGCACGTCTAATAATTTGATAAATAGACTAAGTGCAATCCCTACTATAGTTGCTAATGCCATACCTTTAAGTTCAACGTTGCCAATATGAAGTGTGGCTCCACTTAGACCAATAACCAATACAAGAGTAGCTAAAATCATATTAGATGCTTTGGAGAAATCAACTTTCTGTTCTACAAATATACGAAGACCTGAAGCTGCAATAACACCGAACAAGAGAAGAGACACACCCCCCATTACAGCAGGTGGTATATTCGAAATAACGGACGAGAAGGTTCCTGAGAAAGATAGAAGAATAGCAATAATAGCTGCTCCACCAATGACAAAGACAGAGTAAACTTTAGTTAGTGCCATAACCCCTATATTCTCGCCATAGGTTGTATTAGGAGTTGAACCAACAAATCCGGAGAAAATAGTTGAAATACCATTTCCCAATAGTGAGCGGTGCAGACCGGGGTCTTTATTTAGATCTTTGCCAACAATATTACTTGTCACAAGTAGATGACCTATATGTTCGACAATGACCACTAGGGACACTGGAATGATCGTCAGGATGACAGATAAGTTCCAGCTTGGTGTTGTGATCTGTGGCGTAGCGAAGAAATTAGCGCTAGCTATCGCGGAAGTGTTAACTTCACCCATGAAGTATGCCAGTGTATACCCTGTTACAATACCAATCAAAATATGTATAATTTTTGGGAAACCACGGAACATAAGGGCACCAATAATGGTAACACCCAAGGTTGTCATGGATATAATGATTGTAGGCATGTAGGGAATCCAACTTGCAGCTTTAGCTGCATCCTCAGGACCAATAAGGCCTGCCATACGTGCGGCAACCGGTACAAGTTCGAGTCCGATCGTTGCTACAATTGCGCCCATAACTGCTGGGGGGAATACGACATCAATCCATGCCGTCCCTGCAAGTTTGACAATCAATGCTACAATACAAAAAATAATCCCTGTAACAATAAATGCACCTAAAGCCAATGAATAACCTTGATCAGGATGTTCTAGTAGGACCATTCCCACGGGAGATAAAAATGCAAAGCTGGAACCTAGATATGCGGGGATTTTCCCTTTACAAATGAGAATATAGAACAAAGTACCGATACCATTCATTAATAGAATCATACCTGGATCGACTTTAAATAAATTCGGCACCAACACAGTGCTACCGAACATTGCGAATAAGTGTTGTAGGCTAAGTAGAAAGCCTGGACCAAAAGGTAGTCGTTCATTAACTTGAATTTCTCGTTGCAACGCTTTTCACTCCTAATGATATATTATTCTGACTTTAAAAAATGATCTTATATAGATTAATTAGATTTGCTGAATATTACAATAACATTTTCGAAATAATCACTTATATGTCACTTTTATGTTGAAAGTGGCACTTCATTGTCGACCCTTGCCTTGGATTGGCGGAAGTGTTGACGTATTACGTCACAAGCGTCATAATTAATAAAAAATCACACGGAGGGAACCTGCAAAGATTATTGGAAATGCGGGTTCCATTTTATATAGAAGGGAAACGGAATAAACTAGATGGGCATAGAGCGATTACTTGAAAAGGCTGAAGCCTATATAAAAGAAAATGATCTGATCCGCATCCGAGAAGCCTATGACTTTGCGGAACAAGCTCATCACGGACAAGTGCGTAAATCAGGCGAACCTTATATTCTGCATCCGTTAGCGGTTGCAGATATTGTCGTGAGCATGCAGATGGACTCCTTGTCTGTTATAGCGGCTCTCTTACATGATGTAGTTGAAGATACAACAGTCTCGTTAGTTGATATTCGTAACAAATTCGGAGATACCTGTGCGATGCTTGTAGATGGACTTACTAAGCTTGAACGAATTAAGTTCCGTTCTAAAGAAGAACAACAGAATGAGAACTATAGAAAAATGTTTATTGCCATGGCACAGGATATTCGTGTCATCGTGATTAAATTAGCGGATCGCCTTCATAATATGCGAACATTGAAGTTCCAATCGGAAGAAAGTCAGCGTCGGATCGCATACGAAACGTTGGAGATCTTTTGTCCTATTGCGGATCGGTTGGGTATTTCTGCTATCAAAGGTGAAATGGAAGATCTTTCTCTAAGATATTTAAATCCCCAACAGTATTATCGTATTGCGAATCTGATTCACAAAAAGCGTGCAGAACGTGAGGAATTTGTCGAAAGTGTTATTTTGAGAATTAAGGAAAAACTGGACGAAATGGGTATTGAAGGTGACCTTTCTGGTCGGCCTAAACATATTTATAGCGTGTTCAACAAAATGACGACTAAAAATAAACAGTTTAATGAAATATATGATTTGCTTGCTATTCGTATCATTGTAGACAATATCAAAGATTGTTATGCCACATTAGGGATTATCCATACCTTATGGAAACCAATGCCGGGACGGTTTAAGGATTATATAGCTATGCCAAAAGCGAATATGTATCAATCACTTCATACTACGGTCGTTGGTCCTAACGGAGAACCTACAGAAGTACAAATTCGCACTTTAGAAATGCATCGTACTGCGGAATTTGGTATTGCCGCACATTGGGCTTATAAGGAAGGTACATCCGCTGTAGGCAACTTTGAGAATAAGATGACATTTTTCAGAGAGATTCTCGAACTTCAGCATGAAGCCAAAGATGCATCAGAATTCGTGGAATCGCTAAAAATGGACTTTTTCTCTGATCTTGTTTTTGTATTTACACCTAAAGGGGAAGTTGTTGAACTTCCATCAGGATCAGTACCGTTGGATTATGCATACAGAATCCATACCGAAGTTGGGAATCGTACGATTGGTTCTAAAGTCAATGGTCGTATCGTACCGTTGGATCATAGGCTGAAGACCGGAGATATTGTCGAAATTATGACCTCTAAGCATTCTTACGGTCCAAGTCAGGATTGGCTTAAGATCGCGCAGTCTTCTCATGCTAAAAGTAAAATAAAACAATGGTTCAAGAAGGAACGGCGAGAAGAGAATGTTGAAAAAGGACATGATTCCATTGAACGGGAACTGAAGCGGCTTGGTTTGGAACCTTCGGAATGGATGACTGAGGATAAGTTAATGGAAGTAGCTAAGAAATTTGCTTTCAATGACCCGGAAGATATGCTCTCGGCTGTAGGATTCAGTGGTATTACCGCATCTCAAATTTGCACACGTCTGACAGAGAAGTTGCGCAAAGAGCAAGAAGAAGCGAATCAGATTGAATTGACCTCGGAAATCAAGGAAATCAAAGCGCCTACCGTAGAAAAGAAAAATCGCCCTACGAATGGCGTTCGCGTTAAAGGGATAGATAACTTATTGATACGATTTGCGCGATGCTGTAATCCAGTACCTGGTGATGAAATTATCGGTTATGTTACGCGAGGAAGAGGTGTATCTATTCATCGTACGGACTGTCCGAATATTCCTTCAGAAGGGGATGGAGAGGAAGCAGCACGTGTTATCGAAGTGGAGTGGGAAGGACAGCTTGAAGCTAATTATAGTGTCGACATTGAGATTACGGGTCATGATCGTAACGGACTATTAAATGAGGTGCTACAGGCGGTTTCTGAGATGAAGACGAATATTTCTGCGGTCACGGGACGTTCTGACAAGAATAAAATGGCACAAATGCACATGACAATCCTGATCCGTAATACGGATCACCTTCATTCCGTCGTTGAGCGAATCAAAAGGGTGAAGGATGTATATACGGTGCACCGAATTATCCAGTAATCATGGATGGTTGACAAAGGAGCGAGTAAGTTCATATGAAAGTGGTTGTGCAACGCTGTAAAGAGGCTTGTGTTACCGTTGATGGAGATATCGTTGGTAAGATAGATCAAGGTTTAATGGTGCTTGTAGGGGTCACTCATGAGGATACAGAGAAGGACGCAAAATACTTGGTTGAGAAGGTAGCGGGCTTACGTATTTTTCAAGATGATCTTGGGAAAATGAACCACAGTGTTGTAGATATGGGCGGGGCGATATTGTCCGTGTCTCAGTTCACGCTATATGGTGATTGCCGTAAAGGCAGAAGACCGAACTTTATGGCTGCGGCGAAACCCGATATAGCAGAAGAACTTTATGAATATTTCAACCGTGAATTGATAGCTAAAGGTATACAAGTTGAAACAGGTCAATTCGGTGCAATGATGGATGTTTCGTTTACGAATTGGGGACCAGTGACCTTGATAATCGATACTAGAGTAGAAGCATAGAAGGTGGATCTAGAGGGAATGATGAGAATAGAGCTCAAGATATTCTTATCTATATAGATCGAACTAAAGTATATTGTCTTTAGCTCGATCTATCTAACCAAAGGAGCGCTGTATCATGCGTCAGTCATCCAAACAATGTTCATCCCAAGCATTACCAATGTTCCCGATAGGTAACTTTAATGAAATCCTTCAAAATGATCGTGCTTCAAAGTGTGTATCATTTCCGATGTGGGCGGTCTACCCCAAGGGGAACCATCGAGACGATATTCCTAGAATGTAGAACGATAGATGCGATAATAGCATGTTGATCATGGACAACCCTTGAGGGTTGTCTTTTTTAATTTATACAGAATTTTCTATCTAGTGTATTGAGCCTTAACGTGTTTACTGGATGTTGGTGTGTTATAAAATACGCTAGTTAGGGTAATAACAAGTACACCCAGCACAGAGCTCATTAGCGCAGCGTTGCTTAATGGACGCACTATTACTTCGTATTAGGCGCTACAAGATGATAGGGTAAACGCAGGCGCTACATTCAAGGATGAGGAAGTTGTGGTCGATGGGAACTTCATTACTTCGCGTATACCTGACGACGAACCTGCGTTTATTCGTGAATTATTGAAGGTACTCTGATCTTATAAATGTTCTATGATTCCCATGAAAAAAAGGAGGATATACCATGTCTAAACAAATTCAAGCATATTTCCAGACAGAAGACCAAGCGGAAGGTGCTAAAACGGTCCTTCTTACGTATAAAACTGAGCATTTAGAGGTTAGTAAGTTAGTGGATCCGATTGGTCGCAAAGGAAATATTTTATTACCTTTAGTGACGCTAAATCCCGTGGGGAACATGAGCAATTTAGGAGCAGTAGGAATCATGGGAGCGGGTGGTGTCGCAGGAATCAACGTTGTTCCTACTTTAGAAAAAAATGATATCAACCCCGATATCGCGATGGACAATGTTGATATCACTGCTAATCAGTATAAAGATCTAAATTATGTTCTTGTCGCAAAGGTTGAAGCTGATCATTATGATGAAATTGTTCAAAAACTACGTGAACATCATGCTATATTGAAAAGATGGATTAAACTCAGAGATATTAAAGCGCTTTCTAAAATGTAATATAACTGTAATATAGAATCAATGTTCTCTTAACATAGTCTGACTATAATAAACTCATGACCCCCTTTTTTAATATAATTTTGAACCTACAATATCGATTGTGGGTTTTTTTTTGTCGTAAAATGAGTGTCGGCTATTGACTTTAGTACGCTAGTTCATTACAATCTAAAAATAGTTTAAAATCGATTCAATGACAGGATTAAGTAATCTAGGCCCCACAAGATCAGAGAAGAGTCCCTTGGCTGTAAGGATTCTCTTGATGACCGGATGAATGACTTCCTCGAGAACAGTTGGCGAAACAAGCGATTTTCCATTTGAGGATTCGCATGATTGTAGTAGCCATACTGCGCTGAACGGGCGTTAATCGTATAAGTGGATGGCTTTACAGTCTTAAGGACAGTGAGTTATCCGAAATGTGGGTGGTACCACGGGTGATTACTTTAATAATAATCTCTCGTCCCGGTTCTTTTTGAACAGGGCGGGGGATTTTTTTGATTCAAAAAAATGTTTAAATATGTAAAAGGAGGTAGTTGTAATGGCCTTTCAAAAACCGACAGGAACGCAAGATTTATTGCCAGGTATGGTAGAAAAGTGGCAATATGTTGAGGGAAAAGCAAGAGATTTATGTAGACGGTTTAATTATCGTGAGATTCGTACGCCACTCTTTGAACAGACCGATTTGTTTGTACGTGGTGTTGGGGATACAACCGATATTGTTGAGAAGGAAATGTATACGTTCAATGATAAGGGTGACCGCAGTATGACCTTACGTCCTGAAGGAACTGCAGGCGTAGTAAGAGCGTACGTGGAGAATAAGCTATATGGTGAACCAGATGTTAGTAAGCTTTATTATATCGGGCCTATGTTTCGGTATGAACGTCCTCAAGCAGGACGGTATCGTCAATTTCATCAGTTCGGTGTAGAAGCTTTTGGGGCAGTTGATCCTGCGATTGACGCGGAAGTGATATCGCTTGGTTATCAATTTTGTAAGGAGTTAGGAATGCAGGGTGTGAAAGTAGAAATTAACTCTGTGGGTACTCCTGAGACACGAACAGCATACCGAGAGAAATTACTTGCATATCTAACACCAATGAAGGACAGCCTTTGCAAAGATTGTAATTCTCGTATGGATCGCAATCCTATGCGTGTGTTGGATTGTAAAGTGGATCAAGATAAGTTTCATGATGCACCATCTATTTTGGAAAGCTTAGATGAAGAATGCAGCACTCTTTTTGAGAAGGTAAAGCAGCATTTGGATGTTATGGAAGTCGATTATGTTGTCAATCCAAGACTCGTTCGAGGACTGGATTATTATACACATACCGCTTTTGAATTCAAAGCAGAAGGTATTGGCGCTATTGATACCATTGGTGGTGGAGGTCGTTATAACGGTCTTGTAAGTGGTATTGGTGGACCAGACCAACCCGGTATTGGTGTAGGGATTGGTTTAGAACGTATTATACTTATTCTTGAGAAACAACAGATCGAACTAAATGCACAGAAACCACTGGATGTATACTTCGTTGCATTAGGCGAGGCAGCAGACAAGGAAATTACGAAACAATTATTTAAGCTTCGTCAACTTGGCTTCTCAGCTGAACGTGATTATTTGGGACGGAAGATGAAAGCGCAGATGAAATCTTCAGATCGCTTCAAGGCTCGTTATACAGCTATTCTTGGAGAAGATGAGCTAGAGCGTGGTGAAATTTCTCTGAAATCGATGGAAACGGGTGAACAGCTTACTGTAAAACTCGATGAAATACATTTGAAACTTGTTTGAATGCCTACTAGGCTAATTATAGAAAAGAGGAATGATTAAGAATGAGTAGAACCCATCAATGTGGAAAACTTACGACAGGACATATCGGAGAGACAGTTACTCTGAACGGTTGGGTGCAGACTCGTCGTGATTTGGGAGGCGTTATGTTTATAGATTTCCGCGATCGTAGCGGAATCGTACAGATCGTATTTAACCCAGCATACTCCGGTGACGCGCTTGCTATTGCAGATAAAGTTCGTAGTGAATATGTACTGACTGTAACAGGTAAAGTTGTACAACGGGATAAAGAGACGGTAAATGCTAATCTCCCTACAGGAGAAATTGAAGTGCGTATTACAGAAATTGAAGTGCTAAATGCAGCTAAGACACCTCCATTCTTCATTGAAGATGGTGTTGAAGTGGATGAATCACTTCGTTTGAAATATCGTTACTTAGATTTGCGCAGACCTGAAATGCAGAAGACGCTTATGTTGCGTTCAAAGGCAGCTAAAATTTTCCGTGACTTCTTGGATGAAGAAGGCTTCATCGATGTTGAGACGCCAATCTTGACTAAGAGTTCACCGGAAGGTGCACGTGATTACTTGGTTCCAAGTCGTGTGCATGCTGGTGAGTTCTTTGCTCTACCTCAATCTCCACAAATATACAAACAATTATTGATGGTCGGTGGACTTGAACGATATTATCAAATCGCTCGTTGCTTCCGTGATGAAGATCTTCGTTCAGATCGTCAACCTGAATTTACGCAAGTCGATATTGAGACTTCTTTCTTAGATCGGGATACGCTGCTAGATATGATGGAGCAATTGATGGTTCGTCTATTCAAAGGAACCGTGGGTGTAGAATTGCCGACACCGTTCCAACGCATTAGTCATGCGGATGCTATGAGTAAATATGGATCTGATAAGCCAGATCTACGCTTTGGATTAGAACTCGTAGAATTGAGTGATATCGTAGCTAACAGTGAGGCTAAGGTATTCGCATCCGTTATTGGAAATGGCGGTCAAGTGAAGTGTCTTAACGCTAAAGGTTGCGGAACATGGAGTCGTAAAGACATCGATGAACTTGGAACATATGCAAGTCGTTATGGAGCGAAGGGACTAGCTTGGGTCCAAGTGAAGGATGGCGAATTTAAGGGTCCGATCGTTAAGTTCCTTTCTGAAGAAGAAATTGGAGCTATCAAAGAACGTACTGGTGCAGAAGAAGGCGATCTTCTATTGTTCTCTGCGGATAACAATAAGATTGTTGCAGATGTTCTAGGTGCGTTACGTCTTAAAATTGGACGCCAATTAGGATTAATTAACGATAAAGAATTCAAATTTGTCTGGGTACTGGACTTCCCATTACTTAGCTATGATGTTGATCAGAAACGTTATATAGCAGAACATCACCCGTTCACACGTCCGAAGGATGAAGATTTAGAGTTGTTCGATACAGACCCTTTGAAGATGCGTGCTGAAGCTTACGATATCGTATTAAACGGCTATGAAGTTGGTGGCGGTTCGATGCGTATATTTAAACGTGAGATTCAGGAGAAAATGTTCAACGCACTCGGTTTGTCACCTGAAGAGGCTTATGATAAATTTGGATACCTGCTGGATGCCTTTGAATATGGAACTCCACCTCATGGTGGTATCGCCTTTGGATTTGACAGACTGATCATGTTACTGGCTGGTCGTACGAACCTTCGTGAGACCATTGCGTTCCCGAAAACAGCTAGTGCAACAGATCTGTTGATGGATGCTCCTTCACCTGTGGAAAATGTGCAGCTTGAACAGCTTCATATTAAATTGTCGAAAAAACCAGGTGAAGAAAAGAAAGCATAAAGGAGGATCCTGTACATGCTGCATCAATTTTCGCGTACAGAACTCGCGATTGGAACAGAAGGCCTTGAAATCATGAAGAATAGTACGGTAGCCGTCTTGGGTATCGGGGGAGTAGGCTCCATTGCGGTGGAGGCCCTCGCTCGTACAGGTGTTGGGCGAATCATTCTGATTGATAAAGATGTCGTAGATATTACGAACATCAATCGACAGATTCACGCTTTAACTACGACTGTAGGTCAGGAAAAGACGGAATTGATGGTCGATCGGGTGAAGCTAATTAATCCAGACTGCGAAGCTATCGCGCTCAATATGTTTTACACGGATGAAACGTATGAGGAATTATTCAAATATAACTTGGATTATATACTGGATGCATCAGATACGATCATTTATAAAATCCATATTATTAAAGAATGTCTCAAAAGAAAAATTCCGATGATCTCTAGCATGGGTGCAGCGAACAAGATGGATCCAACACGGTTTCAAGTCGCGGATATATCTAAAACAACGATGGATCCTATTGCCAGAGTCATTCGTACAAGGCTTCGTAAAGAAGGTATTAAGAAGGGCGTGAAAGTCGTATTCTCCACGGAGACACCGATGAAACCCCGTGAGGATATCACACAGAAGATTGTCCCTGAGAATGCGCCGGATCGACGTAAAGCCAAGCAACCGCCTGCGAGTAATGCTTTTGTACCACCAGTTGTAGGATTAATTATGGCTAGTGTTGCAGTACGTGAGTTATTAGCAAACAAAGGAATTACTACATGATCAAGGAATTATTATTTTAAAATTAGGATGGCGTGGTTGCCGAATTTTCGGTGTTCGCGCCCTTTTTTGTGTGTTTATGGGATATGCTACATAATAGATAAAAAATGTGAACAAAGAATGGGGAGCAAGTAAATGAAATTAGGATTTTGGCACAGAAGTTTGGGTATTACTACGGAAGATGATTGGAAGAAAGAGACGATTGCAGGAATGGTATCCTACTTTGCAGTCGTTTATATTGTTATGGTCAACGCGACGATTCTTCACGATGCAGGCATGCCACTAAAAGCAGCTATGGTGGGTACACTACTGACATCCATTGTGGGTTGTTTGCTCATGGCTTTTGGTGGGAAGTCACCGATTATTGTTGTTCCGGGTATGGGAATCAACGCATTTTTCAGTTATACGCTCGTTCATTCAATGAAGCTTAGCTGGCAGGAAGCCCTTGCAGTTGTCACAGTAACGGGTATTTTGTTCTCTATCGTAGCCTTTACTTCGCTTTATCGAATCATTAGTGAGGCTATTCCTAAAAATCTTCAACATGGTATTACGGTAGGAATTGGACTTTTTCTGACGTTTATCGGTTTGCAAAAAAGTGGTATCGTGGTTGCCCATCAAACGACATTTGTCGCCATTGGACATTTTTCGGATCCATCAGTCATCGTATCCTGTGTAACGTTGCTCTTAGGGTTGGTTCTATTTGTACGCGGAGTGCAGGGAGGAATGCTCATAACGATGCTGACAGGAACAGGACTTGCTTATCTTCTGGGTGCAGGTCCAACGGCTTCTAAAGCTGAGTCAGGTCATGCATTTCAAGCTTATGGTGAAGTATTTGGTGGGTTATCATGGTCCAATACGGGTAACATCGTGTTCTGGATTGCTGTATTCCTTCTATTGCTGATTGTTGTTTTTGAGAATATTGGATTAGTTGCTTCTCAGACGGCCATGATAGGCCGTCCGGAGAACTTCAAGGGGAGTCTACGAGCCTTGTCCGTAACGAATATATTTGCTGGTATATTTGGTTCAAGCCCGGTGGTCGCTGCTGCAGAGTCTAATGCTGGAATTGCGGCTGGGGGACGTACTGGACTAGCTTCTTTAGTATCAGCTGTTTTATTTGGCGCTACCTTCTTCTTTATACCCCTACTGACTTGGATTCCTGATAGTGCAATCGCACCTATTTTGATCATTATTGGTGGGCTGATGGTACAAAATGTACAAGAAATGGATTTCTCTGATCTTACTGAAGCTTTTCCTGCGTTCTTGGTCATGGTCATGATTCCTTTTACCTACAGTATTGTAGACGGGATGGCTTTTGGTTTTATTGCGTATCCTGTTGTTAAGCTAGCACAGAATAGAGGGAAAGAAGTTTCTCCAGTACTTTACGGAATTGCAGCTTTATTTATAGCAAACTTCGTTCTTAATTCATTGTTGTGACAAGAGTCTAAACAATGAACTAGTGCTTGCTTGATAAAGATTTGTGTAAGATGACCGCTACGATGACGGAATGTTCTTTCGATCGCTGTTGCCCTCCGATTTCTTAATTGTACACCGCTTATAGCGGTTGAAATCAGAGGGCAAAGGCATATGCTTTCGGAGTAGCTTTCCCTCGAAAAGCTTGTAGGCGAACGCTATCGCTTCTTCAGGGTAATTCCGTCATCTTCGCTAATTATGGTTGAAATCCATTAAAAGACTCGTGGTTTCTCTAATATCGTTATGATATACTTAGTTTCCTTTGCTGTAAGGTAATATTTAGTAGCGAAGGTTTTAGTTAGAAGAAGTTAGTACTTACGAAGTAACATGGGAAGCGAGAGCTCCAAAAAAACTAAGCGTATGCTTACGAAGTAAGTTTTTTTGTGAAGTAACACAGGAAGCGGAAGCTCCAAAAAAACTAAGCGTATGCTTACGAAGCAAGTTTTTTATGAAGTAACACAGGAAGCGGAAGCTCCAAAAAAACTTTTAGGAGGTAACTGAAAATGGAGAACAACTTTCAAAGTGCCTATCAAGAGGAAGAGAAAAGGCTGAATGATGCGATCTTAGAAATTGATCGCCAACTGCAATGGCTACAAGGTGCTGATGTCTATACAGGGCATGATTTCACAGAGCAAGTCCTCGAAGAGGCACGCAAAGAGAAACGTACAACACTAGCCAAAAGCGTACAGGAGCCCTATTTTGGACGCTTGGATTTCCAAGGTACAAAGGATCAAGACAGAAAGCCACTTTACATTGGTAAGTTAGGTGTCGATCGGGAGGTCGTAACAGATCAGCCGCTTGTTATCGATTGGCGTGCACCTATAGCAAGTCTTTTTTACTCTTTTACCGGTGGTGAAGAGTCTACGTCTTATGAAGCGCCTGAAGGTTTGATTGAGGGGCTCGTGTTTTTGAAACGAAACGTCGTTATTCGAAAACAAATACTAGAAAGAGTCTCTGATACCTATAACAGAGAGAATAAGCAACCCGCGGTATCAGACGAATTTCTAGTCTATCGGCTTGGAGAGAACAAGGATAATAAGCTACGTGATATCGTATCAACGATTCAGGCTGAGCAGGATCAAATTATTCGTGCTGCCAAAAATACAGCACTTATCATTCAAGGCGTAGCTGGGAGTGGGAAAACAACCGTAGCGCTACATCGTCTGGCCTATTTGTTGTATCAGTATAAAGAGCAGGTTACGGCGGAAAAAATGATTATTTTTGCTCCGAACCACATGTTTTTGGATTATATTTCTGATGTGCTCCCCGAACTAGGTGTGGGAGATATTCAACAGAGTACATTTGCGGATTGGGCTATGGATGTACTTGAGTTAAATAAGCCTCTTGCAGATGCGGCGGAGACACTTCATTATTGGTTCGAACATGAGGGTGGGACTCGTGAATTGAATGACGAGGTGCCAGGCCGATTTAAAGGGTCTTTGACACTCATGAAGATGATCTCAGGTGTAATTGAGTCGTTGGAGACATCGTCTGTTCCAGAAGGTGATTTCAGTCCATGGGATGGCAAGGTGTTGATGAGGGACAAGATTCTATATTGGTATAATGAAGAATACAAGCCGTATCCTCTAGCCAAACGAAAAGAACGGGTCATGGCAAGAATTCATCGCTGGGTGGAAATGGAACTCAAGAAGTCTCCATCTGAAGCGCTGTTTAAAGAACGTAAGAAAAAGGCAACACAACGTGAGAAAAGTTATGCTACCAAGTGGCCTAAATATGAGCCTTTGACATTATATAAACAAATGTTTCGTTCCTTAAAAACACCAACAGGATGGTCAGATGATTCCCTACAAGGAATTCCGACAAGTGTGCTGAAATCAACACAGTCCGATCTTAAGAAGGATATTATCCGTGAAGAAGATCTATCACCACTTCTTTATATTCATTATTTATTGAATGATATAACGAGTGAGCAACGATTTGATCATATTGTTATTGATGAGGCACAGGATTTCTCGCCATTCCAGGTAGCCATATTGGATTTCTTTGTCCGAGGACATTCCTTCACCATACTAGGCGATCTCTCACAAGGTATTCATGCGTATCGGGGAGTTCATCATTGGGAAGAGATGAGTTCGTTATTCCAACCAGAACATACAGCCTACTTCGCATTAACTCGAAGTTATCGCTCTACGATGGAGATTATCGAATTTGCGAATGGGATTTTGGAAAAAGGTGTCCAGAGTGATCTGATGGCTGTCCCTGTATTCCGTAGTGGAGATCCAGTTCGGTTAATCCCTTATGGTAAGAGTGAAGGAGCAAGAATAGCTGACCTACAAGATGCCCTAAACCGATTATCGACTAAAGAGTATCGGACAGTTGCGATCCTGACGAGAACCCTAAGCGAAGCTAAAGATCTGCATAATCAATTAGTAAAAGTTACAGCTGATTTACATCTAATCGACGGAAGTAAACAAGCCTATCAAGGTGGATTATCGATACTTCCAGTGTATCTTTCTAAGGGTCTAGAATTCGATGCTGTTATTGTAGCAGATGCCGATCTAGACCATTATGGTTCCAAAGTATGGGATGCTAAACTGATGTATGTGGGATGTACGCGTGCATTGCATGAGTTATGGATTCTGCATGGTGGAGCTGTTCCGGATTATTTGGGGAATTCACAAGAAGATATAGCTGTTCAAGGTTGGCCTGAATCTGAATGAAATTCAAAAGAGGCTTACCCGTAGTCCTATGTTTGAATCGTTGAGATAAAGAATAGTTATACTTATTCTTTCACTTGTTGGCATACCTGCTTATATGAGTTAATAAGGATGTCGGAACCGACTATTATGCCGTGAAAGGAGGCTGATTGAATTGATCAACGCATACGAGGTGGTTTCCGCGTAAGCGGAAGCCTTTTGTTGAATAAGGGGGACTGCCACAAGCAGTCTCCCTTATTATTTTTTTATAACCGCGAGGGTATTAAATGAGGTATAATAAATCAAGTTGGAAAAAAATACAAAACCGAAAGGAGGCGAAATCAATGGTATTGAATAAAAATGTCTTAAACGCAGTAGTAGATGGACAATGCTTTAAGGAGGACGTTGATTATCGCGAATTACAAAAATGGCAAGGATGTGCTTCCACCTAATTTGTTGAAAGAGCTTCAACAGTATATTCATGGTGAATTGATATACATCCCGAAGAAGAACAATCAGCGTGTAGGCTGGGGTGAACTTAGTGGAACACGGAAGCTGATCACTCGTAGGAATGAAGAAATTTATGGTTTATATTCAGAAGGTCGCTCTGTTGAATATTTGCAGCAAGCATATCATTTGTCCGAAGACAGTATCCGTAAAGTTATTGTCAAAATGCGGATGGCGCTTAGCAAATCTTCAATAAAGAGTTAGCATAGAGTATTCAAGCACCGTCAGGCGATGTAGCCAGACGGTTTACTTGTTATAAAAGAAATGATAAGTTTCACGTTATATTGTATCCTTATATTCTCGTAGAAACGGATATTGTCCTTTAGGGATAGTATCCGTTTTCACTTGTGTCTACCGTGATTGTGATATGATAGACAAAGACATTTCTAATCTTGATGGATAGTAAGGACGTGAATTTATAATGGATTTATTCTCTTTTCAGCAGGAATCGGATCACGTCTCGCGGCTACTTGCCGACAGGATGCGTCCGGTGAATCTGGATGAATATATTGGACAAGAGCATATTATTGGGCCAGGAAAGTTACTGCGACGAGCGATTGAAGCAGACCAAGTCTCATCGGTTCTTTTATATGGGCCTCCCGGATCGGGTAAAACAACATTAGCACATATTATTTCTCATCATACCAAGGCTACATTTGTACGCTTAAATGCGGTCGAAGCTTCTGTTAAAGACGTGAGAGAGGTTATTGATCAGGCTCACACGAGTAAGTCTTTGTACGGCACAAAGACGATTCTTTTCTTAGATGAAGTGCATCGCTTTAATAGTTCTCGTCAAGATGCATTGTTGCCGGCTGTTGAGAAAGGGACCATTGTTTTTATTGGAGCGACAACAGAGAACCCATTTCATTACGTCAATGGGGCCTTAATGAGCCGATCAACGTTATTCCAATTAAACGCGTTGACGAAAGAACATTCTTTAATAGCGATGAAACGCGCAATAGTAGATTCTGAAAAAGGGCTTGGGTATATGAAGCTCAATGTAGATGAGGATGCGCTTGAGCATATCGCGACCATGGCAAATGGAGATATTCGTAGGGCGCTGAATGCATTGGAACTTGGAGTGCTGACGACTGCTCCTGAAGATGATGGTACAATTCACGTTACGATTGAAGTGGCAGAAGAGTCGATCCGACGGCCGATCGTAAAGGCAGATGAATCTACGCAGTATGACATTATTTCGGCGTTCCATAAGAGTATTCGAGGTTCAAGTGATGCTGCATTATTCTGGTTTCTGTATGGGGTGGAGAAGCTTGGGATGGATCCCATGGTGTTCATTCGACGTTTGATCGCAGCTAGCAGTGAAGATATTGGTCTTGCTAATCCACAGGCACTAGTACAGGCCGTGAGTGCACTTGATGCATATCGGAATAATGGCTGGGCTGAGGGGAAATTGAATATCTCACAAGCGATTATTTTTGCAGTTGAGAGTCCTAAATCAAATGCAGTATACATAGCTATCTCGCGAGCTATGATCGCTATGGACGATATCAGATCGGCGGAGGTACCTCTACACTTAAGAGATACGCACTATAAAGGTGCTATGAAGCTTGGACACGAAGGATATAAATATCCACATGATTTCCCGAATCATTTTGTGAAGCAAGATTATTTGCCTAAGGAGATTTCACGCCGGGTATTCTACCAAGCGACTGAACAAGGGAATGAATCTAAGATCAAGTTAAACCAAGAGCGGCGGCGTGAATAAGTACCAGCTATCACAAAATCAAAATAGTTTTAATAAAAAAATACCCCTCTCATCCATGACGAGAAGGGCATTTTTTTATTTTGTTTTTATTGGAGGCATAGTGTAAGGTACCTTATCGACTTTGTCGATGGTGCCACCACCGAGGCATTCTTCACCTTGGAAGAAAACTACAGCTTGTCCTGGCGTGATGGCCTTTTGTTGTTTATCGAAAATAACATGAACCGATCCATCTGGAAGCCAGTTCAAAGTTACAGCTTGATCAGGCTGACGGTAACGAAATTTGGCTGTACAAGTAAAAGGTTCTTTGGGCAAAGATCCTTCTCCTTTAATCCAATTCACTCCCGTTGCAATAAGACTATTGGAATAAAGACTAGGGTGGCTGTCACCTTGCACAACGTACAGAATGTTATGTTCTAGATCTTTATCAGCAACAAACCAGGGTTCGCCTGACCCTGAGCCACCAATACCTAGACCTTGACGTTGACCCAGGGTATAATACATCAGCCCATCGTGATCGCCTTTAACCTCACCCGTTGCAATGTCCACCATTTTGCCAGACTGAGCAGGCAAATATTGGCTAAGGAACTCTTTGAAGTTACGTTCACCGATAAAACAGACGCCGGTGCTATCTTTTTTCTTCGCAGTGTATAGCCCAGCTTCTTCAGCAATACGCCGTACTTCCGGCTTAGGAAGATGACCGATGGGGAACATAGCTTTGGAGAATTGTTCCTGATTTAGACCATTTAGGAAGTAGGTCTGATCTTTATTGCTATCAATACCGCGTAATAGTTTATAAATACCATTCTCCTCGATCACTCTGGCATAATGCCCTGTTGCCACATAATGCGCACCTAAATTGAGCGCTTTGTTTAAGAATTCTCCGAATTTGATCTCTCGATTACACATCACATCGGGATTAGGCGTCCTTCCGGACTTATATTCATCAAGGAAATAGGAGAATACTTTATCAAAGTATTCCTTCTCGAAATTGACCGTATAGTAGGGAATATCGATCTGTTCACAGACGCGGCGTACGTCTTCCGCATCATCTTCTGCCGTACAATTTCCGAATTGATCGGTATCGTCCCAATTCTTCATAAAGATACCGATCACATCATAACCTTGCTGTTTTAGAAGCAGTGCGGTAACGGAAGAATCGACACCTCCGGACATGCCGACAACGACACGTGTGTTGCTATTATCTATTGACATCAGAATCACCATCTTTATATTAAAATTGTGCCCATACTGTATTTTAACATAATCGTCATGACATCACATACTCTGAATTGTCCACTCGGGACGAACAATCCATCTATTTGTAACGGTTTGTTTTCCATATAGGAACTGAATATGTTACCATAAGCAAAGGGTAATGATCGGAATAGGTTGGAATAGTGTGAATTAACACCTAATCTTACCGATTATACTTAAAATACCTATAAAATGAACAGTAAACAATCATACTAGAGTTTTATATGAATAGAAAGAGGTGCTAGAAATGAAAATATCAACAAAAGGACGTTACGGCTTAACCATTATGATGGAATTATCTACTAGGTTTGGTGAGGGACCAACTTCATTGAAAAGTATTGCTGAGAAAAATCAATTATCAGAACATTATCTTGAACAATTGATTGCACCACTTCGTAATGCAGGTTTGGTTAAAAGTGTTCGAGGGGCCTATGGCGGTTATATTTTATTTCGTGATCCGTCAACAATTACGGCGGGTGATGTTATTCGTGTTCTCGAAGGACCTATTTCCCCAGTGGATTTTACAGAAGAAGATGATCCAGCGAAGCGGGATTTATGGCTCAGAATTCGGGATGGTATCGCTAATGCACTAGATTCTACAACATTGGCAGATCTTATTTCTTTTGAAGAGAAAAGTGCTGCTGACAATTACATGTTCTATATTTAATTTCAATAGGCGGTGGCTATATAATGAATTCAATTTATTTGGACCATGCGGCTTCTACACCTATTCATCCAGAGGTAGCTAGTGTCATGATGAAGATTATGACTGAACAATATGGTAATGCTTCAAGTGTGCATACATTTGGAAGAAGTGCAAAACGTATGTTGAACGGAGCACGAGATCGGGCCTGTGCCTTGTTGGATTGTTATCCAGATGAACTTATTTTTACAGGTGGAGGAACAGAAAGTGATAATTTAGCCTTGTTTGGGGTATCTTCATTATTAAGCCATAAAGGTAAACATATTATCACATCTTCCATTGAGCATCATGCTATTTTGCATACATGTGATCAATTGGAACGTGAAGGTTTTCAGATTACGTATCTTCCTGTAGATTCCACAGGTCAGATTAGTCTAAGTGATCTAGAGGATGCAATCACAGATGAAACCATACTGATCAGTATTATGTATGGTAACAATGAAGTAGGTACCATACAGCCTATCCATGAGATAGGTGAACTAGCACGTAGTCGAGGTATTTTGTTTCATGTAGATGCGGTGCAGGCATTAGGAGCTGTTCCAATTTCATGTAGAGAATTGGCTGTTGACCTTATGAGCTTCTCAGCGCATAAGGTCAATGGTCCTCAAGGCGTTGGAGCTCTTTATGTTCGTCGTGGTATACAACTAAATGCTCGGTTGTTTGGAGGGCTTCAGGAAAAGAAACGTCGTGCAGGTACAGAGAATATTGCTGGTAATGTAGGGTTTGCAAAAGCAATCGAACTTGTGTATGACCAAGTACAAGATCGAAACGATCATTATTTACTTCTAAGAACTACATTGCTCGATGCATTAGAACGGGAAGTAGGTCGTGATTCCTTTATTGTGAACGGTCATTCGACGGAATTTCTGCCTCATATTCTCAATATTAGCTTTCCTGAAATCGATTCGGAGACGCTTCTTATGAGTATGGATATGGAAGGCATTGCCGCAGCTAGTGGTTCGGCATGTACTTCTGGTTCATTGGAATTATCACATGTTCTTAAAGCTATGAACCTCCCTGCACGTGTTTTGAAGTCGGCGATTCGTTTTAGCTATGGTTTGGGTAATACTACTGAAGAGATGGAATGCACTGCCCGAATTATTGGAACCATTCTTCTGCGTATACGTAAAAGAGATCATAGGTAATTTTCCGACGATGGACGAGGAGGTATGATGGTTTTCCATTTCATCTTAGAAATCATGTTATAGCAATTAATGCTCGAAATAGGCTGCTGTGATTTCAAATTGATGTTGGTGAGGAGGTTCTTGCCTTGAAGCTTCAAGAAATGATTGGGATTTCCGTATTTGATGTGGAAGCAGGCAAGGAAATTGGCAAAGTCTGCGATTTTATTGTAGATGCCCATTGGACAATTGTGGGCTTTGAACTTGAACGTAAAGCGCTATTCTCCAATATGGTTAAAACCATAGATTGGAGTGATATTGTCGCTTACGGTGAAGATGCCGTAATGATTCGTAATCAACAGGCTGTTCGTACAACGAAAGCCGACAACATACAGTTCACCTATTCTCTGGGGAAGAACAAACTAAAGGATTTACCTGTCATAACGGAGGAAGGTCTCAACCTTGGCAGGATATCAGATGTTTACATTAACCAAGAAGTGGGCAATACAATAGTAGGTCTGGAAATAAGTGATGGTTTTGTCACAGATATAATTGAAGGACGAAAGTGGCTACCTTGTACGTCCGATATGGTTGTTGGAGAAGATGCTGTTGTAGTACCTCCAATGAGCGAGGAACGTTTAGTAAAGCCACTTATTCTGGAAGCGGATAGGTGAAAATAATGAAATGTCCTAATTGTAATTCGAAAGATATCGGAAAGATTGGATCTCACCAGTTCTATTGCTGGGGTTGTTTCATCGAACTGACGGTTAACGGAGAGAAGATGTCTGTGTACCAAGTAGAGGAAGATGGAACATTGAGCTCTCTGGATGATTTATTCTTTGGTGCTGAAGAAATTCCTCAGGACTTCCCTCATATACATGTCTCTTCTTAAGTGTATGAGGTTAGTTATATAGATTGAACTAAAGACGAAACCTGATCATTCATGATTTTTTTAAAAATATAAGGGAGTAT
>LIDZ01013703.1_pt2 | contig 45446 bp, 44 predicted proteins | sample 644651 | NCBI WGS metagenome assembly LIDZ01 (sample SAMN03856242, study PRJNA289617) | food metagenome | isolation source: wine grapes on drying loft during traditional withering process | host: Vitis vinifera cv. Corvina | place: Italy: Gargagnago di S. Ambrogio di Valpolicella | collected 2014-01 | reverse complement strand
AAGCCGTTAACCAGAATACAAGGCACCAGCAACATCAGGATACCTAGCTTATAAAGCGACAATATTTCTACTCCAAAAAGGCTGCCGTCATACAAGAAGTTGATCGATATCGCCGTGGTCAGAAGAACAAAATAACTGATTAGATCCGGACGTGAGATCGAGACACCAAGCAAAATAATTAGGAATACTACACCTATCGCAATCACCGGCTGGTAGATCACCGCTGTTCCCAGAAGCAGGGCGGACATGAGATAGAGCATCCCGTATGGCAAAACGTTTAATTTGGAGCCCCACTCAAAGTTAGTCATGTCATTCCTCACCCCGCTGCAGATTGCCTCTTCCGGTTCCAGATCATATGAAGAGTTCCGCGAATACTCTCCAGCCTGCATTTGTTCAGAAGTTTTCTTCCCTGACTTCTTGAGAGGATCGAATCGGCTAGTATGTATAATACTTTAGCAGCCGTCTTTCCTAGCAGGAGCAGATTGTCCTTTACACCTTCGCTCTTCATAGCGTTGGATATGCCTTGGCTGTAATATCTTTTCATAATCCATGCTTCGGTCAAACGTTGTGCCGGAACGAAGTGGTTAACCGCCATTCGCGGATGGTAGAGAATGGAGTGTCCTTCTGCCTGAATCTGTCCGAATAACCAGGACTCTTCACCGGATATTAAGGAATCTCCCTTTCTACCTAGTTCCAGTGGGAACAAGCTGATATCGAATACAATCTTGCGCATAGCCATGTTAGCTCCGCACGGGTGAAGCCGTCCGGGATATTCCTTGATCCGGTTTCCCAAATCAACGATCGTGTACGGAAGTTCAAACGGCTTGATCAACCACTCCGGACGTTTCGTTTCGAATATTGGAGCTATTTTGCCTCCCATAGCCATCACTTCCGGCTTACTTCCAAAAGTATTGATTATTGTAGTAATCCAAGTCTTGCAAGGAATTGCATCATCATCAAGAAAAGCAATCCATTTTGACTTTGAAGCTAGAATGCCTGTATTCCGTGCAGCTGATAATCCTTGTACTGGCTCCAGCATGTAATAGATATCTAATTTAGCTCCGTGTGTGTCGATGAACTCTCCCACGGAAGCTGCCGTATCATCCTTAGAGTGGTTATCCACAACAATGATTTCAGCCTGCTCTAAATTCTCCAGTAATAATAAGGACTGAAGTGTCTTCATTAGCAAAGCCGCTCGATTGTAAGTACAAATGATAATGGATAAACGGGGAACGTCTCCGTATTCACGCATCGGCATTCACCTAATTTCCATAGTATTAATAAGCATCTTTGGAACCCAACAGCATCAAGCCTGTCTTGGCAATGATCTTCAGGTCCAGCATGGTGCTCCGGATATGAATGTAGGTTAGATCTAGCTGCACCATTTCCTCGAAGCCAACACTGTTTCTGGCATTAACCTGCCAGTAGCCGGTGCAGCCAGGGGTAACAGTAAGACGTTGCTTATCATATTCCGAATATTGCGCTACTTCGTCTGGAAGTGGAGGTCTGGGACCCACCAGACTCATATTTCCAACCAATACATTCCACAACTGTGGAAGTTCATCTATACTACTCTTGCGCAGAAACCTACCAGTCCGTGTAATACGTGGATCATTCTTAATCTTGAACATCGCACCACTTACCTCGTTATAGGCCATCAAGTTCTGCTTTAGTTCTTCGGCATTGGATACCATAGAGCGGAACTTATACATGGGGAACTGTTTCTCATCTTTGCCTACACGATTCTGCCGGAAGAATACCTTCCCTTTCGGGTCCTCCAGCTTGATTAGGACGGCTACTACAACAAACAGTGGCAGCAGCACGAGAAGTCCAAGAGCGGAGAAAAAGATGTCGATCATCCGTTTCATAAACAGATAAGAATCTGCTTCTCTCGTTCCTTCTTTGGCGTGCAGCATGTAAAGTTTCGGCAGGACGTACTCGTAATCTTCCGGCAGTTTTTGCATGCTCAACTCTCCTCATTCCTATTATTATATTTACGGTGCATTCGTTTAACCGATCGTAGGCTGTCCAGCTTTACTTAACCATTCCGCCATTGCATCCATTACTTGATAACGTAAATCCTCACTTTGCAAAGCGAATTCCAACGTTGTCAAAATATAACCGAGGCGTTCACCAACATCGTATCTCGTACCCTCAAAGTTATAAGCATATACCCGTTCGCTTTGATTCAGCTTCTGGATGGCATCCGTCAGTTGGATCTCACCTCCGGCACCCTTTTCCTGCATTTCTAAATATTTAAAAATCTTAGGTGTGAACACGTAACGTCCCATGATAGCTAAGTTGGAAGGTGCTGTTCCGAGCGGTGGCTTCTCGACGAAATTATTAACGCGATACAATCGTCCGTCCTGCTGGTCCGGTTCGATAATGCCATAACGGTTGGTAAATTCATCTGGAATCACCTGCACACCAATTACGGAATTCTGAGTTTCCTCATATTGGTCCATCAACTGCTTCAAGCAAGGTATTTGTCCTGTTACGATGTCATCACCTAACATCACACCAAAGGGTTCGTCACCGATAAATTTTCTTGCGCACCATACTGCGTGGCCTAACCCTTTTGGTTCTTTTTGGCGTATATAATGAATTTCCACCTTGGAAGAACGCTGAACCTCTTTAAGCAGTTCGAGCTTTCCATCTTCGAGCAAGCGGGATTCCAATTCAAATGCGTTATCAAAATGATCTTCAATCGCTCTTTTCCCTTTACCAGTAACAATGATGATGTCTTCAATACCGGAAGCAATGGCTTCCTCTACAATGTATTGAATGGTAGGTTTGTTGATGATCGGCAGCATTTCCTTAGGCATAGCTTTCGTCGCAGGAAGAAAGCGAGTTCCTAGCCCTGCTGCGGGGATGATTACTTTTTTCACCTTTTTCATCACGCTTACCTCCTAAAAGTTATGTGAGCCTGCTCTACACTGAATTACTTCGTACAAAACTGCTTCGAAAGCATACGCTTAGTTTCTCTCGAGCAAAAGTTATTTGGTTTGGTTCATGGCGATACCGATAATTTTGGAACCCGTCTGCTCCAACAATACTTTCACCTTGCGAAGGGATTCCCGCTTGGATTTGCCGTACTTTGCCACCAGGATTACACCATCCACCAGAGGAGCTAAGATTCGTGCATCACTGTAATCAATCGCCGGTGGAGAGTCGAGCAAGACAAGATCATAAGAGGCTCTAAGCTCATCCAACAAAATAGTCATTTTAGCGTTGCCCAACAAATCCGGCGGACTGACATGGGATCTGCCAGCAGGAATAACAGACAGGTTAGCAAGAGTTCCAAGAACTGAAATCTTATCTGACTCTTCTTGGCCGCTTAAGTAAGCTGCTAGTCCTTCACTGCCTTCAATACCAAAGACCGTATGCAAGCCTGGATGCCTTAGATTGCAATCGACAACGGCTACTTTCTTACCATCTTGTACAAAAGAAACTGCAAGATTGGATAACATCGTTGTCTTGCCTTCCCCGCCTTCTGCTGAAGTGAAGAGCAACACCTTGCCTCCAGTCCCTTGCATTACCGCGAGCTGGCGGATATATGTGCGCAGCGAGCGAAACGACTCTGAGATATGTGAAGAAGGATTGATATCAGCAATGAGACTATTATTCAGCCGTAACATAAGCGCCCTCCCCTACTCTTGCCTTAGAAGCTGCCGACTTCCCCAAATCGCGTTTGCGAATCGTTGCGATCGTAGCAATGACCGGCAGCCCGAGATCAAATTCAGCTTCTTTCTCGGAACGAAGCGTACCGTTGAGTGTTTCCATCAGCAGAATGATTCCTAATGCAGCCATTAGCGAGACTACAAAGCTGATGATGATGTTCATCATGAAGCCGCTATTGGCAGGCCCGGGAGTAGCAGTCGGATCAGCAGGTGTCAGCAATGTTACATTATCAACTTTCATCAGTGACGGTAAGCTGCGAATGAACGTCTGCGAAACCGCGTTTATAATTTCGGCAGCCTTGGTGTAACTTTCATCCTGAACAATCAGATTAATGACCTGACTTTTCTCTGAAGATTTAATCTGCAGCATCCCAGCCAATTGACCACCTGTCAGATTAAATTCCGGATGAGCCGCTGTTACACTTTTCATAATGGTGGGCGATTTGAGAATGTCCTTGTAGCTCTCAATGAGATTGAGGCTGAAGTTCAAATTGTTAAGGTTATTACTCTCAGGCACATTTGCAATGTTGTTAACCAGCAGCTGTCCGGAGGCGGAGTAGACGGGTACAACGAAGTTCTTGCTGACATAGTAGGTAGTAGCACATGAGATTAATACAAATACCATGATCAACCACAACTTTTTCTTAATCAGGTTAATGTAATCCAAAATCGTCCTTTCCACAGTAACCCTCCTTCCGCGTAAACTTCATTCTGAAAGCATTCATGAAAGTTTCAACTATCTTGCTTTTTATTCTACCAAGCCCTACCGTTTGCCACATGGCTCCTACCATCCCTTTCCTCTTCACTTTGGAGTGAGTAGCTTTACCCCTTTAGAGTGGGGTGATGGTATACTTTAGTACCATTGACAAGAAAGTGAAATCTCCTAGTTCAGAAAGGTCCCCTTAAAGGAACGCACAAAAAAACACGGACATTGGTCCGTGCTTAGTTACTAGAACCGCTTATGGGGAAGTATTATTCAAAAGACATTTCGTATTTGGTGATTCCTACTGCATTTGCATACAGAGCCGCCTGTGTACGGTCTGCAACCTGCAGCTTCGCCAAAATCTGGCTGACATGCTTCTTCACAGTGAATTCACTGATAAAGAGGCGCGAGGCAATATCGCGGTTGCAAGCACCCTGTCCCAGCTCAATCAGTACTTCCTTCTCTTTCGGAGTCAATTCATCGGTTGGACTGCTGCCGCTCATCCGCATTTTGTCTTCCATGAGACCGGGATCATAATACTTGCGTCCCTTATATACTAATTGAATAGCAAACAGCAGTTCTTCGGGCAACGCTTCTTTCAGCACATATCCATCGACCAGCACTTCTTCCGCCTTCAGGAAATCTTCCCGACTCGCTGAAGAGGTCAGCAGAATGAACTTACTAACTACCCCCCGCGCACGTGCAGCTTTAATTACATCTAGCCCCGACTCATCAGCAAGCTTCAGATCAATCAGCACAAGATCCGGTTGCGTCTCCTCTATTACCAGAAGCGCTTCTTGGCCATTCGTGGCTTCACCAGCAAACTGTAGATTGGGTTGCATCAAGATAACAGCTGCCAATCCTCTTCTTACTAAAGGGTGATCATCTACAATGACGATTTTCACTTTAATCGACCTCCTGCCTAAAGTTTATGCTTTCTTTAATTCAGCCACACCGACAGGAATTGAAATTAAAATTCTTGTGCCCGCATTCTCATTACTGGACAATTGAAAGTCGCCACCGAACGATTGAGTCAAATATTGCATATTCTTCATGCCGAGTCCGCCTGTATTATCTTCAGATTCGGTCCATAACAGATCTGTATCGAAGCCAACTCCATCGTCGCTTATCGATAGCCTGATCCAATTTGGCTTTAGTGACAGTTCAACCTCAACACGGCTGGCAGCGCCATGACGAATGGCATTGCCCGTTGCCTCGGATATAATCCGGAAGAGTGCCTTGTGATATGGATAAGGGAGACTGAAATCATCACCCGTTATTTTAAGCTCGATTTCCACATCGTTTAATCTGGATAAGCTTTTTAGATGTGATCTTACCATGCCGATCCATGTAGGACCACCGCTCTTCTTGGAACTAAGACTGTAAATGGTAATCCGCAATTCTTTGGCAACCTTGGTGGCCGAATCATGGATAAGCTCAATTTGTTCTTCCAACAGTGCTTCTTCCATCTTTCTCCAGGTCTGCTTCAGAGAATGCGTGGCATACACAATGCCGAAAAGACTCTGTGACACACTGTCATGCATTTCATCTGCAATCCGATTCTGCTCGTTGGTGATGATCAACCGGTTCTCAATCACGCCAAGTTCATGGCGTTCAAGAATGATTGCACTCAGCTCAGACAGAAACATCAATTGTTGAATATACCATCTGCGGCCTTCCAATCCCTCGGAGGATTCCAGTTTAACTCCAATCATGCCTACGAAGCGGGTACTCATCCGTACGGGCATAAACAGAAAGTCTCCGAGTCCCGGTAAGGTTTTGAATACTGGCTCTCGCTGTAATCGCCATTCATGTTCATGCTTTTCCAATTCTGAAAAAAGAAAACGTTCCTCTTCCTGCGGCCAGCCCGTTTGCTGGCTCTGCGGAGCAGGCTCTCCACTCTTTTTGGCGAACCAGAACAATGCTCTATCCAGTTTCGTAAGCTTCACCACATAATCTGTAATCACTTGGCCAATGTTCATGAAATCATGTTGACTAGAGGTTTCCACAATGTGATAAAGCGACTTGATATGCTCCATCGTTTCATTTGTGCGGGCATTTGCTTCCTCCCGCTGGCGCTTCATACGATTTACCATTTGCATTATTATAACCGCAAGTACTAGTGCTAGAAACAGGTTTCCATTCTCAAGTATCGCTTCTGAAAAAGATTTATTTGCGGAATTCAGGAAAAGGTAACAAAACGCGACAATTATGCCGATATAGCTTAGGAGAAGACTCCATCCGAAGTAAAATGATAATGATCCTGCAGCAATTAGAACAGGATTTAGTACATAGAGCCTGAAAGAACTATCATATCCACCCGTAAATAACGTGAGCATAATGATTCCGGCCATTTCTAAGCTTACAGCAAGCATTAGGACCCGCGGTCTGTTTCTTAATGTCCGGTAACTAAACGTGAATAGTTGGGCAAGTAAGAATAATAGCACGACGATTAAGGATTTATATATGACAGAAGGCCCCGTCCTATCCAGGAGATACATCAACGATGTGAGGGACAAAGAAAAGCATCTGTAAAAAGCAATCATTTTGTCTTCTGCAGTTGATTTGATTTTCATCCCACCACCCTATTCTCCAGTTTTGTGGAAAATGCGAGCCCATATAGTGCTGTGTTAAAAGCATCATACATGAGAAAAATCACAATAACAAGTTGAGTTTTTTCATGTGAACGTTTACATTGCAAAAATTTAGTTCATTTTTTTGCTTATTTTTCAGTGATTATTTCATTAATATCCAGATATTCAAAATAATGCGGCATCAATTTTTTGCTTATTCATAAAAATAGCCTATCCACTCTGTGGACAGGCTATTTCTGTAAATATATCAATGATTCTCTAGGCGATTACGTGTGGTTTACTGATCTATGTCTAACTCTGAGGAATAGCAAATTGCGGTTGTGCCAAATCACAGATGCAAATCTGATATCGTTGTTCTCCCACAATATGATAACCGGTGGAAAGGACGCGAAGTGAATGGTGCCCTGCATCCACCTTGTGGAGCGTGCGACAACTGATGCAGTAGAATTCTCTCATGAGTTCATCTCCAACATAGCCCATAGGAACTATTGTAATTCTGTTAATATTAACTAAATAATATCACTTTTTACTAAAAATCGTCAACATAAACCCACAAATTACGACAACTTATGATATTTATCGACGGGAGATGTCACTACTTATACATTACTGCGGCATAATTGAGGTGAAATGCCCATGTACTTCTTAAATAATCGTGAGAAATAGAACGAATCACTATAGTGCAGCAGGCCGGAAATCTCCTTAACTTGCAGCGATGAATTCAGCAACAGGTGCTTGGCTTCAGCCATTTTTAGGCGGTGAATATACTCATAGAGAGGATAGCCGCTACTGCGCCTTACCTGACGACGAAGCGTTGACATGGAAATATGATGTTTGGCTGCAATTTGCTGCACATCCAGTTCACCATACACACAGGAATTCAAATCCTCTCGAAGCTCCGGCATAAGATCAACCTGTGAAGACCGATTATTCTTTTTAATAATCACCGAACACTCCAGCAGCATTCCTTCCAGCAGCACGACCGCCCGATCAGCGTCTACGGGAATGCCACCGTCCATTCGCTTCAGAACTTCTTCAAAAGTAGTCAGTAGTTCCTGGGCAGCATCACTCTGAAATACAATTCCCCCGACGATAAGACCGGATTCAAGCCATTCGGACACACGTGTTCCGCTAAAATTAATATAATACTCATCCCAGCTCCCTCCCGGGGGTGGTCCATAGCTGTAGCTATGTCCTGGACGGAAGAAAAACAAGCTGCCCTCACGTACCTGCTGCTCTTTGCCGCCATTCTCCGTATAAGAGCCACTTCCAGACGCTATATACACTACAGCCCACAGCTCAAAAAAAACACCTGAACGAAATAAAGTTCTTCCAGGCAAATGACCAGCCTGTCCAATCCGGATCGCCTTTAGCTTCAATCTGGAGGATTCAACCTTGGGGTCAATAATTCGTATCGGATACGGGCTGACCATATAATCCATGACCTTGGGCATGGTAAACATTCCTTCCCCAAATTCGAAGTGATATTGTTATGGATAAAGATGATCCTAATTCTAAATGACCAAAGGTGGCTACTCTATGACTAACGATTCACTATTACTTCTTCCTAATCCGCGTGAACTTACTTTGTCTGAAGGATTCTTTCATATCCCCCCAACCGGAAGCATTGTACTGGCAAATGCCACAGACCGCAATGCTATGCCTGCTGCCCGTAAGCTCCAACAGGTAATCTCACAAGTTCTACAGCTGAGCCTGCCTTTATCCATAGGTACTCGTTCAACGGTCCTATCTGTTTGTAACTTTAGTTATAACCCTGAACTCCCCGCACAAGGCTATGAAATCCTTGTTGAGGAGAGCGGTATTTCGGTATTCTATAGTTCTCCAGAGGCAGCATTTTATGCAGTAGCAACCTTGAAGCAGCTATTGGAACAGTCCGGTAGAACTATTCCAAAACTGCATATCCGGGACGAGCCAGACTTTGGAGCCAGAGGTATAATGGTCGATATCAGTCGGAACAAAATACCGAAGCAAGAAACGCTGTACCGGATCGTTGATCTTATGGCCGATCTGAAGATGAATCAACTGCAGCTATATATAGAAGGTTCTCCATTTGCCTATGAGTCTTTTCCACAGGTTTCAGAGCTTGAAACACCGATTACCGGTGAGGAAATTCTGCTGCTGGATGCTTACTGCAGGGAACGTTATATTGATCTTGTTCCTAACCAGAACAGCTTCGGACATATGGAGGATTGGCTTTCCCGCCCTGAATTCAATCAACTGGCGGAAATCCCTGAAGGCTTCATGCTGCCCGAGGATATGTATGCTGCTGACTTCTATCCGGAAGGATTATATATGCAGGCCGGAACCTTTCATACAGAAGATCCTGCCGTCATCAGTCTCTTGGGTAAAATGTATGATGATCTGCTGCCATACTTCAGCTCTAAACTATTCAATGTGGGCTGCGATGAAACCTATGAACTAGGACTTGGTAAAAGCAAAGCACTAGCCGAAATGCAAGGCAAGGGCCGTCTTTATTTATCATTTCTGCAGAAAATTCATGAACTGGTAGTCAGTCGCGGTAAAACGATGCAGTTCTGGGGCGATATCATTATCCAATACCCAGAGCTGATTGCTGAGCTCCCCAAAAATATTATCGCTATGGAATGGGGCTATACTGCCGAGCATCCCTTTGAAGCCGATACCAAAAAATTCCGTGATGCCGAAATTCCGTTCTATGTCTGCCCTGGGACCAACTCTTGGAACTCCCTTACAGGACGCAGCGACAACATGCTGGCCAATCTGCGCAGCGCAGCTATTCACGGTAGAAATAATGGTGCCATTGGTTATCTTATCACGGATTGGGGTGATTTCGGCCATTGGCAGCATCTTCCGGTCAGCTATGCCGGATTCGTATATGGTGCCGCTGTTGCGTGGAGTGTAGATACCAATCAGCAAGCAGACGTTGCAGGCTACTTGAATAGATCCGTTTTCCATGACCAATCCGAGAACATCGGCCAGCTCCTACTGGATCTCGGAAACTATTATAAGCTCGAATCCCCTATTATTCGTTCTAACGATACAGAAATGTCCATGCTGCTGCGCTGTAATCTCGACAATGTACTTATGGTTGAGCAACTCACAGAAGAACACTTCGAGCGTTTGGAAGTATATATCAAACAAATTGATAATCGACTAGGTGGTCTCTCTCTGGAATGTGATGATGCCGAGCTTGTCCTGAGGGAGCTGAAGAACGGTATTCATTTCGTGAAGCATGCAATACAGCTTGGCAGAATCAAACGAATGTTGGCTTCCCAGCCTCAACTCATTGATCCTCAGTTCATCACGGAGCAGATTAAGGATCTCGACTTACTCTTACATCAATATCGACAACTCTGGACTGAACGCAACCGGCTCGGCGGTTTGGAGCAAAGCACTTCAAAGCTAATTCGTCTGCGCAGCCAGTACGAGAATTTGACAGCAATTCTTTCCGGTTCAGCACAAAACACGCGATAACTTATCCTTATATTTCTCGAAGAAACGGGTGCCGCCTCTTTCAGAGGACGGCAAAGCCGTTTCTTCTTGTTTATAACGCTTCATTATAATAGATTCGTAACTATCTACCCTTTGACCAAGGCTGCGTTTCCGAAACGATCACCTCGCCTATGTTCACTGCCTGCTCCAGCAGCAGTGCCAAATATTGATCCTGACTGCCTTCTGCCAGACTATAAAAAGAAGGTCCTCCCTGAACATGCTGTCCCATTCGGAGCAGACTTTCTGCGATCGCAATCTCGTCTTCGCTTAATCGGGCCGGGGTAAACGGATTGCGGTATAACCACTCTCCATCACCCATAATCCCCTTAAGATAGAACCCTTCCAGATTACCACCATGTCCGGCGTCCACCCGACGCAATGTACTATATAACGGCGTATCATAGCTCTGCAGCCAAGAAACCTCATGATCTCTGAGCTCGCCACGGTCTCCACGAACCAGCATGCGATTTCCGCGAATCCAGGAGAAATACTGATCTCCCACAAAATCAAACAGCCCCAGCTTGTCTCCAAAATCAAAAGTAGCTATCCTCTGCTCAGATTGAACGATTCGTTCTGAAGTTGGTGGTCCGCTGCGCTGCGGCCCGTTCACTATGGGCGACTGAAATTTCTGACCGCGAATCGTAACATTTTGGTATTCAACACCGAGCAGTTGCCGCATCAGGCTGATTCCATGATATCCATGTGCGGCAGATACCTGGGCCTGACTGATTGCTCCAAGACGCCCGGAACGGGCTAGCTTTATTCTGGCGGCATGCATCGGCTGAAACAAATATTGCTCGGCAATCTGTACGATTGCAGAACGATCAACTCCGTTCCATAGCTCAATCAATTGCTCTAAATCCTCCGCAGGGGGAGTCTCCGCCAACACTGGAATTCCGGCATGACTAAGCATGATAATATAGTCCTTGCTTACTTCGCGTTTCAGACATACAACGGCAAAGGAGTACCCTCCGGCTGAAATGAACTCCTCAAGTGTACTGTAGACGGCTACTCCCCAAGCCTTTCTTAAGCTATCAGCTTTATCCGTATTTCTAACGTACATGGCTGCAACAGCAAATTGTTCCGGAAGCTCTCTGGCAATCCGCAAATAAAATTCCGCTCTCCAGCCTCCGCCAAGCAACCCAAACACGATCTTCTCCATCCTGCTCATCCCTTCTGCGACTAACGCAACTCTTCTTATTAGGCATTCCATCCGCTTCCACTAATGACTCTCCTTCATCCCCGTAACTTTATATTGAAATGAGATTTAGAGAGGATTATAATCAGGACGAACAAACCACATTTTTCCATAATTTTAATAATTATGACAGGAGATATGCTTATGGATTGGCTTCATGATTATGAGGAAGAGCTTCGCTTGGTGTTTCAAGAAAGCAGGTCTATCATCTCCAAATTTCCTGAACCGCTAAATTCTCAAGGCATCTCCTATCTTGATCATTTTAACGTATTTACAACAGGAAGCCATAAAAATTACATATGCTACTTGCTACCGTTTTGGTTTCAGAAAGGATATAACCTTTCACCCGATGATACTTGCAGAATGTCGATGGGCAACGTATTCTTCATGCTATATTTCTTTATTCAGGATGATCTCATGGACAGCACAGATTCCGCTCATGCCAAACTGCCACTGGCCAACCTGCTTTATATTGAGTTTCTGAATATTTATAGATCCTTCTTTGCGCCCTATTCATCCTTTTGGTTCTCCTTCAATCGCTATATCTCACAATGGGCAGACAGTGTAAGCCATGAGAGAGAACGGGACTATTTTCTAAACGATAGAGTCAAAATCGCCCACAAAGCCAGTCCGCTCAAATTATCGAGCACCGGAATTCTACTTCTCTCAGGTAATGATTCTCTAGTCGCTCAATCTGAAGACCTGATCGATGATGTATTGCTTACTTTGCAAATGCTGGACGATTACGAGGATTGGGAACAGGATTTGGCTGAAGATAATTATAATTGCTTGTTGTCACTCACCCGCAGCCACCTTCCTGACGACCGTAAGATACTTACTGTGGGAGATGTCAAAGATTTCATCTTTACGACCAGCGGTTTGAATACCTATGCTACGATCGCGCAAGCTACTCATAACAAGCTCGCCACCTATGAAATAGACGCACCACATCTAGTTTCCTTCCATCAGGTACTGGTTAGAAATTTGCAGCATATCTCAGCGGCAATCGAAGCAGAGAAGCAGATTCTTCAAAGTGGGGGCCTCTATTATTGGTTATCAAAAAATATCAAAAAATGATAGAAATAGGAATAAACTCATGCTATACTCATGAGGAAAATATATCCATTTGGGAAGGGTGATTATTGTGTCAGAAGCAATTCTTAGAAATCAAGTGATCCAGAGAGCTTGGGAAGATCCGATTTTTAAGCAAAAACTACTCACAGATCCGAAATTAGCCCTCAAAGAAGCGTTAGGCGTTATCATTCCCGACAGTGTTACCTTGAAGACGGTAGAAGAAGGCTCTAATGAATTCTATCTCGTAATTCCTCCAAGTCCATCCTCAGGCGTAATGAAGACCGATCTTACAACACTCGGTTCTTGGTAAGACACCTGGTTTAACTTCTTAAGGAGTGGGAACTTCCAGATCTTCTGCCAATGGCAGCATAGTGATGGATTCTGTTCCCACTCCTTTTTTGCTTATGAAACGTATGTCCCCCTGCATGGCTTCAATGATGCGAAAGGTTACCATTAGTCCCAAGCCCGTTCCTTTAGTCTTATTGGAGAAATAGGGCTCACCCAGCCGGATTAGAACTTCTGGACTCATTCCCTCTCCGTTATCCTTAATATGAATGAATACTTTATCTGCTTTGCCATACGCGCTCAGCTGAATAGTCCCCTCATCTCCAAGCGCTTCAATGCTGTTCTTGATAATATTAATGAACGCCTGTTTAAATTTCGAAGAACTCCCTCTCACCCATAAATGATCTGCTACATCCAATATCAACTTGCCTCCGTTCATATGACAGAGCGGCAGTAATATACTCTCAATATGCTTAAATTCATCGTAGAGGTTGAGTGTGGAGATCTGCTCGAATTCCGGCTTGGCAAAGGTCAGGAAATCGGTAATAATGCTCGATGCACGATCCAGCTCACTTAAGGCCATTGTGAGATATCTTTTCTCGTCACCGCTGGATTTCTCACTAAGCAGCTGCAAGAACCCCCGCGTGACCTGCAGCGGATTACGCACTTCATGAGCAACCGATGCGGCCAGCTCGCTTATAATCTCCATTTTTTCCGAACGCTGCAGTTCATTATTAAACAGCTCCAGCTCACTGGAGTATTTGACAACCTGCTGATGGTTCTGAGCCAGCCTCCGTCCCAGAATCACAATTAAAGAAATAATAAAAACTACGAGTGCCCACTTCCACAGGAATAAATCATAATTACCCTTCCTGATATAATACCAGAGCAATTCGCTCACACCCGTAAAGGCGGCGGTTCCGAAACCAATAGCAAAAATGATTGCATCCTTATTCCCTCTGAACGAGTAAATGATTACGCAGGCGATCAGCAGTATGAACTGGAAGATCAGAATGAATCCGATAATCGTGGTGGAGACAAAATAATAAAATTCAACAAAACGGTTGCCTGAAAGGGAATTGAGAATAAGACACAGCATACAGAACGAGGAATAGACAACCTGAAATTTTCGAAACCGCCGGATGATCCCAAACTTGCCGCCACCAAAAATTTTTTCGAACAAGAAGGTAAGTGCTGGCAACAATGATAATAAGGCCACATCCAAAAGCACAATACTGATCGGACCCAAATAGCTGTAAAAGGTATATACAAACGGGGAATAAGTAATAGCCAGGATACCCGTGGAAGCAATGACTACAGCCAGGGAAACTGCACTAGCGAAGGATTCCTTATTCAAATAGAAAGAGCATACAAACAGCACTAACGCTACAAAGAAAAAGGCGCTGCCCAAAATAACGTCTACAAGTCCATTTTTAATATAAGCATTGATTAAGACATTATGCTCTCCGACAACCAATTTATCTTTGATTCCGATTCGATCCTGTAATGTCTCCGTCCATATGTATAAAATTTTGCCGCTATCTTGAGGACTGAGGGGCAAAAGCAAAGAATAGTTATCCTTAATGTAACTGCGATTCCCCTCGAAAATAAGCTTCTTCTCCACATACACTTTTACCCGCAGCGCATATAACGTATCAATATATATAGAGGGGGATGCATAATTCAGCGTAGGCAAAGTCACTCTTGTCCAAGCGGCCGAAACGCCAGTAGGCAACTCCGGTGTACCCTGAAGGGAATCAACATTAATCCATCCTCGCTGATCCTGATCCGTTAAGGGAACCGTATTTCCGGTCACAGCCGCTGCATTCCCCCACTTCATTTGCCATTTCGTAATTTCATCTGAGGGGAACTGACTCGCCGCTGCTGTTATGAGAGCACCGAATGCCGTGAAGAGAAGCAAGAGCACTACAGTTATATGAAGTATTTTGGCTATCAAGCGCATATATGCACCTCAGTAGAAAGTTTGTTATACCTATTTCGCTTAGTATCCGGCCATTCCTTCAAAAAAACGGGATTTACAAAAATAATTCCTATTTCCTTACAGTAACCGGTAATTTAACGACAACCTGGGTACCCTTACCTTTTTCACTATTAAACTGAATCGAGCCGTCCATGGCCTCAATGATGCGAAAGGTTACCATAAGTCCAAGACCCGTTCCCTTAGTCTTATTAGAGTAATATGGCTCTCCTAGCCGGGCCAACTCACTACTATTCATACCCTCTCCATTATCATGCACACTAATGATGATCTGCTCGCCCGATTTCCAAGCTGTAACCGTGATGAGCCCCTCTTGTTGCAAGGATTCTATACTGTTCTTGATAATGTTAATAAACGCTTGCTTAAATTTGGCGGAACTACCTGACACCTGAAGGTCCATCTCTACCTTAAGCTCTATAGCACCACCCTGCAGATTAGCCAACGGAACCAGAATACCAGCCACATGCTTCAGCTCATCATAAACTTCAAGCCGTTCAACTGTCTCGATTCCTGGCTTGGCAAAGGTGAGGAAATCTGTGATGATCAGCGAAGCGCGGTCCAGCTCTGACATTGCCATTTGCAGATATTCCTTCTCCTTCTTGCCGGATCTTTCTCCAAGAATCTGTAGAAAACCACGTGTGACTTGCAGCGGATTGCGCACTTCATGCGCTACAGAAGCGGCCAGCTCGCTAATGATCTCCATTTTCTCCGAGCGCTGCAAATTATCATTGAACCGCTCCAGATCACGTGAATATTCGATAAGCTGCTCATGATTTCTCGCGAATCTCCTGCCCAGGATGACAATCAGCGAGACCACAAATACCACCATGCCCCATTTCCACCAGTAGAAGTGATATCCCCCGGAAGACGTATAATACAAGACCAGTTCAAAGAGCGACAGAATCGTAAATACGGCGAAACCGATGGAGAAAATAACGGCATCCGTATTGCCAGAATAGGCATATATGATCGCCAAGACTAACAGGAAAATAAGCTGCAGGCTTATTAGAAAACCAATAACAGTAACAGACATGAATTTATAGAAATCTTCAAGCTGGTACGACACAAGTACATTAAGTATAGCCAGACATACACAAAATACCGAATAACCTAGCTGAAATTTGCGGACACGGGTAACTATACCGTTTTTGCCAGGCCCAAATATTTTCTCGAAATAGAATGTAAATGCTGGCAGCAGAATAAACAAAGCTAAATCAAAAATCAATTCGATTGCTCTGCCATAGTTACTCAAGATAAGCGGCAGAAAAGGAGAATAGGTAACCACCATAACGCCAAAGGATAAAATAACGAGCACCAGCAGCAAGCCGCTTGAAAGGAGCTCTCGTTTGAGAAAAAGTGAGCATACTAACAGCACGGTGGCCATGAATATTAACGTTGCCCCGATGACAAGATCCATTAAATCCTGCTTCACATAAAAAGCAAGCAGCTCTCCATAGCTGCCCACCCGAATCCCACCCTCTATCCCAAACTCTTTACCGCCGCTACTGCTCCACAGATAAATCTGACCCCCAGTAGCTTCTTCCGGCAAGGGAATCAGTATTTTGCTGCCATTATAATTACTTTGTCCTTGCGAGTCATAGATTAAACTGTGATTTAGAAAGGCCTTAATATTATTTCCATAAGCTTTATTAATTAAGATTGCGGAATTCTCTGTAAAATAGGGTAAAGAAAAACGCTGCCAAGCCGCATTTATACCTTCCGGAACCATCTGTTTGCTCCCATTTGCCGTTACTTTAATCCAATCCGCTTCAGAAATTGCTGCAGAGTCTTCGGTAGCGGGTACGTCAGCTATACTTGCCCATTTCAGTTCCCAACTAGCCAAGACAGTCTCCGATTGTCCGCTAAACTCCGTGGCAATTCCGATGAATAATATAGCAGTCAGCAGCAAAAGAACTAGCATCGCAGCCGCTGTCTTTTGTAAGGGCAACTTCATCCTGGCACCTCAGTAAGTCGTTAGTTGTATTTATGTGGTTCATTTGATTCTTATTTTCGACAGTCTTCGCACTTATACCTGCCACTACTCCGCAAAACAGCTCGAAATAAGACGTATAATTCGAAATATAAAGGGGTTAATACAGTACCAGATTGAATATATTAAGCACAAGACTGTGTTCGTAAGAAGATTCGCTATCTCATGAGAGGGTAAATTATTACTATAGGGATAAATTGAGCATGACTAATTGAGCATGACTAAAAGGAGATGAACGGCTATGGGCAACGAATTCAATAAGACTGAAGCCGATTTTGCATACGAACGTTACACAAAATTGGGAGATATTCCGCCTGAACAGGATATTCCTCTGGATGATTTACGTCCTGTCGGCTCCCTTGAATCATCACTGACAAGCCATGAGCCCGTTGGAGCCACCCCGGTTGATTTCGATGGTATCGTCGATGATGGCTCCGATCCAGTTCTCGTAGGCGATAAGTATCTAGCCGCTGATATTGGTCTAAACGTCCCGGATTCCGGACTTGGCCGACGGGCCGACCGTGAGGAAAGTATCCTTGCATCTCCAGCGCCGGAGCGAGACGAGTTGCTGGAGTCCGATGCGATTCTGGCAGCAGGAGCAGCCGGATTAGCGGGAGGCAGTATCGATATCGAAGAAGATCCATTGGAGGATGAAGAAGAATCATTCGATGATGAGGATGAAGACCTTCCGCTGGAGGATGTTCCTGATGCGGACGACATTGAACCCGACTCAGCAGTTGATCCAGCGTCCCCGCCTACAGATGTAATGCCCGGAATTGACGTCATAAACGGCTCCCAGGGTGAAGAGGATTAGTCATGGATTATTTGTGACCCTTCTCCATTGAAATTCAAAAAGCAGTCAGTCTCCGGCTATGGAGGCTGACTGCTTTCTATTGTCTATAACCTATTGCTCAACTGCACGTGCGGCTACAATTTGTGCATCCAGCTTACGGGACTTAACCAACAGCGCCGCCACAAGCAGCAGCCCCCCATTGAGGATAAACACCCAGCGGATTGGAATCACCCCACCGAGCAAACCACCAATAATCGGTCCGGCCATCGTCGCCAGTTGGGTCGCAGCTTGATTAAGACCAAAGGCCCGACCGCGAAAGTTCGGCTCGATAACCTGCACAATCATCGCATTTACGGAGGGAAGCACACCGGCATAGAACAAACCATAGGCAAACCTCAACACTGCAAACTCCACATATCCGGATACAAAAAACTGCAGAATATTCCCGATACCACCGCCGATCAGCCCAATAAACAAGACCCTCCCAAAGCCTTTACGACTTCCTATTCTCCCCCACTGCGGAGCCATAATTACGGTGGCAATGCCCACAGCAGAGAACACGATTCCTGAGCTTAAGGAAGCACTGCTTTTGGAAATGCCCATATCCAGCAAATAGATTGGAATCAGTGGCTCCAAAGTCATAACCGAAAAGGTACTTATCCCCGCTAGCATGACCAATGTTATAAATATACGGTTCCCCCGCGCTTCCCTGATATCATCACTTACGTGGGATCTGGGGGCGGAACGGTCGAAATTCTCCTCTTTGGCAAAAAAAGTAGCGATCAGTGCCGAGACCAGCACCATAACCGCCGAGAATAAAAAAGCATTACGATTACCGGAATAATAGCTGACTACACCGCCGATTAACGGACCCAAAATACTACCCGTTGCTCCCGCTGTAGACATAATACTGAGGGCATAACCCGTCTTGTCCTCAGGGGTGTTGGTAGCTACCATCGCAATAGCAGCCGGAACAAAACCGGCCAGCAGACCCTGAAGCACACGCACGATCAGGAATATGTATGGATCATGCACGAAATAATTGAGCAGATACAAGGCCGCAAGGCTAAAGCCGGAACGGATAAGCATCGGTTTACGGCCATATTTATCAGCCAAAGATCCCCAGAAGGGAGAGATCAAGGCACTGGCCAAAAAGGTGATGCCAAAACTAATTCCCGACCAAAGCTCCAGATTATTGGTTATGCCGAGGTCATCGGTAAGAAAGATAGAGAGAAATGGAATCGAGATCGTATACGCCATGCTGCAAAAGAAAACGCCTATCCAGAGTACAACCAGGTTCCGCTTCCATGAAAAATTCAATATCCACACATCCTCTCTGCTGTTTTCTCGGAAGCACCCCTATTATTCTAAACCTCTTTTGTAGATGTGCCAATCCCAAGTAGCCTACCTGACTTTTGCAAGAAGTGGGCCAAAGGAGTTATTATGAATAATGACAATGAGTTCTTCCACGAAAAAGGAGAGATTGACTAGTGAAGCTTAGACGAACAAAACACGGCATATTTCTGATGATGGCCTGTATACTGCTGGTAGTTGTGGCGGGCTGCGGGAATAAACCGGACAACAGCAATGCCGCTACGGCAACAGAAGGACTACCTTCTGCTACGGCTAGCCATCCCATAGTAACCATTGAAATGGATAATGGGAGCATAATTAAGGCTGAACTTTACCCTGAGGTAGCGCCGAATACAGTGAACAATTTTATCTCTTTAATCCAAAAGGGCTTCTATGACGGCACCATTTTTCACAGAGTGATTCCAGGCATGATGATCCAGGGTGGCGATCCTGAAGGAACAGGCATGGGTGGTCCGGGTTATAGTATTGCCGGAGAATTCACCAGCAATGGGGTCGTAAATAATCTGCTGCACACGAAGGGAATCCTGTCCATGGCGAGAGCTCCGGAACCCGATACTGGCGGTTCTCAGTTCTTTATTATGGCGGATACTTACCCGAGTCTAGATGGAAGTTATGCCGCTTTCGGCAAAGTCACAGAGGGACTTGAGGTTGTTGATAGCATAGTGAATCTTCCACGTGATGATTCAGACCGCCCAAATCAGCCGCCTGTGATGAAGAAGGTAACTGTCGATACACTAGGCGTCACTTATCCGGAACCAGAGAAGGTACAATAAGGTTCCAGATTCAGAGTCGTAAAAATATTGGGCTTATATAATAACAAAACTCGGCAGCTCTACCGGATCAATTTCCGGTTAAGGGCGTGCCGAGTTTTGTATGTAGAGAGCTGATATCAAAGGGTACAGTAAGCGTTACTGGAAATAAGTATTCTTCGTCTTCCATTGTTCCAACTTGATGAACACCCAGAATCCATAAATCCCAAGGGTAATAATCGATAAAAGGAACCATTTGATCCATTGTCCGAATAAGCTTACTGCTGTTCCTTCAAACCGCAACCGCCGGCCTTCTACCACCGTATGCTCCACTTTCCAGCGGTAGATCATCACGATCGACCAGGGATAGCAAATGCCCAGGGTACAAACTGTCACTAGCCAGCCGACCAGACACCAACCAATGTACTCTAGCAGGGAACCGTCAAAATAGGACTCCCCTCTTCCGTAATTTGTTGAAGACTCTATATTTAGTGCCGACATGGACATTCACCTTTCAAGACAATATAGGATTTGGTTCTATTTTCCTAATTATCCATGAAATATTCCACGACATTTCTCACCTTATGGATTAATTCTTACAAAAAATCACTTTATCCGCGCAAGTTTCTTCTGCTAAGAGCATGATTCCCATTTTGCAGGAAGGTACTGCGGCTATTATGAATGGAAGCTATGCGTTCCTGGGCAAGGTGATCGGCAGCGGCATAGGAAGGAATCCCAGTGGTACGGGAAATCTCCAGGACACGGGTAATGCTGTCATAAATCTTCGCCACTTGCTTTAGAGCACGTTCTTTATTATAGCCGTTGAGTTCATCGGCAATATTGATTACCCCGCCTGCATTAATCACGTAATCGGGTGCATAGACGATCCCCATTTGATGCAGAGTATCACCATGCCGCGGTTCTTTCAACTGGTTGTTGGCCGCACCAGCGACAACTTTTGCCTTTAGGAGTGGAAGTGAAGTATCGTTGATTGTTGCCCCAAGTGCACAAGGAGCATAAATATCACAGTTCACACCCACGATATCAGCAGGATCAACTGCCGTTGCACCAAAAGCCTCTACGGCACGATTTACGGCTTCCTTGTTAATATCCGTTACGATAAGCTGGGCGCCCTCTTCATGTAGATATTTGCACAGCGTATAAGCTACATTCCCCACACCTTGAACAGCCACGGTCTTGCCTTCCAGCAAATCACTCCCAAAGGCCACTTTGGCAGCTGCCTTCATCCCCATATATACGCCATAAGCCGTAGCTGGAGAAGGATTGCCTGAGGAGCCGTAACTAGGTGAAGTCCCGGTAACATAATCAGTCTCCTGATAAATAATGTTCATATCCTCTTCGGTGGTGCCTACATCTTCAGCCGTAATATAACGGCCGTTTAAACCTTGTATGTATCTTCCAAAGGCGCGGAGCATAGCCTCGTTCTTGTCTTTTTTGGGGTCCCCAATAATAACTGTTTTCCCACCGCCCAAGTTCAGCCCAGATATAGCATTCTTGTAAGTCATACCTTTCGCCAATCGAAGCGCGTCTACAATGGCTTCCTCTTCGGTAGCATAAGTCCACATCCGTGTTCCACCTAGTGCGGGACCTAATGTCGTGTCATGAATCGCAATGATTGCCTTTAATCCTGATGCCTTATCCTGACAAAACAATAGTTCCTCATAATCGTCCCGCTCCATTGCTGCAAACAATTCCATTTCTCCAATTCTCCTGTCTCTTATCTATCATTAATGTTATGTTTCATAACAAAGCTAGTATATACAGACACAATTGTCAACATAATTTGTGCTTTTACTGTGAGAACTTATGTATAATCCATTTAGATCTCACCATAAGCTAACTTCCATTGTCAGAAATGTGTAATGCCAATTTACACACTAGAATCTCTCATTCCCAATATTGATCCGGCCGATACTCAATCTCTGATTGCACCGATAGTGTTAGCCGCTGAGCAGATTCATCATAGGTAACCGGATTGTCGCCGACATAATACCAATGCTTAATAATAGGCCCGCCTTGCGGTTCCTCAAAGCGAAATACATTCAGCTCGGACTTGAGCTCCACCACCGCCGCTCCTTTGTCAGCAGGTACGCCATTTATAATTACCAGCGTAAGCTCACCAGCGTGATCAAAGGTATAAGTTAGCCCTTCAGTGCTACTAATCAGCAAACGTCCGGTTACGGAATGTTTAACCAACACTCTCTCCTGCGCCATATTGTATTCCTCCTACAAGTTTTGTGGGCATTTACTCCATTGAATTACTTCGAACAAAACTACTTCGGAAGCATATGCTTAGTTTTGTTTGCCTATCAAGGTAAATCAATCAGCATGACAAGAGCAGCCTCCGAGGCGTTAAGCTTAAGCTCGCTGATCTCGGTAATGCGTACCGAATCCCCTGGATGCAGCACAGTATTCCCGTCTACCTCCAGCTCCCCTTCGACAAGATATATAAATATGCGTCTTCCGGCCTCCTGCTTAAATACCAGCTCTTGTCCCATGTCCAACCGACCTAGATAAATCGTCATGTCCTGGCCAATATCGACTACCTCTTCCGAACTCTCAGCTGCGACAACCGGCAGCAGTTTCCCATTTAGTTTGGCTGTATCGAACCGGCCTGTAGCATAGGATGGCGCAGTGCCGCGTGTTCGGGGCATGAACCAGAGCTGCAGCAGACGAACAGGTTCATCATCAGAAGGGTTATGCTCTGTATGGATCGCCCCCGTACCCGCCGACATTCGTTGAATGCCACCGAAGCTTGTTTCCACTACATTCCCTAAATTATCTTCATGTCGAAGTCTTCCAGATAGAACAATAGAGACAATCTCCATATCACTGTGTGGATGGGCACCAAAACCTCTTCCCGGAAATATGGTGTCATCATTGCAGACCCGCATCGGGCCAAAGGCCGTATTATCAGGATCATAGAAATCCCCGAACGAGAACACATGACTGCCCTTTAGCCAGCCGTGGTCAAAGCGATGCGCCGAGTCAGCGGTATATAAATGAATCATGGAATCCCCTCCTTGTCATGGTCAGAACAGTATGACTTCATCCAATGTAGTAGTCCTAGAAATATTGTAGCAGAAAGCACAAGAAAACAAAAAATTACGCCATCATCCATCTGTAGAATGTTGGACTTAGCTGCAGTGAATGCAGTTAAAGTGTCAGTTCTCCACAAAGGCGATATTTTTAAATGTACGAAGTACAACTATGCTTTTCCAAAAAAAAGAGACCCTGCCGCAATCATCAAATGATCTTGGCAAGGGCTCTACTTATAGTTCAAATCGGGGTTACAGTTTCGCCATCGTTTCCGTAAGAATCGGTACGATCTGCGATTTGCGGGAAACCACGCCTTTAAGGATGGCTTTATTATCGTCAAGCTTCACATTGTAAGCCTGTTCCACTGCGCCTGCATTACGTCCCAGAGCCAGTCCAACGGAATCGTTGTTCAGGATATCTGTAACGACGAACAAGAACAGATCCAAACCTTTTTCATCAATAATGGAAGTAAGTGCTGCTTCCAGCTCAACTTGTTTGGAGAGTACATCGTTTACGTCAACCGCATTGACTTGTGCGATTTCGACTTTATATGCGCCCATCTTGAATTCCTTGGCATCAAGAGAAACAAGTTGTGCAATTGTCTTGTCGCTAAGATCAGCACCTGCTTTAAGCAAGGCCAATCCGTAGGTTTCAGCATCTACGCCAGCGATTTCAGCCAGCTCACGTGCTGCAGCTACATCTTCTGGTGTGCAGGTTGGTGATTTGAACAGCAAGGAATCAGAAATGATCGCGGAAAGCATAAGACCAGCGATTTCCTTCGGAATGGCGACTCCGTTTTCTTTATACAGCTTGTTAAGGATTGTAGCTGTACAGCCTACGGGCTCAGCACGATAGTATAGCGGATGAGAAGTCTCAAAGTTAGCGATCCGGTGGTGATCAATAACTTCCACTACACGTACTTGATCAATATCATTCGCGCTTTGTTGGCGTTCATTATGGTCAACGAGAATAACCTGTTTCACTTCAGCGGCTACGTTCTCTACCAGACGTGGAGCTTGTACTCCAAAGTGATCAAGTGCAAATTGTGTTTCCCCACTAACGTCTCCCAGACGAACCGGCTCAGCATCCCAGCCTAGTTCTTTCTTAAGTGCAGCATAAGCTATTGCCGAACAAATCGTATCCGTATCCGGATTTTTGTGACCAAAGACCAATGTTTTTTCCATTTCCAATCTCCTTACTATGTTTTATGTGAGAATAATATACCATACATTGATAGGGTCTAGCCAGATTGTGAAGGTGCCCGTGCTTATTTCTCATCTCCGCCCTCGCGAATAAGCAGCTGGCCCAGCCTTTCCGAGAGAGTACCTCCACCAACGAGTGATACATTCCCGACCTTCTCACTGATTTTCTCCAAGAACTCAAGTTCCTTGAGGCGATACAATGTTTTGTTCTCATCCATCAGCTTGGCTGTATTTAACAAGCTGCGGGTAGATGCCGTTTCCTCACGCCGGGTAATCAGGTTGGCCTGCGCCTTCTTTTCCGCCAGCAGCACCGTGTTGAGAATATCCTTGACCTCTCCCGGTAAAATAATATCCTTCACTCCGGCCGAATGGAACTGAACGCCGTAGCCTTCACTCTGTTCTTGTAGCCGCGAGAGTACAAAAGTGCCTACCTCCTGCTTCATCCGCAATAAATCGTCCAGCTTCAGGCTGCCGACATATTCCCGCAGCACCAGTTGCAGGCTGATATAAATCTGCTCCTCCACCGACTTAATCTGCAGCACACGTTGAGGATTTGTGATGGAGTATTGGCATACAAAATTAAGTCTTAAAGAAACCTTGTCTTCTGTCAGCATCTCTTGCCCCGTCATATCCATCTGTTGCTGGCGCAGGTCCACTTTCTGTACGGCCACCTTGACAGGCCCTTTCCAGAAATCATATTTGCCTGGCGGCAGCTCCCGCTGCTGCACATTATTAAAGTACAGAATGCCCACTTCGTTAAAAGCTACGTCAAAGCTCTGTATGTAATTTGAGATACGCGTCAGGATAGAGCGGTTAATCTCAGCAGAAAGCTCCGGCTGGCGAATGTCGGCCCGTTGGAACTGATGATCTCTCAGTTTGTTCCAGAACGCATATTTGCCTGGAGTGAGGAGTGCTTTGAATCTTCCATCTTCATAGTGCAGCACATATTCATCGTCAAGCACATCTACAATCTGCAGATCGCGCAGCAGGGCTTCGTCATGCAGGAATCCATTTATTTCTTTACCAGGTACGGAAAAAGGCTGATTCAGACTCAGCTTTACCACATGTTGTTCACCAAACGGAGCTAGCCAGTATGTTCCTGGCTCCAGATATTTGTCGTAGGTGCCTTTCTTAAACAAGAGTCCTCGTTCTTCAGCAGAAATTGTTATTTTAGTTAACATGGCTTCCTCCTGGTTCACCTGAATATCGACCCTGTCCACGGAAATCCTTCCGGCAGCGGCAGCGGAGCCGGTCTTAAGGAGCATGGCAGGCACGGAATTCTTGTAGGGCTACCACTGCCGAATGCAAGCCCCACTTCAGGCCTGCCTTGTAGCAGCGATCTTCCATTACAGTTATTTCGGCTCATTCATGCCCCGGTATCCGCCGTCTGCAAAGCTGCGCTTCTCAGTGCACGCCCTAAAGGACGCGCTAAGGATTTCCGTCAAAGGGTCTTGTGTCCATTTCACAGTCTCGAATTAAATCGAGTAGCTTTGCCAAAGATCGCTCCCTAGGCGATTGGGGAATCGAACCCCAGAATAGATAAGCCCAAATCTGCTGCAGCATACCCTGTCATAGAATGACGGGCACTGTGGGACCAGAGAAATCCTCACTCAGCAAACAGCTTGGAAACAAACCCATATCTATTATAATTTGTAATACCGTATTTAATAAAGCTAAATTCCTTTAATCGCCGCCAGGGGCTTGCACTTCGCAACGATGTCGGCTAAACCTGCACCAGTGATGCTATCGATGATTTGATCCACATCCTTATAAGCCTGCGGACATTCATCCAGAATCGTCTCGAGAGAGGCATGATTCACCACAATCTCGTCCTCCGTGCCTACTCTAAGAGATTGACTGAATTCATCCACCGTTACGGCCAATCGGGTGGCTCTTCTGGAGCGCAGTCTACCGGCACCGTGACAAATGGAGTAGAAGTTCTTCACGCCTTCCTCCCGGCCAATCATGATATAGGAGGAGGTCCCCATGGAGCCAGGTATGAGCGCTGGATGTCCGGTTTCTTTATAGACAGGTGTGTTGAGAAAATGTCCCGGCGGCAGTGCCCGCGTAGCTCCCTTACGGTGCACCAGCATCGGCTGGTTGCGATGAAATTCCTTCAACGCATAGTTGTGCATCAGATCGTACAACACCGGCATTTCAAACTGTGGTCCATACAGTTCGCGGAACGATTCCTGTACCCCGAAGGCAATCATATGCCGATTCGCTACGGCGAAATTCAGCGCCGAATACATTAGATTCAGATAAGCCTGACCCTCACGGCTGCTGATCGGTGCATAATTCAGGTTCGGATCGGGATTGTTCACACCCCAGAGGTGCATCGCTTCCTTGATTGTCTTGGTATGTTCCCGACCTACCATCGCACCCCAGGCCCGTGAGCCAGAGTGAATCATCACGACAACCCCACCATCGAATAATCCCCACTTGGCTGCCAGTTCCTTATGCTCTTCGGCAATTTCCAGGTACTGAATTTCACAGAAATGATTGCCGCTGCCCAGTGTACCGAGCTGCCCGTGGGCATTTTTACGGATTTTGGTCGGCAAATGCTCTAGTGCAGAATGATCGTAGCGAAAATTGCTTTCCTCCACATGCGTAATCCACTGCTTGGAGGGGATGTATTTTGCCGGAAGTCCTTCAAGTCCGTTCCGCACGACTTCCATGATATCGATGTCCGCATAATTGCTGTTGACGCGTTCGTTCGTTGGCACATACTTTTCAATCGTCTCAATCAGCTTCCGGCGGACGGCTTTGTCCTGCAGATCACTTTTATGCAGCGGTGTTGTATGCACCCGCATTCCGCAACCAATGTCCACACCTACAATGGAGGGAGACACCATTCCATCCCGCATACTCCAGACGGCCGTCGTACCGATACAAGTTCCCACACCCACATGAGCGTCGGGAGTGTAACCCATATATATATTCCGCGGAATCCGCAGGTTATTATCGGCCATCTCAAAAACTTTGGACTCAAAAGACCCATAAATTTCCGGATTTGCGAATACATGCAGCTCTCCGTGGGGGAGTTCAAGCTCATAATGGTTGTTCCCATGCGCCTTACTGTTCCAATTCATCATTGTTCCTCCTCATGTTCGAACATTCAATCTGCCAGAGGCTGCTCTGGCCTCACAACAAAAGGCTGCCGGTTCACGGGTTGCTCCTGTACCCAATAGGCACTAGGGAAACCTTCGTGATCCGGCAGCCTCATCCTTCAGACTCTCCTTATGAGCCGCTGCAGCGGTGCAAAAGTATAGTCAGAAATCACCGTTCCTCAGCCTTGCAGGAGAGAAAGCGGATAGGACAAGACAGCCGGACATGGAATCGCAACTGAGTTGGCGTTCATTAGTTTGATTACGTTCATCACGATATGTGGGGTTTAGTATAATCATGTTCATCGTTCTCTCTCCTTTCAGGATTAGAATGGTCAATTATTGCAATACTCTGGCTATCTTAAAAATCGAAAAAGGCTGCGTTCCGCCGCCTCTCTCTCCAGCCTAAGGCCAAAGAAAAAGGCTGCGGGTACGCAGCCTGATCATCCGATAACCGATTCTACGGCTGCAGGGGTGAACCTGCATACCTCATAGGTAAGGGATAGCTGCGCAGTACATTCGCATCATCGATAGATAGATCATGGGACGGTTCACTGCAGAATAGAATTTGATCTTCATAGCTGCTCTGTTCAAGTCTATTCTCCGTCATCATGATCCAATACCTCCCTTAGCCGTTCGGCCCATAAATTTGAAATCAGCTTATTATATTTTTCCGGAAGCTGTCAACGGCTCATTATCCGAGAACAGATCCTGGTTCACCGCCAGCATTCGAGTGAGAATTTCATTGGTTTCCACGGTGCCGCACACCCTAACAGCTGCATCCCCAAAGCTTCCTTTACGCATTGCACCACCTTCATGCAGAACACCGTCCACCTTCCAGAAATGCTGCGACCAAGAAAGACCGCAATGCCGGCGTGAAGGCACGGATAACACCGTTCCGTCAGGTGTCACCGTGTACAGCTGCTCCGGTTCATCTGTCATTCTACCGGGAATATCGACCCATTCCTCGATACCATGAATGAACGTATTCCGCCGCAGATCTACGCCCAGCAGCACGATCTCTGCCTTCCGGTCAAGCAGCTTGCCCCAGACTGAGCCGCGGGCGCAAGGCGTGTCCCACAGTTCAGCTCCTGCCGTGAATTCAACTGCATCTGCGCCTAGAGCAGCCACTGAATGTGTCGGATGCCAGGAGCGAATGACCCCTCTTCGAGCGCGGAACAATTCCGGCAGTATCCCAACACAGGAAGGAGAATCCTTTACCGAGAAATGTGGATTATTCGCGTTAATATAAGCCCAGGTATGTGTGGGCAATACCAACAGCCCGTCCCGCATATATTCGACTAAAGCATCCAGAACGGTGTCCGCACCTCCCTGCACTTCCCCAATGCTTTTTAAAGAAGAATGCACCAGAATCGTCCCTTGCGGGTTAAGTTTCAACTCCTGCAGTTGCTTCAATAAGCTGGCTTTCGTATGCATACACTTCGCTCCTTCAATCCAGACTTAATAAAGCTAATATACCAAGCAAAGTAAAAGAATACGATTAAATATCCACTAAAGCGTTTAAACTAGTATATCCGCTTGCAGCTTCCGTCCGTCTTTTTGAGAATATTGGAGTTCCACTTGCAATTTGCCAAGTTTACTATTAAAATTATAGTTACTTAATAATATTCACGATATTTCATTAGGAGGAACTACCAGATGAGTTTAATCATAAAAGGACTTCACCATGTATCCGCCATTACAGCCAGAGCACCCGAAAATTTCAAGTTCTATACGGAAATACTCGGTCTGCGCCTAATTAAAAAAACGGTTAACCAGGATGATATCTCCGTCTATCATTTGTTCTATGGAGATGAGCAGGGGAATCCCGGTACCGAGTTGACCTTCTTTGAAATCCCAAATTCAGGGTCCAACCGCGACGGTAATAATAGTATTTCCGCTCTTTCTCTACGTGTGCCTAACGATGCCGCGCTTACCTACTGGGAGCAGCGTTTTGCGGAATATCATGTAGAACATGGAACAACTACGGTGCTGGGTGGCCGCCAGACCCTCTCCTTCCGTGATTTCGAGGGACAGCGTTTCCTGCTGGTATCCGATGAGTTTAATAAAGGTGTCGCAGGTGGCAAGCCTTGGGCAAAAAGCCCCGTTCCTGCCCAGTACGGCATTGTTGGTCTGGGGCCTGCGCATTTAACTGTGGAAACGGCTGATCTAACGGCTGTAATCCTGGAAGAACTGCTTGGCTTCCGCCGCAAAAGCACATATCCATCAACAGTTGCCGGACAACCCGATGTGATTGTGTTCGAGACTGGCGAAGGTGGCTCAGGTGCAGAGGTTCATCTAGAGGAACGGAACGATCTGGAGCCGGAACATCTCGGACGAGGCGGTGTACATCATGTTGCGTTCCGCGTCGATAACGAAGAAGAGCTGAAGCAATGGATCGAACGCGTGGGCACCCTTCGTTTGCCCAATTCAGGCTTCGTCGACCGTTTCTACTTCCGCTCCTTGTATTTCCGCGAGCCTAATGGCATTTTGTTCGAGCTGGCTACAGATGGGCCAGGCTTTGCAACCGATGAGCCTATGGAGCATCTCGGGGAATCACTAGCCCTGCCTCCGTTCTTAGAGTCCAAACGGGAGCAGATTGAGGCTTATCTTAAGCCGTTGGATACACGCCAATCATCCAGCAATCCTGTGAGTGATTGAACGTTGCAATAGTAAAAAGGCAAGTTCCCCATACTGCGGAAACTTGCCTTTTTTTCGTTAAATCATCGCGGGCTTTAGCTTTCTGACCATGTAATAGTGAAGTTATTATATCCAGGACGCGCGGTTGAAGCCTTTCCTGTAATCGAAAGTGGACTAGTCCCACTTAATTTGCCCGTGATCTTGACGGTAGTAGCGGTTATAGTCTGCGTCGAATTGTCCAACTTCTTGATTCGTACATATTCGCTGTAGACGAAGCCCATAATATCAAGCGTTTCCTGTGTTGAATAGGTGAAAGCTACCTTCTTCACACCATCAATATCAGTGTCCAAGGTTGTGGAAATAACGGCATCCGCAGGTATAGGGAAATCCTGTGGCAGATTAACAGGTCGTGAGTTACTAGAGACAGGTGTTGTTGTGCCGTTTCCCGCCGTTGGAGATGGGGTTGCAATAGGAATCGCGCTATTCAATCCGATCCGCACTTTATAATTCGCGGCGTCATACGTAATCGGCACTTTCAGCGCATTCGCTACCGACTGGACCGGCAAATAGGTAAGCCCTTCATATGTAATTGGAGTCAGCGTTTTGCCGTTGCCATCCTTCATCCAATACGGATTGCCGTCTACGACCAGACCGATGCTGTGATTCAAATAGGCCTTGATCTGCTCTAATTTGGCTCCTGCGTATACTCCAGCTGAACCGGTTATGGTCATACTGGCGACCACGGCTGCGATGAGCCATTTCTTTTTCATTACGATCCGCTCCTCTGTTGTAAGAACTATTGTTTTCTCTTATATATAACACCGAGAACGGGTTTCCAATCTTTTGCTATTTGTCAGCTTCTTCTGACTACCCTCGAGCGATGCCAACCAACTCCGCCAGGCTGCGGATTTCATATTTCGGCTGGACTCCCGTGTCATTCACTTTACCCAGTGGATTGAACCAACAGGTATCGATACCATAGTTAATCCCGCCCTGAATGTCCGAGGTCAGAGAGTCGCCTACAATCAGTACCTTTTCCTTATCCGAAATTCCTAGCTTGGCAAAAGCATAATCAAAGATACCCGTCTCCGGCTTCTGGCTGCCGGCTTCCTCTGAGATAATAATCTGTTCAAAGGTGTTGTACAGCGGTGACCCCTGAATTCTGGAGGTCTGGACTTCCTTAATTCCGTTCGTGATAATCGCCAGCCTAAAGTCGGCCAGCTCTTCACAAAGCTCAATGGCCCCTTGAATGAGGAAGGTTCCCTCCCCTAAGTAACGCAGATACGCTTCACTAAACTCCTGTGGATTCTGTTGAAGTCCATGCGCTGCAAACAGCCGATTGAAACGCTCCACCCGCAGCGCAGCAGAAGTAATCCGGCCTTGCTCCAAATCCTTCCAAAGCGCATGGTTAATCTCCTTGTAGCTGGCGGCATAATCGTCCGCACCCGTTGGCAAACCAAATTGTACGAACGTACTAGATAGGGCATGGCTTTCTGCCATTCCGTAATCAAACAGCGTATCATCGGCATCGAATAAAATGATTTCGTATTTCATATGGTCCTCCAGAAATATATTTTTCTAAAATATGACTAGCAATCGACAATTTATCGCTTTTTAAGGTAAGTCATGGGCGGATATGTTATTTTAAAGAGAAAACGGCGGTGAACATCATTTTATATTTATTAGCATTTCTGTTGTCGTTTTCCATTGTTTATTTATTAATACCACCGCTTGGCAGACTGGCTTTCCGCATTGATTTTGTGGACAAACCCCGGCAGGACGTTGAGCGCAAAATACATAGAGAACCTATCCCGCTTACAGCCAGCTACGCCATCTTTATCGGATTTTTCATTACCTATTTAGTGTTTGCCCGTGACTTTACTATGGAGACCCTAGCCCTATTCATTGGTGGTGTACTGCTGTTGACCATCGGCACGGTGGATGACTGGTACAAAACTAAGGGCAAGGATTTCCCGGCGTTGCCCAAAATGATTGTTCAGGTTGCTGCGGCAGTTCTTGTCTATCTGGCGGGAAACGCCTTTACCGGATTTTACAACCCATTCTCTGGCGATTATATCGTTCTGCCGGTTATATTACAGTTTTTATTGACCATTTTTTGGATTTTTGGCGTGACTACCGTAATCAATTTCTCGGATGGTATGGATGGCCTAGCCGGTGCATTAACTGCTATTTCAGCCGTAACTCTGTTCATAGTGGCCTTGACTAAAGGACAATCCACTTCCGCTGTTATGGCGATCGCACTCGTTGGCGTCACCCTTGCTTATTTACGTTATAACAAGCCGCCCGCCAAAATCTTCATGGGCGACGCAGGAGCTACCTTTCTCGGCTTCATCCTTGCCGTTATTGCGCTTGATGGTGCCTTCAAGCAGGCGACGGTCCTGTCGATTTTCATTCCGATTCTGGCAATGGGTGTACCGATCTTCGATAATATCTTTGTCGTCTTCAAACGCTTCATCCAAGGGAAGTCCATCTATCAAGCCGACGCTACCCAGGTCCACTACCGCCTGCTTCGGGCAGGACTGAACCAGAAACAGGTCGTTGTCGTGTTATGCCTTGTAAGTGTCTGCCTGTCTTTATCATCGATCATTTTATTGTTGATCCAAACCTGACGCAGTATCTCCAGTAAACTTGTATAATTTCCGATAGATGCCAACAATCTCATTCAGCGGCATGCGCACAAGGCCGCTGGAAGAAGGGGCTACAAATTCGCGCACTCCGTCTACCAGAGGCTCTGCGGCATCCTCTTGAAAGCCCCATTCAACCTTAGATCGCCGGCTGTATTCTGTATATACGCCTTTGCCTACAAAACAAGCCACTTCCGGCCGAAATTGCTCGAGCTTCGCTCGCAGCAGTTCTCGGCCCTCTTTATATTCTTCACGGGTGATGTCCTCTGCACCACGGGTTGGGCGGGCAACAATGTTCGTGAAGCCCAGCCCGAGCTTCAGCAGCTCTCCATCCTCCGAAGGATCATATAAACGCGGCGTAAGTCCAGACTGCTGCAGTATTCTCCAGAAATTGTTGCGCGGATTCGCATAATGATGTCCTTCCTCTCCTGAACGAGGACTGGGATTAAAGCCGATAAAGATGATCTGTAATCCATGATCCAGATGATCGGGTACTTCGTTCATATCATTCGCCTCCTTTACCAGTTCCACTGACCTCATAAACATAGAACAAAGGCCATGGACTATATCATCCATGACCTGATTGTTATAAATATACTGCTTCAGCGTCTGGCCTGCAAGCCATATACACATGACCTAAGGAAGTAAAGCCCTGAGCGCAGGTGTCAGATCAGAATCACCTAATTGAATATATTCTATGTTGCCGTTCTTATACTCCATTCGTACTAAAATCATTCCGTTCCTAGCTGCAAAGTCCCGCTCGTGCTCCAGAATGGTGGTAATCAATGTCTTGTCTACGGTCACAGCCGTATGCTTCTCCTTACGGGCAAGCTCAACATGCTTCTCTGGATTGTACACTTCTTCATTTGAAAGCCGGCCGTCAAAATCATCCTTCATAATCTCGGCGGATTTAATTTCAGCAGCAGTTGTACGAACTTTATCAGCATATCCTTTTTCGACCAGCCAGTTCTCTAGCTCTTGATAGAAGGGCTTCCATGCATAAGTGAAATTAATGCGATTTCCAGTTTCCTTCGGATCAAAGATTGTTTCTATAGTGCCAAGTGACGCTCTGTCGCTCGTTTGATCTTCAAAAGACATGTTGAGAATTTCCCGTTTCAGAATTTCTTTGAATTCCGCGATCTCGACAGGATCGGAGATTTCGACTGCTTTATCACGATTGCTTAACCTTATTCTGACTGTATTTTCCTGAAGCTGAACCATTCCATAGGCATCGTTCTTGTACGCTTCCGTCTCCATCACTGCCTTTAGTTCCGGTTCGAATCCTTTGATCGGCACCAGATACTCTCTGACCAGCTTACGGCTGTTATTCAACCGATACACCAAGGTAAAGGATTGAAAACGGGTATAATTGGCCACAGACTGGGTATCTACCTCGGGACGTACAGCGGCTAGTGCAAGATGCAGCTTACGAACAGCCTCGATATAATCCTTATCCTCGGAAAAGGGGACATGATCTGTCGGCGCATTAGCAAGCGAACCTTGATCGTAACCCCACATCCAGTAATTCCCACCTGCATAAACGCCGCTTATTTTATCGTTGGATGGTACTCTGTTCTCATACCCCGTAAGTCCAGATGCCGGGATATATAGAAGCAGGCCTATCAATACTGTATACACCGCCCACTCCAATGGAACTCTGCGAGTGAGTATTTGCCAGGTTTTTCGGAGAATCATTTCTGCAATAACGTAGCCAATCACCGCTCCTATCGCATATCCACCAATCACCCAGCCCAACTCCTGTTTATCGGAGGTGAAATAGGTTCCGCAAATCAGCATCGCACAGAACATTACGCCTGCTTTAAAGAGCGGATTGAACGCCGTGAAGGCAACCGCCTGGCCTGCTTTTTCTACATGACGCTTACTGTATAGCAGGAAAGACAAGGCGATAAAGAAGACAGACAAAGCCCCGTAAATCCACATTTCCTTCACACTGAAGGGATTAGCCGCTATGTTCATGATATGCATAAGAGGAGACCATGCCTCGGCACTGGAATTAACGTTATACACATAAGGATAACCGTACAAATAAGCGGATAAATGAGAATTCATTAATACAATCAGAAAAGCGGGCAGTAACAGAAGAATATACGTGATCACTCCCTGCACAATGGATTGGCCTGTACAGATTCCTACAAACAGACTGAAGCAGAATAGGAAAATGGTAAGCAGACTCACAACTAGGCACCAGCTCCAAATATCCACACCCTCGTAAATAAACATGTTACCGCTCCATTGCCTAACGACCGCGGTAACCGCAGCAGTCAGCCAGACTGGAGGCAGTAGCAACAGCAGTCCACTCAACAGATGGGTGGTAAGCAGCTGTTCCCTACGCAAAGGAAGACTGTGCCACAGATCTGCCGGTGCTTTGGCCTGAAGATAATATAGCAGGAACAGCCCGGCAGCAATGGGAAATACAACAATAAACAGCGATTGAATGCCGTTCCCTATTTGGAATAAATTCTTAATCTCCTGTGGCAGCGAATTCGGTGTTTCTCTCATGAACAGCTGCACTGGCAGTGCGAACAATAGACCAAGAGCATAGATAATACCGATCCAGCCATGTTGGCGAAGGTTCTGGCGAATGATGCTGCTATTAAAGAATAATCGGCTGGGCGTCATATCCGGCATCCCCCATTTCATAAATAAAGATTTCTTCCAAAGTTAGTGGAAGCAGATCGAATACATAAGGCTCATAGACCTCAAATACCTTAGCAATCCGCTCCGATTCTCCTTTAACAATATATAAATTGACACTGCCCCGACGCTCCTGATGCAGAACCTGCAGCTTGGCGGATATTGCAGCCTCATGCCGTTCATCCCGGAAGGCAACCTGCACCTTATGTGTGTCTGCTTTCAGATCATCCAGATCCTTCTCAATCAGCATTTTACCGGCATGCATAATCCCTACATGATCGCACAGATCCTCTATCTCCCGCAGATTATGCGAAGAAATAATGACCGTCAATTGGCGCTCAGCAACCTCCTGAAACAGCAGATTCTTGATCTGCCGCCGCATGACCGGATCGAGTCCGTCAATCGGTTCATCCATAATAAGAACATCCGGCATACAGCAGAGTGCCAGCCAGAAGGACGCTTGCCGCTGCATTCCCTTCGAGAACCGACTAAGCTTGCGCTTCGTATCCAGTGGGAAGACTGCCCCAAGATCCCTAAACCTCGCCTGGCTCCACTGCGGATAAATTGATCGGTAGAACGCGGCCATTTGTCTGATCGAGGATTGCGGAAAAAAATAAGGACTGTCCGGCATAAAAATAATGCGCTGCTTCATTCCCGGATTTTCAAAGACCGGCTCCCCCTCTACCTTCACCGTCCCCGCTTCCGGCGAGTAAATACCAGCCAACGTTTTGAGCAGTGTAGTCTTACCTGCCCCGTTCGAACCCAACAGCCCATAGATCGTTCCTTTGGGTACGGTTAACGAAATTTCGTCTACAGCCTTCTCGCCTTGAAACAACTTTGTGACGCCCCGTATCTCAATCACTATTCTTCCCCCTTTCTCTCTGCTCTTCTACTTGGCGGTATAATGCACTGATCTCTAGTGCTGTAAATCCGAGATAAACCGCCTCTGCCATTAACCGCAGCAATTCATTCCGCAGTTCTGCTTTTTGGGATTCATTCTGTCCCTGCTGTAGGGGGGATACGAAGCTTCCCTTCCCTTGCAGTGAATAGATATATCCCTCACGTTCCAGCTCTCGGTACGCCTTCTGAATGGTATTGGGGTTCACGGTCAATTGTGAGGATAAGGTGCGTACGGAAGGCAGCTGTTCATCCGCCTGCAAAATACCATGCTGGACCATCTCCTTGACCTTATCAATCAGTTGCTCATAAATCGGCTTGCGACTGCGAACGTCCAGTTCGAACATGACAATCCTCCCTTCACTGTGTTGCTTCAGCGTATCTGCTAAGTGTATTAACTGTACTACTATTATTAATACAGTCATTGCTTTATGTCAACAACAAATAGGGCTGTCCCTTGTAGATAGAAAGAATCTACAAGGGACAGCCCTATTCTTTATGCTATATGTTTAAGCATTAGTAAATCTCATCTAATCCCGGCTCAGGAACATTCGAGTCCGCTCTAGCTGCGGACTTCCGAATATTTGCTCAGGTGTTCCAGACTCCGCAATCTCCCCATTGTCCATGAAGATCACACGATCCGCTACATCACGGGCAAAGTTCATCTCATGCGTAACGATAATCATCGTCATATGCTCTTCGGCAAGCTGGCGGATGACACGCAGCACCTCGCCGGTCAGTTCAGGGTCTAGTGCAGAGGTAGGCTCATCGAACAACAGGATATCCGGATTCAGCATGAGCGCTCTGGCGATAGCTACCCGCTGTTTTTGTCCGCCGGACAGCATGGAAGGGTACACGTCACCCTTATCGGTAAGACCCACCTTAGAGAGCAGGTCCTTGCTTTTGGCGGTAATATCCTTAATACTCTCCCGTTTCAGCGTGCGCGGAGCAAGCTCCAAATTCCCAAGTACCGTTAAGTGAGGGAACAGGTTAAAGTGCTGAAACACCATACCCATAGGGGCCGTAATCTCGCGAATCTCAGCAGCGCTGGCGTATTTCCCGTCCTTGACCAGAGGTTTGCCGTGAATGATGATGCTGCCACCGGTAGCCTCCTCCAGATGCACGAGACTGCGCAGCATGGTGCTCTTCCCGGAACCGGAAGGCCCAATGACTGCGACGGCTTCCCCAGGATTCACAGCAAATGTAACCTTTTTCAACACTTCGAGGCTGCCGAATGATTTCTGCAGCTCTTTTACTTCTATCATGCTACTCATATTTGGACAGTCCTTCTATTCGAATTTGAAGCGTTTCTCCAGTGCCTTAAAGAATAACGTCAAGACCAATGTCATTAGCAAGTAAATAACACCCGCCACGACAAAAGGGGTTACTGTAAAGTCACGGTTCACAGCTGTTTTGGCGTAATTCAGCAGCTCCGGTACGGCAACAGCGTACAGTAGGGCAGTATCCTTGACTAGAGAGATCGATTCATTCGCTACTGCAGGCAAAGCGACCCGGAACATTTGAGCAACAATAACCTTGCGCAGTGTTTGCCATTTACTGAGGCCCAGTACCTTGGCTGCTTCATGCTGTCCTTTATCGATCGAAAGCATCCCACCACGGAAGATCTCAGCAAAATAAGCACCATAATTAAGGATAAAGCCAAGACTGGCTGCAACAAAACGATCCATAACGAGATACTGCCCAATCACCGGAATCTGCGGCAGTCCAAAACAGAAGAAGAGCAACTGCAGCAAAAGCGGTGTTCCGCGCATAACGTAAATATAACTATGTGCGATCCATGCCAATGGCTTAATAGCGCTTTTTGCCATCAATGTAACCAGAAATCCTAACGGAATCGACACCGCGATCACGATCAGAAACAGCAACGCAGTGGTCCGTGCTCCCTCCAGCATAGGCCCGGCAATCTTTATTATATATTCCACATTCATGTCTACTACCGACTCCTAAATGATAACAATCTATTTCAGTACCTTGTTCTCCCCAAACCACTTCGTTGAAATTTCAGCCGCCGTTCCATCGCTGTTCAACTCATCCAGTGCCTTCTGCAGCTCTGTAAGCAACGCCTCATTGCCTTTCTTAATCCCGATGCCATATTGCTCAGGTGCTAGTGATTCATCCAGCAGCTTATAGCTATCCGGTTCTTTGGACATGTAGTATCTTGCTACCACTTCATCAATGACTACGCCATCGAGACGTTTGGTCTTCAGGTCTGTCAGGGCAAGCACGTTATCCGGATATTCAGAGACGTTGGCAATTTTCTCTTTAATTGGATTTGCACCCAGTGCATCAGCGGCTGAGGAGAGACTTTGCAGCCCGACTTCTTTGCCAGCCAGATCATCCAACTTCGCTAGCGTTGAATCTGCCAATACGACTACAACCTGACTATTCTCCAAATAAGGTTTAGTGAATAATACCTTTTCTTTACGTTCATCCGTGATCGTATATCCGTTCCAGATCATATCAATGCGCCCGCTGTTCAGTTCCGATTCCTTGGCAGACCAGTCAATCGGCTGAAAGGAAATCTCTTTACCCATTTTCTCAGCTGCTGCCTTCGCATAGTCTATATCAAAGCCAACTATCTCGTTATTGTCATCCCTGAAGCCCATTGGCGCGAACTTATCATCTATCCCGATCACCAGCTTGCCATCATTGCCACCGGAGCAGCCTGCCAATGCCGTTATGACAATAACCAATAACAAAATCAATAATCCTTTATTCTTCATCTCTCTCTATTCCCCCTAGAAAATAACACACTTCACAGTGTGCTTTAGTTCGTTAACACGTTATCAGACTATAATGATAACATAGCATGTGAACTGAGTCGATAGATGAGAGAGACTTCTCTGTGTGAAACATATAACATCTTATCTTCCAAAAGGGTTACAGTGATTACCGTTCATCCTTCCAGAAATTCACCGGATGTAGATCATTCGTAATAATCTGAAATTGATATCCTTCCTTCTTCAGAGACTTCAGAATGCGCGGCAGAACCTTTAGCGTCGCCTTCTGATCATGCATCAGAATCACCGGGTTGACGTTAGCCCGCTTAAGCTTATGCACCTGATTCATAACCAAATTATAAATGGTCTCGCTATCCTCTTTATACTTCCAATCCTCCGAGTCTACGTTCCAATCCCACAGGTGATAACCTTGAATTAATACCTTATCCCTGAACGACTGGGTAAAATAAGGTTTGCTTCCATAAGGCGGTCGGATTAGCGTAGTACCCACTCCCGTTACCTTCTTCAACACTGCGTTATCCCCTTGCATTTCTGCCAGTGCAGCTGCTGGTGAAGCATAAAACTTCTCTTTACGGTGTGTCATCCCATGTAAGCCCACTCCATATTTGTCCTTCGTTATACGTTTCACCTGAGTTGGGTAGCTGCTGATATGTGGCCCCAGCATAAAAAAAGTTGCCTTAACATCAGATTGCTCCAAGATATCCAGCAGTTGTGAGGTCGTTGCCGAAGGCCCATCGTCAAAGGTCAGAAATACGGTGGTACCCGGTTTGGCACTGGCTACTTCAGGAGCTTCCGCCGGTGGTTCTGCTGGCTTCATATCCTTACTATATTGACTTACGAATGCATCATCCGTTAATTTAGCCGTCGCGTCCTGTACTCTCAATAAATATTCTTCAGGCTTAAAGGAAATAGTAAACCCAAGATAAGCGACCAGTCGCAGCGGAACCATCAGCTTCCCCTGTTGCTGGAATGTGCCGAGCGATATCGTGCTTCCATCTTGAAGAACGGCATTTGCATTATCTTTTAATAGTCTAAGCGATCGCGTCTGTCCCTTAACTTCTATCCCGTCCAGTAAGCCTGTTAGCGTCAAATCCAGTTCACCCGCCAAATCACGAAGCGGAACATAATACGAATCTTTTACAGATACCGCTTCAATGTCAGTCAAATGATCATCGACACCTAATTTAAGGGATTTATTACTCGCTGCGCTGGCGACTCCCGACTCACAAATCAAACATAAACTGATGAATAAACCGATAAATAATAACAATACTCTCTTTGTAGACACTAAGCAGCAAACTCCCATCTATGTATATTTACCTATTACTTTATCATACATAAATAGATTGGAATTTGAGAGATTGTAACCGAATACAGACGAATTGTTACCTTTTCAATTTAAAAAGCACATCCGCCTCTTCTCTCGGTGATCTGAAACATCTGTCGAATCCTGTCACATTAACAAGAAAGCGCTTAATTTTAGGTTTTTTTGAGTAAAATAAATGTGACAAATTAAGTAACAATACATAATCATTGAACTTTTTTCGAACAATGGCAAAAATAAAGAAAGCAGCGCCATGACAGTGATCTTTATCATATCATTAGATGCCTGTAACAAAATGATCACATATATTTAACTAGATCGCCATTATTAAGGTCTTTTTTGGCATTTTGTATAAAATATGTCTTTTGCATTATCTCCACGAAATTCTTACTATAGATAGAGGTTAACGTTTTCGACTAACAAGATGAAACGGCTTCGCCGTCCTTCATATGGACGACACCGTTTCTTCGAGAAATATAAGGATAAATATTGCGTGAAGCATATAAATTCTTATATTTTGAAAAAGTACTATATAAGGAAGGAGTACAACATGAACAAAAAGGGGCCGTTATATGTTTTATTTCTCAGTCTTGTCTTCCTCTTACCAGGGTGCAGTTCACTCACTGTTCTGAATCCGAAGGGGCCAGCCGCACGAACGATATCGGATACGATCATCCTCTCCATTCTTGTGATGCTCGGTGTTCTGGCTGTTGTGTACATCTTATACATCTTTATCCTTGTGAAATATCGTGCCAAGAAAAGTAATGAAGGTTATGTACCTCCACATGAAGAGGGCAATAAATGGCTGGAAGCACTTTGGATTGCCATTCCTATTATCATTGTGGCTTTCCTCTCCGTCATTACCGTTAAGACGACCAATGCTGTAGAGAACGTTCCAGCGGATTATAAAAATCAGACACCGCTTGTTATTTACGCTTCTTCATCGAATTGGAAATGGCATTTCAGCTATCCGGAGGAAGGCATTGAAACGGTGAACTATGTTAACATTCCTACTCACCGCCCAATTGAATTCCGTATGTATTCTTTCGGGACCATTACCAGTCTGTGGATTCCTCAATTAGCGGGCCAAAAGTACGCAATGAGCAATATGCTTACCAAGCTCAACCTTGTAGCAGACTCCGAAGGTTCTTTTATTGGAAAGAATGCGAACTTCAGCGGTAGGGGATTTGCTTACATGGAGTTTGAGACGCTGGCCATGAATACCAAGGATTATGATAAATGGGTGAAAGAGGTTAAGGAAACCGCACCAGCACTCACAGAAGAAGAATTCAAGAGTCTGCTAGCGATGGAGCATCTCGGACGTAAAACCTACTCATCGACCCATCTAACCTTTAGTCCACCTCCGGCAGATCATGGTGATATGAATTCCGAGGACGGTATGGACATGGATATGGATAACGGAAGCATGGAGCATCAGGATAACACAAAGATCCATCCCTCACCGGCGCCTTCCAGTGAAACGGAATTCGATAGTGTACCTAATAACTAGCTATAGCTTAATTGAACAACCTGAAAGGAGCTACCCTAATGGATTTTGAAAGATTTAAGGTGCACGGCGAACCGTTGATCTACGGAGCAATGATTAGTATCGCTCTGGCTACGATCGGAATTATCATCGGTCTAACCTATTTTAAAAAATGGGGCTACCTCTGGCGCGAATGGCTGACCACAGTCGATCATAAACGTATTGGGGTTATGTACATCCTTGCTGCACTGCTTATGCTCTTCCGCGGTGGCGTTGATGCTATGATGATGCGCCTGCAAACCGCAGCGCCGGAAATGAAGTTTCTGGATGCGCAGCATTATAACGAGGTCTTTACCACTCACGGCTTGATTATGATTCTCTTTATGGCGATGCCGTTTATCATCGGACTGATGAATGTTATCGTTCCCTTGCAGATCGGGGCTAGAGACGTTGCCTTTCCTCGTCTGAATGCCGTCAGCTTCTGGCTCTTCTTCTTCGGAGCTATGCTGCTAAATATTTCATTTGTTATCGGGGGATCGCCGGATGCTGGCTGGTCCGCATACTTCCCGCTTGCGAGTCTGGAGTTCAGTCCAACAGTGGGTAACAACTACTACTCCCTCGCACTGCAAATATCTGGTATTGGTACGCTGCTCACAGGCGTCAACTTTATTGTGACGATTCTGAAAATGCGTGCACCAGGTATGAAGCTGATGAAGATGCCTATGTTTATCTGGTCCGCGTTGCTTACGAACGTAATTATTGTCTTCGCTTTTCCAGTGCTGACCGTAGCACTTGCCTTGATGATGTTTGACCGGCTATTCGGCTCTCAATTCTTCACCATGTCGAACGGCGGTATGGATATGCTCTGGGCCAACCTGTTCTGGGTATGGGGACATCCTGAGGTCTACATCGTTATATTGCCGGCTTTCGGTATATACAGTGAGATTATCGCGACCTTCTCCAAGAAGAACCTGTACGGCTACACCTCCATGGTCTTCAGTATGGTGATTATCTCGCTCTTGTCCTTCCTGGTCTGGGCTCACCATTTCTACACCATGGGCCAAGGGGCAATGGTCAACGGCTTCTTCTCCATTACAACGATGGCTATTGCTGTACCGACAGGGGTTAAGATATTCAACTGGCTATTCACCCTCCGAAAAGGGCGAATCACCTTCACCACCCCAATGCTATACACGCTCGCCTTTATACCAATCTTTACAATTGGCGGGGTGACCGGGGTCATGCTAGCGATGGCCAGTGCCGATTACCAGTACCATAACACCATGTTCCTAGTAGCGCATTTCCACTACGTTCTAATTCCTGGTGCGGTATTCGCCGTTATTGCAGGCTTCCATTATTGGTTCCCTAAAGTATTCGGCTTCCGCCTAAACGACCGCCTCGGCAGACATGCCTTCTGGTGGATTGCGATTTCCTTTAACGTAACCTTCTTCCCGCTATTCCTGTTGGGACTGATGGGAATGACTCGCCGGACATATACTTATTCTGCAGAAACTGGCTTTGGTCCGCTCAATTCGCTTTCTTTTGTCGGGGCGCTGGGTCTGTGTATCGGGTTTGTCATTTTGGTCTACAACATCTATTGGAGTACACGTTATATGCCAAAGGATACGAACGGAGATCCTTGGGATGGACGTACCTTGGAATGGGCAACGAATAGTCCGATTCCGGCTTATAACTTTGCTATCGTTCCAAAAGTACAAACTCGCGATGCCTTCTGGGCTTCCAAGGTGGATAATATCCCGCTCTTTGAGGAGAAGATCACCAAGATTCATATGCCTAGCAACACTGGCAAGCCGTTTATCATGGGTGTTATCTTCTTCATCTTTGGTTTCTCCATGGTATTCAGTCTCTGGATTCCGGCCATTGTGGCAGCGGTGGGTATCGTTATTGTCATGGCTACCATGTCCTTTGACCGCGACCACGGGTTCTACATTTCAGCCGAAGAAGTTATAGCTACAGAAAAGAAATTGCGGGGTGAGACTGTATGAAAATAGATGCGTCTAAGCCGCTGGAATATTCGACTGAGGAGAACAGCAATAAGATCTTTGGCTTCTGGGTGTTTCTTGGAGCCGAGATTGCGCTGTTCGCCACTCTCTTCACCGTTTACTTTGTCATGGTAACTCGTTTTGCAAGCGGCCCTAACGGTAGTGAGTTATTTAAAATTACCCCTGTGCTGTTTGAAACCTTTCTGCTGCTCTCAAGCTCGTTTACGATCGGCCTAGCCGTTCATGCCATGCGTCACGGCTTCAAGAAAGCTATGATGGTCTTCATCGGCTTAACACTCGTGATGGGCCTCGGCTTCCTTGGTATTGAAATTTCGGAATTTCTCACCTATATTCATGAGGGAGCTACACTCCAGACCAGCGGCTTCTTGTCCAGTCTGTTTGTACTACTCGGAACGCACGGAGCTCACGTTTCCTTTGGATTCTTGTGGGGCTCGGCAATCTTTATCCAAGTCTGGCGGCAGGGGATTAACCCAGCTACCGCCAATAAGACCTTTATCTTCTCACTGTACTGGCATTTTCTAGATGTTGTCTGGATCTTTATCTTCAGCTTCGTCTACCTGAAAGGACTGATGTAACATGATGAAGCAACTGTTTCCAATTCGCCATGTGATGGGTTATCTGGCCTCTCTTGTCCTATCTGCCGCTGCACTCACTGTGATTTATGCTGATCTGTCTGATTCAGCAAACATCGTTATTCTATTAATTACAGCTCTGATTCAGGCTTCGTTACAGCTGTTCCTGTTCATGCATATCGGAGAAAATACAGAGACCAAGAAAGAACTGTATCTCAATATTGCCTACGCATTATTTGTGGGTTTGGTCACGATATTCGGAACACTGTTTATCTTCGTATGGGGCTGGTACGCTTAACGCCTCTTGAATTGAATATGGGCTATCCCACAAGCCATGGAAATGGCTGAAGGGATAGCCCTTTTTTTTCGAGGAAGTTTCCGTAGGCGATTGGAGCGACGCTACGCGAACAACATACCAGAAAATCATCTCGTATGTGTCGCAGTTACGGAGCAAAACAAAGACTAGCCAATCTCCGATACTTGGAGACTGGCTAGTCTTTTATCTTTTATAACTTCGAAGTGCAAGTAGCTATAACCTGAACCGCGATAGACTCTTCTGCAGATCCTCTGCCAGCGTGGCCAGATATTGAGCTGAAGCCAACATTTCCCCCATAGCAGTAAGTTGCTCCTCGCTAGCCGTACTTGTGCCTTGAATGTCCTCTGCTCCTTTATTCGAGATCGCTTGAACCTGATCCATAGCCTCAGCGACGCCCTGTGATTCCTTTGAGATATGACCGATAGCCGCTCTGATCTCCTCAGTTTGACGGGTCGAGTCCTTTATAGAGTTCTGTATCTCTACAAAAGCCTGCGATACCAGCTCACTTTGCGCTACACCCTGCGAAACTAGCTGGGAACCCAGTACCATCGACTCCACGGCACTTCCGGTTTGCTGCTGAATGTGTGTAATAATTTCAGTGATTTGCAGCGAGCTTCCCCCCGTTGCTTCCGCCAGCTTGCGAATCTCTTCGGCAACTATAGCAAAGCCTTGGCCATGCTCGCCAGCTCTGGCTGCTTCTATCGACGCATTCAACGACAATAGATTCGTCTGGGTGGCAATACCATTAATAGTTGTAATAATGGTATTGATCTCCTGCGAAAGTCTACCCAGATTACTGACAATCTCCTGGCTCTCCGTCACACT